>Ga0308169_10002555_pt1 | contig 18722 bp, 17 predicted proteins | sample PhyBR1_2_FD_202139 | JGI IMG/M metagenome (GOLD analysis project Ga0308169, IMG submission 202139) | Phyllosphere microbial communities from UC Gill Tract Community Farm, Albany, California, United States - DLSLSB.R1 | ecosystem: Host-associated > Plants > Phyllosphere > Unclassified | place...
CAAGTCGAAGGGCAAGCGAGATGAGAATCGCAGCGAACCTCCCGCCTCTCCCCTCGGAACACTCGACAGCGGCATCTCTTCCTCAATCGCCAGATCTGATTCACTTGTCGACCATCAGAAGGCAATTGGTCCTGCAAGTACTAGGAACCTGAAGGAGGTCTTCGAGCAACGAGAAAGGATCTGGAACCGATTGAGCGGAGGACAGCCCCCTTCGAAAGCGCTAGAATTTCGCCAGAACAAGGAAGCAAGTTTCGAAAAGTCCAACCTTCTCCTCGTCGGCCCTACTGGATCTGGCAAGAGCTTACTGGTCAGGACTCTCGCTCGAGCTCTCGATGTGCCGTTCGTCAGCGTTGAGGCAACGTGAGCTCTACTCGTTTCTCTTCGGCTTCGCGTATTTCGCTGACTTTCCTCTCTTCGTTTTAGGAGCATGACGAGTGCTGGATATGTCGGGGAGGACGTCGAGGCATCAGTGGCCCGCTTAGTCGAAGAAGCTGGAGGAGATGTCGAGAAGGCGAGTCGAGGAATCATCTTCATAGACGAGATTGACAAAATAAGCAGCTCCAACTTGGGCTCCAAAGACGTAGGTGGATCTGGAGTTCAGCAAGCTTTACTCAAGATGCTCGAAGGAACGATGGTGAATGTTTCGGATTACAACGTCGTGGAGGGCTCAAATAACCGTGGCCTACTCGGAATGATCAAGAAAGGTCCGTCTAGGGAGCAATCAGTCGATACGACCAACATTCTATTCATTGTCGCTGGTGCATTGTACGTTCTCGTTCTCTCTGTACCTCCTGTCTAGCCCGTGCTGACACATCGTCGAATCGTAGTGTCGGTCTTGAGAAGATTGTTCAGAGCCGAATCTCAAAAGGCTCGATCGGATTCACCTCTCGAATCGCTCCTTCTCCTTTTCCTACTCCAGCTCTCTTCGATCCCGATACATCGTCACCGTCCAAAGTGCCATCGAAAGCAACGAGCTCACAGCAAGATCTCTCTCACCTGCTCGACGAAGTTGAACCTTCAGATTTAGTCTCTTTTGGTCTCATACCCGAGTACGTCAACGTTTTTCTGGCCATATCCCCAATTTGTTGCTGACTTTGATAGGACTCTCGCCTGTCCAGATTCATAGGACGTCTTCCCATCATCGCTTCTCTCAAGGCTTTGACCGAATCTGATCTCCTTCGAATCCTCACCGAACCCAAAAACGCTCTCGTCAAGCAGTATCAAGAGTTGTTCAATGCCTCTGGGGTCGAACTGAAGTGAGTCCACGTTTCTAACGCTTGACGAGATTGGTTTGGTACGCAGAAACGTACGTACTGATTCGACAGTCGCATTCGATAGATTCACTACTCCCGCATTGAGGTCAATAGCGAAGAAGACTGTGAGCAAGGGAACTGGTGCGCGAGGTCTGAGGCGATTGATGGAGAACGTCCTACTCGATCCAATGTTCGAATCTCCGTGCGTTTTCTATTTGTTCACTCACCTTCAACGTGTACGTACACGGGGCGCTGACGATTCATCTTCTCTCTTCGCTCGTCGCTAGTCAGTCGTCAATACGCTATGTTCTGATAACAAGAGCTGTTGCAGAGGGGAAAGAACCCGCGAATTACTTCTCACGTGCGGAGAAGTGGCGATTCGATCAAGTCTACTCTGATGAAGAGGCGAAGGAGAAGCGAGAAGGGCCTGGGCAAGAGACTATCGAAGAAATGGAGTCGACCGAGAAAGAGGCTGAGCAACGGGAAAAGGAGAAGCACGAGAGGGCGGAGAAGAGAAGGAGGAAGGTAGCGGTATGAACTGAAGAAGAGGTGTGTCATCGAATCCTATGTCTGTTTCTTTGAGTATGACTTTGCTGTAAGTTGTAACTATTACGCCTTATGAAAGCTTGCAAACGAACGGTCGGTCTCGCGTTTGAGTTTGAAACGGTTTCGAGGAAACGCGACGCTGGTCAACGCAGATGCTATCGAGACGCTGTGCATGGTACGTATTGATCTATCAGTAGCATCGGATAGCTCGTCCCTGAAGAATCAAGTTGTGCGAAATCTGCGAAAGGTTGCGATTTTCTTGTACTTCCCTCTTCACCTTTTTCTACCTCTGACATCGATGGGTCGCTTCATCCTCACGACTTGGGCTCGCCTTTTGGCCTTGACTTCAGCTACTTGTGCGTCTTCGTCTCGCTGTCTTCCCTCGTCTTTCCACAGGATTTGTTTGCTCCTCGACAGAATACTTCGTCCCTGCATCGTACTGACTCGTGAGCTCTTCCATAGACGTAGTATGGGCTTCAATCTGGGCGATCTACCACCGCAAATTCTTCTGGGATTTCATCGGAGCAGAATTGGGTCCTCGAGGTTTGATGAAAGCTCCTGCCCTCCTTGTCTGCGCTCATCTCCACTCGAGCAGCTCCGAGGGAGTAACCTAAGCATATACCTCCGCTTTACAGATCTTCGCCCAATGCCGAAGTTTTCATTGGGTCAATCGTTCACTATCCAATCTTTCAGATCATCAACATCGTAAGGGGTTCTCTTTCTTACTCCTCCGGTGCTCTCCCGGCGATCTCACCTTATTCCGGATTGATAGATCCTCGGACTCTCTGTACTCGCGCTCGAATGGCCCATTCCGTTCATCGAGAAGACGAAGCTTCATAAATCGATCGCTTCGAGGTTCATTCTGAACCTAGTCGGCTGCCTCTCGGCGAGTACGTGAAGACGTCCTTCGTTCAGACATACCTTCGATGCTAGAGAAATTGAACTTGAGCGGGCTCCACAGTGCTGTTGTATCAAACGATCGACGGAGGGGTTTTCTATTTGATCACGAGTTTAGTTTACTTCGTCGCCTGGAAGTACGTTACCTTCTTTCACCCGTCATTCCTACCGGCAAGTACGGTGGTATTGAATATCGGCCGAGGTGACAGGAAAGGAGAAACGATTGGCGAAGACCAGGGGAGGAAAGGAGAGAAAGGAAAAATTGAAGTTGGAAGAATCTGAGCGGGCATCCTCCTCCCGTCTAGTTTTGCGCAATCCGAGTGTGAGGTTCCCTATTTTCCTGTAGTTGTGATCGCAAACGAGAAGCTGGTTCGTCGCTTTCCCCCTGGTTCTGAATCGCGACGTGAGCTTTGAGCAGCTGGGTTCAGGTCGATGTTACCCATTCGTCTCCATTGCAGAGCACCGACGCTCAGAGAAAACTCTACGATACGGACCGAAGCAATCAGAGAAAGCCTCGGGAGTGGTCCGACACGAGAGCGAGCGAGGAATCCGATTGAAGAGAGAAGTGCGAATTTTGTCGATTCTCTTCGAAAACCAGAGTCGAGGAATTGGAACAGAACAACCCAGAACGACTACCAGACTGTCAGAGATTCAACACGAGTGAGAGGAGCGAGTCTGAGTTGGAGTTGGAGATTTTTTTCAATCGACCCTTTCTTCTTCTCCTTCTCCTCACCCAGGTCACCGCTGACTCCGCCAACGCTCAACTTTACAAGTTCACCCTACCCGCAACTTTAAAGTACCAGCAAAGATGAGTTACGTCGCCAAGGGAGATAAGGAATTCCAGGAGGGATCAGCACCCGCTGCTAAGAACCACAAGATCAGGATCACCCTCACTTCGAGGAACGTCAAGAACCTCGAGAAGGGTAAGTCTATACCTTTACTATTACAACTACGGGCTTAGGTGGAAGTGCGTGAGGCTAGAGATCGAAGTGAGATTGGATTTCGAGGAAGTGAACCAAGATGAAAGAGATGAGCGTATCAGAGAACGGTAGCAGAGATGGGGAGGGCCCGGTACAGTGGGGTCAAGGGTATCAGCGTCACCAACTACATGTTTAGGACGATTTAGCTAATCTCTTCTCTTTGCACTCGTTCACTTTCTCCTCACCTCGCCTCCTCGCAATTCGCAACAACTCTCGCTCGATCTCGATCATAGTCTGCACTGATCTCGTCAACCGCTCCAAGGACAAGGACCTCCGAGTCAAGGGACCCGTTCGTCTCCCTACCAAGCGTCTTCACATCGTTACCCGCAAGACTCCTTGTGGAGAGGGATCAAAGACCTGGGACCACCTCGAGATGAAGATCCACAAGCGTCTCATTGACCTCGAGTCCCCCGCTGAGGTCGTCAAGCAGATCGTAAGTCATCTCACTCTTCTATCTGGATGCGAAGAGGAGTTGATTGACCCAATTTCATGTTACCCTCTACATTAGACTTCGATGTCGATCGAGTCTGGCGTTGAGGTCGAGGTTACCATCGCTGCCAACTAAGCGTTGCCTCCCTCTTACCTTCATTAGCCTTTGGAGTGTCTGATTTTCTTTGTGTTGCGGAAGAAGTAATTCCCCCTTTTTACTTTTTAGAGTCGTTCGTTTAGTCGTGTGCAACGCTACATCGACCTTGTATTGCAAAGAATCATCACTTTGAATAGAAACATCTGCGAGAGAGAGAGAGACAGAGATATGGCGAATTGCCAGCGAATTGAACTGTTGAAAACTCGACCTCCTCTTTCTTCTTCCTTCAGCTTCCAGCAAAACTCCTCTCCTGCTGCATGAACAGTCGTCAACCTTATTATATGAACAAAGCTGTCGTTAACATCTGGTACGCACTCACCTCCCACTCGCTTCTCCTCTGGTTTTGCTACTCTCCTTTCAAAGGTACTGACGCCAGTTAAACTGTCATGACAGCGCACGCCTCAACCGATCTATCACCCTGTTCTCCGCCGATTGCTGTGCATCACAAGATCTAGATAGACCTCCTTAAAGCGCACTCTGATCTTCCATAACCAACCTCAACCGAATGAACGCTTGAACCCTCGAACCTCGCACTCCCCCCCTAAGTCCCTCCCATTCTACTCCGATCCTACTCTAGTACACCTCACACTCGTAATTTAAGATGGTCGCCCTCACCGCGAAAAACCTCTCTCTTCCTCACCTCTCCCTTTCCCGAACTTCTTCCCCTTCTCGAAGCAATTCCCTCAATTCCAATAACACAGCGACTTCGGCCACTTCACCGTCGTCTACTACCCCGACGAGTCCAACTATCGCCAATTCTGGCTCTTCGACCTTCTCCTTCTCGAATCCTCTCGCACTCGATCGCAAAAAATCGAAATCAACTTCTCCGAAACATCGACCCGTAGACCCCCCAACCCCACCTACGACCACTCACAGTCCGAGCGAACTATCTCCTACCTCGAACCTACAACTCCCTTTCTCGGACAAGGCGCAAGTCAAAGATGACAAGATTCGAAGATCTTCCTTTGGCGCTTCTTTGTCTGCATTCTCGAACGCTTCCCGTTCCGCTTCCCCCGCCGTCAAGTCAACGTCGACTCCAGCTGGGCTGAGCTTGACGCCAGCGTCCGCTCAGTGGTCTACTCACGGAGAAGGTACGAACACGAATAATGGAGGAGGAGGAGGTTTGAAGCCTTTACAAGCGGCGATCGCAAAGAGTGCAGGGGTAGTCAAAGATCGAGGAGGAGCGTTTCTGATGAGGAGTAAATCGAGTGATCGAGCGGAAGGGATCGCTGCTGCTGCTGCTCTCGCACAAGTCGAAGGAAACGCTTTCACATTAGGACCTGGAGGTTTACCCACCACGAAGAGGAAGGGAGTAATGGGCGCGGTTAGAGGACTCGCTCTCGGACAATCAGTCAGTCAACCTGCGCAGTCTCGCACGAATTCCTCAAACGGAGGAGGTCTCGTCTCCCACGCTCACCCCGTTCCAGTTCGATCCGCTTCAATTCAATCTCCCCATCTTCCCCCTCACTCTGGCACCAGTACTCCTACCTATCCTCAGAACGATCCTCTTACCGCTCTCGGAGCGCGTCCCGCTGCTCAAATTCACCAACTCGCCGAATCGCACGTTTCGCAAATCTCGCTTCGATTGAGCGAGACCGTCAACAAGGTCTTTATGCCGAGCCTACACGGTGCCGCCGGGCAACAAGCCGACAAGCTCGAGGGTGCATTCTTTGTCCCTTCGTCGGCGGTTCAAGAAGCAACAGGTGGCAAGGGAAGACCTTGTCCGAGAGTTGTCAAGAGTCGAGAATTCGGGGAGATGCTGGTCCTGTAAATTATCTCTTTTCTTTGCCTATCCTCTCGAAAGGAAGTAGAGCTGACGAAAGGAAATGATTCGTCTTCTGACGGTGACAGTGAGTTACAAGGAGCAGTTCACGATTCGTACCTACTCAAAACCATACTTCGCTCATCCGTTCTCAAATCCCTCTCCCTCTTCCTCTCCCGTCTCTCGGCCCTACTTCTTGTACCTTCTTCTACGACCGACCCCTCATTCAACGTTCCCTTCTCCCTCTCTATAGCAAAGGATCCGAAACTACAAGATTCCGACTCGCACTTCGCTTCGAACTTCCCTCTCGCCCTTCGTTACAACCTTCACATCGTCCGTTGTGCCACGACTGTCAAGAGCTTCCTCAACAAGATCGCCGCCGCCGAGAACGGATTCCCTTCTTTCGTCGAGGAGACGTTACGACCCTGGCGAGGAAAGCTGACCGAGTTGATTGGACGAGTCATGAACCCGGTTGTTTCGAGCTACAAGAGCGCAATCACGGAAGCTTGCAAGAAGAGCAGGATCGAAGGAGGCTTCACAGATAGGGGAACTCGAGGCAGAGCAAATTCGGGAGATGGAGAATTATCTTCTTTGGGACTCAATGTCGCTCCACTCGCCACGGTCAGGACATCGAGTCAAGTACGATCTTTATCACTCGGTCGTTCTAGTACGCCAACGCCTCTAGTATCCGCTCACCCTAATTCATCAGTAACCTCGAGTGGTCCCGTTTGGCTTCAAGAAACGACAGTCATCTTCGACATCTGCTCAAAGCTGTTTGCTCGACTAGATGCGAAAACCGACGCTGATCGATGGGCAGTTGGGATAGCAATCGCGGCCGTGTGGAAAGGAATGTTGGGTTGCTCAGCTAGGGTCATCTCGGAGGATGGCATCGTTCCTTCAACTCCAGCTCAACCTTCGGCTCCAGCTACGCTCGGCGTTGCGGTACCGGTACCCGTCAAGAATAGACTACTCGGCGGTGTCAAGAAGACTCCTTCCCCTCCACCTTCACCTCCTCTTCCCGCTCTCACCCTCGCCTCCAGTGCTCAACCTTCGTCGACCTCTCACTCCGCCTCGATCGCTTTCGTTCGCTTGATTGCCGATCTCGAGATGTTCGAACATCGTCTAGTCACCTTCCTCTCTGCGACACTCTCCTCGCCACAAGTCGTATTCCACCCTTCCGCCGGTCCTGTCGACTCTTGCCCGGGTGCACCTTCGTGTGGACTCTGCAAAACGGGCCGAACCTTTGACGAGGAATCCGACTCTTCAGACGACGAGGACGATACGAAAGGAGGGCCTCCAGCTGGAAAGGAAAGTCGATTAGCGTTGAGTGCTATGAGGGAAGCAAGACAGGCTCTCAGCTCAATGATCGTCTGTGTTCGAGCCATGAGGGACCTCCAGGTCATCGGTAAAGCGCTCAAAGCCGATTCTCTACCTTCCGGCCAAAAGAAATCGACAGATCCAAACGCACCTTTGACGCCTTCTGACTTGTTCGCCCTCGGCCCTGCACCCTCGACCTTGAATCAAGCATCCTCTCCCGTAGCCACTGTCGTTTCGCCATCTCCCGCTCATCCTCTCTGTCCTACCCTTCGTTCAGCGATCATTGACCTTCATCCTCTCATCCTACTGCACCTCGTGCTATCTCGTCTCCCTCGCTCCCTTCCGTTCCGACTTCCTCACGAGATCTGGGGATTACGAGGTGGATGGACCGAATACGAGAACGAATTGAGAGGTTTCGCAGCTGGAGAAGAGTGGGCTGGAGAAATCGCCTGGGAGGTACGAGGGGAGATTGTCAAGGTCAAGCAGGATGCAAAGGAGGACTTGACCGAAGTCGAGCAGAAGGCTTTGGCTGTGTTGGAGGAGACCGTAGAGAGGGTGTCGAAGGATGCCGCATAGAATTTTTCACTCTGTTTCTTTCCAGTTTTCTTTGATCTTTTACCTACACATTCTCGTCTGTAATCCTCTAGATTTTGTTTCCCATCGTCTCCTCCGCAACTTTACATCGTCGTTCAGCTATGCAGATGTTCCTGCTTTCCCTTTTTGCAAACCCAAACAAATTCTTTCGCTCTCGTTCGCTTCCTCCCCTCTCCCCGTTCGAGCATAGTCTCCCTTTCGTCACGTGCTTCCATGTCCTGGTCAAGTAGGCCGAGTGCTGTCTACCCGCTGAGCGTATTTCCTTCTTCGCGAAAGCTTTAAATTTGTTTCTTCGTACACTGATTTTTCCATTTTCTGGTGGCTTCATGGCGAGTCTTCTGGACGACGCTGACTTCCCTTTCACAGACTCCCGTTCCAGATACGCACTTACAAAGTTCGAAGCGATTTTCGGCGCTTTCGGGCGGAATGATCGAAGTTCGGTCTGCGATTCCTCGCTTTTTTGACCTATTTCTTACTCTCTCTCGCCCTCAACATCTCGCTGTACCCGACAAGCATCGCAACACCAAGAACGTCAAGGCAACTAAACCTTCACAATCACCTTGCCTGTAGACAGACCTTCCAAAAGAAATCTCAGCTCTCCTAGAAACACAGCATGTCTACGCCGAACCTCCCAACCCTGAAGACTCTCCTGGAAACCCCTACACGACCATCTACCACTAGCCCGTCAGCTCCCCTTGACCCTTCTTCTTCCTCTTCCTCTTCCTCTTCCTTTGCTTCCTCCTCGGCCTCGACAAATCTCGCTCAAGTTGCTCGACCTTCAGCTTTCTCGATCAGGCCAGACTTTGGACCGGTACAGACGAGGATCCGAGCAAGATCTATCAATTCTGGAAAGGGAGTCAGCGTACCAATCGCCCTTCCGAAATTATCGCCAACTCTCGCCGGTTCTCCTGTGTTACCGAACTTCGACAGCTTCCTACACGATCAGCACCAGTATCAGGGAAAGGGGAAAGGAAAGGCTGGGACGGAGGGGAGTGGATCTGCATTGGGAAAGGTTCGAGCGAATGAGGGAGAGAATTGGTCACCACGAAGCAACGGTGATACAGACGACAGCGAACCTACACCATCGGGTACCGAGACAGGATCGACTCGATCAGAAAGTCCCCCTCAAACTCCTCGGGACTCGGATTTGGAAACGGACGAAGTGCCATCGTTTCAATTGGAAGGACCGAGTCGGAGAGGTAGTAGTGCAGAAAGGGAAGAGCGAGAGTTATGGAGATTGAAGGGAGAAGCGGAGGCAGATCTGAAATCGGTTGAAGGACGGAATCGCAGCAAGAGTTTGGAGGGAATGACCAGAATGAGTTTGAGAAGAGGAAGGAGTTTCACGAGTTTACTCGGACAACCGCCAACACTGTCGAGCCCGAAGTATGAACGCAAAGAGCTATACCAACCTCCGAATCCGATTCTCGAAACTTTCGAATCCGAAACCTCAGATCCTTCCAACTCCTGTCCTCCCAAATCCCTCGAGATCACAGATCCTTATCGTCCCGTTACCACCACTCTATATCCTCCCACGCTCTCTGAATCTTCCGACCTCGCTGCTTTACCCGCACCGAAGAAATCGTTACGAGATTTCGTTCCTCAACTCGTTATTCTCGTCGCCCTATTCTTCTCCTCTTTCGCCGTCATCTTCTTCTTCATCAGCACACTACCAGGACTCTTCCTCCCCCACTCTGTCGCCGACCTACCGGCGCTCACAGCAACCCTATCAACTTACCGCTCCTCGAGTTTCTTCGCCGAACTTCACCTTTTCGGAGTCCTTACTATCCTCTTCCTCTGGAAGCAATGTTTTTCGATTCCTGGATCGGTACTCACCAATATCCTCTTCGGAGCGCTATACGGCACAACAATGGGGACCTGGTGGGCGTGTCTGTGGACTGCGACAGGAAGTACGGGAGCTTACCTTATAGCACTCGTTATCGCACCTCTTGTGAGCTTGAGCTTGCTCTTTTCGCCTCGTGAACAGATACTGACATCCGCCCCCGCAGGTTGAGTATTACTTTGCGACTCCTCTCGCCATGACTCGTCGTGCACTCAAGCTCCCAGATCCTTCTGCTTCCCCGGCCCCCTTCGCCCAAAATGCAGTACCCATTTCAAGCTCCGACCTCTTCTCGCATCTGCTTCTCGCTCGCTTCTTCCCTCTCTTACCTTATAGCGTCTTGAACGTGAGTCAAGGGTTTCGATTACTGCTGATTTTGACCCTAACCCTGATCCTACCTACCTTTCTCTGATTCTAGGTAATCTCTGGAGTACTCCGTCTACCACTCGGTCCTTTCTTCATCACTCTACTCATTGGATCTTTCCCCTTCAACTTTGCGACTGTTTCTATCGGAAATCTCGTCGCTCTCGCCGCTTCCGATCCCTCGACTCCACTCGGCGACAAAATCTGGTCGAAGGAAGTCGTCATGAAGCTAGTCGCCGTCACTTTCATATCTGTCGTGCCTCTCGCGTTCAAGGAGCAACTCAAGCGAATGCTGAGCAACGGCGGTTCAATATCTTGTGCGATTGAACGATCAAAAGACCTCCTCGCTCGCATGATCTTTGGATTCGGCTCAGTCCCGTCGACAATCTCAGTACCGACGTACCCTTCTGGGGGTAGTTCAGCAGGAGCAGGACTGGGAAGGAGAGGTTGGCAAAGGAAGTTCAAGGCGAGCATCGGCAGTGCGAGTGATTTCGTCGCTCAAGGCTTCCATCTTGGCCCAGGGAGGAGGAACGCTTATGAGAGGGTCGCGAGCGATGTTGGACTGTCTGCGCACTTTGCCGAAGGAGAGGACGACGCGGAAATGGGTGGTTTGCGCACTTAACGTGTTCTCATTTTGTGAGTTCTTGCACCCAATTGTTTTGAGTCTACTCTAGCTGATTGCCACATATTAATCTTTCGCAGCATCCTCGACTCTCCTTCGAGAACCTGTCCATATTTATCTTCGAGTCGTTAATCATCGTTTTCGCATTTCGTCTGTAGATACCCGATTACTATACCCGTTCCCGCTGCTCTTACTTGTCAACTCTTGGAACTGCTGTCACTCTTCTTGCGCTTTTCTGGGTTCGCTCGCAAAGAGGAGAGCAGAGCTCAACCAGTGCTTAGAATTGATAAACCGAACAAGCGGACTGTCGAATACTTGCCGACGTCTACGAGCGTGACATCGTCGACATGAAGGCTCATTCTGTGGAAGCGCTGAGCGAAACAAAAGAGGGAGAACAGGAATCGCAACGCAGTTGCAGTCTCGTTCACCTCCGTTGCGAGCTGGCAAGATCAGTGTCGGCGAAGGGAGAGCAGCGGATACAGAGAAATGCGAGAGAGGACAGTAAAAAAGAGAGCGGAAGGTGGGTAGGTACGCGGTCCAAAAAGTAAGCAATGACCCTGCCGTGATTCGAACACGGGTTTCCGCAGGATCGCAGAGGAGTGATAAATCACCACAATGCGGTGCCCTAACCAACTAGACTACAAGATCGACGGCGTATTTTTCGGCGCTCTCCGGAAAAAACATATATATTCTATTTGAAGTTAGACTCCAAATAGCTAATATATAGCATCTGACGCCAGATGCCTGTGTCAGACTGCCGCTCGACGGCCGAATTACACTTTTTTAGACACAAAGCAGAGACGACTTTCATCTTGAAGCATGCCAAGTGGTAGAGTGTCCATTGTCACCCTCGGCTCTGCAATTTTGGAATCGATGCAAACAGAATTTATCCGGCGCCCTTTCCTTTCCGCTCTGACCCTTCTTTCTGAACCAAAATAGTCTCCCCTTTCCTCGCATCAGCTCAGAAAACGTTGCCGGCAGGTCCCTCTAGCTGAAGAACTCAAGATTGCTCTTCCCAACCACTTTTGTTTTGGTGTCAGGACTGCCTCTGTCTTGCTGAGAAGTGTAACACTGATGCAGTCAATAGAGCTTTGTTCCCCGAAAGCGCTTGTCCAGCAAAGTACAAGGTTGAGCAACCTTTGCTGCTCCCACAAAGGAGGGCGGAAATGGCGATTTGATGGCAGAAGTTGTTGATGGTCACTACATTGCCTCCTCATATCTACTGTATCCAATATCCAAACCTACGCAAAGGCGTTGACAGTGCGTAGACGGTCTGCGAGTCGCACCAATTTGACAGCGTTGCAGAGAATCTCACGGCTGCTCCCTCTTACAGCCTTTCTTCTCCTATTGTAAGTCGTTTATCAACCTCAATTCCGGAATCAGACTTGAGAATGAACAAACTTCTCCCCTCGCTCATTGCTGTGGAATCGCAACAAACAAATTTTGTGTCGAGTGGCACTGCAACTATCAAGTTCAAGGTCTCCAGTCTCAAGGTTACTCATTGATCAACGGTATTTCCTCAGTCACCTAGTGCTCATCCATACTTCCTGAGCCTTATTGCTCCGTCACGCCGAATCATCACGGAGGTGCTAGTACTGTCATATCGGAGTCTACGTCGAAGCAGAACACTGTGCGCAACAAACGCTTCTACACCTTGCAATATGTTGTCTTTCCTTCTGGACCAGTCCACGCTTAAGTTGAGATCTGAATTCACTCTTGCTTTGCCTGTTACAATCAGGACCTTGCTTGCACAGAGTCTCAGCGGTCACGTCTCATTCTGGCTGGTTGCTGCATCCCTGCCGTCTGTGCTCTATTTAATTCTGCCCAGTCAAACCCTCACATATACATTCCCCTCTGAGCTTCTCAAACCTCAGTGATAGCGATCTTCAAGCTCACGCCAATATTTGATCTGCGGCGCCTGTCAATGCCGTTAACACTTAGTTGCGCATCTGCAATCGTAACTGGGTCCACTTCAATTCAATGTAGGCCACCTCCCATCAACGGACTTGTTGGCTAGCTAGCAGAGCTCAACCTGGTGCTAGCTGTGAACCATGACTAAGCAGCAGCAAAAGCACATTGTCCGACATGACAATGGTGATTGTCAGGAGGTGATGTCGGTCTTGTGTCTCTGGAAATGTGTGCAAATCCGCTGCATGGTTGACCGCACAATAGGTGTGCACTCGCTCTATATATTTCGACAATGCATGTGAAACGGTCAATGTTTGCTATCACTGGCTCAGACTATCTGCTGTGTGTTCTTCAAGCTGCTTTGCATTCCCGATCCTTGCCTTGCTTGCTTTGGATGTTGCCAAGGGGATCTAGCTACTGTCGGTACCCGTCTACAATCCTGTACTATCTCCACCTACACTTTGTATGCCTGATCCATTGTATGCCTGATCCATTTTTTTCAACGATGCCCACCACTGATACCAGCTTGATGGAATTTGCGTGTTCTACTTCGCAATTGATGGCGCGGCCCAATCATGAGAATGTGTGAAAGCTCGACACTGCTGATCATTTTGCAGCCGCACCACATTGAGTGAACAGATGATCGGCAAGCTGTGTATGTCAGATATTGGATGTGTGCACTACTCTACGATATATGATGCCCATTCCTGTACTCTAAAGAAGGCAGACTAGGTTTAGGGTTAGTACTGAGAGCTCATGGTGTCCTATTAGCTTAGATTGCCATCTTTAAGTGAGAGTTGCAATGCTCAAGCCGACCTGGACAACCCCGTAATTTAATCAAATCCGCTACTCTGCTCGCTCTGGTCATTCACTGTGAGACTGAGTAGCTGTCAGATGCTTCGCGGAAGGTATTAAATCAAAAATCACAGTGGAGTCTATGCAAAATACTCTTAGGTGACTCCACCATCAGATAAGTGTTGACTCCTGACTCTGTTCTCCAGTGTGAACTGCTGGGGAAAATGAAAGGAGCGGAAGTGACGGGAGCTGATGAAACAGGACAAAAGGACAAATGCAATGTATAACAAGTAATTAATAATCCCTGAGCGTCTGCTGCAACAAGGAGTAGATCTGAGAGCGCACAGACAATCCATGTTCCGCGGTATCGCTGCAGGTCCCTAGTCTTAATTGCTTGCAGAGACGTCTTTTAAGCTTGATAGCCTTTAGTCCCTGAAATAGAATCTGGCAAATACAAAAGACAAAAAAGTTGTGCCATGGTGTAGAGCTCGTAGAGTGTGTTTATTGCTGTCTTTCGTCAGGTGCATGCTGTCCGTAAGAGAGTTGAGTGCTGTGAGCGACCCAGGCAATAGGCATTAGTGCCTGCTATGAGTCATCTGCTGTGCCTGTGTGTGCGAATTGTAACAGCAAGGTCAGCAGAGGAGATGATGTTATACAAGATTATGAAAGCCTCAAAGGCTGATGGTCAACGTCTGCGCTGTGCAATTGAATGTGTCTGATGACACACTGTTGACTCTGGTGTGTGTTTGTTGTAGCACTGTTCCTGTCTGCGCCACAGAAGTGACAGACCTCGGCTTTTACGAGACTGGAAAGAGAGGAGCATGCCAGCAGACAGCAGACCAGCCGCAGTCAAGCGTGCTCACTTTGACTTTGGCTGTGTATATGCACACTGCAAACTGCTGCGGCAGCTGCACTTCAGCAACGCTAGTAAGAGTTGACCACTGTTGTATGACAAATTTTAGTAGCCTACCTGTGCGTCACGGCTGACTGCATGTTGTATCTCTACGTCTACATTGCCAGGTCAATCTATCTCGTCCAACTTCACAGCGCTTACTGCTCTGCTGACAGAGCAGTCTCCACAAATCATGTTGTGTTTGCTCACCCTCAAATTGCGGAAACATTGAACACGACTTTTGAGTGCTACTGTGCTAAAAATTGCATCATCCTGCCCTGCATGTTGGCATCACCTACTGACTGAGCGTGTCCACAGCCGCACAACTTCAGATGGAGGTTCTCTAATGACCGGACAAGACAGAGCGGTGAAGATGTGGAGCGGTCCTCGCGCCCTGCTCTGCAACATTGATCTTGGGCCGGTGTTTCTGTCCTATTGACATTGCGGTCAGACATGAGCTAGTGAACACAGCCGCATTTTGTCTTTGCGTCTTGCGGCTTTGGCAACGACATGGATTCTGAGACGGGACTTGTGAAGAGTCTCATATTCGCGCTTCCATGGCTCGGGAGATTGGATGAGTGTCATTCAGTGAGAAGCATTGATGATATCAAAGACTGTAGATTGGCTTTCAGACAACACAGAGAGGAGCACAGAGAGAGGAAGAAGGGTCGGACATCAAATAACGGTGCAGCAGAGATAGCTTCGCAAGATTTTAGCAATGAGAAGAGAGTGGTCAGAGTCATAAAATTCTGACTCTCTTCTTCAGTGTGAAGCACTGATGAGATTACAGAGTATATGAGATGAAGATACGAAGTAGAGACCCCCAGCGTAAAGCGCTGGAGAAAAGGGAAAGGAAGTGGAAAGAACGGAAGTATATGAAAGCAAGGGGGAAGAACGGGAGTAAATGCAATTAATGAAACAATACAGAAAATCAAATGTAATGACAACAAGTACTCAGAGTGTCTGCTGTACACCGCTCTGGCTCAAGGGGTCTGACGCTGTGCAACCAGCGGTGAGTGGCAGAGACAGAAGCAAGAAGTGCCTCGGTCATGGTGTCGGCAAGCGTCTGGGGAGCAGGGATGGAATCAACTTTGATGTAACCTTGTTGCGCTAATTGGAGTCCGATTGTGGACTCGAGGTTTGTGTGAGAGAGCGTTGGCAATGTTGTCAAAGAGGCTGGTGGGATAGGATCAGAAGCAGCCGAGTTCGAAGAGAATTCGAGAAAGGAAGATAGCTTCTTCACAAGAGTGGACACAGCGCAAGGTTGAAAGCACCGTTGTCGAGGAAGGAATCGTAGCCTACTGTTGATCAAGAGGTGGTAAGGTCAAGCTCCCCAGTCTGAGATCAAGTAAGCTTCAGATCCGGCAACAGGTCAGCTGTCCAGATCGGATTTGCGGCAGTTGTTGATGATGCCATTGGAGTTGCGCAGGACGTGAACGACAGCTTCCCAGTCACGGGGCCAGGATCTGCTGAGTGACAGAACCAGCAGGATGCGAGCGGGAAAACTGTAACATAAGATCAAACTAGCCTTCATGACAGCTGCACGAGCGAGACCAAGTTTGTGCCCAATATTGACTCCATATCGGTGAGCGGCTCAAAGCGGTTTCAATTGTATGTATTGTTCCAGAAAATCTGTAAATTCATTCAAGATAAACAACAAAAGCAGAGGTCATTCGATTTGCAGGCGCGCTCGATTTCGGCAACTGTCTGCATTGCGGATCACGATGCTCAGTACTTCCTTTCTGCAACTCAGATGTATTGCATGATCAGGCAAAGAAGCATGAACCTGAATTGTACACAACTAAGACCTTCTCTTACAGCGCAGACCCTGGTGATGCCGATACATGTACTTACTTTTCTGCTGCCTTCTCTTCGATTGCACTTGTCTGCCAGAATCTACTTACAGGAATTTTCCTGCTCATTATGAAGAAGGGCTTTCTTACGTCACTCGTCATAGCTCACTGTGAACAACCAACATGAGTCCCCTCTGTAGCTGAATTCAACACTCAAATGGCTTCTTTGTGTCTCTGCTCACACTTGCTCATGAGACTCTGTTCCTCCTTATTACTCCTTGACTCTGTACCCTCTTCTTCTGTCCTACTCCAGGCTCAAGTGTGATACGATATCACAGCTGTCAGACCCAGCTTGTGACAAGTGCCGGTAGATGAGGGGAAGAGAAGAGAAGAGAATTGATTTCAGCTACGGCCCAAAGGCCAAAGTACCCAACCAGAGATCACTGATGGCCTGATCAAACATTTTGATTGTCTCTAATGTATAAAGAATTGTCGAATCACATATGTGTGATCACGCAAAGGTTCAGATCGTCCTAGGTAAGTGAGCAGAGAGAGGTTAGTTTGTAAACGTTTTGCGAGGCTCATCTGGTCAGTGCGCCCCTATGGCTCAGTGGCAGAGCGTTCGCCTAGTAAGCGAAAGGTCCATAGTTCGATCCTGTGTGGGGGCAACTGAAGTTTTGCTTTTGGACCCCTGGATCGCATGCTTTCAGACTCCTCAGGCTTGTTTTTGCCGAGGGGAAGGGAGCCGTTGCTCATGGATGGTGGTTGCAGACACCAGTGAGGTCACTAGTGTACGTTGCGACCTAGCTTGCGGGGAGCAGGATTTGGCGTCTGCCTCTGATTGTCTGTCATGCTACGGCAATGTTGTGTGAGAGAATCCAGGAGATACAGCACTCAGAGACGATCTCCCCGACTGACAAGAGTATCGCATTTGAAACAGTGTCTCGTCACTGCATGCGAAACAGACCTCGAGCTTTTTTTCGTCTTCAAGTTGTCTGTCCAGGTATGAGCCTGATGAGCAAGGCTTGTGTGCTGAGCTGCAGCAATTGAAAGCGGCGAGCGGAACCTCAAGGGGTAGCGAGACCTATTGAGAGGGTGAAATTCTCGACCTTCTCTCGCTCTTTCGAAACCCGAAGTCGAAAGTTGGGAAATTTTTCTCGTCCTCCGTCGCTGAGATTCCAGCATACGAGTTGTTTCGTCAATATCTAGTGGCTCGAGTGGTGAAGGCAACCAAATATGACGGAAAGTTGGCGAAATTGGGAAAAAGTAGAGTCGAGCTTTGCAAAAAGTCAGCTTCCCTCGGGCCCTTGTTGCGAGCTTTGATCTCTCTGAAAGGGGAACCAAAAAGAGAGATAATTCGGGTGGGATGCCCGACAGCGCCAACCTTGAGTGGAATGGAAGGGCCATCGCGGTAGTCAGGAGGGCAAGCCCAAGAACTGACTACACCGGCGCTCAAAGATTAGAGTGATTGAATGAGCTCCCCAATGGGGAGCTACCAGTAATCACACTGGTAAGAACAGATACTACACTTGATCTAAGCCAAAAGGCCAGAAGGTTAAGAAAATGAGTTCTGACAGTTTGCAACTGGCAATGCCATTTCTTTGATATCGACGCTATCGAGGTCGTAAGGTCATGTTATGATCTTCTCGTCTTGCCAATCTACCTTGTCGGAGCAGAGCTCGGGATATTGCGAAACAAAGTGAGAGAAAGGGGGTCCTCTGAGAAGAACAGTCACCTCTTTTGGTTCCTCTCGTAGAGTAAGCTTCCTCCCTGTGCTCTGACAAGAAGAAGACAGCATGCGGGCGCTACTAGAAGGTCAAGAGCACGAGAAGTATGGCAGACTCGGAACTGCATTTCTTCCTTCGCAAGGATCTTACGAATTGCTTTTCGCGCTCATTTACTCTGGACTCTCTCGATTGAGACTGCGCTTGTTCCCATACAAGATTGCGACTAGAGCAATGAACTGGTCAGATACTCTACTACTGGCAGGTAGAGGGTCAAAGAGCGCAAACACGCGAATTTGTTTTCCGTTGCCGTGTATTGAATCCGTTTCATTGATGAGTTCTGGCGAGCGCAAGACCAGGAACTGTCAAGGAGGCAGTAGGAGATGCACCACCGCGACGAGGTGATAGTGTAACATCGGAACGCGCAAACTCGACGATGCGAAAGATGGACGATCAGAAAAGGGGTCATTTTGGCTTCTTGCGCCACTTTCGAGCGTGAACAGCTTGTGTGCCAAGTTGCATTAATCGAACGCGCTGCATGAAAGGCAAAGAGTCACGAGATCTACCAAGAGAGTGAATTATCGACTTTCTCGCTTTTTCGAAACCTCGAGTCGAAAGTTGGGAAACTTTTCTGTCCGAGACTCTGGGATATGGATTGTCTAGTTGGTCTCTAGTGGCTCGAGCGGTGAGGGCAACGAAATACGAGCGAAAGTGGACGAGGTTCGAAAAAAGTAGAGTCGAGCTTTGCAAAAAGTCAGCTTCCCTCGGGCCCTTGTTGCGAGCTTTGATCTCTCTGAAAGGGGAACCAAAAAGAGAGATAATTCGGGTGGGATGCCCGACAGCGCCAACCTTG
>Ga0308169_10002556_pt1 | contig 18721 bp, 23 predicted proteins | sample PhyBR1_2_FD_202139 | JGI IMG/M metagenome (GOLD analysis project Ga0308169, IMG submission 202139) | Phyllosphere microbial communities from UC Gill Tract Community Farm, Albany, California, United States - DLSLSB.R1 | ecosystem: Host-associated > Plants > Phyllosphere > Unclassified | place...
CCTCATACCCAAGTTGTCACTTGAATTCTGTTCAAATGAGCAGAGTGTTATCTTTTAAATCTTTGTGCAACAAAGCCATTTTAAACTGTATAGCGTTTGCTCAATCCCCACTCTGCCAAAATTCGGCGGTAAGTGGTTGATGAACGATCTGCCTCAAAATGTGCCTCCATTGAAATATCTAAAGGAAGTTCTTCTGGTTTTTGGCTTTCCACCATGTCCTGATCTTCAGCGAAGATTTGTGCATTGAAATCATAAACTGCCTGTAAGTCTCCTGTAGTATCAAAGTTACGAGTTAAGGGAACGAATAATCGCGTTTTATTGTGCGAAACTGGACAGCACGCATTTAAAATTTTAAGTAAGCCATTTTCAGGAAAGTCGATAGTCAAAATAGCTGAAAATGGTGGATAGACATCGAAAGTACGTTTCCATAAAAAATCATCTGGTGCTAAATGTTGTAAGCCATGCGGATAGTTACTGACATCACTCACATACTCTGTATGTAAGCCATAATCCGTTCGAACGGTCGAATATTTTTGTACTTTAGGATTTTCACGATCAGCAAAACTTTGGTTATGTACCCATGCAAAGTGCGCAACATCAATAAAGCCTTCAAGCTGACGGCCACTTGATCCAGCAATATCGACAAATGGAGGGAGAATTGACTGATGTTCTTCACTGTCCCACGTGTCTAAATCTGGAAAATTGGCTTTCGATACATCGCGGTTAAATAAACTGGTCCAAATAAGTCCATATTTTTCTACAACTGGAAATTTGGTCAGTGAAAAACGATCTGAAATTTGTGTAAGTTCCGGCTGTGCAGGAATTTTTACACACTTTCCTTCACCGTTATAATGTAGGCCGTGGTATGGGCAAATAATTTCTTCGCCTTTCACCCAGCCTTTGGTTAATGGCACACCACGATGCGGGCAAATATCACGCACGAGATGAATTTTTCCACTTTCAGTTTTATACAATGCCATTTTCACATCAAGTAATTGTACTTGTTGCGGTTGTTCTGAAACGTCCTGTGTACGTGCAACTGGGTACCAATGCTGCGCTAAAATATTCCAATCGTTTGCATCAAATGAACTGCATTGTGGTTGGGTAAATAAATTCAGTACAGGAATCGCATTCATTTTTAAATCTCTACATTCGCATTATTTGCAGAACTTTTATGCCATGTAACTAGGGCTAATTCGTTCTTTTCTAAGTCAAAAATACGTTTGGATAGCATTTCTTTCTATTAGAATGATTTGCATACAATGTTCTGCTTTTTAGAACACAAAAGCAGAATGAATTGAAAAAATCAAAAGTTATGGCATGAAAATCGCTTAAGCATGGATAAGTACTTTGTAAACTGCCCGTGAGATTGAATAGCTGTATGTCGATTACCTTTTCCCGATTTTCTGAATATTTTATGGCTGTTGCCCGTACTGGCAGTTTACGTAAAGCCGCAGAACAGCTTTTTATTTCAGTCTCTGCAGTGCATCGGCAAATTGTTCTTGCTGAAGAAGAGTTAGGCGTTGCTTTATTTGAGCGTTTACCGCAGGGGCTGAAGCTAACGTTAGCAGGTGAATTACTTTATGCTGATTTGCTTAAATGGCAAAAAGAATATCAGCTGACTCGAATTCGATTTGATGAAATTCAAGGATTAAGTCGCGGCAATATTGAAATGGGTTTTATTTCTGCCCTAAATGATGGTTTTGTCGTGGATTGTATTCAACGCATGGCTGAAAGCTATCCATGGATTAATCTCAATATCAGTATGAATAGCAGTGAAGAAATATCGAGAAAAATCATTGATGCAGAATTAGATTTTGGCATTATCTTAAATCCTAAAAGTCACAATCAATTAGAAATCTTATCCTTTATTGAAATTCCTTTAGGCTATGTTTTATCACCACATCACACCTTAGCCGGCATGGATAAAATCTATTTATCTGACACTTTAAATGAGCGTCATATCATGCCAAGTGAGCCCTTAGTCATCAGTGATTATGTACATACACTCTATAAACATCACAAATTTAATCCTATACAAAAGATAGAATGTAATGACATTAGAATGATAACATCATTAATTCAACAACAATTAGGCATTGGCTTAATGTCATATATGGATGCATTACCACTTTTAAACTCAAAAAAGATCGTATTTAAGCCCATTCGTGAAAAAGGTATGCATCGTTTAACCATTGCACTGTGCGTCGCTTCAAAACGTCAAACATCTCGTCTTTCACAAATAATGGTAAATTTATTGGTCGAAAAAATGGAAGAAATCAAATTGCAATTAAAGCAACTTCCTTAAACATTTAATCCTTTGCTCTTCAATCTAATGTTTCTAAATAGCTAAAAAAAGCCAGTGTGAATATTCACACTGGCTGCTGAAAGCTAACCTTTTAGTTTTACATTTCTTTTTGTGTCTTACAGCTTAGTCGAGTGGATTACCGACAATGTTACTAATAATTCCCTTCATAATATGATTGCCTTGTTCTTTACGTAACTCTTCATACCACTCTCGGGTCACCGCTTCATCTTTCATATGTGTCACATCACAGCGCTTACGGGCACGAAGTACCAACTCATTGGCACGTTCATTACGCTTGTTCTGATAGCGACGTAAAGAATCTTGTAAACCTAAGGTATTAATTTGCAATGAACGTGCCAAATAGATAGCATCTTCCATCGCTTGGCAGCCGCCTTGACCAATATCAGGTGTTGTACTGTGCGCTGCATCACCTACAATCACCACTCGACCTTTGTAAAAATTGGCAAATGGTTCGATATCGTGAATTTCTACACGATTGGTCTTTTGCACATCGACTGCATCAATTAACTTTTGGACAGGCTCACACCATCCTTTAAAGTATTGTTTGAATAAAGCTTTGTATTGGCTACGATCATTTTCAAGACCAACAGCTAACGGCACATCAAAAAAGAAATAGAAACGATTATTCGCCACTGGCATCAGTGAAACACGTTTGCCTTCACCTACAAACGTTGTCCATTGATCTGCTGCGGCATAATCGTCTGAGACATCAACGAGACCATTCCAATTGACATAGCCTGCATAGCGTCGCTCAACTTGCTCACCTAAAACATAGGCACGAGTAATTGAGTGTGTACCGTCTGCACCCACCAATAGATCAGATTCTATTTCGCTACCATCTGCAAATTGAATTTTTACACGCTCTCCTTCTTCAACAAAAGAAATCATTTTCTTAGCTAGATGAATATCTTCACGACCAAATTCATCCATTAACATATTCTGAAGTTCCGCACGTGATACCGGATATGGTCGTTGCCCGACTTCTTCAATCAATGGATAAAGGCTAAACTGGGTCATCACATCGCCCGTCAGACCATCAATATAAGCAAGGTTATCCATTTTGCCGCCAAGCTTTTCAACTTGCTCTGTCAAACCCAAATAATTTAGACATTTCACACCGTTAGACCATAACGAAATAGCAGCACCCACCGGTAAAATTTGTTCTGCCTGTTCATAGATGGTTACTTGGTGTCCGAATTTTTTTAGTGCGATGCCTGTAGTTAGACCCGCCATACCTGCACCAATAATTGTAATTTCCATCTATAATTCCCCTGTGTTTTATAAGTTTCTAAGTCATAAAATGCTAAAAGCGTGCCATTTTTTATAAAGCGCCCTGAAAAAAATCCAAAGTTGGCACACGCTGTGCATCTAAACGCGTGTAAATGCTTGTTTTTATCGTTTGTTAAATTTTTTGTAGCACGATAGCGCAAAGCATGAATTTTGAAAGAAAATAGCGAATGGATTTAATATATGGCGACTTTATTAGCACCCGATTTTGATATTCCTGCACAATTACAGACACTTACCAATTTGGCAGATGACCGTATTGGTGCAAAAATTATTGAATGTTCAGATGAATTTTTCGCAGAAGCAAAACGTATGCTTCAATTTGACGCGCCAATTTTTGTTGAAGATAAATTCGATGACCATGGTAAATGGATGGATGGTTGGGAAACGCGCCGTAAACGTCACACAGGTTATGACTGGGCAATTATTCAATTGGGCGTAGCTGGGCATATTAAGGCTTTAGATATTGACACTACCTTCTTCACTGGGAATTACCCTGCTTCAGCTTCAGTTGAAGCCTGCTACGCCCCTGATGGCGATCTTGCTCAAGCTGAATGGTTGAACATATTAGAGAACAACGTACTTGGCCCAAGTCAGCATCATGTTTTGCCGATTACAGCTGACCAAGTTTTTACTCATGTGCGTTTAAATATTTTTCCTGATGGTGGTGTTGCTCGTTTTAAAGTGTATGGTGAAGTGAGCGTTCAACAACAAGATCACACTGCAACAATTGATTTAGTTGCTTTAGAAAATGGTGGACGTGTAATTGCTTATAGCGATGCACATTTTGGTCATCCACGTAATCTGATTAACCCAGGTCGCGGAATTAATATGGGTGATGGTTGGGAAACCAAACGTCGTCGTGCACCGGGCTTTGATTGGTGTATTTTGGCTTTGGGTCAAACTGGTGCAATTGAAAAAATTGATATCGATACGGCACACTTTAAAGGCAACTTTCCAGCCCAAGTCTCTATTCAAGCCGTATATGTTAAAGATGCAACTGATCCACAATTAATTCCACAAAGTATGTTCTGGCCATTTTTGCTTGAAGCACAAGACATGCAAATGGATCATATTCATAGCTTTGTAAACGAAATTTTGCAACATGAAAAGATCTCGCATATTCGCATTAATATGATTCCAGATGGTGGTATCAGCCGTATTCGTTTGTGGGGTAAAACCAAAAGCTAAATTGAAAGCTTGAATACTTTCTACATCGAGAAGGATAAGTACTGTGGTTTTATCCTTCTTCTCCTACACTTGATATAGACAATAAAAGAATTACACATGGTTCAAACAATTCAGCTACAGCCCCTGAGCATTGAAAACTTTGCCCCTTTTGGTGAGGTGATTTGCTGCGGAGGACAGGATTTTTTTCATATCAATGATGCACATACCGAGCGTTATCATGCCCTTGTAACCACTGAAATCTTCGGTGAAGCACATGCAGGTATTAGTATTTTTCGTAATATTAAACAGACAGAAATTCCTTTTTCGGTTTCGATGCTTGAGCGACATCCGAATGGCTCACAAGCTTTTATCCCGATGCAAGGTCAGGCTTTTTTAATTGTGGTGGCACCTGCATTGGATGATCAAACGCCTGATATTTCAAAACTCTGTGCTTTTATTTCAGATGGTACACAAGGTGTTAACTACCATGCAGGTACATGGCATCACCCTCTATTAACTTTAGAGGCGCCAAGTAACTTTGCCGTGGTTGATCGTATTGGTATTGGACATAATTGTGATGTTTATCAGTTTAATGAAGTACTCAATATCGTGGCATAAATTTAAACTATCATTGAAATTGAAACCTCAATTTAAAATTGTCTCAGAAATTAAAAGCCCCATCCGTGGGGCTTTTAAGTCTTGTGCAGTATGTTGTGTAACGATGTACGGTTTTAACGAATCAATTAGAAGTGATATTTCACTAGCGCACTGACGTTATTTTCATCTTTACCTTTAATATTATATTTATTATTCCAAACTGAATGCTCAACGCCTACATACAGGCGTGTATCTGGGGAAATATGTTGCCCCACATTCCATTTATATTGACTGGTCCAGTTCATCTCACTGGCTGAGCCTTTTTCCGCAGTTGACCAATCCAGAAAAGCATCTGCTAAGAAAGATTCTGAGCCAATTTTAAAAGGTATGGCATAGGTAAGCGTCATTTGATAGTCATCAGCTTTAGTATCATTATTCACTTTATATAAATTTAATTTTGCATATTGAAAATATGGCACATCAAAGTCTAAGCCAATACCATAGAGAAAATTATCCATGTTGCTACCCGCTTCCCAAGTGGTTGCAAGCAATACATCTTTTACAGGGCCAAATTTAAGTTCTTTACCCGTTACAGCGCCTAAACTCAATCGTGGTGATGCTTCAAAATAGGTTTGATCGCCGACGTCATTATGTGTACGGTCGGCAAAAATGAAGAAATCACCATATTTAAGCTTTGACGCGTATTCAAATGTCACAGTGGTTTGTTTGTCTTCTTTTGCAATGAGCTGATAGTCGGTGCCATATAGACCGGTAATACTGAAGTCTTGCCAGATTGGGGCTGCAAAGATAGAGTTGGCTGAAATAGTGCATAGAATTGCAGCTGAAAGAGGCATAAATTTCATTAAATTGTTTTTCCTAGCGATAAATACGTTTTGAGTAATTTATTTAGCAAAAACAAAGCCAATATTAGATTTTTTAATAAAAAAAGCCCACATTAATGTGAGCTTTTTTTATTTATTTTGAATAGCTTAGTGATGACTATCTATAACAATATTGCTGGTTTTATTCACTTCTTTACTTTTAAAAAAGTTTAGATGGTTAAACACAATATTTAATACGATGGCCATGAGGCACGTTGAACTAATACCTGAATGGAACAGGGTTTGTACCCATTTTGGGAAGTTCGCATAGAATGAGTGATCAATAATTGGAATCATACCTGCGGCAATTGCTGTAGCAACAATGATTAGGTTCTTTTGCTCACTATAATCAATTTTAGCTAAAGTACGAATACCACTTGCAGCCACTGTACCGAACAATACCAAACCTGCGCCACCCAATACCGGTACAGGAATTGCAGCAATCAAACGGCCCATAATTGGTAAAATACCCAATACAACTAAAATTAAGCCACCCGCTGCAACAACAAAACGGCTTTTTACACCAGTAATCGCGACCAAGCCTACATTTTGTGCAAAGGCACTTTGCATGAATGAGCCAAATATTGGTGCTGCTGCACTTGAAAGCATATCGGCACGTAGCCCATTGGTAATACGTTCAGCGTCGACTTTGGTACCGACAATTTCACCAACAGCGATAATATCAGCTGTAGTTTCAGTCATAATCACCAATGTCACAATTAGCATGGCAATAATGGCACTCAGTTCAAATGTTGGCATACCAAAGGCAAAGAAACTTGGGAATTGAATCCAATTGCCATTTGCGACTTTTGAGAAATCGCCAAAGCCCATCGCATATGCCAGCACTGTACCTAGCACAATTGCTAATAAGATGGATAAACGACGAATTGTAGCGTTTCGAGTAATATTCAGCACAATGACAATGGCTAAAGTTAGAAAAGCCAAACTAATATTTTCAGCACTGCCCCAATCAGGCGCTTTGCTATTTCCACCCATCATCCAACGTACTGCGACAGGTAGCAATGACAAACCAATCACGGTAATCACGCAGCCGGTCACGATTGGCGGGAAAAAACGAATAATTTTTGAAAAATATGGTGCTAAAAAGAAACCGATTAATGAAGCAACAATAACCGCACCATATACTGCCGAAAGCCCACCACCTGCAGTGACTATGGCAATCATCGTTGCCACACCAGCAAAGGATACGCCTTGAACTAGGGGTAATTTTGCACCGATGTATTTCACACCGACCGTTTGTAAAATCGTGGCTAAACCACCGACAAATAATGCTGCTGCAATTAATAAACCAATTTGTGCAGGTTCAAGTCCTGCGGCTGTACCAATAATCAGTGGCGGCGCAATAATACCGCCATACATCGTCAATACATGTTGTAAGCCATAAGCTAGGCTTTTCCCTGCACCTAAATATTCATGTTCTGGTGAAACTGTTTGATTTTGTTCTGTCATTTTTATATCCCCCGATCCGTTTTATGATGCTGTTTTTAGCTACCGCGATATGTTGAATAGGCAAAAGGGCTAATCAACAAAGGAATATGAAAATGCTGTGAGGCATCTTTTACTAAGAAATGAATCACTGCTTTTGGGAAAAAAGTTTCGGTATTAAGACTTTCAAAATAGTCCGCTGTGGCAAACTCTAAGCTATAGCTACCCGTAGAAAATTCGCTTAAACCAAAGTCGGTCACACGGCCATCTGCATTGGTTTGCCCTTCACCAAGTAACATACCGTCTGCATTGAATAATTTAATCAAGACATTGGCAGCAGGTTTCCCAAGATTTGTATCTAAAATATGTGAGCTGATCATGCACTTAGCTCCTGTTTTAATCTTAATAAGGCAATTTCAGCCAATTGATGATGGACAATACGCTTTTCAGTTTCTGGATTATTCAGCAGACGGTACTGCAATGCTTGTAATACATTTTCACTGCTTAAGCCTGAAGCTTTAATTAAGAAGATATAGCCGTACTTTTTTTCATAAGCGATGTTGCCTTTGAGCAATGCCATTTGTGTTTCTTCATCGGCTGAAATAGCGGATTGTTCACGGTTGGAAAAATTCTTTTCTAATTCAGAAAGTTCAGCTTGGGCTTTTTTTTCACCAATACGCGGGTGATTATCTAAAGCAGATTTAATTTCTTCCCACGACCATGTACGAGCAGCTTGAGCCGCGTATTCCAAAATACTGTCTAATGATGCATACGGACGCTGACTGAGCAGCTCATTCGCCCAGCTTTCAATTTGCACACAGTGCTTTAAAAATGTTTTTACATCGGCTTCGGATGCTTGATTAAATTCAACAAGTTGCACTATTAAATCGCCTAAAAATATTTAATGTTCGTTCAAAACATGTTTTGCAATATCAATGCCAATCCCTTATTTCTTAGACAAATTGCTTTTTATAGGCACAAAAAAAGAGGCGCTAAGCCTCTCTTTCTTCTTTATTTTTTTTATTACGGTGCATGGTGTTTTATCCAATGTTCTGCAATATCGGCACGACGACAAACCCATACTTTTTCATGCGATTGCACATAATCTAAGAATCTTTGTAGTGCTTTAAAGCGTCCTGGTCGCCCTAAAATACGACAGTGCATACCAATAGATAGCATTTTTGGCGCAGTTTCACCTTCGGCATATAACACATCAAAGGCATCTTTAAGGTATTGATAAAATTGCTCACCACTATTAAAACCACCCGGCGAGCAAAACTTCATATCATTACTTTCAAGTGTATATGGAATGATTAAATGCGGACGTGTTGCACCATCTACATTCGTCACTGTGCTCCAAAATGGTAAGTCATCGCCATAATAGTCACAGTCATATTGAATCTGAGGAAATTCAGCAAGTAATTTTCGAGTATTCGGGCTATCACGTCCGGTATACCAACCGATTGGTGTTTTACCAAATAGCGTTTCAAGCACGCTAATAGCTTGATCCATATGTTGGCGTTCTTGTTCGATTGGCATATCTTGATAATGCAACCAACGTTGACCATGCGATACGACATCATAATTGGCTGCTTTAATCGCTTCCACAATGTAAGGATTGCGTGCCAAAGCCATACCCACACCGAAAATGGTCATGGGGAGTTGGCGTTTTTTAAACTCTTGGTGAATGCGCCAAAAGCCCGCTCGTGAGCCATATTCGTACATGGAATCCATCGACATGTGTTTGTCTGGAAAACTGGCCGCGCCAATAATATCTGACAAAAACTGTTCTGAACCTGCATCACCATGTTCTACATGGTTTTCACCGCCTTCTTCATAGTTCAATACAAACTGAACCGCGACACGAGCACCATTTGGCCATTCCACTTTGGGTGGTTCTCCATGATAGCCAATCAGATCTCTGGAATAGTCTTGTTGTTGAATCTGGTCTATCAGATCTTGCCCACGTAAATATGTTGCTGTCACATCCACTTCCTAATTTGTTATATCAAACAGTCAAAAACTAGAATGAATTAAGCAATTAGTGCGCCAAAACTTAGTATACAAGTTTTATTTCCTTTCTAAAGGAACGACAACTGATGACGCGTGCATATTGAGCATCTAACTTTATAAATTTAATATCTAAAAAATATTTTTTCTTTGGACTGTCTAATGAATACAAAACATAAAAAAATTATTAATATTTTTACTTTAGAATGGCTTTGTTGCACAACGATTTCATAACTATATGATTTTAAAAGTTTTGATTATTTTTTGATCCAAAATTAAATTTATTTAAATCAGATGCTTACATATTTATGCAACAAAGCCTATTTTAAAGATTATTTACTTTTCAAAAATACTAAAATTTAAAAAAGAGAAGCCTTTCATATTCAGAAAGGCTTTGTGAAATAGTGTTTTGGAAATGATTAAAATAAGAAGTAACGCTGCGCCATTGGTAACACTTCCGCAGGCTCACAAGTCAAATGCACACCATCTGCACGTACTTCATAAATCTCAGGGTCAACCTCCATTACAGGACAATAAGTATTTAACTTCATATCTGCTTTCGAGATATTACGCGTGGCTTTACAAGGACTAATCAACTTCTTTAAAGCCAATTGTTCATGTACGCCTTGCTCTATTGCCACTTGCGATAAAAAGGTAATGCAGGTGTTATGTACGCCACGAGGGTAAGCGCCAAACATCGGACGATAATGCACAGGCTGTGGCGTTGGAATTGAAGCATTAATATCACCCATCGGCGCAGCTGCAATCATTCCGCCTTTAATAATCATCGAGGGCTTAACACCAAAAAATGCAGGCTTCCATAAAACAATATCGGCTAATTTACCCACTTCAATCGAACCAACTTCATGGCTTAATCCATGGGTAATGGCAGGATTAATCGTATATTTAGCAATATAGCGCTTCACACGATTGTTATCGTGATTTTGATTATCACCTTCGAGTGGGCCGCGTTGCACTTTCATTTTATGTGCTGTCTGCCAAGTACGTAATATTACTTCACCCACACGCCCCATCGCTTGCGAGTCGGAAGACATCATGGCAATTGCGCCCATATCCTGCAAGATATCTTCTGCAGCAATAGTTTCACGGCGAATCCGACTTTCAGCAAAAGCAACATCTTCAGAAATTGCAGGGTCTAAATGGTGGCAAACCATCAACATATCTAAATGTTCATCAATGGTATTGACGGTATATGGACGTGTGGGATTGGTTGAAGATGGTAAAACATTGGGTTGACCAATTGCTTTTAAAATATCTGGTGCGTGACCACCGCCCGCACCCTCAGTATGGTAAGTGTGGATGGTCCGGTTATTAAATGCTGCTAAGGTTTCTTCTAGAAAGCCACTTTCATTTAGTGTGTCTGTGTGAATGGCAACTTGTACATCGTATTGATCCGCCACACTTAGACAGTTATCAATCGCGGCTGGCGTCGATCCCCAGTCTTCATGTAATTTTAAACCCACCACACCGGCTTTGATTTGTTCAGCGATTGGTTCTGGCTGACTCAAGTTGCCTTTACCTAACAGACCAATATTCATAGGTAAATCATCAATAGCTTGTAGCATGGTCGCAATATGCCATGGGCCTGGAGTTACTGTGGTTGCAGATGTTCCTGCGGCGGGGCCTGTACCACCACCAATCATTGTAGTTGTGCCTGACATTAGTGCTGTTTCAACTTGTTGTGGGCAAATCCAATGAATGTGAGTATCTATCCCTCCCGCCGTTAAGATTTGTCCTTCACCTGCGATGACTTCAGTTGCTGCACCTAAAGGAATTGTAATGTCAGGTTGAATATCAGGGTTACCTGCTTTACCTATTTTCCAGATACGACCATTTTTAAGTCCAACATCGGCTTTGACAATACCCCACCAATCGACAATTAAAGCATTGGTAATGACGGTATCAGCGACCTCATCAGACAATAATTGTGACTGTCCCATACCATCGCGAATGACCTTGCCACCGCCAAATTTAACTTCTTCACCATAAGTCGTGAGGTCTTGTTCAACTTGAATAAACAATTCTGTATCAGCTAAGCGAACTCTATCACCTACTGTAGGGCCAAACATTTCCGCATAAGCACGGCGAGACATTTTCATTAATATATTTCCTATTCTAGATTTTTTGGCTTTAGCAGCTTTTGCATCGGAATAAATTGAATACCCCATTTCTCCGTTAGCGCACCGACCACTTCAAATCCATATTTTTTATAAATATCGAGTGCATAATGACTTGAATTTATTGTGATTATATCGGGATCATTTTTAAGTATTTCTTGCTCTAAAAAGTCCCACATTTGTCGACCATAACCTTGACCGTGATATTCAGCTTTTAAGAAATAATGCATGACATGAGATGGAGCGATATACGCCAAATTCCCAACGATTTCTTCATTAATTTCTGCCACAAAATAATGAATAAGTGGTTGTTGGAAGATGTTTTTCAACATATCAGGTTTAAAGCGTTCACGTCCTTCTTCAGTCACGACAACATAATCGACAAAAGGTTCAATAACAGCAGCGATGGCTTCAACATCATCAACAGTTGCTGGGCGTATTTTCATTATTAACATTTAATTCTCTTATGCTTTTTCATGTACTTATTGAACTTATTACTAACAATAATTTAATTGTTCAACAAGACACTTGAGCATAAAAATAGTTAATCCAATTTACCCATAACACGCCCTGCAAACCCATACACCTCACGTTTACCTGCAAGTGCAACCAATTCGATATCTCGACTTTGGCCCGGTTCAAAACGAACTGCTGTTCCAGCAGCGATGTTGAGTCGATAGCCTCTAGCTTGCTCTCGATTAAATTGCAAAGCATCATTGGCTTCAGCAAAGTGAAAATGAGAACCGACTTGAATTGGTCGATCGCCTGCATTAGCAACACGCATTTTCAGTGTTTCTCGTCCGACATTCATTTCAATGTCTGAATCAGGCGTAATAATTTCACCAGGAATCATGGCTTACTCCTTATTTTTATTAGACAATGGGTTGATGAACTGTGACTAACTTTGAACCATCTGGAAAAGTAGCTTCGACCTGCACTTCTGCAATCATTTCCGCGACACCATCCATGACATCTTCACGACTTAACAAGGTTGTGCCGTAATGCATTAACTCGCTCACGGACATGCCATCGCGTGCGCCCTCAAGCAGTGCTGCTGAAATAAATGCAATTGATTCTGGATAATTCAATTTTAATCCACGCGCTTTACGACGCTCAGCAACAAGGCCTGCGGTAAAAATTAATAATTTATCTTTTTCAGTTGGATTAAGTTCCATAACAATTTCCTAATCTTCTAAAATGTAGAATGCAAAATGCGTGCAAATTCTTCTTTCGCTCTCGCACGTTTTGATTTTTAGTGTCCTAACCCAAAGGTAAAATGAACACTTAATCTATTAATCTTGCTAGACCTATCTACTTTCCAATGATGGCAAAACTTAAGTGCGCCAAATCCGTGGGAATTCTTCTGCTAGGTCATACCAATAGCGTCTTAAACGGGCACGGACTGCTGCAAAAGCATCATGGCATTCACGTACATCATCGCCTAAATAACGTGCACAAATCACATCATCTAACAGGGTTAAAGTCACCGCTAGATTCATCCGCATAATCAATTCACGGATTAATTCGATATGTTCAGCCAGTAATGTTGTTTGCCTTAAACGCGATGGTGCTACTGCCCAGAAACTTCCCATCACAGCATGTCCATTCATACCTAAACAGGATGTAAGCCACCGATCCTGCCCCTTAAAATTTAAACTATCTGCAACCAATAATTTGTCTGCACGATACAGCCTAAATTTGCTTTGGTATTGCCCTTGCTGAAAAATTTCACCACGTGCTTGTCGACCGATGACCAACATATCCCACCCAATAAAACTGGCCATTTCATCTAGATGAATATGTGTTTCAGAGTCTGCATTGGCACCATCAAAAAGCATGGTTTCTTGCGGTAACCATTCAAATGTCGCCTGTGCTGCGACATGTATATGAATATGCTGATAGGCTTGCTTGCCATTGGTTTTGTACCATTTTCCTGCACCGGGCGTGGTAACTAACGCATGCGCATTCGCCTCAACTTTCATATCAAAAGTCAGATGGTCTCCGCCAGCAATTCCTGCTGGTGGATGCACAATAATTGCATGGCAAATACCAGTTTTTTCAGGCCACAACATCTTCTGAACGCGTACAGGCCCATGATGCTTGCGATGCTGTAATACGGTTCGATTTGACTGTACTTGATAGGCAAAACCAAGTTCCAAACAGGCATACCACAGTTGGCTGTTATGCTGCTGTTGTGTCGATATAAATTTTGTTTCGCTTAATACCAGATCATTCATTTGCATCTCCCTATTATTTGAGATGAATGAGGCATCAAGCTAAACCAATTACAGCAACAATAGCTGTCAAAGCACCAATCATTTGCTTACCATAAGGCACATATTTTTGAATAAATGCGCCGACGAGCAAACCGAATACGTATATAGATGCCATCGCTGTAACCATACCAACGACCAGTAAAACTGCCTGACCGCTTTGGCCAAGTTCCGTACCATGTGCGATGCCATGAAAACCGGCCAAAAGTGCAGCAATAAAAGGAACGGCTTTATTGGTTTTGGTCCAAAGAGCAACAGCCAATACAATTAACGACGCAATAATGCCGTTTTCAGCAATTGCTGTTGCTAAGTTGAATTGTGCACCGATCATAAAACCGACAATCATTGCGGCAGATAAACCGAATAATCCGGCCCATTTCCAGCGCTGGTGTGCAGTCCAAATCAATACGCCAAATGCTAACGCCATCATTAGATGATCAAGCCCTGTAAATGGATGCACAAAACCGCTGATAAAACTATTATGGCTATGCTCATGGCCTGGATGCGCCATTGCTACCAAGGGAAAGAATGCCAACGATGTGAAGGTAATTCTTTGCAATAATAACTTCATAGTGGATGCCCCTTATGCTTTAAACAAACCTTGTTTCTCAATAAAGCTGATGATGTCATTTAAGCCATCTTTAGTTTTCATATTGGAAAATAGAAAAGGTTTTTCACCGCGCATACGTTTCGCGTCTTGATCCATCACATCTAAATTTGCTCCAACCATTGGTGCAAGGTCGGTTTTGTTTATGATTAACAAATCAGATTTGGTAATACCGGGGCCACCTTTACGCGGAATTTTCTCCCCACCCGCCACATCAATTACATACAGGGTTAAATCTGAAAGTTCCGGGCTAAATGTTGCTGCCAAATTATCACCGCCACTTTCAATAATGATCAGTTCAAGGCCATCAAATTTTTCGCACAGGTCATCAATAGCCGCTAGGTTAATGGAGGCGTCCTCACGAATTGCGGTATGCGGGCAACCACCTGTTTCTACACCAACAATACGCTCAGGTGACATAGCTTCATGGCGTGTTAAAAAGTTGGAATCTTCTTTGGTATAAATATCATTGGTCACCACCGCCATATTGTATTTTTCACGCAGTGCCTGACATAAATTTAAAGTAAGCGCTGTTTTACCTGAACCAACTGGACCGCCAATACCTACGCGTAATGGGCTACGTTCTGTCATGTGAAATGTCCTTTATTTTTAAGATCTAAATAATCGTGAATATTGTGTTTCGTGTGCCATACTGAGCATGGCGTAATTAGGTAAGGCGCTACTGAGTTCAGCATCTTGCAGTGCTAAAGCACGTTCAATTGCCTCTGGAATCAGCCCATGCACATGCCATAAAATCCGTTGTCCACTCATCTGTCCAAGTGGTACAGTTTTCACGGCAGCCAACACCTGATTTTCAAGTACGGTAAAGGTATAAGCAGTCAAAACCTCTGCAACATCAAGTTCGAGTTGCCCACAAAGATGCGCATAGATGGGTACGAAACCGATCTGCTTTTTTAATTTCACAGGCTTTTTCAGCACATCACGAATCCACGCATTTAATGAAAATGCCAATTGCTGTGATTCAGCCAATAACTCTTTGCTTTCTCGACTTGCTCTATATAACTGCGCCCAGTATTCAAACTGCTCAGGCTGATCAAAAGATATTATTAGGCGTTTCAAAACGGGCAGCTCAAACCGTACCAAAAGCATTTCAAGCACTTCTTCAAAATAAGTAATGCTCGAGGTTTCATCAAAAATTAAGCTCTGATCAATCGCACTTTCTACCCCTTGAGAATAACAGTACGCCCCAATTGGTAGTGCCGTTGAGGACAAAGTCAACAGACTTAAAAGCTGTGAAGCATTAGGTGTGAACATGATGCAAAGCCTTAATTGGGCTTAATCTGTGATCATGCTGATGCTGTGTATAAGCACCGCTTTCAGGCTCAAATGGATGCATGGTTTCATATACCGTTAAACCAAGTCCAATTATCATTTCAGCCAATACATGATCTGGCTCAAAATACAGCGCCGTTGGTGTGAGCATTAAAGGGACGTGACGATTACCTAAGTGATACGCTGCTTTTAATAAATCAAAGCTGCTTGGTGCTTCTACTTTCATGAGTTTTTCTGCTTTGGCATCGACACGCAGTACATCACCCTCTTGAGTTGCGATATATGAACCGTGCCTTAAAATGCCGGTACGGGGTAAATCTGCACCAATATCGTGCCCGTTAGCTAAAGTTGCACGAAAACGGCTCTTTTGTCGTGTATCAAATGTCAGTTCAACTATCTCAACATTTTCTTGTACGACATTACCCTCAAGTCTTTCCGTATAGATTTTCATAAATACCCAATCTCAATTTCTTTTATCGTGATTCGTGAACTAAATTGATGCTAAATTCAGCATTAAATGAATGATTTGCATTAAAATAATGCACTATTCATGCCAATCTTATTTTGCCAAGCGTTTTATTTTTGCCGTGTCTATCTAATTATTTTGAAATTTGCTTCGTGCAAGACATCTTAATTATTAAAAAATATGTGATTGCCGATAATTATTCAGATGGCCATAAAAAAATCCCCCCATCGATGGAGGATTGTAGAAATAGAATTTATGCCAATCTAGCTAAGCATTAATACACATCTCGTCGGTAGTGACCGGCCTTACGTAAGGCATTAATTTGTTTAGCACCTAAAATTTCTACTAAAGCATCATCAATACCTTGGGCCATATTTAAACTACCACAGAGATAATACAAAACACGAAGAAACCAGCCACATTCACATCAAATAAAATCAATAACTTAAAATAAAAATTCCAAATACACCCTATTTCCCACCCGCTTTGAGCCTCTCAAATTCATCAAAAACCGCCCACATTTATAACCACTTTCTTGATCTTTTTATAAAAATTAAAAGTTTTTTGTACTTCTTGATCTAAGTTAAAAAAATCAGGAGGGCGAATAAATGAAGCCTACAAAAGCAAATTCTCAGCTAGCCAATAAAAGACCGTTTTATACAAAGGAGGTCATGATCCGTCCTTACCCGCCTCTGTTCAAAATTTACCAAAGCTACGCTCAGATTTTAAATGCCTCGCAACTGCCAACACACTTTCAACATGACGTGAGCCTAATATCTGCTACTGCACCTGCTCCAGCTGAGTTATTCGCAACAGATAACTTTCTTCTTGTTTATATAGCACAACAACAAAATATTCGAATCAAAGCTCGAAGCATTGTAGAAGCTGATGTAGACCTCATTCAGGTTCAATATCAACTCAGCAACACACTCTTTAAGTTGATGACTGAGCTCAAGATCAATCCACAGGCTCTTAATCCCGATAAGCTACTTCATAACTTAAATCAGTCTCTATCGAAACAAGCAATTTACGATGTGAATCAAAAGCTTTATGACAAACCCAGATGCAGTCTTTCTCGAGACCTACTCGCTAAGTTAATCGATTGCAGTCGTAATCAGCTACTTTATCGCCAGAAGCAAATCAACGGCTCTCACGACCTACGAATTCAAGCACTCAAAAATAAATGTAAAGCACTCACGAGCGTACAACCATGCGCATCACAATTTTGGAGTTTAGACCATGAAAATTGAAAAACTTTGCTAAAATTAACCTACAGCAGGTTATTACAACTTATAGAAAGTATATTTTATCCATTTCAACTAAATTATAACTTTTTAAATATAAGGATTGAACCTGCATTAGATTATTTTGTGGAGATGACCGCCGTGTTACCAAATGAGTTATTGATCAGCCAGCAAGCTCGTGACTTAGGAAATCAATTAATTAAAGAAATGAACATCAATAGAAGTTATGGAATGGCTAATTTTCTTGGAGTAAATACTTGCTATGATAATCATCAGGCTGTACTTATTTGGACATTTCAACTGCTTGAAAGGGAACCTGCCTTAAATGAATTAGCAGAAATTAAAAAATATTTTCTTTCAATCTTTCCAGATAGTGTTTATCAATTAGCCTAAGTTGTTTTTAAAATTAATTTATTAAATAAAAAGCACTAAATCAAAGAAAGCTTTATTTAAAAATACCTATTAATTCAAAAACATACCATTTACTGAATATATGAAGCATAAGTTCCTGCTCTATCACTCACTCGTACTAAAATTACATCGCTCTTTTTACTGATACTAAACAATTTATGTCCACGCCACGTTCTGCGGCTTCGAGAGCTAGTTTTTGTTGAACCACTGAGAACAAGGACAACAAACTGCCTACTATATTTTCCCGGAGAGTGGTGTAGGAACTTTTTCATTATTGCTAATCATATCAGCGACAACATCAGCAACGAGCTCCTCTATTCCTGAGAATGCTTTAGACTGATCCGCATCAAGCCAAGACAATGATGGAAACTCAGCACACAACCCAACATACTCATTATCTTCTGCTGACCATGTAACACGGCAAGTATATTGTTTACTATCCATTTGAAACCCCATAATGTTTTAAGTCTATGTATAAAAGTACGATTTTCACTTAGCAGTACTTAAATAATCACCCCACCACTGCATCATTTCAGTCCGCTGGGCTAAATAGTCAGCGTGATTATAGC
>Ga0308169_10002557_pt1 | contig 18718 bp, 20 predicted proteins | sample PhyBR1_2_FD_202139 | JGI IMG/M metagenome (GOLD analysis project Ga0308169, IMG submission 202139) | Phyllosphere microbial communities from UC Gill Tract Community Farm, Albany, California, United States - DLSLSB.R1 | ecosystem: Host-associated > Plants > Phyllosphere > Unclassified | place...
CGCGCTGCTGGCCGGGCCAGAGCAGTCGGTCTCCGCGAATCTGCGGTTAAAGAGCTGGCTGGATACGCTGGAGAGTTATCGTCTGAAGCCGGTCAGCGTCAGCCACGGTAACTGGGATGCGCAGAGTGGTTATAACGGCGTGCTGCAACTGCTGCGGGAAGCGCCGGAATTCAGCGCGCTACTGGTGGGCAATGACCAGATGGCACTGGGTGTGCTGAGCGCGCTGCATCAGCGCGGCGTGGCGGTGCCGGGGCAAATCTCAGTGATTGGCTACGACGACACTTATGAAAGCGCCTTCTTCTATCCGGCGCTCACGACGGTCTCACTGGATCTGGATTTGCAGGGCAAAGAGGCGGTTGCACGACTGTTGTTAGCCAGTGAGCAGGATGAGCAGCGTTCTTCATCGATTCTGCCCGCAAAACTGGTGGTGCGCAGTTCAACTGGTAGCGCCGGGCAGCAGCAGCGGGATTTAAAGCAGATTGCCGAACAGCTGCGACTGATCGCCAGCCGGCTTGAGTAGTATGCCAATTCCTGAAGATAAAAAAGCATAAGAACGCACCGCTGCTATGCTCAGATCAGGATAATTATTCTGAATGTCGGACAAATTACCCGACTATCTGATGCTGTCGTGACGTGCATTCTGATTCGCGGTAGGCCCCCGATACATTCAGCCCGATTTCATTGGCTTCAGGGAGTGACATTATGCTGTGGCTTGAGCAGGGACTTTACCTTCGGATTGAGGAGTTAGCGCATGGCCCCAGGCCGTTGCCGCTTTCAAGTGGTTTTACGCCCCAGACGGCTTATCGCGCGCTGGGCTGCTTTAACCCATCTGAAACTTCAGATGCTTACTACATCCTTTCAAATGACCGCGATGAAATATGGTTTATCTGTAATCGTCATCTGAGAACCGTTTTTCTTGATGCCAGTAATACAGCCTTTCGGGTGAAGATGCAGGGGCCTGCAGAGAGTCTGCCAGTGCTCTCCGCCGCATCCGATGGTCATAACATCTCTCTTGAACGCTCAGTCTGATTTCACTGTCTGTGGACGCCAACGCTTCAGAAAATAAAAAAGCCGCCATTGCTGGCGGCCCTGATGCATTTTAATGTGAGCGTTGCCGGTAAATCTGCCGGTGACGCTTTTTAATTTGCAGCGACGGTTTTCATTGCCGGACGCTGCGGCAGCACCACCAGGCAGGCGATAATGATCAGTGCCAGCGTCAGCGAGGCACCGTATCGACTCAGCGCCAGGCCACCTGCAGCAAGGGGTTTATCCAGTAAATCGCCGACGACGGCACCCAGCGGACGGGTCAGGATAAAGGCCGCCCAGAAGAGTGCCGTGCGTGAAAGTGACGTAAAGCGACTGGCCGCCCAGATGATCGCCAGCGCGCCAACAAACAACAGTATCCCGCCATCGTAGCCCAGACCTTCAGTGTCTGCCGTCCAGTCACCTAATGCCGTGCCCAGCGTCTGCGAAAACATAATGGTGACCCAGTAAAAACTCTCCGTGACCGCGTTGTTGACGGAGCTCACCGCGACCGTGCCACAGGTGATTTTCCACAGAAAGAGCGAGAGGATCAGCAGCGTACTCAGCAGCAGGGTACCGCCCAGATAACCAATATTAAGGGAGCGATCGGCAAAATCTGCCATCGTTGTGCCGACCGTGGTTGTCGCTACCACAGTGAACCAGTAAATCCATTTATTAAAGCTGTGGCGATTAATCTGCACTACCACCGCGATCAGAAAAATGATGGCGAAAATCAGCGTTCCGGTCAGGTAACCCAGATTCATCGACATGGTCACCGCATCACCGCCGGTTTCACCCAGGGTAGTAGCAGCAATTTTGGTTAACCAGAAAGCCGCGGTAACGGCCGGTACTTTACTCAGAGAATAAGAAGCTGTGTTGTTATTTTGCATGGGGTGAGACTCCGGAACAGCCCAACATGGGCTAATACAACAGTGAGGCTATAAGAATATTCTTAAGGAAACATTAAGCGGAAGGAATGCGATGGCGTTTTTTTGATCTGCTCTGCAAAAGCTAAACAAAGGGGATAAGGCATGCATGCCGGAAGATTTCTTTCGGGGTTTTTAGTTTTATCACTTTGTGGTAAAAGGATTTTTATGCGGGTAAGCAGAAAAGCATCTCTCAAATGCGCTCAGGGATTATCAGGCGCACTGAAAAGTATATCGCTGACAGCGCAATGCTTATGAGTAGCAAAATTAAAGAATAATGAGGGGGCCTGTATTGCCTGCACATGAATGCCTGACATTTATGCTGCCTCATTGAGCCACTAATTCTGATTGCCTGAACAGCAGAAATATCGTCAAGGTTGCCCATGGGCAGGCATCTACCCAGTCAGACAGGATCGAGCCGTTTAAAGCGCCCGCTGATGAGTTAACACGACGTGATTAAAGATTTAACCCTGATTAACCGATAAACATAAGCTCATACGGCTGAAGCTGCCTTCTGCAATTGACGTTTTACCTACCTCTCTGCAGTGAGCAACGTTTCGAAAACACGCCAGACAACCTGCCACGTCAGCCACCGTTCAGGACGGGTATTCCTGCAATAATAGACCCATCTCCGGAGCCCACTTCAGCTTCAGGCGGGCATTTATAGTTATAATCAGGTTAGTAATGACGCGTATTGAGCGTCATTAATATCGTCGGCAACGTCGGAGTCGGTCGCCATGTACACAATGATCAAACCCTCTTTTACCGCTGTCTGGTCTACAGACGCCCAGGGTATCTGCGTCGCCAGTCAGGAAAGCCCTGCGGGTTTTATGCCCGAACTCAGGGGCGTGACGCTGAGTTCATGGCTAAGACTGGCACAGGCTGACGACGATGCGAAAATCGCGCTGCAATTGACCGCAGCACTGGAATTGCTGACCCCTTTTCATATTGAAGTGCCGATCCTCTGTCTGGACGGCAAGACACGACGGGTTCTTCTTGCTGGCCTGCCGGATTGTCAGCCTGGTGCCTCCCCTCTGCAATATAACGGCTTCATTCTTGACGTGACCGGACAGCGTAAAGCGCTTGAGGATGCACTGCGCACCGCGGCAGAATATCGTCTGTTAATTGAAAACAGTACCGATCTGATTGCCCACTGCGACGCACAGGGCCGGTATGTTTCAATTTCGCCTTCCTATGGCGAAATAATGGGCTTTACCGCCGAAGAGGTCATAGGCCAGCTGGTGGTAGATTTCCTGCATCCCGACGATAAGGCGTTAGCAACTGAAGCACTGGAATGCCTTTTTAGCGGGGGCGTGTTGCCGGATGTGGTTGAGGTTCGCAAACTGCATCGTGACGGGCATTACATCACGCTGGGCACCAAAGCGTGTGGCGTCATCAACCCCAGTACAGGAAAAAACATCGGTGCCGTGCTGGTCTCACGCGACATTACGCGAGACAAAGAGCGGATGCGTGACCTTGAGAAGCTGGCGACGCTGGATACGCTGACCGGCCTGCATAATCGTGCCTGGATCATTGAGAAGGTGGGCTGCATGCTGTCGCAGGCGGACGACCAGGCCTTTACCACGGTGATGTTTATCGACCTGAACGGTTTCAAGGCGGTGAATGATCTGATGGGCCATGCAACGGGCGATGCGTTATTGCAACAGGTCAGTGAACGGCTACAACGCTGCATGCGTCCGGGCGATTCAGTGGCGCGATTGGGCGGAGATGAGTTCGTGGTGGCAGCGAAGTGCAGCAACCGTGAAACGGCATCCGCCATCGCTCAGCAGATTATTGACAGTCTGCATGAGCCGTTCGCCATTAATAATATGGATGTGCGCATCGGCGCGGCGATTGGCATCAGCCTGGCCCGCTTCGGGACGGCATCGGCCAAAATGCTTTTCGAAAACGCAGACAGGGCGATGTATCAGGCCAAAGCACGCCGTGATGGTTCATATCAGTTTTGCGCGTCGGCAGAGGAGTCATTGCCATAGAAGATGTTAGGTTTCCGCTTTCGGACCTGCTTATCCTGAACTTATTCGCATATCGACCCGACGCTATCGACATGCAGGCAGGCCGTCCGGGCTAAGTTCATGCAGATTCTTCGCTATCCCGCCCATCATAAGTCCCCTGTGCCAGTTCCATCGCTCCCCCATGTTGCTTCGCCCAGCTCACCAGCGCGATAAAAGGATCCTGCAATGTCCTGCCCAGCGGCGTGATCGCATACTCGACCGCCACAGGGGAGGAGGCAATCACGCGACGGCTCACCAGTCCGTTGCGTTCCAGTCGGCGTAATGCTTCTGTCAGAGACTTATGGGTGATGGGATCGAGTCTGCGCTTGATGGCGTTAAAGCGTGACGGCTGAGAACACAAAACGGTCAGAATCAAAACTGACCACTTGTTTGCCACCTGTTCCAGGATAGGGCGCGTACTGTTGATCTCGGCCAGTACTGCGGTGATATCAGTGGTCATGAGGTTTCCTTGAGGATATCTGGTGTGTATCAGGTGCGTAATTGACACCAAATATAAGAAATATACTATCGGGTGTCTACCCTCTATCCGGAGTTGAAATGATGAAATTACGTGGAAAGATTGCCCTGGTCACGGGCGGTAGCAGCGGTATTGGCCTCGCGGTTGCGCGTCGTTTTGTCCAGGAAGGCGCACGGGTTTTTATAACGGGCCGACGTGAAGCTCAGCTGGCTGAGGCTGTGGCGCTGATTGGCGGTGACATCGAGGCGATTGCAGGTGACATTACCCGCACAAGCGACCTTGAGCGTCTGTTTGACACCCTCAAGGCGCGGGCAGGCCGGCTAGACATCCTGGTCAACTCGTCTGGCCTGTCTGAACCTGCGAGCCTGGAAGAGACCACCGAAGAGCACCTTGATCGCATCTTTAATCTGAATGTGCGTGCCATGGTGTTGACGGTGCAGCACGCGGTGCGACTCATGAGTGAGGGCAGCAGCATTGTGCTGGTGGGTTCGATTGCGGGAAGCATCGCGAATCCCGGCTATGCTGCTTATTCAGCCAGCAAGGCCGCAGTGCGATCCTTTGCCCGCACCTGGAACAGCGAACTGACGCCACGTGGCATCAGAGTTAACACACTCAGCCCTGGCCCCACCGATACACCGATGTTTAGCCAGGCCAGCGATGAGATCAGGCAGACGCTGAGCGCACGGATACCGGCAAACCGGCTGGGTAATCCTGATGAAGTGGCGGCTGCAGCACTCTTTCTGGCGTCCGATGAAAGCAGTTACGTCAGCGGCACCGAACTGGTGATTGATGGCGGTATGACGGCCTAAAGGCGTCAGCGGCGAACGATGCGGGATAGCGCGGGGGTATGGCGGGGAGGGTTTTGACACATTAAGACGCTCTCGCCATGCTCTCCCACTAAGAACACTTCTCAGAGTGATATTTACCTGCCTTAGATTTGTTCTGGTCCAGCTGTATTCATTGTGCGGCGGAACGTCGGTCCATGATCTCTTTAACGTAATGCTCGATAACTATGTGATGTTCGTGGCTTATTTCCGCAATAAATAACCGCAGGAAATCAGGTGTTGAGTGAAGTGTTTTCACAACCAGGTTATCGAAGTCTTTCTGAATAAAACGGTCATAGCCTTTTAGCGTCGAACGCTGAAGGACGGTATGCGCAATAATTTCGAGAACAGCACGTCTGTAATCATCAGAAAGCAGAATATCCAGATCGTCCCGGCTGATCTCAAACGCAAAGTTATAGCTGATTAAACCAGAATCAACAGGCAAGGAGTAGGTCAGTTTCCCCTCCTCTTGTGTCACATGAGGTTCATATCCCTCACCCATGAGGTGTACTGACTGCCTCATATTAATCTCCTTCTTTTTCAGCCCTGGGTAATGACTTCAGCGCTTAAAATCACCGAAATCGATGTTTTTCGGCTTATAACGACCAGCGCGCATGCTCACGACCTCAGACCGTTTAATAGCCGAAGTTCCCGGTTGTTTACCTGGTCGCTAACAGCAAAACTGGCTAAGGGGTATGCCTGTAAAGGCGTGTCACGTCAACCCTGAGCAGTGAGCTGCTGTTATCCAGGCGCCTTTATAGGGTTGTCGCTTTTCCCCGCTATTTTAAAGGCAAAAAATAGCGGGGAGGACGTTGATGCTTTCACCTTCTGGCAAAAACATCAGACGATGCTTCTGAACGGACTTTAGTGCCCAGCCCATACCGCCGGTTTTCTTGTCTGCCACGGACAGGCGTTTTCAAGCTGCCCCGCCAGCGCCAGCAATAAATCCTCCTGATTAAAGCCTGCACAGAACTGCATGCCAATCGGCAGATTCAGGGCAGAATGAAAGCCCAGAGGAACGGACATAGCGGGCGTTCCGCAAACGTTCGCCAGCGCAGTAAACGGTGACTGATTGAAAACGTGATGCATCCAGCCGCGCCCATCCACGTCGTGCTGATGTTGATTGTACTCACCGAGCAGACCGGGCAGGGCGGGGAGAGTGGGTGTCAGCAGAATGTCGTAAGCCTGATAAAATTGCCCCATTGCTTGTGTGACGGCGTTTCGCATATGCATTGCACCGACCAAATCAGTTGCCGTAAGTGAGTGGCCAAGTTTCCAGAGTGCGAGGCTTGCCGGTTCCAGCGTCTCTTCATTAACGGGATTATTGGTTGCTGACGCTAGCGCATCGATCCAGGCTGCGGTATTGGCAGACCAGAAGCGGGTATTCAGTTCAACAAAATTGTCCCAACTGCCGATTTGGGGTGTCACCTCCTCCACCTGATGACCCAGCGTGATAAGCAGTCCGATCGTTTTACTGAGCGCTTCGACGACTTCTGGCTGGCTGCGCTGACCGTTCAGCGGATGCGTCATTACACCGATTTTCAATGATCCTGGATTCTGAGATACGCAGTCATTCAGATTTGGATGGGATGCGGCGATGATAAAAGGATCACCTGCCTGATTACCCTGAACGGCGTTCAGTAGCGCAGCGGTGTCACGAACGGTTCGGCTGACGAATCCATGCACGGCAAGGCCGGACCAGACTTCATCGACATCAGGTCCCATGCTGATTCGTCCGCGGCCTGGCTTCAGCCCGAACAAACCATTCGCGGAAGCGGGCACCCGAATTGACCCGCCACCATCGGTAGCATGCGCGGCTGGCACCATGCCTGACGCTACAGCGGCAGCTGAACCTCCACTGGAACCTCCGGCACTGTGATCTGTATTCCACGGATTGCGCGTGCCGCCGTTAAAGCGTGGCTCCGTGGTCGTGCTTGCAGCCAGTTCGGGGGTTGTCGTACGTCCCAGAAGCACAAGTCCTGCTTCTCGCATTTTACGGGTCAGATTGGAATCCTGCGGTGAAACGTAACCGGCTGCCAGCCGGCTCCCCAGTTCATTCCGACGGTTTTTTACCGATATTCCCAGGTCCTTAACCAGCATGGGTACGCCCTGAAGCACGCCTGAGCGCAGGCCACGCTCATCATCCCAGACCTCAATGACGGCGTTCACTTTATCGTTCACTTCTTCGATGGCGTTGATGGCAGCATCTCTGACTTCCTGCGCTGTTACTTCGCCCTGGGAGATGAGTTCAGCCAGGCCGGTGCCGTCGAACGAGGTATATTCTGTCAGTTTCATGATTTCCGCTTAGGGTTGCTTGTGCTTTAAAGGCACGCTTAAGTATACTGGATAGTATCTATTGATACTGATCGGTATCGTACGATACTAATTGGTATCGTTGCAACAGGGGAAAACCTATGCACAGAACATCACAACCCCGGCTGCCTCCTCGCGAACGCATCCTGCAGGCGGCGGAAAGTCTGTTTTATCAGGAAGGAATTACCCGGGTCACCGTGGATGCAATCGCAGCGAAAGCGGAGTCGACAAAAATGACCCTTTATCGGCATTTCGCGTCCAAAGAGGCTCTGGTACAGGCCTGGATCACCTTACTGGTTGAGGATTACAACCGGGTATGGGAGGCGCTGGCGGAACGATACGGACAGCAACCGGATGCGCAGATTATGGGTTTTGCCCGTTATCTGAAGGACAATCTTGCGGGAACATTACAACGTGGATGTCCTTTCACAAACACCCTGGCAGAAACCACAGGTCAATTTCCTGAAATCAGGGAGCTGATCTTTGCCCATAAGAAGAAGCAGTTTAACAGGCTGGTTTCACTCTGCGGCGCAGCGGGCATTACCGATCCACAGACGCAGGCGAAAGAGATAACGCTAATCCTGGAAGGCCTGCAGGTGGTGGCACAGAATGACGCGTTTGAGGGTGCTGCAGATTTTGTGCTGCAGCGTCTGGAAGCTAAACTCAGGCTGCCTGTATGAAGGTGTAGCTCGGGAGTTGCCTGACGGGTTACGCTGAAAGAAGAGATAATGATCCGCTTTGAGCGCAAAGCGGATAGATCTTAGTGACTCTGACGTTCAAGCACCGCTCATCCCCGGAATTCCGTCCTGACCTCCATGACTGCCACCACGACCTCCCAGACCGCCAGCGCCTGCGCTGCTGCCATTACTGCCGTTGCCACCTCTCCCGCCACTGCCTCCGTTGGCATCCATGTTGGTATTGCCAGCATGTTTGTGACGGTGGTGTTGAGTGCCGGGGTTAGCCCCTGCGCCATTCCCACCATTCCCACCATTCCCGCCGTTACCGCCATTTGATGCGCCATTCCCGCCATTTCCGCCATTCAGGCAATCGGTGCCGGCTACACCATTCCTGCCATTCTGACCATCAGGGGAACCACTTTGCCCATCCCGGCCATTCTGGCCTTCGCAGGCAGCGAGTTGCGGAGTGTGAACAGACTGAGTATTCGCTGATACCGGCAGGCAACCTATCCCGAGCGAGAAGGGTACCAGGAATAATAAATGCTGGCTCCTGAACATCGTTAATTCATCCTCATCGTTGATGGTTATCAGCCACTGTCATGCCCTCAAAAGGCAGCAAGAATGGCGGCTTCCATTTTTTCCGGCGTGGTGGTCGGGGCAAATCGTTTGATCGGTTTGCCGTCGCGGCCGATCAGAAACTTCGTGAAATTCCACTTAATACGACCACCCAGTACGCCAGGTAATTCATCTTTCAGGTAGTGAAAAATCGGGTGCGTTGAAGAGCCATTGACGTTCACTTTCCCAAACATCGGGAAACTCACTCCGTAATTGATGTGGCATGTCTGCGCGATCTCGTCGGCGTCGCCGGGTTCCTGCTTCCCGAACTGATTGCAGGGGAAGCCCAGTACGACCAGTCCCTGATCGGCATACTTTTTGTAAAGTGTTTCAAGACCGGCGTATTGAGGCGTAAACCCACAATGACTGGCGGTGTTAACCACCAGCACGACCTTCCCTGCGTAGTCGGCCATCGGGACAAGCTGACCATTCAGGCTGGAGGCAGTGAGTTGATAAAAGGGTGACATGTTGTAATCCTCAGAGCGGAACCTGTTTAGTGTCAACATTAGCACAGCGCGGACACCGGAGGGGATCAGGCGAAGCCGGTGCTCCTGACAGGACCGGTATCCCTGCTTCGGACCTTACCGCCAGCGTTATTGATTATTTTCCACTTCTGACGTGAACCCGGGTGGTTATTCCTGATGAATTTTCACCACAATTTTTCCCTTCGCATGCCCGCGTTGCAGCCAGTCAAGCGCCTCCTGAGTTTCTGCAAAGGGAAAAACCTTGTCGATTACCGGTTTGATTTTCTCAGCTTCGAGCAATTTGCCAATTTGGGTAAGCTGATCGCCATCAGGGCGAACAAAGAGAAAGGAATAATCCAGTCCGCGCTTTTTTGAAAGCCGTAAAATTTTGCGGCTCATCAGGCCAAATATTATCCGTAGTATGATATTCAGCTGTCGGGTTCGTGCGAAGGCAACATCTAATGGCCCAATGAGAGAGATTATCTTTCCGCCGGGTTTCAGAATATTCAGGGATTTCTCAATCAAATCTCCCCGGAGAGTACCAATGACGATATCGTAGCCACTCAGCACGTGTTCAAATGCCTGCTTTTTATAATCCACCACCTCATCTGCACCCAGTTGACGCACCCATCCTGCATTGGCTGAACTGGTTGTCGTTGCAACCTCTGCGCCCAGATGTTTCGCCAGCTGAATCGCAAAACTGCCTATTCCGCCGGAACCCGCCGGAATAAACACTTTTTGCCCAGGCTGTAAGTGGGCTCTTTCTGTGAACGCCTGCCATGAAGTAAGGCTAACCATAGGAAGAGAGGCCGCCTGCACGAAATCTAAGTTTTTAGGTTTCAGGGCCGCAAGACTTTCAGGGACAAGTGCAAACTCGGCCAGTGACCCTGTGCCTGTGTCGAAAATGCTGGCGAAGATTTCATCACCTGGACGGAATCGCGTTACACGACTCCCTGCCGCAATGACCACGCCTGATAAATCACTGCCGAGGGTAGCGGGAAGCTTAAAATGCAAAACCGGTTTGAACATCCCACCAGGAATCATGTTGTCTATGGGGTTCAGACCCACAGCATAAACTTTAACCAGGATTTCATCTTCAGCAGGAGAGGGGTAATCCACGTTTTCAAATCCCATATCAGGCGATTTTCCGTAGCGCTTAAACGTAAAAGCTTTCATTGTCCGATTTTTCATTATTAGTTTCTCGCATCAAGCTGAAGGCTATTCCGCACGACCTTATCCAGGATAAAGGCGGGCGCTAACCGGCGGACAAAATTCAGTGTTGTAGCCAGCGTTCCCGCCGTATAGCGCACCCTGGGTCATGGTTTATTTCTCAGCAGAACCCTGTAAAAGGGCTCCGCTGAGCAGAATTAACTACAGCGTTTTGTATCGCTCTGCGGCCTCTTCCTGTCTGATGTCCGACAGCAGACCCTGACGGGAGGCATCAAGAACATCCCAGCGCTCAGCCTGGTGTAATGGCGGAATGGTCACGAGCTCGCGGCGGTCAAAACCCGTCATAGCGGCGTCAACCAGTTCGCCCACGTCCATCATTTTAGAAGCATGAGTGATGTCGATGCCGGCACGTTCCCAGATTTCGGTGTAAGTCCCCGCCGGGAGCACCGCCTGAACATAGATACCCTTTGATGACAGCTCAACGTGCATTCCCTGCGACAGGAAAAGAACAAACGCTTTGGTTGCGCCGTAAACCGTCATAGCAAATTCCGGGGCAAGTCCGACGATGGAACTGATATTGACGATTGAGCCACCTCCGGCATCTGCAAAACGGGGAGCCACAGCACTGGCCAGCCTCGTCAGTGCTGTGACGTTAAGTGCGATGAGGCGTTCGATGGAATCAGGCGTCTGCCCGGTAAAACCGCCGGTCTGGGCGATACCGGCGTTATTGATAAGAATGCCTATCCGCGTGTCTTCCCGCAGGCGCGCTTCAACGGCGGCTAAATCACTCTTTACGGTGAGGTCGGCAGGCAGAACATCGACGGAAACAGGGTTTTCCTGTCGCAGCCGGGCCGCCAGCTCTTCTAATCTGTTCTGGTCGCGAGCAACCAGAATAAGATCATGTCCACGACGCGCAAAACGTTCAGCGTACACCGCACCAATGCCTGCTGATGCGCCCGTGATGAGAACCGAAGCTTTAGTCATAATTTTATCTTCTTCATTTAATTGATTGAAATTGCCGTCAGCGATGCACGCACAACTGCGATGCTCCTGGCGTTGTCAGGGGTTTTCGCTAAGCGCTGGATAATCGGTGTAACCCTGCGCACCCCCGCCATACAGCGTTTCAGGGTTAAGCGGGGCCAGAGGCGCTCCCGTCTTAAGTCTTTCGACTAAATCGGGGTTAGAAATGAAGGGGCGACCGAAGGCAAATAAATCGGCTTTGTCCTGTGAAAGATGGTCTGACGCCAGCGCCAGGTCATAACCATTGTTACCGATGTACGTATTTTTAAAGCGCCGACGCAGAGAAGCGTAATCGAACGGTGATGCATCACGTGGGCCACCCGTCGTGCCTTCAACGACATGCAGATAGGTGATACCTGAAGCGTTAAGCTGGTCTGCAAGGTAGTCATATTGTGGCTGTGGATCGCTGCATGAAATGGCATTAGCAGGCGAGACGGGTGAAATGCGCACGCCCGTGCGTTCTGCCCCAATCTCATCTTTAACGGCCTCCACGACGTCCAGCAGCAGACGAGCACGATTTTCAACAGAACCGCCATATTCATCGGTACGCTGGTTTGCGCCATCTTTCAGAAACTGTTCCAGCAGATACCCATTCGCGCCGTGGATCTCAACACCATCAAATCCGGCGGTAATGGCATTAGCCGATGCCTTTCTGAAATCGTCGACAATCCCTTTTATTTCATTATGTTCGAGCGCACGTGGCTCAGAGACGTCAGCAAAGCCGTTGTTCACAAAGGTTTTAGTCTCGGCACGGATAGCAGACGGTGCGACCGGGGCAGCGCCTCCTGGCTGTAAATCGACATGCGAAATTCGTCCCACGTGCCACAGTTGTACAAATATGCTTCCACCTCTGTCATGCACCGCGTCAGTGACTTTCCGCCAGCCCGCGATCTGATCCTGCGTGTAGATCCCCGGCGTATCCTGATATCCCTGCGCCTGTTCTGAGATCTGCGTGGCCTCGGTAATCAGCAACCCTGCAGTGGCTCGCTGCGCGTAATAGGTCGCAGCCAGTTCACCGGGGACAAGGCCTGCTCCGGCGCGGTTGCGCGTCAGCGGTGCCATCACAATACGATTCGCAAGTGTGATAGCCCCCAGTTCATAAGGTTGAAATAAAGAGTGATTGGTCATGGTTATTCCTCAGCGGATGAGCGGGTAAAAGCAACTTTTTAATGATGATGATCATAATCATTAAAGTCAACCGGTTTGATTATGATCATCATCAATGTATAATCAGGATCTGTTGCAGGAGAAATAAAATGAAAGTGTCTAAAGAGCAGGTACGCGAAAACCGGGTGCGGGTCGTGGAAACGGCGTCAGCGCTTTTTCGTCAGCGTGGTTACGATGGTGTAGGCGTCGCTGAGCTGATGTCAGCCGCTGGGTTAACACATGGCGGGTTCTACAAACATTTTGGGTCGAAAGAGGATTTGCTGGCTGAAGCGATGACCTGCGGTTTTGTGCAGTCGGCAGAAAAAACCGAAGGGGTGAGTCGGGACGCGTTTATTAAGTATTACCTTTCCCGGCAGCATCGCGATGACATGGGAAAGGGTTGCGTGATGTCGGCTCTGGGCACCGATGCTGCCCGGCAGTCTGAATCCATCCGGGAAACATTTGCGGCCGGGATTGAGCGACAAATCGCCGTCCTCGAATCCGAAAATGTCACGCGTGAAGAGCTTTTGACGACTATTGCGCAGCTTGTTGGTGCACTCATGCTTTCGCGCGCGTGTCCGGAAAGTTCCGGACTGGCAGACGAAATTCTTGAGGTCTCCCGTGCGCGTTTGCTCAGTCCGGACTCCAGTAAAGATTGAATGGGGGCTCCTGCCGTTCAACGGGAACAGGCCTGTGTGGCAAAGACTGAAACATCCGGTCTGCTGGCGTTTGATTAATCGCTGCGGTAATGCGCAATCCGGACGTCCCGTTCCGGGTAAAGTTGCCGCCAAAAAGTTATCAATCAATCAGTCAGCCACCAGCCTGTTTCAGTGATGCCTTACTCAACCGTTATCACGAAACCCTGGGTAAAGGCTCATTCCGCCATCAATAAACAGGGTGGTGCCATGAACGTAGTCAGAGAGATCGCTGGCAAGCCAGACGACGGCATTCGCCACGTCTTCAGCCGCACCGATGCGCCCGTAAGGGATGAGCCTTAACAGTTCTTTGCCTGCCTCGCCCGAGGTGCTTTCCTTGTTAATGGCAGTTGCAATAGCGCCAGGTGCCACAGCATTAACACGGATCCGATCTTCACCCACCTCCTGAGCCAGACTTTTCATCAGCAAATCGACGCCGCCTTTTGACGCCGCATAGTTGACGTGTCCGGCCCACGGGATGAGCTGATGAACCGAGCTCATATGAATAATCTTACCCACGGCTCTGCTGAGTTCCGGTCGATGCTCCTGACTGCGGAACTGACGCAACGCAGCACGTGCGCAGAGGAATTGTCCGGTAAGATTCACGTTAATAACGGTATTCCAGTCCTCCAGCGTCATATCGATGGAGGCGGCATCTTTCTGAAGCCCTGAGTTCGCTACCAGGATATCCAGTCTGCCAAATTCAGCCAGGGTCCGGGCGAAAAGATTTTCTACGTCAGTCTCTTTTGATACATCTCCTTTCACTGCGATGGCACGGCCACCGTCTGCACAGATTTTTTCAACCAGTTCTTCGGCGGGCTCCGCCTGGCTGTGGTAGTTGACCACCACACTGGCTCCTTCTTTAGCGAGTGCTTCTGCGCAGGCATAGCCAAGACCCGAGCTGGCACCGGTAACCAGCGCAACCTGATTTTTGAGAGAAAAGATCATGAGGCTTCCTTAGATTTTGTAAATGATGAGCGTCTTAACCCTGCAGGCATCATCCCGGGATTGAATATCGCTAACACTGCGAAGTCCAGATACTCCTACTCTGTTAAACGGCTCGCCAGAGTGAGTGCATGGGTCTGAGCCACTGAATTATAGATGCGAAGTGCGGGGTTAGCCGTCATTACGGGCGGGTCAGGAATAGGTGGAGAGTGCGCTAGATGCATTTTGCTTCATCTGCTTTTATCCTGACCGTCGTCATAAAAAAGGATATGAGCATGATAACAGTAGAAAAAGCAGATCCTCGTTCAGCAGCATCCCAGCTTCTGATAAGCAAACTGTCAGCAGAACTCGCGGCGATTACGGGTGATGATGGCAAAAGTAACTTCACCATGGACTCTTTAGAGGAGGAGAGATCGCTCTGGGTACTCGCCCGAAACCACAGGGGCGAGGCAGTAGGGTGCGGAGCAATCAGACCGTTAGCCGGGGATATTGCTGAACTCAAAAGAATGTTTTCAGATCGTAGCGTGCCGGGGATTGGTAATGCGTTACTCTCTTTCCTGGAAAAATCAGCCCTGAATATGGGGTATAGCCAAATCTGGCTTGAAACGCGATCTGTTAACCGTAAAGCGGTAAATTTCTATCAGAGAAAGGGTTATGAGCGTATTGAGAATTATGGTCCTTACATCAATCGCCAGGACGCAGTGTGCTTTGCAAAAATTCTGTAAAAGAACGCTAGCTTCAGCGGCATAAAGACAGATTAACCTCATGATCTCGTCTGTTACTCCGTGACGTCTTGCTGTCGTGGTCAGCAGGATCTCCCTGCTGCGAGGCGTTTCACACACGAATCTAAAAGATGGTGTTTTAAGACTCGATCGGCTCATGAAAAAAAAACCATTCTGCACGACCAACATGAATTTCCTTCACGTTCGTTGAAATTTAATCACTTTTTTTCAACTCATTGTTGAGGCATAAAGTAAGAATTGTTAATAACTTTGAGTCATATGAATGTGTGTAAAGGGATAGCAACGCTGGATAACCCCTTAACGCAACCCTTCATATCAGCGACCAGGATACCCGATAGCGATGAACAACTTAGCCTTTACCCTCAAGCGCATTCGTTTCGACGAAAACTATAACCCTTCGAAAAATACGCGGGCGACGACTAACTTCGCTAATTTAGCGCGCGGCGAAAAGCGTCAGGAAAATCTGCATAATGCCCTGGCGATGATCGACAACCGTTTCAATGCGCTGGCACACTGGGACAATCCAAAAAGCGATCGTTATTCTGTTGAACTTGAGATTATTTCTGCTGAGCTGAATCTTCGTCCCGAAAGTAACGACGAATTGTTCCCTGCGATTGAAATCTTAAAAACGCATATTGTGGATCATAAAACGGGTCAACGCATTGAAGGGATTGTCGGTAATAACTTCTCATCTTACGTGCGTGATTATGATTTCAGTGTCGTGCTGGCAGAGCACAATAAAGGCCAGACAGCCTTTAGTCTGCCGGATGATTTTGGTCAGCTGCACGGTAATATTTTCAAAAGCTTCGTTAACTCAGCGGCCTATAAAGAGAGCTTCAGTAAATCTCCGGTTATCTGCCTGAGCGTGTCGAGTAAAAACACTTACGTGCGCACCGGTAATCAGCATCCGGTACTGGGCATCGAATATCAGCAGGATGAGCCTTCCCTGACTGACTTTTACTTCGGAAAAATGGGCCTGAAAGTGCGTTTCTTTATGCCGCAGGGCAGCGTTGCGCCTCTGGCCTTCTATTTCCACGGCGATCTGCTCAGTGATTACACCAACCTTGAGCTGATTAGCACCATCAGTACGATGGAAACCTTCCAGAAAATCTATCGTCCTGAAATTTATAACGCGAATTCTGCAGCCGGACAGTGCTACCAGCCCACGCTGCAGCATCAGGATTATTCGTTAACCCGCATTGTTTATGATCGCGAAGAGCGCAGCCGGCTGGCCGTCGAGCAGGGCAGGTTTACTGAGGCGCATTTCATTAAGCCTAATCAGACACTTCTCGCGCAATGGTCTGCTGAATTCGTTCTTTGATTAATTAAAATAGAAGGTCACCTGCTATGAAAACCTTATTACCGACATCCACTGCTGGCAGCCTGCCTAAACCTTCCTGGATTGCGCAGCCAGAAGTGCTCTGGTCACCCTGGAAATTGCAGGGTGATGAGTTAGTTGACGGCAAAAGAGATGCGCTGCGTCTGTGTCTGGACGATCAGGTTCGGGCCGGTATTGATATCGTCAGTGATGGCGAGCAGACCCGTCAGCACTTCGTGACGACCTTTATTGAACACCTCAGCGGCGTAGATTTTGAAAAGCGCGAAGTGGTTCGCATCCGTAATCGTTACGACGCAAGCGTCCCGACCGTGGTGGGTGAAGTCTCACGTCAGAAGCCCGTGTTCGTTGAAGATGCGAAAATCCTGCGTAAGCTGACCGATCGTCCTATTAAGTGGGCGCTGCCGGGTCCGATGACCATGATCGATACCCTTTATGACAATCACTACAAAAGTCGCGAAAAGCTGGCCTGGGAATTCGCCAAAATCCTGAATCAGGAAGCCAAAGAGTTAGAAGCGGCCGGTGTGGATATCATTCAGTTTGATGAGCCAGCGTTTAACGTCTTTTTCGATGAAGTGAATGACTGGGGTATCGCTGCGTTAGAGCGTGCCATTGAAGGTCTGAAGTGTGAAACCGCCGTTCACATCTGCTATGGCTACGGCATTAAAGCGAATACCGACTGGAAGAAGACGCTGGGTACCGAGTGGCGTCAGTATGAAGAAGTCTTCCCGAAGCTACAGCGTTCGGCTATCGATATCGTTTCACTGGAGTGTCAGAACTCGCGCGTTCCGATGGACCTGATCGAGCTGATTCGCGGTAAAAAAGTCATGGTCGGTGCTATCGATGTGGCAACCCATGAGATTGAGACGCCTGAAGCCGTGGCTGAGACGCTGCGCAAAGCGCTGCAGTTTGTGGATGCTGGAAATCTCTATCCTTCAACCAACTGCGGGATGATCCCGCTGCCGCGTCAGGTTGCGAATGGCAAACTTCACGCGTTGAGTGCGGGCGCAGAGATTGTCCGCAGAGAGATTCTGGGGAAATAATCTTTTCCTGAGCAGGCTCAGCCCGGCTGGCGATTTGATTGTAGAGAGATCAAAAGCCGGACTGAGTTTTCATCCCTGTGCCAGACGTGGGTTTGCACAAAGATGAGTGTCAGCATAAAAAACGCCATCATCCATCATCCATCATCCATCATCCATCTCCATCACCTTCACTTTGCCCGCCATCCGCATCTTCAAAAAAATGTTTCACGCCGATATTCTGCCTACGGAGACAGGGTGTATCTGATATGAGATAAGTGATGACACTGCATGATCAGGCTAACCTGACGGCTGATGTTATGAATAAATCATCAGGGAGAGGGGTGAAGATGAATACAGTAGTTGAATGGCGAAATAGCTCATATCTCATCAGTACCGATAAGGAAAAATTAGACCAGAAGGCTATCCATCAATATCTGACGCGTTCAACCTGGGCGGCTGGCATCGACATGAATACTGTCGCCGTGTCGATAGAGAACAGCCTGACTTTTGGTGTCTATGATGATGAGTCACAAATAGGGTTTGCCCGGCTGGTTACCGATTATGCGACTTTCGCCTGGCTGAGTGATGTTTATATTCTGGAAGAGTATCAGGGCAAGGGGCTGGGCAGATGGCTCATGGCATCAATTCATGACCATCCGGTTTTCATAAAACTGCGCAGAATCCTGCTGTGTACCACAACGGCCCCCTGGCTTTATAAAAAGCTTGGTTATGAACCCGTTAACCAGGAAAACTTTATCTGGACGATTACCCGGCCTGATATCTATGCCGGGAATAATCGTTAAATAACCCTGGCTAAACAGTGCTATAGCGATAATGCTTTCAGAAACAGCGCGTTATAAATTCATCATCGCGGATGGATTTCTGCCACTAAACGGATCAGACTCAGACTGGCCGCAGGACGATCACAGCGTATCGACATGCCTTGCTGGTGTTATTTCTGAAGACACAATCAGCTGGATCGCCCAGTTCAAGACAGTCGCCAGCCGCCATTTCATAAGTGCTCGACCCCGCTTCGAACGTCAATGACCCTTCCAATACCCATATCAGCTGACGTCTTGAAATATAGGAGATAGCTGGCATCGGCACAGCGGTATTGGCCGGCAGTTCGACACTGACCAGATCGACCGGCATCTCACCCGGTGAAACGTGCCGACGCAAATAGCCGGTCTCAGGATCCTGCCATATCGGCTGATTTTCGTGCCTGACCAGCGTGCCTGTCTGAACTTCTGTCTGGGCCAGAAGCTGCGAGATGCTCATGTCAAAAGAGCCCGATAGCCGGGCTAACAGA
>Ga0308169_10002558_pt1 | contig 18711 bp, 17 predicted proteins | sample PhyBR1_2_FD_202139 | JGI IMG/M metagenome (GOLD analysis project Ga0308169, IMG submission 202139) | Phyllosphere microbial communities from UC Gill Tract Community Farm, Albany, California, United States - DLSLSB.R1 | ecosystem: Host-associated > Plants > Phyllosphere > Unclassified | place...
GAAAAGCGAGCACCTGCCAAACTCCATTCCCATTTTGTAGTAAAATTTCAGAATCCAATTTCGAAGGAACGATTATGGCGCTGCACCCCGTAGTTGAACAGGTAACGAACCGGATCATCGAGCGCAGCCGTGCCTCGCGCGCGGCCTATCTTGCGCACCTCGAAGCGGCCCGCATCGGCGGCGTGCAGCGCAGCGCGCTCGCCTGCACCAACCTGGCCCACGGTTTCGCCGCTTTCCCCGAGAACGACAAACTGAAGCTGCGCGAGCAGAAGAAGCCATCCGTGGCGATCGTCTCGTCCTACAACGACATGCTGTCGGCCCACCAGCCCTTCGAATACTTCCCGAAGGTGATCAAGGACGCCGTGCGCGACATCGGCGCCGTGGCCCAGTTCGCGGGCGGCGTGCCGGCCATGTGCGACGGCGTCACGCAAGGCCAGCCGGGCATGGAACTGTCCCTGTTCTCGCGCGACACCATCGCGATGTCCACCGCGGTCGCGCTGTCGCACAACATGTTCGACGCCGCCCTCTACCTCGGCATTTGCGACAAGATCGTGCCGGGCCTCCTGATCGGCGCGCTCCACTTCGGCCATATCCCGGCCGTGTTCGTGCCGGGCGGCCCGATGACCACGGGCCTGTCGAACAAGGAAAAGGCGCGCGTGCGCCAGCTCTACGCACAAGGCAAGGCCACGCGCGACGAACTGCTCGAATGCGAATCGCAGTCCTACCACAGCGCCGGCACCTGCACCTTCTACGGCACCGCCAACAGCAACCAGATGCTGATGGAGATGATGGGCCTGCACCTGCCGGGCGCCGCCTTCATCACGCCGGGTACGCCGCTGCGCGATGCCCTGACGCGCGCGTCCTCGCACCAGGCGGTCGCGATCTCCCAGCAGGGCGGCCATTACATGCCGGTCGGGCACATCGTCGACGAGAAAAGCATCGTCAACGCCATCGCCGCGCTGCACGCGACCGGCGGCTCGACCAACCACACGCTGCACCTGGTCGCGATTGCGCGCGCCGCCGGCATCGTCATCGACTGGAACGACTTCGACGCGCTGTCGAAAGTCGTGCCGCTGCTGACCCGCATCTACCCGAACGGCGACGCCGACGTGAACCACTTCCAGGCCGCCGGCGGCCCGGGCTTCGTGATCCGCGAACTGCTCGACGCCGGTCTCGCCCACGAAGACGTCAACACCATCCTCGGCCACGGCCTGCGCAAGCACTGCAAGGAGCCCTTCCTGGGCGAAGACGGCAAGGTGACCTGGCGCGACCTGCCGGCGCAATCCGGCGACGAAGACGTGCTGCGCCCGGCCTCGAACCCGTTCAACAGCAACGGCGGCATGGTGCTCGTCAAAGGTAACCTCGGCCGCGCCGTGATGAAGGTCTCGGCCGTGAAGATGGAACACCAGACCGTGGAAGCGCCTGCACTCACCTTCAATTCGCAGGAAGACTTCATGCACGCCTATAAAGCGGGCCACCTGAACCGCGACTTCGTCGCCGTGATCCGCTTCCAGGGCCCGCGCGCGAACGGCATGCCCGAGCTGCACGCGCTGACGCCTGCGCTGTCGAACCTGCAGGACGCCGGCCACCGCGTGGCGATGGTCACCGACGGCCGCATGTCGGGCGCGTCGGGCAAGGTGCCGGCGGCGATCCACGTCTCGCCCGAGATCCTGGCCGGCGGCCCGCTGGGCCGCGTGCGCGACGGCGACATCATCCGCGTCTGCGCCGCCACCGGCACGCTGGAGGCGCTGGTGCCGGCCGAGGTGTGGGAGAAGCGCAAGCAGATCACGGCCGACATCTCGGCCAGCCATATCGGCATGGGCCGCGACCTGTTCGGCATGTTCCGCCACCACAGCAGCGCGGCGGAAGAGGGCGCGGCCACCTTCCCGCTGCCATCGCCACGCCACACCACCGTACCGTTGCATGAAGGCGCCGACAGTGGCGAAATCATGCCCGGCTCCGACGAAGACTTCCTGTTCAGGACCCAGAAATGACAATGACCGTACTTGACATCATGCGCTCGGCGAGCGTGATTCCCGTGATCGCCATCGACGACCCGGCGCACGCCGTCCCGCTCGCGAAAGCCCTGGTTGCCGGCGGCATCCGCGTGCTGGAAGTAACCCTGCGCACCGCGCACGGCCTGCAGGCGATCCGCGACATGGCCCAAGTCGAAGGCGCCATCGTCGGCGTCGGCACCCTGACGCAAGGCGAGGAATTCGCCGCCGCGCGCGACGCCGGCGCCGTGTTCGGCGTCTCGCCGGGCCTGACGAATGCCCTGATCGAAGCGGCAAGGAAAAGCGGCCTGCCGCTGCTGCCGGGCGTGATGACCCCCTCCGAAGTGATGGCCGCGCGCGAAGCCGGTTTCCGCGAGCTGAAGCTGTTCCCGGCGGTGCCGGCGGGCGGCGTCGGCATGCTCAACGCGATCGCCGGCCCGCTGCCGGACGTTACCTTCTGCCCGACCGGCGGCATCTCGATCGATACCGCGCCGGCCTTCCTGGCCTGCAAAAACGTCGCCTGCGTCGGCGGCTCGTGGCTGACGCCAAAGGACGCGATCGCGGCCGGCGACTGGAGCCGCATCACCGAGCTGGCCCGGGCCGCGGCGGCGCTGCGCAAGTAAGGTAGATGGCGCGCCGCTGGCGTCCTTTGGGCCCAGGGGAAGTCGCGATGGCCTCCCTGCTGTTCGGGGACGCCATCGATTACGGCCGCGTGCGCGTGTTCAATCGGCGGTATTTGCCGTACCTGCAGCCCAAAAACTGCGCGATGACGCCGAACGGCAGCATCTATTTCCACCATTCCTGCTTCCTCGACGATTACGCTTGCGCCAGTGTCACCGGCCAGCACTGGTTCATGCACGAGATGGTCCACGTCTGGCAGCACCAGCTCGGCTACCCCGTGCGCCTGCGCGGCGCCGTGCGCATCGCGCTTCCTTACCACTACGATTTGCACGCAGGCGCGACGCTGGCCGACTACAACATGGAAGCCCAAGGCGATTTGCTGGCCGATTACTTCGTGCTGAAATTCCTGCAGCGCCCCGAGGCGATGCGCCAGCGGCGCTACGCAGGCCAGCTCGCACTGTACGAGCAGGTGCTGTCCGGTTTCCTGCGTGCCCCCGCCAGCCGCGCCAACCTGCCGCGCGGCTTGCTGCGCCGGTAGGGTGGCCGGCTCGACCCCGGCGTCCGCGTCCACGCTGCGTGAACGCCGCCCACGCGTAACGTTCGCATCCACGCTGCCCGAAACGCCCTACGCGTAAGGTTCGGACTCCCGCTGCCCGAAACGCCGCCGCATCCAATCACCCGCCTATTCGTTGCACGGCCCCATCATGCAGGATGCATTTGCTCGCCCGTCTTTTCCGGTTTGATTTTCCTCAATACTGCCGCGCGGCAACAAATTAGGCTTATTCCTGCCCACCCTTCCTGCATTCCGAAACCATCATGAAGTTCATTCTGACCCTGTGCCTCGCCGGCCTGCTCCTGATCCCCGCGCAGGCCGAACGCCGCGTCGGCGAAGCGCAGGTGCGGGCGGACGGCAATGGCCAGCCATGCTTCACGATCTCGGAACGTGAAGAAAAGCGCAGTGGTGCGCCCGACTTTCAATCGGTGACGGTAAGCGAAGGCGTGCGCGTTTCGTGGCAGATGTCCATGCCGCGAGATCGGACTTTTTCGGTAAATTCGAACATGTGCATCCCGTACGGCGGACGAGTGACGGCGCTGCCGCAAACGCCGGCTGCGGTGCTGGTAGCGGAGAAGGTCTATACGGTGCATCTAGAGGCGCGGCCTGGCAGGAACATGGCGACGCCGCTGCGCTATCAGGCGCGGTTTTGTCTCGCTCCCCGGCGAGGCGCGAGCCCACGCCTGCACTTCATCGATTCGGATGCGCAGCCCGGGCGCGACCTGTACGGCTGCCAACCCCGGCGTTGACCGGAATTAGCTTGTCACTGACGTCTCGCATGCGCACGCGCCTCAGAGGCAGCCTTCGACATAACGCACCTGTTTCCTCGCTCCCACGTAGAAGTGCGAAATCCTGGCGTGACCGGTTTGGAAGCGCAGGGAGAAGCGGCGGTCGGGCGAGTCCATCGTCAGGTATTGTTCGGTGTTATCGTAAGCATTCGTTCATGCGATCTCCGGTGGCCTTACTCGTGCCGTAAACAATCCACCGGCAACAAGCTCGACGCCCGCCGTGCCGGATAGAACCCGAAGAACACGCCCACCGCCGTCGCAAACGCACATGCCACAATCACCGCACTGACGCCCACCTTCACATCGAATTCGGCCATCTTCGTAATCACCGCCGCCCCCGTCGCCGCGATCACGATCCCGACCACCGCCCCCGCCAGGCAGATCACCACCGCCTCCACCAGGAACTGCAGCAAAATGTCCCGCGGCTTGGCGCCAATGGCCATGCGAATACCGATCTCGCGCGTGCGCTCGGTCACCGACACCAGCATGATGTTCATGATGCCGATGCCGCCCACCACCAGCGAGATCCCGCCGATCACGCCCAGCAGCGCGGCGATGCCGTTGGAGATCTTGGCGCCGGTCTTGGCGAAGGTCGCCATGTTCTGCATCTTGAAGTCGTCAGGATCATCGAGCTTGATGCGGTGGCGGTCGCGCAGCGTCTCCTTCATGTCTTCCACCGCATCGGCCAGTACGCCCTCGCTCTTACCCTGGGCCGCGATGTAGTGGACGTTGTCGGGGAAGGGGCCGCGCACCATGTAGGCGCGCGCCGCGGTGATCGGCACCAGCACCATCTCGGACAAATCGCCGCCGTCGATCTGGCGGCCTTCTCCCTGCAGCACGCCGACCACCTGGAAGGACACGTTCTCGATGCGCAGGTAGCGCCCGAGCGGGTCGAGCCGGTAGAAGAACTGGTCCGCGACCTTCTGCCCGATGACCACCATGCGTGCGGCCGCGCGCACGTCTTCGTCGGTGAACATGCTGCCCTGGTCGATCTTCCAGTTGCGGATCTTGAACATCGCCGGCGTGACGCCGTGCACCATGCTGCCCGAGGTCTCGTTGCCGGCGGCGAGCTTGAAGCTGCCCTGCAGCGCCGGCGCCGCGCCGCGCAGGCTGGGCAGGCGATTCAGGGCTGCCGCATCGTCGACGGTCAGCGAGGGCGCGGCGCCGCTGCGCATGCGCTGGGCCTCGGTGCGGTCGCCGCCCGGGAACACGTAGACCATGTTGGTGCCGAGCGCCTCCATCTCCTTTTTCACGAAGCGCTGCATCGTGTCGCCCAGCGCCATCATCAGCACCACCGAGGCGATGCCGATCACGATGCCGAGCATGGTCAGCGCGGTGCGCAGCCGGTTCGCCGCCATCGAGCGCAGGGCTTCCACGATCACCTGGAGCAGCTTCATGCCTCGCTCCCGTGGACGATTTGTTCGTGGCTGGCGGCGAGCTGGCGCAGGCCCTCGGCGGCGGGTCCGTCGTAGAGCACGCGGCCATCCTTGAGGCGCACCAGGCGCCGGCTCCAGGCCGCGATGTCCGGTTCGTGCGTGACCAGCACGATGGTGATGCCGCGCTCCGCGTTCAGCTTTTGCAGGCCGCGCATGATGTCGTCGCTGGTTTGCGTATCGAGGTTGCCGGTCGGTTCATCGGCCAGGATCAAAGGCGGGTCGCCGACCAGGGCGCGCGCAATCGCGACGCGCTGCTGCTGGCCGCCCGAGAGTTGATTCGGCGTGCGCTTGCCCAATTCAGCCAGGCCCACGCGCTCGAGTTCCTGCTGCGCCTTGGCCAGCGCGCGGCCGCGCGCCGCGCCGGCGTAGATCAGCGGCAGGGCGACGTTTTCGAGCACGCTCATGCGCTTGATGAGGTTAAAACTCTGGAATACGAAGCCGATGGTGCGGTTGCGGATGTCGGCCAGCTGCGGCCGGGTGAGGGCGCGCGTGTCCTTGCCGTCGAGGAGGTAGTCGCCGCCGCTGGCCTGATCGAGGCAGCCGAGGATGTTCATCAAGGTCGACTTGCCGGAACCGGATTGCCCCATCACTGCGATGAAGTCGCCGCGCTCGACGCGCAGTTCGACGCCGAACAGCACCGGCGTCTCGACGCTGCCCGAGACATAGCTCTTGGTGACGGCGCGGATGTCGATGAGGGCTGCCGTCATCACATGTCCTGGGCCGGCTGCAGCGAACGGGTGACGACGCGCTCGCCCGCCTTCAGGTCGCCGCTCACCACTTCGGTATAGCGGAAGTTCGACAGGCCGATGCGGATGTCGACCGGCAGCGGCTGGTTCTTCGCGTCGAGTTTATAGACCTTGAACAGGCGCGCGGTGCCGCCCGCGCCCTGAACGGCGAGGTCGTCGTCCAGTGCGGCAGCGGAAGCGGAAGCGGTGTTGGCCGGCTCCTTCGCCGCTTTCGCGGCAAGGGCCTTGCGCTCCTTTTCCTGGTCTTCTTCCGACAGCCGGAAGCGCAGCGCGGCGGTCGGGATGCGCAAGGCTTTCGGGCGGTTGTCCACCACCAGCCGCACCTGCGCCGTCATGCCGGGTTTCAGGAGTTCGTCCTTGTTGTCGACGTCGAGCACGACGTTGTAGGTGACGACGTTCTGCACCACGTTCGGCGCCAGGCGGAACTGGCGCATGGTGGCCTTGAATTCGCGGCTCGGATAGGCGTCGACGACGAAGCGCGCCGGCAGGCCGTCCTTCAGCGCGCCGACGTCCGCTTCCGAGACGCTGGTATCGATCTGCATCTTGGTGAGATCCTGCGCGATCTGGAACAGGTTCGGCGTATTGAACGAGGCCGCCACCGTCTGCCCAAGGTCGATCGTGCGCTTGATGATGACGCCGTCGATCGGGCTGCGGATCACGCTGTTGTTGACGTCGGCGAGCGCGCGTTCGAGCTGGGCGTCCGCCAGTTGCTGGTTGGCGCGCGCGACGTCGAGTTCGCGGCGCGACTGGTCGAGCGCCAGGCTCGACACGAAGTTCTGGGCGACGAGCTGCTTGTTGCGCTCGAAGCTGGCCTGGGCCAGGCGCAGGGACGCCTGCGCCGAGGCCACGCTGGCGCGCGCCTGGCCGACCTGGGCGTTGAAGATGGTCGGGTCGAGCTTCAGGAGCACCTGCCCCTTTTTGACGCGGTCGTTGAAGTCGGCCTTCAGTTCGACGACGGTGCCCGACACCTGCGAGCCGACGTTCACCAGCGCCACCGGATTGATGGTGCCGGTGGCAGTGACCGTGTGGGTGATGCTGCCCGTATCGACCACGCTGGCGCGGTATTTCAGCGGCGGCGTCGTCGGCTCGTGGTTGCGGTTGGCCCAGGCCAGGGCGGCAGCGCCGGCGACGAGCAGGCCGACGGCGGCCAGCACGCGCTTTTTGGTGAAGATCTTCATCGTCTCGCCTGTCAGGATAGATGCTAAATTGCAATTAATCCAGTGTCCGGGATTTTTGTCATCCAAGCAATGCAAAACGGATATGCACGTCGGTAAATCGGATATGCATGTGGCGCGGAAGGGGCGGCGGCGACAGGCGACAGGGGGACCATGACGGCGATCCGTTAAAATGCCGGCATTCCCTCTTTTCCATTGCAAACATCATGACTCAGGACGAACTCAAGCAAGCCGTGGCACGCGCCGCCATCGATTACGTGGCCGACGGCGAAATCATCGGCGTGGGCACCGGCTCGACGGCCAATTTCTTCATCGACGAACTGGCGAAGATCAAGGACCGCATCAAGGGCACCGTGGCCTCCTCGGAAGCGACCGCGGCGCGCCTGCGCGGCCACGGCATTCCCGTGTTCGACCTGAACGAGGTCGAGTCGATTGCCGTCTATATCGACGGCGCCGACGAAATCACCGAGCAGGGCGCGATGATCAAGGGCGGCGGCGCCGCGCTGACGCGCGAAAAAATCGTGGCATCGGTGTCGAAGAGTTTTGTCTGCATCGCCGACGGCTCGAAGCTGGTCGCCGCGCTCGGCAAATTCCCGCTGCCGGTCGAAGTGATCCCGATGGCGCGCGCGGCCGTGATGCGTAAACTCGCAGCCCTCGGCGGCCAGCCGCGCCTGCGCACGAAGGCGGGCAGCGATGAAGCCTTCATCACCGACAACGGCGGCGAGATCATCGACGTCGCAGGCTTGTCGATTGCCGATCCGGTGGCCTTCGAAACCGAGATCAACGGCATCGTCGGCGTGATCGCGGTGGGCCTGTTCGCACAGCGCGGCGCCAATGTCTGCCTGCTGGGCATGGCCGACGGCGTCAAAACCCTGACGTTCTGATTTTTTTCGGAGACGCGATGAAAGCATTGCTGGCGCTGGTGGTTGCAACCGTCCTGGGCGGCTGCTCGATGTTCGGCGCGAAGAAGCCGGCCGTTCCAAAAGCGGCGGCGAGCGTGCCGGCGGCGCCGCAGCTGGTCGACGCCAACGGCGTGCCGATCGAGCGCGTTCCTTATCGCGTCGGCGTGTCTTCGGTCACGGTCGAACAGCTGGCGCGCCAGCATGCCTGCGTCGGGCAGGGCGCCGGCCTGGTGACCGAACCGGGGCCGGTCGAGGTGTATCGCCTGCAGTGCACGGACGGCAAGGTGTTCATGGCGCGCTGTGAGCTGCGCCAGTGCCGCAAGATGTAACTACTCGCTAACCTTCCCGCGCAGCGCCTTGACCTGGCCGCTGCGCGTTTTTTCATCCAGCCGCCGCCGCTGCGAGCCGCGCGTCGGCTTCGTCGGCCGGCGCACGGCCTGCACTACGGACGCTGCATCGACCAGCGCCTGCAGGCGCTGCAGGGCGTCTTCCTTGTTCTGTTCCAGGCTGCGCGATTGCTGGGCCTTCAGCACCAGCACGCCTTCGCGCGTGATGCGGGTGTCGCGCATCTCCAGAAGGCGTTCCTTCACGTACGCCGGCAGCGTCGAGGCGCCGATATCGAAGCGCGCGTGCACGGCGCACGAGACCTTGTTGACGTTCTGCCCGCCCGGACCCTGGGCGCGGATGGCGATGAATTCGACTTCGGAGGGGAGGATGGTGGCGCTCACTTCGGTTCCATTTGCATTGACAGCCGCATCATGCCACGAGCGGCGCGCGGCGCGTCATGCCCGGCGAAACAAAATGATGCATTTGTAACAACTGTAACGTGCGGCCCTTCCCGTCGGAAACGTGTAATCTGACCATAACAAATTGATAAGGAGAGCATCATGAAAAAGACCACCATTTCCGCCATCATGCTGGCTGTCGCCGTCCTCGCCACCGGTTGCAAGAAAGCCGACAACGATCCGTCGACCGGTCCTGCCCAGGAAGCCGGCAAGGCCATCGACAATACGGCTGCTGCCGCCGCCGAGAATACCCGTGAAGGCGCCGCCGCCGTCGGCAACGCCACCGAACGCGCCGTCGACAACGTCGACAAGGCTGCCGAGCACGCCGGCGACAAGATGGAAAACGCCGCCGACCGCGCCGGCCAGAACATGAAGGAAGCCGGCGCTGAAGTGCGCCAGGAATCGCGCGAAGCCGCCCAGGACGTGAAGCAGGGCGCAGCCAACGCCACCAACAAGGCCGGCCAGGGCCTGGAGCGCGCCGGCGAGAAGATGCAGGACGCCTCGAAGTAAGCAGCATCCCGCTTGATCCAACGAAGCCCGCCCTTTGCGATGCAGGGGGTGGGCCTTCTTGTTTACGCCTCGGCGATATGGATCTTCGACTTGATGTGCTTGAGGCTGGCGACAATCGTAAACGTCATGATCACCAGCAGCGACCACGAACTCCATTTGCTGATGTGGACGATCGACCAGGCGCCCAGCTGGTGCGGGTAGCGCCACACGCCCCAGAAGGTGGAGATGTTCTCGGCCAGCCAGATGAAGAAGCCGATCAGGACGAAACCCAGCATCAGCGGCATCTGGCGGTCGCGGTCGAGCGGGCGGTAGATGACGACGGTGCGCGAATACAGCCCCAGCGCGCAGGCCGCCAGGTACCAGCGGTAGTCGCCGATGTAATGATGGGTGAAGAAGTTGGCGTAGATGAGCAGCGCGATGGCGGCCGCCATCCAGTAGGGCGGGTGATGGCGGATGCGCAGGTCGAACATGCGCCAGGCCTGCACGATATAGCTGCCGACCGAGGCGTACATGAAGCCCGCGAACAGCGGGACGCCGGCGATTTTCGTGTACGCGAAATCGGGATAGCTCCAGGACTGGACGCTGCCGGAGACCTTGAACGCTTCCAGCGCAAAGCCGACGACGTGGAACAGGCAGACGGCCTTCAGTTCGTCCCAGGTTTCCAGTTTCGCGGACAGCATCCAGAACTGGATGCCGAGGGCGACCAGCAGCAGCAGGTCATAGCGCGGGATGCCGAACAGGCCCGCGCGCGGCATCACGAGCACGCTGGCCATGAAGGTGAAGACGAACAGGCAGGAACGCGCGTTCTTGAAGCCGAAGTAGAGGAATTCGATCAGGCCCCGCCGCAGCCCGGCGAGCCTGCGCGGCCGGTCGTCCATCAGCAGGTTGTCGAATGCGGCGAGCATGTTCATGGTGTTCCGGCTGAGGGTGGCGGGCAGATTCATTTTACGACGAGCTCCGCGGCGACGGCCAAATCCCATCCGCGTCAAAATACGATTTCATCATCGGGAGTTGTAAGTGAACACGGAAATCGTCCGCACCATCGGCCACTCGAACCGGTCGATCGAAGACTTCATCGACCTGCTCCGCCAAAACGAGGTGGACTGCCTGCTCGACATCCGCACCGTGCCCAAGTCGCGCCACAACCCGCAGTTCGGCCAGGACCTGCTCCCAGGCTCGCTCGCCGCGGCGGGCATCGCCTACCGCCAGATGCCGGGCCTGGGCGGCCTGCGCCGGGCATTGAAGGAGTCGTCCAACAGCGGCTGGCGCAATACGTCCTTTCGCGGCTATGCCGATTACATGCAGACGCCGGAATTCGCCGAGAACGTCGAGGCGGTGATCGAACTGGCGAAAACCACGCGCTGCGCGCTGATGTGCGCCGAGTCCGTGCCCTGGCGCTGCCACCGCTCGCTGGTGGCCGACGCGCTGCTGGTGCGCGGGATTCCGGTCGAGCACATCATCAATCCAGGCAAAAGAAGGCCGGCGAAATTGACGCCGTTTGCGAAGGTGGAGGGGACGCGCATCCTGTATCCGCCGGAAGAAACGGGTGCGGATGAATGCTGTGAGGGGGAAGAAGGGACGGGCGGCCATGAATCGTAGGGTGGGCACTCTGTGCCCACGCGTTACGTGCCTGGACCACGGTTACGTGCGTGGATGCGTCGCTCCGCAGCGTCAACAATGATCGTTGGGCAGGCGTTGCCACGGTGCGCCGTGTGCGGTACCAGCAGCGCCAACACGAAGCCCAATTCCGCGTGGGCACGGAGTGCCCACCCTACAAAACCTTACGGTGCAGGCGGCACGTAACCCATTGCCTGGTCGGCGCCTTCGCCGAAGAAATGCTTTTCCATCTGCGTCGCCAGGTATTTGCGCGCGCGGTCGTCCGCCAGGTTCAGGCGGTTTTCGTTGATCAGCATGGTCTGGTGCTTGAGCCAGCCCTGCCAGGCTTCTTTCGAGACCGACAGGTAGAGCTTCTTGCCCATTTCGCCTGGGACTGGCGGGAAGTCCAGCCCTTCGGCTTCCTTGTTGAGTTTGACGCAATGAACGGTGCGGGCCATGTGTTGCTCCTGATTCGGTGTGAAGTAAAACCGCGATTATAAAGACTTGATGAAAACCTGTGACTTGCGCTGCCAGTTATACATGTGCTGGCGGTCTTTCGGCAGGTCGTCCACGGTCGCGGGCTGGAAGCCGCGCTTCTTGAACCAGTGCGCGGTGCGCGTGGTCAGCACGAACAGTTTCGTCAGCCCCGCGGCGCGCGCGCGGTTTTCCATGTGCTTCAGGATGCGTTCGCCGTCGCCCTGCGCCTGCACGTCCGGATTCACGGTGAGGCAGGCCATCTCGCCCATCTTCGCATCCGGGAACGGATACAGCGCGGCGCAGCCGAAGATCACGCCGTCGTGCTCGATGACCGAGAACTGCTCGATCTCGCGCTCGATCAGTTCGCGCCCGCGATAAACCAGCGTGCCGTCCGCTTCGAGTGGTTCAATGAGCTTGATAATTCCGCCGACGTCCTCAATTGTGGCCTGGCGCAGGCTTTCCAGGTTCTCGTGGCTGATCATCGTGCCGACGCCGTCGTGGGTGAACAGCTCGAGCAGGGCAGAACCGTCCATTTCGAAAGGCACGATGTGGGCGCGATCGACGCCGCTGTTGCAGGCCTTGATGGCGTGGCGCAGGTAGAAGGCGGCGTCGGGCGGCAGGAAGTTCGCCTGCAATACCGCTTCGGCCTGGTGCGAGGATAGCTCGCGGATTTCTTCGCCGGCGGCGTCCGACATCATCGGCGTCTCGGTAATGTAGATCAGCTTGTCGGCGTGCAGGGCGATCGCGGCGGCGGCGGCGACGTCTTCCATCGTCAGGTTGAACACCTCGCCGGTCGGCGAGAAGCCCAGCGGCGAAAGCAGCACCAGGTTGTCTTCGGTCTGCAGGATCGGAGCGATCTTGTCGGCCGAGATCTTGCGCGTCATGCCCGTGAGTTCGAAGTCGACGCCGTCGATCACGCCCAGCGGACGGGCGACGACGAAGTTACCGGAGACGATGCTGATCTGGGCATTCGACATCGGCGTGTTGGGCAAACCCTGGCTGAAGGCGGCCTCGATATCGAGGCGCAGTTCGCCGGCCGCTTCCTTGGCGCATTCCATCGCCGCGGTGTCGGTGATGCGCACGCCGTTGTGGAAGCGTCCCTCGACATTGCGCAGCCCGAGCTGTTCGGCCACCTGCGGCCGCGAACCGTGCACCAGCACGATGCGGATGCCGAGTGCGACCAGCAGGGACAGGTCTTGCGCGAGTACCGGCAAGGCGCCGGCGGCGACCAGTTCGCCGGGAAAGGCGACGACAAACGTCTTGCCGCCAAAGGCATGAATATACGGCGCGACAGAGCGCAGCCACTGGACGAATTGGGTAGGGTTTTCCATTTGCCGCATTATAATTCGCTGCGCGACTTGCGCACCAAATACCTCGTAAAAATCAATGTCTGAACAGAGTAACAAGCCCAAGCCGGACACGGCGCACGCAGCAGTCCCAACCAGTGATGCCAAGGCGCCGCGCGAGCGGGGGCGCGGTGAGTTGCGCGCACCGATGACGCAGACGCCGGGCGGCGCCTTGCAGACCAAGGGCGAACGCAGGCATGCGGGCGAAGGTGGTGCGCCGCGCGGTCCGCGTCCGCAAGGAGACAAGGCAGCGCAAGCGGAAGGCGCGCAACGTGCGCCGCGTGCGCCGCGGCCGCAAGGCGAGCGCGCGCCGGGCGACCGCGCGCCACGCGGCGAACGGCCGCAGGGCGATGGCGCGCGCCAGCCGCAGGGTGAACGCGCCCAGGGTGAACGTACCCCACGCGAACGCGGCCCGCGCGATGGCGACCGCGCAGCGCGCGCGCCGCGCGTGCAAACGCCGCTGCCGCCGATCACCTATCCCGAAGACCTGCCGGTCTCCGGCCGCCGCGAAGAGATCGCCAAGGCGCTGGTCCAAAACCAGGTCATTATCGTCTCCGGCGAAACCGGTTCCGGCAAGACGACCCAGCTTCCTAAAATCTGCCTGCAGCTCGGGCGCGGCGAGAAGGGCCTGATCGGCCATACCCAGCCGCGCCGGATCGCCGCGTCGTCCACCGCGAAACGCATCGCCTTCGAGATCGGCACGCCGCTCGGCGAACACGTCGGCTTCAAGGTGCGCTTCAACGACACGCTGCAGCCGGGCGCCTCGATCAAGCTGATGACCGACGGTATCCTGCTGGCCGAAACCCAGACCGATCCGCTGCTGAAAGCCTACGACACGATCATCATCGACGAGGCCCACGAACGCAGCCTGAACATCGACTTCCTGCTCGGCTACCTGAAGCAGCTGCTGCCGCGCCGTCCGGACCTGAAGGTGATCATCACCTCGGCGACGATCGACGCCGAGCGCTTCGCGCGCCACTTCGCGGCAGCGAACGGCAAGCCGGCGCCGGTGATCGAGGTGTCGGGCCGCCTGTACAAGGTCGAGGTGCGCTATCGCCCGGTCGACCGTGACCCGGTGGTCGTGGGCGGTGGCGTCGACAACAAGCCTGCTCCGAAGGCACAGCAGGCGCGTGAAAAACGCGACCTGATGGACGCTGTGGTCGATGGCGTCGATGAACTCTGCCGCATTGGCTCGGGCGACGTGCTGGTCTTCCTGCCGGGCGAGCGCGAGATCCGCGACTGCGCCGAAGCCTTGCGCAAGCACCATCCTCCGCACGTCGAGATCCTGCCCCTGTTCGCGCGCCTGTCGGTCGAAGAGCAGGACAAGGTCTTCCGCACCACCAACGCGCGCCGCATCGTGCTGGCGACGAATGTGGCCGAAACTTCGCTGACGGTGCCGGGCATCCGCTACGTGGTCGATGCGGGCCTGGCGCGCATCAAACGCTACAGCTTCCGCAACAAGGTCGAGCAGCTGCAGGTCGAGCCGATCGCGCAGTCGGCGGCGAACCAGCGCGCCGGCCGTTGCGGCCGCGTGGCCGACGGCGTCTGCATCCGCCTGTACGAGGAAGACGATTTCCTGCAGCGCCCGAAATTCACCGAGCCCGAGATCCTGCGTTCCTCGCTGGCCGCCGTCATCCTGCGCATGAAGTCCCTGCACCTGACGGACGTCGAGACCTTCCCCTTCATCGAGCCGCCGCAAGGCCGCGCGATCGCCGACGGCTATCAACTGCTGCAGGAAGTGGGCGCGGTCGACGATTCCAATGAACTGACGCCGCTGGGCCGCAAACTGGCGCGACTGCCGCTCGACCCGCGCGTGGGCCGCATGATCCTCGCTTCGCTGGACAACAACTGCCTGTCCGAGATGCTGGTCATCGCCTCGGCCCTGTCGGTGCAGGACCCGCGCGACCGGCCGATGGAATACCAGCAGCAGGCCGACGAGAAGCATAAAAAATTCGCCGACGAGAAGTCCGAGTTCCTCAGCTTTATCAAGATCTGGAACTGGTTCGAGGACGCGATCGAACACAAGAAAACCAACCGCCTGCTGCAGGAAAACTGCCGCGCCAATTTCCTCTCGCAGGTGCGCCTGCGCGAATGGCGCGACGTGCATTCGCAACTGCTCACCATCGTGCGCGAGCAGGGCTGGCGCCTGAACGAGTCGCCGGCGACTTACGACCAGCTGCACCTGGCGCTGCTGACCGGCCTGTTGGGGAACATCGGCTTCAAGGCCGAGGACGAGCCGGGCGGCGCCTATCTGGGCGCGCGCGGCATCAAATACCACATCTGGCCGGGATCGCATCTGACCAAGAAACCGGGCCGCTGGATCATGGCGGCCGAACTGGTCGAGACCACGCGCCTGTACGCGCGCTGCGTGGCGCAGATCCAGCCCGAATGGGTCGAGAAGGTCGGCGCCCACCTGCTGAAAAAATCCTGGGGCGAACCGCGCTGGGAGAAGAAGCCGGCGCAGGTATCCTCGCTGGAACGCGCAACCCTGTACGGCATCGTCGTCTACAGCGGCCGCCGCATCAACCATGCGCTCTACAACCCGTTCGAGGCGCGCGAGATTTTCATTCGCGATGCGCTGGTGGCGGGCGACTACGAAACGCGCCAGCCCTTTTACACGCACAACCACAAGCTGGTGAAAGAGATCGAGAACCTCGAACATAAATCGCGCCGCCAGGACGTGCTGGTGGACGACCAGCTGATCGCGGCGTTCTATGACGCCGAGATCCCGAAGGATGTGGTGAATGGCGCCGGCTTCGAGAAGTGGTACAAGGACGCCGCGCGCGACAACCCGAAGCTCTTGTTCCTGAACCGCGAAGAGCTGATGCGCCACGAGGCGGCGGGCGTGACGACGGAACTGTTCCCGAAGACGATGAACGTCACCGGCATCGAGATGGGACTGACTTACCACTTCGAGCCGGGCAGCCCGCGCGACGGCGTCACGCTGGCCGTGCCGCTGTTCGCGCTGAACCAGATCCCGCAGGAGCGCGCGGCCTGGCTCGTGCCGGGCATGCTGAAGGAAAAAGTGCACCTGATGCTGAAATCGCTGCCGCAGAAGCTGCGCCGCCATTGCGTGCCGCTGCCGGATTACGCGGCGCGTTTCGTCGAGCGCATCCACGCGGCGAATGCGTTTGGACGCGGCGACCTGGTCGACGTACTGATCCTCGATGTGCGCGCCGAGACCGGCATCAACGTGCTGACGGGCGACTTCAAGTTCGAAACGCTGCCGACCCACCTGTTCATGAACTTCAAGATCATCGACGAGCACGGGCGCCAGCTCGAGATGGGCCGCAACCTGGCCAGCCTGCAGGCGGAACTGGGCAGCCAGGCGCGCGAAAGTTTTCAGAGGATGGCGGAAGCGACGCCGGCCGCAATCGGAGGAATGGGCGCGGCGTTGCGCGCCAACGTGGCCACGCCTGCGGCCTGGGGCAGCGGGAAGGGGGCTGCTGCGCCGGTGACGGTGTCGGCGCCGCAGGCGAAGGGCAAGGGCGCGCCGCCGGCACCGCAAGCCGCCGCGCCGGCCGTCAGCCAGCACACCAATCTCACCAGCTGGACCTTCGGCGAGCTGCCGGAGCTGCTCGAAATCAGCCAGGGCAAGCTGACGCTGATCGGCTTCCCGGCCCTGGTCGACAAGGGCACGCATTGCGACCTCGAAGTCTTCGACGACCCGAACGTGGCGGCGCGCACCCACCGCATCGGCCTGCGCCGCCTGTTCGCGCTGCAGCTGAAGGACCAGCTGAAATTCGCCGAGAAAAACATCCCGGGTTTGCAGGGGATGGGCATGCAGTTCATGACGGTCGGCTCGCAGGAAGAGCTGCGCGACCAGATCGTGCAAAAGGCGATCGACATCGCCTGCCTGCAGGATCCGCTGCCAAGCGACGCGGCCTCGTTCAACAAGCGCAAGGACGAAGGCAAGGGCCGCATCGGCTTGTTGATCAACGAGATCGCGCGCCTGGCCGGTTCCATCCTGGCCGAGTTCCACGGCATGCCGAAGCGCCTGAACGGTTTGGCCGCACCGGTGGCGGCGGACATGCAGGCGCAGCTGGCGGGACTCGTGCACAAGCGCTTTATCGCCGACAACGAGTACAGCCAGCTGGCGCACTTCCCGCGTTATCTGAAAGCGATGAACGTGCGCCTGGAAAAGCTGCGCGGCAATCCGTCGCGCGACGCGCAGCTGATGGCGGAGTGGCAGAACGCGGCCAGCCAGTTCCAGCGCATCTCGAAGCAGCCGGGCAAGGTCAACGACCCGCGCATGACGGAGTTCCGCTGGATGCTGGAAGAACTGCGCGTCTCGCTGTTCGCCCAGGAACTGCGCACGCCGATGCCGGTGTCGGCCAAGCGGCTGCAGAAGGTGTGGGAGTCGATGATTCGCTGAGCGGCCACGCGTACGGCTGGTGTAGCCTCAAATGTCCGCTATGCCAGAGTTCTTCGTTGGCAGCAGCCAAACGTAGGGTGGGCACTGCCCACGCGTTACGCGCGCCTCTCGCATACGGGACGCCAACTGTTCGCTCGCGCAGTAACGGGCGGCTACGCACACTGCGCTGATGACGGTGCCAGCAGGACTTGCCGAAGGTGTGGAAGTCGATGTTTCGCCGGCGGGGCAGGTCTCGGCCGCCCCTGCAAAATTTCGCACTGTCCTGTACGCTATCCCATCGTCAATTAGACCAAAAGGGGAGTCATCGATGGAACTCGACGAAGTCATTGCCAGCTGGGAGAAGGAAGAACAGGCCGTGCGTGCGCGCCTGCTCGCGCCGGGTGTCGCGACGCAGGAACAGGTGCGCGGCATGTCGGGCATGGACATGTTCAAGGCAATCTTCGCCGGCGAACTGCCGCCGCCTCCTATCGGCGAGACGCTCGACTTCGTGCCGATCCACATGGAGCCCGGCATCGCCGTTTTCCAGGGCCGGCCGCAGCTCAGGCATTACAACCCGCTCGGTACGGTGCACGGCGGCTGGTTCGCCACCCTGCTCGATTCGGCAGTGGGCTGCGCCGTGCATACGACGCTCCCGGCCGGCAAGGGCTATACCACGCTGGAGCTGAAAGTGAACATGGTGCGCGCCTTGAACCAGGCGGTTCCCTTCGTGCGGGCCGAGGGCAAGGTGATTCATGCAGGGCGCCAGGTCGCGACTGCGGAGGGGCGCATCGTCGGACCCGACGGCAAGTTGTATGCGCACGCGACGACCACGTGCCTCGTCTTCGGTTAAATCCACTGCCAAGAGCGGAGATTGAAGCCAGATGGAAAAACTATTGCATGGAGTAGTGTTTGCCTTGCCAGCTGACGAGGAGTACAGCGATATGGCCCATCTCTGGGTACGTGATGCCGAAACCGCTTACTGGTTTCTCTGTCTCGTCCAGTCGACTCTGACGTTATCGAAGTGATGGCCTCAGATTAACTCACTCAGACGAGCACCAACCTTAGCGCGATACTTTCTCCGACTGGAATTTTTGATCAGAGTGAGCCAGGCTTTAGCGAGTAGGCTCGACGGTCATCTTGAATACGCTATTGAGTTCCATCCCGAAAGTGAGGACCTTTGCTCGATTCGTCGAACATTGGAAGTCATTTTCCGAGGCAAGCCTGGGCTTCTGATTGACCCTTGACCACCACTTCAACTATGTGCGCTTCGGGTCGACAGTCGCCGTACACCGAGCGCCCGGGATCCGCCAACAGCGGACGACCAGATCGTGACCAGGGCCATCCTTTGGGGTGCAAGCTCAACTATTCGCATGGGGAGGAAGATGGGCCTGGACGTTCATATCGAAGCAGACAATGCGCTCACAATTT
>Ga0308169_10002562_pt1 | contig 18681 bp, 16 predicted proteins | sample PhyBR1_2_FD_202139 | JGI IMG/M metagenome (GOLD analysis project Ga0308169, IMG submission 202139) | Phyllosphere microbial communities from UC Gill Tract Community Farm, Albany, California, United States - DLSLSB.R1 | ecosystem: Host-associated > Plants > Phyllosphere > Unclassified | place...
ATGATCGAAGCGACCAAGGGCATCAACAGTTATTACCTGACGAGCGACGGCGGCACCATGAGCTACCGTACCCGGATTCGCACCCCAAGCTACCCGCACCTGCAGCAGATCCCTTCGGTGATCAAAGGCAGCATGGTCGCGGACTTGATCGCGTACCTGGGTAGTATCGATTTCGTTATGGCCGACGTGGACCGCTAAGCATGAACAGCACGCTTATCCAGACAGACCGTTTCGCCCTGAGCGAATCCGAGCGCTCGGCCATCGAGCACGAAATGCATCACTACGAGGACCCGCGCGCGGCGTCCATCGAAGCCCTGAAAATCGTCCAGAAAGAACGCGGCTGGGTGCCGGACGGTGCCATCTACGCCATCGGCGAAGTGCTGGGCATTCCTGCCAGCGACGTTGAAGGCGTGGCGACGTTCTATAGCCAGATCTTCCGCCAGCCGGTTGGCCGACACATCATCCGCGTGTGCAACAGCATGGTCTGCTTCATTGCCGGCCACGAAGACATCGTGGGCGAAATTCAGAGCTCGCTGGGCATCGGCCTCGGCCAGACCACTGCAGACGGTCGCTTCACCCTGTTGCCGGCCTGCTGCCTGGGCAACTGCGACAAGGCGCCGGCGGTCATGATCGACGACGACACATTCGGCAATCTGCAGCCCGCTGGCGTTGCCCGGCTGCTGGAGGACTACGTATGACCATCACTTCCTTCGGCCCCGCCAACCTGATCACCCGTGCCCCGGAAACCCATCCGCTGACCTGGCGTCTGCGCGATGACGGCGAACCGATCTGGCTCGATGAATACCAGAAGAAAGACGGTTACGCAGCAGCGCGCAAGGCGTTCGCCACGCTGTCGCCTGACGAAATCGTCCAGGCCGTCAAGGACTCTGGCCTCAAGGGTCGCGGCGGTGCAGGCTTCCCCACCGGCGTGAAGTGGGGGCTGATGCCCAAAGACGAATCCATGAACATCCGCTACCTGCTGTGTAACGCCGATGAGATGGAGCCCAACACCTGGAAAGACCGCATGCTGATGGAGCAACAGCCCCATCTGCTGATCGAAGGCATGCTGATCAGCGCCCGCGCGCTGAAGGCCTACCGCGGTTACATCTTCCTGCGCGGCGAATACACCACTGCAGCGGTGCACCTGCGTCGTGCGGTGAAAGAAGCCGAAGCGGCCGGCCTGCTGGGCAAGAATATCCTCGGCAGCGGCTTTGATTTCGAGCTGATCGTGCACACCGGCGCCGGGCGTTATATCTGCGGTGAAGAGACCGCACTGATCAACTCCCTGGAAGGCCGTCGCGCCAACCCGCGCTCCAAGCCGCCCTTCCCCGCCGCTGTGGGCGTGTGGGGCAAGCCGACCTGTGTGAACAACGTCGAGACCCTGTGCAACGTGCCGGCCATCGTCAATAACGGCAACGACTGGTACAAGTCGCTCGCCCGCGAAGGCAGTGAAGACCACGGCACCAAGCTGATGGGCTTCTCCGGCAAGGTGAAGAATCCCGGCCTGTGGGAACTGCCGTTCGGTCTCCCGGCTCGCGAGCTGTTTGAAGACTACGCTGGCGGCATGCGCGACGGCTTCAAACTCAAGTGCTGGCAGCCCGGCGGCGCTGGTACGGGCTTCCTGTTGCCTGAGCACCTCGATTGCCAGTTCTACGCCGGCGGCGTGGCCAAGGTGGGCACCCGGATGGGTACCGGCCTGGCGATGGCGGTGGACGACAAGGTCAATATGGTTTCGCTGTTGCGCAACATGGAAGAGTTTTTCGCGCAGGAGTCGTGCGGTTTCTGCACGCCGTGCCGCGACGGCTTGCCGTGGAGCGTGAAGATGCTGCGCGCCCTCGAAAACGGCCAGGGTCAACCGGGCGATATCGAGACGCTGCTGGGGTTGGTCAACTTCCTCGGCCCAGGCAAAACCTTCTGCGCCCACGCACCGGGCGCCGTTGAACCACTGGGCAGCGCGATCAAGTACTTCCGGCCGGAATTCGAGGCAGGCATCGCACCCACACGTGCGGGCGACCTCAATCAGGTCATCAGCCCGACCATGGTCGGCGCATAACACGATAAACGGTCGGCGGCTCATAAGGCCGCCTTCCTGCATCCGACGACGCCGCGAGGCTGTTTGAGTCGGATGCCACCGAGATTCCATTAGCCACGCCCGCTGACACCGGGCCAACGAAGATCTTTGAACCATGGCCACTATCCACGTAGACGGCAAAGCGCTCGAAGTCGATGGCGCAGACAACCTGTTACAGGCATGTCTGTCGCTGGGCCTCGACATCCCTTATTTCTGCTGGCATCCGGCACTTGGCAGTGTTGGCGCCTGTCGCCAGTGCGCAGTCAAGCAGTACACCGACGAGAACGACACCCGCGGTCGTATCGTGATGTCCTGCATGACGCCCGCCACTGACAACACCTGGATCTCCATCGACGACGACGAATCCAAGGCGTTTCGCGCCAGCGTCGTTGAATGGCTGATGACCAACCACCCTCACGACTGCCCGGTCTGCGAGGAAGGTGGTCACTGCCATTTGCAGGACATGACAGTGATGACCGGCCACAACGAGCGCCGGTATCGCTTTACCAAACGCACCCATCAGAATCAGGAACTGGGGCCGTTCATCGCGCATGAGATGAACCGCTGCATCGCCTGCTACCGCTGCGTGCGCTTCTATAAAGACTACGCCGGCGGCACCGACCTCGGTGTATTCGGCGCCCACGACAACGTGTACTTCGGTCGCGTTGAAGACGGCACCCTGGAAAGCGAGTTCTCCGGCAACCTCACCGAGGTCTGCCCGACCGGTGTATTCACCGACAAGACCCACTCCGAGCGCTACAACCGGAAATGGGACATGCAGTTCTCGCCGAGCATCTGCCACGGCTGCTCCAGCGGCTGCAACATCAGCCCGGGCGAGCGTTATGGCGAAATTCGCCGTATCGAGAACCGCTACAACGGGTCGGTGAACCAGTACTTCCTCTGCGACCGTGGCCGTTTCGGTTATGGCTACGTCAACCGCAAGGACCGTCCACGCCAGCCGCTGGCGCAAGGCGTCAAGCTGAGCCTGGATGCCGCGCTGGACAAGGCCGCTGACCTGCTGCGCGGGCGCAACATCGTCGGCATCGGTTCGCCGCGCGCCAGCCTCGAAAGCAACTTCGCCCTGCGCGAACTGGTCGGCGCCGAGCATTTCTATTCGGGCATCGAAGCCGGTGAGCTGGAGCGTCTGCGTCTGATTGCCCAAGTGCTGAAAGACAGCCCGCTGCCAATTCCTACGCTGCGTGAAGTCGAAGAGCACGACGCAGTGTTCATTCTCGGCGAAGACGTGACTCAGACGGCTGCACGCATGGCTCTCGGCCTGCGTCAGTTGGTCAAGAACAAAGCCGAAGACATGGCCGCTGCGATGAAAGTCCAGCCATGGCTCGACGCTGCCGTCAAAAACATCGGCCAGCACGAACTGAACCCGCTGTTCATCGCCAGCCTGACGGATACACGTCTGGATGACATCGCTGAAGAATGCGTGCACGCCTCGCCTGACGATCTGGCTCGCATCGGTTTCGCGGTGGCTCACGCCATCGACCCAAGCGCTCCGGCGGTTATCGGTCTGGACGCAGAAGCACTCGAGCTCGCCGAGCGCATCGCCGCAGCACTTCTGGAAGCCAAGCGTCCACTGATCGTGTCGGGCGCCTCGCTGGGCTCGAACGCAGTGATCGAAGCCGCGGCCAACATCGCCAAAGCCCTGAAGCTGCGCGACAAGCAAGGCTCGTTGAGCCTGATCGTGCCGGAAGCCAACAGCATGGGCTTGACCCTGTTCGGTGGCGACTCGGCCGATGCCGCACTGCAGGCGGTGATCTCGGGCAACGCCGACGCCATCGTGGTGCTGGAAAACGACTTGTTCACCCGTGTCGACGCCGCGACGGTCAATGCGGCATTGAACGCGGCCAAAGTGGTCATCGTGGCCGATCATCAGAAGACCGCCACCACCGACCGCGCCCACCTGGTGCTGCCAGCCGCGAGCTTTGCCGAGGGTGACGGTACGCTGGTCAGCCAGGAAGGCCGCGCTCAGCGCTTCTTCCAGGTCTTTGATCCGACCTACCTGGATGCCGGCATTCTGGTGCACGAAGGCTGGCGCTGGCTGCACGCCCTGCGCGCCACGCTGCTGAACCAGCCAATCGACTGGACTCAGCTTGACCATGTCACTGCGGCCTGTGCCGCAAGCACGCCGCAACTGGCCGGCATCGTCGGTGCCGCGCCTTCTGCTGCGTTCCGTATCAAGGGTCTGAAACTGGCTCGCGAACCGCTGCGTTACAGCGGCCGTACGGCCATGCGCGCCAACATCAGCGTGCACGAGCCGCGCACGCCACAGGACAAGGACACTGCGTTCGCGTTCTCGATGGAAGGTTATTCGGGCTCGGCCGAACCGCGTTCGCAGGTGCCGTTTGCCTGGTCGCCGGGCTGGAACTCGCCACAGGCGTGGAACAAGTTCCAGGACGAAGTCGGCGGTCACATACGCGCGGGTGATCCGGGCGTACGCCTGATCGAAAGCACGGGCGACAGACTGAGCTGGTTTGCCAACGTGCCGCGCGCGTTCTCTCCTGCCCAGGGCACCTGGCAGGTCGTGCCGTTCTACCACCTGTTCGGCAGCGAGGAGACCTCCTCCAAAGCCGCACCGGTTCAGGAGCGCATTCCGCAGGCGTACGTTGCCCTGGCGAAGTCAGAAGCGGACCGCCTGGGTGTCAACGACGGTGCCCTGCTCAGCCTGAGCGTGGCCGGCCAGACCCTGCGTCTGCCGCTGCGCATCAGCGAAGAACTGGGCGCGGGCCTTGTGGCATTGCCGTCCGGTCTGGCCGGCATTCCTCCGGCGCTGTTCGGCAAAACCGTTGACGCGCTGCAGGAGGCCGCCCTATGACCTGGTTTACCCCTGAAGTGATCGACTCGATCATCGCTGTCGTCAAGGCCATCGTGGTGCTGCTTGCCGTGGTTGTCTGCGGCGCGTTGCTCAGCTTCGTCGAACGCCGCTTGCTGGGTTGGTGGCAGGACCGTTATGGTCCGAACCGAGTCGGCCCCTTCGGCATGTTTCAGATCGCTGCCGACATGCTGAAGATGTTCTTCAAGGAAGACTGGAATCCGCCGTTCGTTGACCGGGTGATCTTCACCCTGGCGCCGGTAGTGGCCATGAGCGCCTTGCTGATCGCTTTCTCGGTCATCCCGGTCACCCAGACCTGGGTAGTCGCCGACCTGAACATCGGGCTGCTGTTCTTCTTCGCCATGGCCGGTCTGTCGGTCTATGCGGTGCTGTTCGCCGGTTGGTCGTCGAACAACAAGTACGCCCTGCTGGGCAGCTTGCGGGCTTCGGCGCAGACCGTGTCGTATGAGGTGTTCCTCGGCCTGTCGTTGATGGGCATCGTGGTGCAGGTCGGGTCGTTCAACATGGGCGACATCGTCAAATACCAGGCCGATCATCTGTGGTTCATCATTCCGCAGTTCTTCGGTTTCTGTACGTTCTTCATCGCCGGCGTCGCCGTAACTCACCGTCACCCGTTCGACCAGCCGGAAGCCGAACAGGAACTGGCCGACGGTTACCACATTGAATACGCAGGCATGAAGTGGGGGATGTTCTTCGTCGGCGAGTACATCGGGATCATCCTGATTTCGGCGCTGCTGGTGACCCTGTTCTTCGGCGGTTGGCACGGCCCGTTCGATATCCTGCCGCAACTGTCTTTCATGTGGTTTGCCTTGAAAACCGCGTTCTTCATCATGCTGTTCATCCTGTTGCGTGCTTCGATCCCTCGTCCGCGTTATGACCAGGTGATGGATTTCAGCTGGAAGTTCTGCTTGCCACTGACCCTGATCAATTTGCTGGTGACCGCTGCGGTCGTCCTGGCGGCTCAGTGAGGATTTGACCCATGTTCAAATATATTGGCGACATCGTTAAGGGTACGGGTACCCAGCTGCGCAGCCTGATCATGGTCTTTGGCCATGGCTTCCGTAAGCGTGACACCCTGCAGTATCCAGAGGAGCAGGTGTATCTGCCGCCGCGCTACCGCGGTCGTATTGTCCTGACCCGCGACCCCGACGGCGAAGAGCGCTGCGTGGCCTGTAACCTGTGTGCCGTCGCCTGCCCGGTAGGCTGCATCTCGCTGCAAAAAGCCGAAACCGATGACGGACGCTGGTACCCGGAGTTCTTCCGTATCAACTTCTCGCGCTGCATTTTCTGCGGGATGTGCGAGGAAGCTTGCCCGACCACCGCGATCCAGCTGACACCGGATTTCGAGATGGCCGAGTTCAAACGTCAGGATCTGGTGTACGAGAAGGAAGATCTCCTGATCTCCGGCCCCGGCAAGAACCCTGATTACAACTTCTACCGCGTTGCGGGGATGGCCATCGCCGGCAAGCCGAAAGGCGATGCACAGAACGAAGCCCAGCCCATCAACGTCAAGAGCTTGCTGCCTTAAGGAAGAAAGATGGAATTCGCTTTCTATTTCGCATCCGGCATCGCTGTGGTGGCCACCCTTCGGGTGATCACCAACACGAACCCGGTGCACGCCCTGCTCTACCTGATCATTTCGCTGATCGCCGTGGCCATGACGTTCTTCAGTCTCGGCGCACCGTTCGCCGGCGCGCTGGAAGTGATCGCCTACGCTGGCGCCATCATGGTGCTGTTCGTCTTCGTGGTGATGATGCTGAACCTGGGCCCGGCCTCGGTTCAACAGGAACGCGCGTGGCTCAAGCCCGGCATCTGGCTTGGCCCGATTCTGCTGGGCGGCCTGCTGCTGGCGGAGTTGATCTATGTGCTGTTCGCCAACTCCACAGGCGCTTCCATTGGTCACACCACGGTGGACGCCAAAGCGGTGGGCATCAGCCTGTTTGGCCCTTACCTGCTGGTTGTCGAACTCGCCTCGATGCTGCTGCTTGCGGCAGCCGTGACGGCGTTCCATGTCGGCCGCAACGAGGCGAAGGAGTAACGCCATGAACTCAGCAATCCCTCTTGAACATGGCCTGGCGGTCGCCGGTATCCTGTTCTGCCTCGGCCTGGCGGGCCTGTTGGTACGCCGCAACATTCTGTTCGTGTTGATGAGCCTGGAAGTGATGATGAACGCAGCCGCGCTGGCTTTTGTCGTAGCGGGCAGCCGCTGGGCTCAGCCTGACGGCCAGATCATGTTCATTCTGGTGATCAGCCTTGCCGCAGCCGAGGCCAGTATTGGCCTGGCGATCCTGCTGCAGCTGTATCGCCGCTTCCACACTCTCGATATCGACGCTGCCAGCGAGATGCGCGGATGAACCTACTCTTTTTAACCTTCGTATTCCCTCTGGTCGGCTTCCTGCTGCTGTCGTTCTCGCGTGGCAAATGGTCAGAGAACCTGTCTGCCTTGATCGGCGTGGGCTCGATTGGCCTGTCGGCCATTGTTGCCGCTTACGTGATCTGGCAATTCAACGTGTCGCCGCCAGAAGGCGGTCACCTGACCATGGTGCTGTGGCGCTGGATGTCGGTAGACGGTTTCGAGCCCAACTTCGCCCTGTATGTTGATGGCCTGTCCATCACCATGCTGGGTGTCGTGGTCGGCGTCGGCTTCCTCATCCACTTGTTCGCCTCGTGGTACATGCGTGGTGAAGACGGCTATTCGCGCTTCTTCGCCTACACCAACCTGTTCATTGCCAGCATGTTGTTCCTGATCCTGGGCGACAACCTGCTGTTCATCTACTTTGGTTGGGAAGGCGTGGGCCTGTGCTCGTACCTGTTGATCGGTTTCTATTACAGCAACCGCAACAACGGCAATGCGGCCCTGAAAGCCTTCATCGTGACCCGCATCGGCGACGTGTTCATGGCCATCGGCCTGTTCATCCTGTTCCAGCAGCTGGGTACGTTGAACATTCAGGAACTGCTTGTTCGTGCGCCACAGCACTTCAAGGTCGGTGACTTCTGGATTGTATTGGCCACGCTAATGCTGCTAGGTGGTGCTGTCGGTAAATCCGCTCAGCTGCCGCTGCAAACCTGGCTGGCGGATGCAATGGCCGGTCCTACGCCGGTTTCAGCGCTGATCCACGCCGCGACCATGGTGACGGCAGGTGTTTACCTGATTGCGCGGACCCACGGTCTGTTCATTCTGGCGCCGGACATCCTCCATCTGGTAGGCATTGTCGGTGGCGTGACCCTGGTGCTGGCGGGTTTCGCAGCCCTGGTGCAGACCGACATCAAACGTATCCTTGCCTACTCGACCATGAGCCAGATCGGCTACATGTTCCTGGCACTGGGTGTGGGTGCGTGGGACGGCGCGATCTTCCACCTGATGACCCACGCTTTCTTCAAGGCACTGCTGTTCCTTGCGTCCGGTGCGGTGATCGTTGCCTGCCATCACGAGCAGAACATCTTCAAGATGGGCGGACTGTGGAAGAAACTGCCGTTGGCCTACGCGAGCTTCATCGTCGGCGGCGCTGCGCTGTCAGCGTTGCCGCTGGTCACGGCGGGCTTCTATTCCAAGGACGAGATCCTTTGGGAAGCCTTCGCCAGCGGTCATCAGTATCTGCTCTATGCCGGTCTGGTCGGTGCGTTCATGACCTCGCTCTACACCTTCCGCCTGATCTTCATTGCCTTCCACGGCGAAGCGAAGACCGAAGCCCACGCCGGCCACGGGATTTCCCACTGGTTGCCACTGGGTGTGCTGATCGTGCTGTCGACGTTCATCGGCGCCTGGATTCATCCGCCACTGGCCGGTGTATTGCCGCAAAGCGCGGGCCATGCCGGCGGTGAAGCCAAGCACAGCCTGGAAATCGCCTCGGGCGCCATCGCGCTGGCGGGTATCCTCCTGGCCGCAGTGCTGTTCCTCGGCAAGCGTCGTCTGGTCACTGCCATCGCCAACAGCGGCCCGGGTCGTTTCCTGTCCGCGTGGTGGTTTGCAGCGTGGGGCTTTGATTGGGTGTACGACGTGCTGTTCGTCAAACCTTATCTGGCTATCAGCCGCATGCTGCGTAGCGATCCGCTCGACCACACCATCGGCCTGATTCCGCGTCTGGTCAAAGCCGGCAATGGCTTGATGACCCGCACCGAATCCGGTCAGCTCCGTTGGTACGCCGCTTCGATCGCCGCAGGTGCCGTACTGGTACTCGGCGCGATTGTGCTGGTCTGATGAGTCGATATGACATGAACCTTGCGACTTTGCGAAAGGAATTGAGCCCGTCATGATTCTGCCTTGGCTAATCCTGATCCCCTTCATCGGCGGCCTGCTGTGCTGGCAAGGTGAGCGCTTCGGCCCTACCCTGCCGCGCTGGATAGCGCTGTTGACCATGTCTCTCGAGACGATTCTGGGCCTGTGGCTCTGGAGCACCGGTACTTTTACCTATGCACCTGCCCCGGGCGCCGATCCCACCTGGGCGCTTGAATTCAAGCTGCAGTGGATTCAGCGCTTCGGCATCAGCGTGCATCTGGCGCTGGACGGTCTGTCCCTGCTGATGATCCTGCTGACCGGCCTGCTGGGTATCCTCTCGGTACTCTGCTCATGGAAAGAGATCCAGCGTAACGTTGGCTTCTTCCACTTGAACCTGATGTGGATTCTGGGCGGCGTCGTCGGCGTGTTCCTCGCCATCGACCTGTTCATGTTCTTCTTCTTCTGGGAAATGATGCTGGTGCCGATGTATTTCCTCATCGCGCTCTGGGGTCATAGTTCGGCAGATGGCAAGAAGACCCGAATCTACGCGGCGACCAAGTTCTTCATCTTCACTCAGGCCAGTGGTCTGATCATGTTGGTGGCGATCCTGGGTCTGGTGCTGGTGCACTTCAACCAGACCGGCGTGATCACTTTCGGCTACGCAGACCTGCTGAAAACCAAGCTCTCCAACGGGACCGAATACATCCTGATGCTGGGCTTCTTCATTGCCTTTGCGGTGAAGCTGCCGATCGTGCCGCTGCACTCCTGGTTGCCTGACGCTCACGCCCAGGCGCCCACCGCAGGTTCTGTCGACTTGGCGGGTATCCTGCTGAAGACCGCTGCTTACGGTTTGCTGCGTTTCGCCCTGCCGTTGTTCCCGAACGCCTCGGCAGAGTTTGCGCCGATCGCCATGACCCTGGGCCTGATCGGTATTTTCTACGGCGCCTTCCTGGCATTCGCGCAAACCGACATCAAGCGTCTGATCGCGTTTTCCAGCGTTTCGCACATGGGCTTCGTGCTGATCGGTATCTACTCCGGTAGCCAGCAGGCGCTGCAGGGTGTCGTGGTTCAGATGCTTGCCCACGGTCTGTCGGCAGCTGCGCTGTTTATCCTCAGCGGCCAATTGTACGAGCGCCTGCACACTCGCGACATGCGCGAAATGGGCGGCCTGTGGAGCAAGATCGCTTATCTGCCTGCCATCAGCCTGTTCTTCGCTGCGGCATCCCTGGGCTTGCCAGGCACCGGTAACTTTGTCGGTGAATTCCTGATCCTGATCGGCAGCTTTGTCAGCGCACCATGGATCACCGCCATCGCCACCACTGGTCTGGTATTCGGCTCGGTTTACTCGCTGATCATGATCCATCGCGCCTACTTCGGCCCGGCCAAATCGGACGCGGTCTATAACGGCATGGACAATCGGGAACTGATCATGGTGCTGGGTCTGGCGGTGCTGTTGGTGCTGCTGGGCGTTTACCCGCAACCGATTCTCGACACCTCTTCGGCGACCATGCATGGCGTGCAGCAATGGCTCGGCACCGCCTTCACTCAACTCGCTTCGGCCCGGTAAGAGCGCTATGGACCTGACGATTCAACACTTTATTGCGCTGGCGCCGCTGCTGATTACCAGCATCACCATTGTGGTGGTGATGCTGGGCATCGCATGGCGTCGCAATCACTCGCAATCATTCCTGCTGACGGTAGCGGGACTCAACCTGGCTTTGCTGTCGATCTACCCGGCGCTGAAAGTTGCGCCACTGGTGGTTACGCCATTGCTGCAGATCGACAGCTTTGCCTGCCTGTACATGGGCATCATTCTGGTGTCGACACTGGCCTGCGTTACCTTGGCTCACGCCTATCTGGGTGAAGGCAAGGCGGGCTATCCGGGCAACCGCGAAGAGCTTTACCTGCTGATCCTGATGGCTGCGGCCGGTGGGCTGGTGCTGGTCGCCGCGCAACACCTGGCAAGCCTGTTCATCGGTCTGGAACTGCTATCGGTGCCGGTCTACGGTCTGGTCGCCTACGCCTTCTTCAACAAGCGCTCGCTGGAAGGCGGCATCAAGTACATGGTGCTCTCGGCCGCCGGCTCGGCGTTCCTGCTGTTCGGTATGGCGCTGCTGTATGCCGAATCCGGCAGCCTGGGCTTCAGTGAAATCGGCAAGGCCATCGCGGCCACCGGTATGCCAAGCCCGATCGCAAGCCTGGGGCTGGGCATGATGCTGGTAGGGTTGGGTTTCAAGCTGTCGCTGGTGCCGTTCCACTTGTGGACACCGGACGTGTACGAAGGCGCCCCTGCCCCTGTGGCAGCGTTCCTCGCTACGGCCAGTAAAGTGGCGGTGTTCGGCGTGCTGGTTCGTCTGTTCCAGATCTCCCCTGCTGCCACCAGCGGTGTGCTGACCGACGTGATGTCGGTCATTGCGGTGGCGTCTATCATTGTCGGTAACCTGCTGGCACTGACGCAGAACAACCTCAAGCGGCTACTCGGTTACTCGTCCATCGCGCACTTCGGCTATCTGATGATTGCGATGGTCGCGAGCAAAGGCATGGCAGTCGAGGCGATCAACGTCTACCTGGTGACTTACGTACTGACCAGCCTGGGCGCATTCGGTGTGGTAACGCTGATGTCCTCGCCTTACAGCGGCCGTGACGCCGACGCGATGTTTGAATATCGCGGTCTGTTCTGGCGTCGTCCGTACCTGACGGCGGTGCTGACCGTGATGATGCTGTCGCTGGCGGGCATTCCGCTGACGACGGGCTTCATCGGCAAGTTCTACATCATCGCGACGGGCGTCGAAGCGCACCTGTGGTGGTTGACCGGTACGCTGGTGGTCGGCAGCGCCATCGGCCTGTTCTACTACCTGCGGGTGATGGTGACCCTGTATTTGCAGGATTCGAAAATCCAACGCCACGACGCGCCGTTCAACTGGGCGCAGCGTGCAGGTGGTGTGATGCTCTTGGGGATTACACTGCTGGCGTTCTTCCTGGGCGTCTACCCGCAGCCGTTGCTGACCCTGGTGGGCCATGCTGGTTTGTGATGATTGAGTGATGCATAAAAAACCCTGCTCTTGAGCAGGGTTTTTTTATGGCTTTGATCGAGTAGCTCTGCGTGAAGGCAGATGCTTCTAAACCTTAGCCGGGCAATCGAACGGTCTTTTTGTCACCAGTAAACAACGCCCATGTCGACATGAACAACGCCGCTACCATCGGCCCGATCACAAAACCGTTCAGCCCGAACACCGCCATGCCCCCCAGTGTCGAGATCAGTATCAGATAGTCCGGCATCCGCGTGTCCTTGCCCACCAGGATCGGACGCAACACGTTGTCCACCAAGCCGATCACGAATACGCCGAACAACCCCAGCACCACGCCCTGCCAGATCATCCCGCTGAGCAGGAAGTACAAAGCGACCGGTGCCCATACGATCCCCGCTCCTACCGCCGGAAGCAGCGACAAAAACGCCATCATCACCGCCCACAAGAGTGCGCTGGGGATGTCCAGAATCCAGAAGATGAATCCGCCCAATGCCCCCTGTGTGATCGCCACCACCACATTGCCTTTGACGGTGGCGCGGACGACCCGGGTAAACTTCAACTGCAGGCGTCGCTTCTGCGGCTCGGCCAAGGGAATGGCGATGCGGATCTTGCGGGTGAGCTCCTGACCGTCGCGCAGGAAAAAGAACAGCAAGTACAGCATGATGAAAAAGCTGACGACGAAATCAAACGTGCCCTGACCGAAGCTGAACGCCTGCGTCGCCAGGTAGTTACTGCCCTGCATCGCACTTTTCGCAATCTTGTCGCGCAGCCCATTGAAATCCCCCATGCCCAGGCGATCAAGCCAATGCTGCACATACGGTGGCAGCAGCACCTTAAACTCAGCCAGGTATTTGGCGATGTCCAGCTGTCCGCTTTCCACGTTCTTGTAGAGCGTCGCGCCCTCCTGAACCATCAGCGCCGCAATGACGATCACCGGGAGGATCGCAATGATCAGACAGATCATCAGCGTGCATAACGAAGTGAGGTTTCGCTGCCAGCCGAAGCGGGCCAGCAGACGGCGCTGCAGCGGCGCGAAGATGATGCCGAGGATCACCGCCCAGAAAACCGCGCCATAGAATGGCAGCAGGATCCAGATGAACGCGATGGTCACCAGCACCAGGAGAAGCAGCAGGGTTTTGTTTTGCAGCGAAGTGTCGTTCATGTTCCTTCCATGTCATTAAGCCGGGCCAAGCACATGGCCTGATGCTTAGTCCGCCAATCGCCCCAGGAGTGCCGCGCCGCAGGTTGAGGAACATGGAGTAGGCGGCGCGGGCAGGACTGTGAAAGTCCTGCCCGACGGTCCTAGATTCTGAACTGCCTGACCAGTTGGCCAAGCCGCTGGTTCAGCGCTGTAAGGTTGCGAGACGTGGAAGCGCTGTGGCGGGTTTCATCAGCTACGCTTTCGACCGCCACGGCGATCTGGTGAACGCTGCGGTTGATCTCTTCGGCCACCGCCGTCTGCTCTTCAGCGGCACTGGCGATCTGTGCGTTCATGGCATTGATGGTACCGATCAGCTGACCGATCGTGTCCAGCGACGCACCGGCTTCGTTGGCGCGCGCAGAGGTCCCGTCACCCGCTTCACTGGAACGCCGCATCGCTTGCACCGCACCTTGGGTGCCCTGCTGCAAGCGATCAATCATGCCCTGGATTTCCTGAGTGCTTTGTTGCGTGCGGCTGGCCAGCGCTCTTACTTCATCGGCCACCACCGCAAAACCACGACCGGCCTCCCCCGCCCGCGCTGCCTCAATGGCGGCGTTGAGGGCCAGCAGGTTGGTCTGATCGGCGATGGAACGAATCACCCCAAGGACGCCGACGATGGATGACACGTCATTCTGCAGGCTGTCCAGCGAAGTACCGCTGTTGCGGATGTCGCTCACCAGCGCATGAATCTGCTGGATGCTGCCGTCGACCACGCGTTTGGCCGCCTGACCTTCTGCATCGGTTTGCTGCGCGGCCACCGAAGCGCCCTGCGCGCTTTTGGCGACTTCCTGCGCGGCGGCGGACATCTGATTGATCGCGGTCGCGACTTGATCGGTCTCGTGACGCTGACGCTCCATGGCCTGCTCCGAGCGCTGCGCCTGATCCGTTACCTCACCGACAAGCCCGGTCAACTGCGCCGTCATCTCGGCAATCTGCCGGACCAGCCCATGAATCTTGTCGACAAAGCGATTGAAGGATCCGGCCAATTCTCCAAGCTCGTCTTGGGACGTCACAGCGAGACGCTGGGTAAGATCGCCCTCACCGGCGGCGATGTCGTCAAGATTAGCCTTCATCAGACGCAATGGGCGCAGGATTCCGCCGGCGATCCAGAAGCCAATCGCCGCGATGATCACTAGCACCAGCAACGTGATGCCGATGATGGTGACAAGCATGTCTTGCCGGCGTTCAGCCGCGTTCTTCTGCAGCTCCAGCACTTTGGCATCGATATTGTCCAGGTTGATCGAAGAACCGAAAGCCATGTCCCATTTGGGCAAATACTCGGTGTAACCGAGCTTGGGCACCAGTTCACTCGAGCCCGGGAGTGCGGATGAGTATTCCAGATAATGGGTACCCGCTTTCGCAACATCCACCAGCCCCGCATTCACGAAAACGCCCTTCGGATCGCGGGCATCCTTGAAGCTCTTGCCAATGCCGTCCGGGCTGTTGCCTTTGAACAGCCTTACCGCCTGGGAATCGTAACCAAAGAAGTACCCGTCCTTGGCGTAGTTGACTTGCGACAGCATCTTGATCACCTGCGCTCGGGCTTGCATATCGCCGGGCGCAGACGCGTCGTAGAGCGGCTTGATCGTGCCCATTGCGACGGCGACATAACTCTGCAATGTCGCCTTGGCCTCCGCGAGCAAGTGCTGCCGGGTTTCTTCAACCTCGCGCTTGCCCTGTTCACGAAGCATAACGATGGTGCTCGCGCTGATGATCAGCGCGAACATCAACACTGGCAGCACCGCGAGCGAAAGTACTTTGGCTTTGAGATTTAGCCGCATAGGAGTCATGACCCTTTGTTCTTGTGTGTAGCGCCGTTGGGGTTTCCTTAGGGTTAACGGCCCGGCACACAAAAAGTTGAGTTCAGGTCAACGGGGGCACGCCTTCGGAAGCAGACAACTGTGGGCTGTGTCGCTCAGGTAGATCAATTCGCACTTGCAGGCCGCCCATGGGGCTGTCCAGCAATTGAATTTGCCCGCCCCACGCCTCAACAATGTCTTTGACGATACCCAGGCCCAGGCCATGGCCGGTCACCTGCTCATCCAGGCGATTGCCGCGGCCAAGCACCTCATCGCGATGCTGCGAGGGAATACCCGGGCCATCGTCATCTATCATCAGGCAGTAACCCTCCCCGGCTGGGGTGATGGCAAGGATGACCAGGCTGTCCGCCCACTTGCAGGCGTTATCCATGACGTTGCCCAACAATTCGAGAATGTCTTCTCGATCCCAAGGCAGGGATAGACCCTCGGCCATTTCGCAGCGCAAATCGAGATGCTCGCCGTGAATCATCCGCAACGTATCAAGCAATCCGGGCACTTCCGCTGTGCAATCAAACCGTGCGCCCGGCAACGCATCGCCGGATAAACGTGCGCGGTTGAGTTCTCGTTCGAGGCGCTGCTGGATATGCTGCAACTGATCGCGCAGCGTAGCGCGCACGTGCGGATGCTCGGTCAGCTTGTCCCCTTCGGCCAGGCTCATCAGCACGGCAAGCGGGGTCTTTAGCGCATGGCCCAGGTTGCCAAGCGCGTTGCGGGATCGCTTGAGACTGTCCTCGGTGTGGGCCAGCAGGTGATTGATCTGGGCGACCAGCGGTTCAAGCTCCACCGGTACCCGGTCGTCCAGCTGCGAGCGCTGCCCCTGTTGCAGCTGAAATATCTGCTCCCGGGCTCGATCCAGCGGGCGCAGCGCTCGCCTGACCGTTACCCGCTGTAGCACAAGAATCAGGACGAGAGCCATGAGGCCCAACCCGAGGCCGATGCGTTGAACCAGCGCAAAGCTGTCACGTACAGGCGTGTAGTCCTGAGCGACGGTGATAGAAATGGTCTGGCCAAACTTGCGGTAATCGGTGTGCAGCAGCAACAGCGACTGGTTGGTCTTTTCCAGCGCAAGGTCGGCATGCAGACCAGGCTGGCCTGGGTAAGGCAGTTCCACATCCCACAACGAACGCGATCGCCAATGGCCCTGGGCAAAATCAACTCGGAAGTAGTGCCCCGAATAGGGACGCAGATAGCCGGGGGAAAGCCGATGCTCGTCGAGTTCCAGACCATCGGGGCCTCGTACCAAGGCCACCAGCAGTGACTCGCTCTCGTTACGCAGCCCGGATTCAAGATAGCGCTGCAAGCCTATTTCGAAGAGCCACAGGCTTATTTGTGCCAAGACCAGCCCAACTATCAGCAGCACACTGACAAGGCCCAGACTCAGCCGCCGCTGAATCGACTTCACTCGCCCGTCCCGGCAAACCGATAACCCTGCCCCCGTCGCGTCTCGACCACCGCACGCCCGAGCTTGCGCCTGAGATGATTGACGTGAACCTCAATAACATTTGAGTCGCGCTCGTTCTCGCCATCGTACAGATGTTCGGCCAAGTGGCTTTTGGACAGAATCTGCCCCGGATGCAGCATGAAGTAACGCAGCAGACGAAACTCCGCAGACGTCAACTGGATTTCCTCGTCATCGCGACTGACGCATTGGCGACCTTCGTCGAGGTGCAGGCCAGACGCTTCGAGTTTTGGCTGATTGGCCAGACCGCGCACACGGCGAAGCAGCGACTGCAGACGCAGCTGAAGCTCTTCAGGGTGGAAAGGTTTGGTCAGGTAATCATCCGCGCCCGCTTTGAGGCCTTCGATGCGTTCAGCCCAGGAAGCGCGCGCGGTCAGAATAAGTACGGGTGTGGACAATCCACTTGCGCGCCATTTTTGCAGGACTTCAAGCCCAGGAATCCCGGGAAGCCCCAGATCAAGGACAATCAGGTCGTAAGGCTCTGTTGTCCCTTGATGAATGGCGTCCCGGCCATCGGCCAACCAGTCGATCGCATAGCCCTGTCGGCCAAGCGTGCTGATGAGCTCATCCGCCAAGGGAACGTGATCCTCTACCAATAGCAAACGCATCAATCGTCTTCCTTGTCTTGCAGCAGGTGACTGTCACCGGCATCGAACTTCAGCTCCCGTACGACATGATCGGCAGTCAGTAACTCGATCTCATACACCAGAACCCCGTGTTTTTCCTCCAACTCGGCTTCCAGCAGTTTGGAACCGGGATAGCGCCCGAGCGCTTGATCGATGAACTGTTCAAGAGGAAGAATGACCCCCTTCCTTCGTAGCTCGAGCACCTCGTCCTGATTCAGATCCCGAGCAAAGCAGCTGAGGCTCTGAGTGACCGCGCATGCGGCCACTACGCAGTAAACGAAACGCCTGGCGGGACGCTTACCGGATGTCATCACGCGTCCTGATGATCTTTGAGTACCTGGCCGCTAACGGCGTCGACTTCGACGTCCCACTCGACACCCTGGGCGTCACGCAGCTCGATCTGGTAAACGTATTTGCCATATTCCTGTTCCAGCTCAGTGTCTGTGATGGTCGCTTTGGGATGCTTGCCCAGGGCAACCGCGTTGAGCTTTTCAAAAGACTGGATAGTACCTGCATCACGCAACTTCAGCGCCTCATCCGGGCCCAGGTCCCGGGCTTGCACATAGCCGGCAGTAGCCATAAGGGTGGTAGCAGCAATTACAGCAGTCAGGGTTTTCATGATTTGTCTCCGTAGATTTGGGGTGTTTACGGAAATCACGTTAAACGAACCAACTTAATTGAAGCTGAATCTATCTGGCTACATGCCATTATGCCGCAAACTCGCCCTGCATATCGGCGCGGTCCCAAGGGTTAATCCATGCGCCGCTTCACGGAGCGACGGGCGCTGCCTGTCCCTCGCTAATCCATTGCTGATAAACTCACAGCCTGCATTTATCGCGCTGGCGATCGCCACTTCTGAAGGCCTATATCACCGTGGAAATTTTCAAAGAGTTTACGTTCGAGTCTGCTCACCGGCTCCCCCACGTACCGGAAGGTCACAAGTGTGGGCGCCTGCACGGGCACTCTTTTCGAGTAGCGATCTATCTCAAGGGTGAACCCGATCCTCATACAGGCTGGATTCGCGATTTTTCCGAGATCAAAACGATTTTCAAGCCGCTGTATGAACGCCTGGATCATAACTACCTGAACGACATCCCTGGCCTTGAAAACCCAACCAGCGAAGTGCTGGTCAAGTGGATCTGGAATGAGCTGAAGCCGCTGCTGCCGGAACTCTCCGCCATTCGTATTCACGAAACTTGCACCAGCGGATGTGTCTACCGCGGCGACTGACCTTGTCTGGTCGATGAAATAAAGCCACCCGTCAGGGTGGTTTTTTTTGGCCAAGGATCTCGCCCTTTTTTGCGCGCAAAAACAAAACCCCATCTGCGTAAGCAGATGGGGTTCTGGAATTTAATCTTGACGATGACCTACTCTCACATGGGGAAACCCCACACTACCATCGGCGATGCATCGT
>Ga0308169_10002563_pt1 | contig 18672 bp, 14 predicted proteins | sample PhyBR1_2_FD_202139 | JGI IMG/M metagenome (GOLD analysis project Ga0308169, IMG submission 202139) | Phyllosphere microbial communities from UC Gill Tract Community Farm, Albany, California, United States - DLSLSB.R1 | ecosystem: Host-associated > Plants > Phyllosphere > Unclassified | place...
CGCCGGCTCGTTCAAGCCCGACGCGTTCAAGGCGCTCAAGGACGTCGTCGACGAGAACCTCGGCATGCAGGAGAAGCCCGACTACTTCTCGACGCGCGCGACCGTCACGTACGTCAAGGGCGACAACCTGAGCTACCCGGCGTGCCCGACCGACCGGTGCAACAAGAAGATGAGCCAGGAGGGCGAGCGCCAGTGGCGGTGCGAGAAGTGCGAGATGACGTACGAGGCGCCCCAGTACCGGTGCGTCCTGCTCTCTCCCTCTCCCTCTCTCTTTCTGTGACTTGCTGCGACTCGAGCTGACGCCTCGCCGCCCGCGCGCAGCTACATCATCTCGATGTGCGTGAGCGACTACACGTCGCAGATCTGGGTTTCGGGCTTCAACGAGGTCGGCGCCGACCTGTTTGGCAAGACGGCCGACGAGATGCAGCAGCTCAAGGAGGACGACGACCCGCTGTACCAGGGCGCGATCGCGAGCGCCGTCGGCAAGGCGTACAACCTCAACGTCAAGGCGAAGGCCGACTCGTTCGGCGACCAGACGCGCGTGCGGTACCAGATCCAGAGGATGGCGCCCGTCGACTGGGTCGCCGCTGCCAAGACGCTCGCGAGCCAGATCGAGGCGTGGTGAGCGGCGAGGGGTGTGTGCGCGAGGGGTGCGTGCGTCCTGGGTGGACGAGCTTGTCGGCGCCGGTCCGTCGTCGTTGTACTTCTACCTCTCCCTCTCTGTCTTCCTCTCTCGCTTGCAAAGCAGTGTCTCGTTCCGTGCTTCCCTCCCAGAGACCGTGCGAGACAGCGCTCGAGCGAGAGATGCGTGTTCCAGCAAGGATGCGATCGAGGTGCTGGGACGATGAGGGGGGCATGACTACATACAGGTCTTGGAGGAGCGTGAAGTGGATGAGAAGACGGACGAGAAGGAGAGGAGGGAGGGTTCGAGCTAGTCCGAGAACTCCTCGCGCGCTCGACGCTCTTGCTGGGCGGCGAGGGTGAGGCCCGTCGTCGATGCATTCAGGTCATCGTCCTGCACAAGCAAGAGTCAGCGTGAGTCGAGAGAGTGCGAGAGGAGCGTGCGCGAGCGAGAGAGAGAGAGAGAGAGGGCGAGAGGGGACGCACCGAGTCGTCCCGGAACCGTACTCGCGCCGCCTCGTCGCTCCTCCTCGCCTCCTCTTCCTCCTCGTCCTCGTCGAACGACACCCTCCTTGCGCCCCTGCCCGCCGCACCTCGGTCGACGAGCTCGGTCCCGGCGTCCTCGTCGTCCGAGTCGAGCGCGAACGCGTTGAACAGCTCCTTGGTCCGCCCGCCGCCGCCGCCCTCGCCGCCTTCGGCAAGCCGGACTCGCCCGCGCTCCATCGCGCTCATCGGCACGAGGTCGTCGCCCTCGTCGACGTCAAAGTCGTCGTCGAAGTCGGTCGACGGCGCGAACGCGTACCCGCCGCGCGCGCCCGACCCGCCGGCGGCGTTGCGGCGAGACGCAGCTCGGCGCCGCAGGCACAGGAAGGCCGTCGTGCCGGCGACAAAGATGACGATGACTCCCGCGGCGACGAAGAGCCAGGTCGTCGAGCCGACGAGCGCGCTCAGGCCGCTCAGGTAGCCCGGCGTCTGGTCGTACAACGACCCGCTGCCGCCGCCCGATGACGACGTCGAGTCGTCCTCGTCGTCGCTGTCGCCGCCGTCGAGCCCGCCGTCGCTCGAGGCGTCCGTCTCCGAGTCGAGCTGCTCTGGGTCCTCGAGGACCGGCGCCGGCGTCGCAGTCGGCTGGTGGTAGTCCTCGCCGAACGACGAGTGCGCCTCGCCCGTCGCCTCGGCGTGGTCGTCGGGCAGGTGCGCCGTCGGCTTAACATACGTCTTGGTCGGTGCCGACTTGTCGGTCGACTGGTCGGCGGCGGCGGCGCTCGTCGGCACGGCGACGGGCGCGCTGTCGTTGTCGACCTGGTCGTCGCCGTCGGCGGGAAGCTGGTACGGCGTCGCGATCGAGGCGTCGATGGCCGAGCCCCACAGCTGGAGCTGGTAGCTGAAGAACTTGCCGAATCGGCGGTTGTTCTGGCGGTCGCGCACGCGCAAGGTCCACGTGCCGATCGGGTCCTCGTCCCTGCGAGCGAGAGAGAGCTCGAGTCAGCAGGCCGCTCGCAGTGAGGGTGAGGAAGAGGAGGAAGAGGACACACCAGTGCTTGACGCTCATGAAGACCCAGCCCATCATGCCCTCGGCGCTCTCGTCGAACCGCCTCGGGCGAGCGAGGATGCTCTTCATGCCGCGCGGCGACACGAGCTCGACCTCGACGTTGCCGCGCCGGACGTGCTGGATCCAGACCGTGATGGTGACGTGCTCGAGCTTGTCGACGTTGGCGCCCTCGAGGTCCTTGGCCGTCACCTCGATCGTCGCCGTCGTGCCGGCGGCCGTGATGAGCTGGCCCGCCTTGGCGTCGGCCTTGTTGGCGTTGGCGACCGGGCTCGTCCACCACGCCTGGGGCTTGACGAGCTCCCAGCGCTTGGCGAGCTCGACGATGGCGTACGCGTCGAGCTTGCCGAACCCGTACTTGTGGTTGTACGGCCGGCCCGAGGCCGTCATCTGCCAGTCCGGGTCGGTCGGGTTGATCTGGACCGCCGTGCGGACGCACAGGTGCTGCATGTCGCGCCACGTGAGGTCGGGCCGAGCCTCGAGGACGAGGGCGAAGATGCCGGCGGCGATGGGCGCTGCGGCCGACGTGCCGCCGTGACGGTCGGTGCACGAGTTCTTGCCGACGTCGGTCGTGTGCTGCGGGCGCGGGCGACAGCGTCAGCTGGGGACCGAAGATGGCGCAGGAGCGAGGGGAGGGTCTGAGCGAAGGAGCGAGTGAGCGAGAGGGGGACGCACAATGTTGTCGCCGCTGCCCGACGAGTACGTGACGACCATGTTGGCGCTGCACGCCTCGGAGTAGAACGGGTGCAGGCCCTTGCGGTCGATGGCGCCGACGGTGATGGAGAGGAGGCTGTTCGTGTACCCGTCAAAGTTGCACTGGTCGTCGACGGCGCCGCCGTTGCCGCTCGCAAAGACGAAGATCGAGCCCTTGCCCTGCCGGCCGTTCTGGACGCCGTTGAGCATGGCCTTGACGATGAGGCTGCCGGGCGCCTCCATCGAGCGGCCGTCGTCGGGCGGGCCCCACGAGCACGAGTAGATGTCGTTGGTCTGGTACCCATAGTTGAGCGACGACGCCTCGTCGGCGTCCGAAATCGAGGCCGACAGGATGCGGATGCCGGCGATGCCCGCGCCGTGAGCGACGCCGACGCCGCACACGTCGTTCTTGACGGCGGCGATCTCGCCGGCGCAGCGCGTGCCGTGCTGGTCGTCCGACAGGCGAGGTTCGGGCAGCGGTGTGTTGTCGTTGTAGTCCCACGAGCCGTCGGCGTGCTGCAGGGGAGGAGGAGAGAGTCAGCGGGCGCGGCGAGATGAGGAAGGCGAGGAGCCAGGAGAGAAAGGGCTCGACGACGCACAAAGTTGGCGGCGAGGTCGTCCGAGTTCATGTCGAGGCCGTCGTCGACGATGGCGACGTTGACGCCCTTGCCGACGATGCCCTGGTCCCACACGCCCGTCACGTTGATCGAGTTCTCGCGGATGGCGCCGTTGACGAGGTGCCACTGCTTGGGCCACAGCGGGTCGACAATGCCGAACCGGGTCGCCATCGCCTTGATATAGTCGTGCCCGGCGCCGACGATCGACGAGATGGCGGCGAGCTGGTCGGCGTCTTGTCGGCGGTCGAGGTGGACGAGGGCGCGGCGCGCGAGCTTGGCGAGGACGCGCTCGTCCGGCGCGAGGACGGGGAGGTCGCGCTTGGTGCGCTGGCGCGGGTACTGGCGCTCGAGCGAGCGGATGAGGCGGTGGTGCGGCGGCGAGGACGAGGACGAGCGCTTGGCGTGCAGGTGCGCGCTCGCCGGGCCCGGCAGCGCTCGCCGCAAGAGGTCGTAACGCTCGAGGACCTTGTCGCGCTTGCCCTCGGCGAGCTCCTTGATCGCCCGCCGCTGCACCGCGCGCTCGCCCTCGCCGCCGTGGAGCGCCGCCGCCGAGAGCCAGCTGTCGTCGCCGGCGTTGACCTCGTCGACCGGCGCGCGCACGAGGTAGTGGCCCTTGAGCTCGCCGACCTGCTCGACATGCTCTGCACCGAGGGCGTGCGCGACATCCTCGGGCGTCCAGCCCTCGGCTTGGTCTGCGGCGCCGCTGCCGGCGAGGGCGAGTTGGGCCGGGTCGAGTTCGACGACGTAGTAGACGTGCGAGTCGTAGTCGCGCTTGGCGGGCTGGAGCTTGGCGTGTGCGCTAGTCGGTGCGCAGGCGAGCACGAGGGCGAGGGCGCACAGGGCGAGGGAGCTCCACGAAGCGAGCTGGCGGCGGGAGGAGGAGCGTGGCGGCGCGCTCCTTGCTCGCGCGGGTGCCGGGGCCATGGCGGGCTGGCTGAGCTGGGCGAGGATCGTGGAAGGGCGGGTACCTAGCGACCTGTCGGGCGGTGCGCTGGTGTGCTGTGACGAGGGCGAGAGCTCCCTTCTCCGCGTCGGCGCGCTCGCAGCCAGAGCGGCGCGACTGAGGCCGTGTCTCGCACATTGAGCGGCGCAGGCATCTGCGTTACGGTGACACTGACCACTTCGTACGGCTGGAGGACCGGCTCGCTGAAGATTGCGAGCACGCCGAGCAGCTTGCGGCTCGACCGCTCCCAGACCCGCTCTCGCCGACACGGTGACAGCGCGCAAACAGACTGAGAAACGGCTCGTTCCACCCCTGTACAGACCTGCACTCTCTACAGCTAGCCCCTCGTCGGCAGCAGCCCGAGCCTCGACCCCGGCTTGACGAGCCCGACGCCCGTCGCCTTGACATCCGCGTTCGCGACGGGCGCGCCGAGCGGCAGCAGGCGTGCCGTCGACGACAGCGGCTTGTGCTTGACTGAGGTCGATGTTGTGGTCGAGGCGGCGGCGGCGGCGAGCGATGAGGAGGCGGTGGCGGGGAGGAGCGGGGCGAGTATGGACTGGGTGCGCTGCAGGTAGGCGAGGGCGGACGAGGCGAGCTGCGAGGAGAGCGCGTCCGAGGAGGGAGAGACCTGCGAAGAGAGGAGAAGGAGTCATTTTCTTGTCACGGTCGCTGAAGCGCAGAGAAAGAGACGGGGACGCACAAGTCGCAGGAACGAGCTCTCGACCTCGCGCCACTCCTCCTCGCCGGCGCTCTCGCCGCCGAGCACGAGCCTGCGCAGCAGCGCCAAGTCCCACGCCGCCTGGCTCGCGACCTCGGCCTTGCGGTCTGCCTGCAGGTCGCCCTGCGCGAGCTGCTCGGCGAACGCGGCGGCGGCCTCGAGGACCTGGTCGGCGAAGGCGGCGAGGAGGGACGAGGCGATGGTCGGCGAGGCCTGTGTGCGGTGGAGGCCGACTCGGGCGAGCGAGGTCGAGAGGGAGCGCAGGGCCGAGAGGAGGGCGGACGAGGGTGAGGAGGGGACGAGAGGGGAGGGAGCGTTCTCGCCGCGCGACGCTGTTTCGGCTCGACAGGTCAGCTCGACGCACGCAGCGGGCTGTCACGTGCAGAGGGAAATGTGACGCACCGTCCCAGGCCCAGAGAGTCGCAGACGGAGCTGCCGCAGCGACAGTGCTCATCGACTCCTGCAGCTTGCGCACGGCCGTCGCGACGGCCTGCTCGCGCCAGACCTCGAGCGAGCGGTCCTGCAGCGCGCCGAGGCGGGACTGCCACTTGGCGAGGAGAGGAGCTTCTGCGGGCGGCGGTGCCGGGGCCCGTCAGTCCTCGGCGGGCGGGCGAGGGGGACGAGGGAGGTAGGGACGACGCACCTGCAGACGTGGCGGCGCCGAGGAACAGGTCGCGCACAAAGGTGCGGCTCGACGACACGAGGAAGATAAAGTTGCCGACGAAGAGCGCGCCGTCGACGTCTGCGTGCAAGAGAAGTCCGTCAGTGAGTCGCTCGAGAGGGGGAGGGGGAGGACGAGGCGACGTACCTTGGGCGACATCGCTCACGACGACCTCGAGCGCGTCAGCGACAGCATCGAGCGCCTCGCCCGCCGCCTCGACATAGTCCCTCCACAGCCGCTTGCGCAGCTCGGCCTTCTCGTCGCCCTCGCCCTCGCCGTCTCGCTCCCGCTCGCCGCCGCCGCCGAGCCAGCTCTCCAAGTCGGCCCTGAGCTCCCTCGCCGCGTCTTCGAGCTCGACAAGCCCCTTGTCGACGAGCGGCGCGCGGCCCTCGACGCGCTTGGCCACCTTGGCGAGGAACGCGTCGAGCGGGTCGACGACGACCTTGTCCTTGTCCTTCTCGGCCGCCGCTGCGCGCCCCGAGAGCGTGAGTGCCGCCTGCGCCGCGTACGCGCCCGCGCCGGGGAACACGAGCGGCGTCTCGAACAGGAACGCGGCGGCGTCGCGGTCCGGGTCGCTCGTCGGGAGGGCGAGGAGGAGCGCCTCGAGCGCCGGGACGACGCGCGCCGAGAGGGCCGCGAGGCGCGCGCGGTACACGTGCGCGAGGCGCGACTCGAGGACGTGCGAGAGGCGCGTGCGGAGGGTGGCGGCGGCGCGGGATGAGGACGAGGGGGAGGAGGGAGAGGGGGAGGTGGTCGTCGCGTGGCGCAGCGTCGAGCGCAGGACGGCGAGCGGCTTGGCGCTCGCGAGCTTGCTGTCGAGCGCCTTGGCCGACGACGGCGCCGGCGAGAGGGACGAGATCCACGCCGTGACGCCCTCGACGACGCGGTCCGACTCGCGCGCGAGCCAGGCGTCGACCGCGCGCGCGACGTCGGCGGCCTCGAGCGGCTCGCGCGCGGCCGAGGCGGCGACGGGCGGGGCGTAGGCGAGGATCGAGGGCGGGAGGTGGCGCTGGAGGGTGGCGTAGTTGGGGAAGGCGGCGAGGACGGGCGGGAGCGACGGGTCGGCGGCGGCGCCTTCTTCCCGCTCGGGGCCGTCGGCGGCGGCGGCGGTCGGGTGCTCGACCTCGGCGAAGAGCTGCCGCAGCAGACCGGGCGCGTCGCCGTCGCTCGACGGGCCAAAGATGGCCGACCCGGCCTCGACCGTGCGCAAGACGAGCCCGAGGACCTGCTCGAGCCTGCGCGCGACGGCGCCCGTCTCGTTGTACGCCTGCGCCGAGGTCGACGGCTTGTCGAGGATGGCGCTCAGGGCGCGAGAGCGCGCGTCGAGGAGGGTCGAGAGGGCGGACGAGACGGTTGCGCCCTGCTGCAGCATGACGGTGGCCGCGAGCGTCCTGGCCGTGTCCTGCGCGCAAGAGGAAGCCCATCAAGGTCGGCTCGGGTGGCTCTGAGACGAGGGAGAGAGCACGCACGAGGTGAGGCCCGTCCCAGCTCTGCAGTTGCCCGGTCGCCCGCCGCAGCACGACGGGCCTGAGCGTCGACAGCGTCTCCCACTGCTTCTCGACGATCGGGAACGCCTCGCCGAGCCGCCTCGGCGCGTCGCCCTCGTCGTCGTCGCCGTCCTCGGGCGGCAGCTCGTGCTCGGCGAGCTCGCGGTACACGAGGCGGCCGAGGTCCTCGAGGCGAGCGGCGGGGAGGAAGTCGGACGTCTCGAGGAGGGTGTGGACGAGCGATGGGATGGTGAGGAGGAGGTGGATCGTGAGCGAGAGGGTGGCCGACGAGCTGAGGGTGCGCTGCCGGCTCGGCGAGTTGGGGCGGTGCCGTGGGGCCTGCGGCGCCTTGCCGCGGTGAGGGGACGGACCTGCGCGTGTACAGGGCGTCAGCTCGACCTGCGGCATCGTGAAAGACGAAAGCAGTAGGGAGGACGCACCGTCGACTGCTGCTCCTGCCTCGCGCACCGCTTGGCCGACCGAGTCGAGGTGGCCGACGAGCTTGTCGGCGGCGCTGCGCATGCGCACGATTGAGTCGGCGGCCGAGAGGAGGTCGCGGTAGCGCTCGCCGACCATGGTGCGCAGCTCTGCGACTTTGGCGGCGGCGGCATCGCTGCGGGCGAGGAGCGCGAGGAGGAAGGAAGGAAGGCGAGTAGGTCAGTGCGGGTTCGACGAGGGCGGCCAGAGGGGAACGACAGAGGGACGCACCTCGCACGTTGCTCGATCCTGCGCACGTCGCGCACGCCGAACGAGCGGAAGACGTCGTCTGGCTCCTCGAGGGCCATGAGGTCGACCTCGTCCGGGTTGGCCGACGCGAGGGCGGCGACCGAGGGCCCTGGGGGCTGCTGGTGCTGGCCGGGCCGCTTGCGGACATGGCCCCTGCGGAACCTGGTCGAGCCGGCGTGGGCGCCCGTGGCGGTTGAGCCGGCGAGCGAGGGCGAGCCGCTCGGCGGGCGGGGGAACGGGTTGGAGAGGGTGAAGCGCGAGGGGGCGAGCGAGACGCCGCTGACCGACTCGGGCGGGCGGTGCGAGCGGAACGAGTGGGCCGGACTCGAGCCCTGGACGGTCGACAGGGGCGAGAGGGCTGGTCGGCGCCGAGACGGAGGCGAGACGAGGGACGAGGTCGAGGGGCCCGCTCGATTCGGGGTCGAGGGGAGCGACATGGCTGCGAGTCGATCAGGAACGCTGTCGGTGCGGCCTTCGAAGCCCTGCGGCGGGCAGAGGGTCGGCGGGAGCTGAGAGAGGTGGGGGCGAGCCGTTGGTCGTGGCAGGCGAGCGGAGAGGGAGAGCTCCTCCCCCGCAACAACCCGCTCGGCAGCCAGTCTGGCTACGCTACTCGTAACGCACACAGCTCAGCGTGCACCTCAAGGTGCGCGGCACGCTCGCCGTCTCCGTGGGCCGAGAGGCGGCCCTCGTCGCTCTCCTCTCTCGCCCCCTCGCTGGCACTGCTTCACGGCGCTCCTGCTTGTGCGCGACGAGGTACAACAGTGTCTTTATGCGCTCTCGGTCCAGGTGCGTCCCCTTCCACGCGGTCTCGAAACCTCGCCGCTGCGAATCACGCTGACCCTCCTCCTCGCGACAGCCTTTCAGCCGCAGCACTCGTCCTGCGCGCGGTGCAAGGCCTGTCAGGCGGAGCCAGACTCTCCCTGCACCGGGTCCGCCATGCGCGAGACGTCGTCGAGCCGCCACCGGTCGCCGCGAGCGCTTTCCGCCCTGCTCCTCGGTCGGGTTGACCTGCTGCGACTCGCCTCGTACCCGCTCGACATGCGCCCTCTGCTGTCGAGGGCCATCGCAAGACGCCCTCGGCGCAGCCCTGTCGGCGCACGCTCTCTCAGCGGCGAGCCCCGCTCTGCGCTCGTCCGGCGGCGACCTCGGCAGGTCGGGAGGACCCGCAAGGGCTTCCACCTTCCTCTCCGGCGTCGTCGCCTCTCCGGGGCGTCCAGTCGCGCTGCAGCTTGCTCTCGTGCGCGTGCGCTTCGTCTGCAGCTTCTGCTTCGACCTGAGCCGGCCTCTCGGCCTCGCCGACGGCAAACATCGTCTCGGCCCTCGCACGCGCGGTCCAGCGGCGCACTGACCCTCCAGCAGGCCTCAGAGACGCTCCAGCAGCACGGCGGCGTTTTGGCGAGCCGACCGGAGCGCGTCGACGGCAGCTGAGGTGCGTGACGCCACCTTTCTTGCGCGCGCTCGTCCTCCCTCACTTACGCTCGCACACGCGCACGCAGGGGCTCACGAGCAGCTCACGGTGCGGATCTACAAGATGGGCGGAGCGGCGCAGGGATCGAGGGTGCGAGGCGGGCTCGAGGTGCGAGGATACGCTCGGGACGAGGGACGAGGAGGACTCGAGGCAACTTTTCCGCCGACAAGCGCTCTCTCGCGGTGCGCTGTTGCGCCGCTTCTCGAGAGCGTAGACGATCGAGTGCTGTGCGAGCAAGTCTGAGCGAGAACGAGACGAGACGAGCGAGTGAAGGCCTCGGGAAGCGGGTCCCTTTGCGCCCCCCTCGCGCGTCCGCTCCCCCTCGCTCCCCCTCCTCTCCCTCCCTTCCCCTCGCACATCGCGCCCCGCCCAGCTCTCCTCGACCGACACCCACACGCGCCCATGCCCCGCGCCTCGTCCACCCACGGGACCGCGTCGGGCGCCAGCACGCCCGAGCCCGCCGCCGCGAGCGAGGCCGCCGCCGCCTCCGCCGCTGCCCTCGAGCCGACGTCCGACCTCGTCTCGCAGCCGGCCACCGCCTCGGCCTCGTCATCCGCCGCTCCCCTCCCGGCAGCAGCAACACCAGCCGACGACGACCCCGACGACGACGACGGCCTCGACCCGCTCACGCAGCTCGAGCTGGGCGCATTCGGCACCGACGCCGTCGACGACGCGCTCCCTGCGCCCCCGCGCGACCCGGGCGCATTCGCAGGAGCAGCAGGCGGCGCACCGGCGAGTGGGTTGGCGGGCGCAGGCGCAGGAACGCCCGCCGCCGCCGGGCAGGGCGCCGGCACCAAGCGCACGCTCGCTGCTTCTGGGCCTCTCGCGCGCGCCAAGCGGCCCAAGAACGTCAAGTTCAGGTGCGTCCCTCTCCCACTGCGTCTTGTCCTCGCCGCCGTGCTCGTACTGACGCGGTCCTGTCGCCCTGCAGCCCCGCCAAGACGGGCAAAGCCCTCGCTCGCCGCTCGGCCGCTTCCGCCGTCGTCGGCGACGGAGGACCCGGCGCGTACCAGCTGGTCCGCTCCCTTTCCTCTCTCGCGCTGTCCGTCCCTCTCGTGCCTGCGCCCTGACGCGCCCGCCGTGTCTGTCGCGCAGCCCAACCACGACTACTGCGACGCGTGCGGCGGCAAGGGCCACTTCCTGTGCTGCGAGGGCGGCTGCCTGCGCTCGTTCCACTTCTCGTGCCTCGAGCCGCCTCTCGAGCTCGACGAGGTCCCCGAGGACAGCTGGTACTGCAAGACGTGCCGCGCCCAGGTCGTGCGTCGCTTCGTTCTCCTCTCCCTCGCTCCCTCTCCCAGCCGCTTGTGCTGACGCTTCGTCCCCTCGCGCGCAGAACCCGCCGCTCGAGAGCCGGCACCGCTTCTTCGGCGAGCTCATCACGCGCGTCGAGACCGAGAACCCCAAGGAGTTCTCGCTCCCGGGCGAGATCAAGGGCTTCTTCAAGAACGGTGAGCTCTCTTTCTCTTGCTCGTCCTCGCGCCTCGCAGGAGAGCGCAGGTGCTTATCACGCTCTCGCGGCAGTCGCGGTCGGCACCACGGGCGAGTACATCGATGCTGTCGAGCACCGTCCGCCGTCCAAGATCACGTGCGTCCCTTCCTCTCTTCCTCTTTCTTTCGCGCGCGCACGTCGAGGCAAAGCGGGACCGACGGCTCACCCTCGTGCTCTCTCGCTCGCAGGGGTCGCGCCATCGGGCAGGAGGACCGCGACGGGTTCCGGCTCAAGGACAAGAACGGCCGCCCCATCATCTGCTACAACTGCGACGGCGCCGCCAACCCGGCGCAGCGACGGCGCATCATCTCGTGCGACTTCTGCGACCAGCACTGGCACCTCGACTGCCTCGACCCGCCCATGACGGGCATGCCGCCGCCGACGCGCAAGTGGATGTGCCCGCTCCACTCGGACATCGTCGTCCCGCGCAAGCGCCAGCCCAAGCAGACCCAGCTCGTCAACGTCGACCGACCGTACCACCCGAACAACGGTGACATCGTCGTCGTCCCGCGCCAGGAGCCGCAGCTCCAGCAGGAGGTCGACGAGATGACGGTCAACCGCGTCCGGTACCAGGTCCCCGAGCAGCACATCATCCTCGACTTCTGGGGCCGCATCACGGGCCACAAGGGCCAGCCTGCGCCGCCGAGCAAGAAGTGCGTCCTCTTCTCGCTCTTCGCCTCGCCCTCGCTCGCAGTCGACGAGGCTGACGCTGCTCTTCTCGCCTCGCAGGTCCAAGGGCAAGTCGCCGAGGAGGCGCCCGAGCGGCTGGGGGAGCGGCGACTCGTCGTCGCTCAGCGACCTCACGTCGTCCGACGAGTCGGGTAACGACGCCGGCCGCTCGTCGTCTCGCGCCGCCGCCGCCGCCGCCGCCGCCGCATCCGCAGCAGCGCCTGTCAAGGCCGAGCCGTCGCCGCTCGACAGCCTCGCGCTCCTCGCCGAGGTGCGCTACATCGACTACCTCGAGCAGCAGCAGCAGCAGCAGCCCGCGCAGGCCGTCTCGAACGGCACGTCCGCCAAGGCCGCCGCGAGCGGCAGCGCGACCCCAGGCCGGGCGCACGACCTTCCTCCCGCGCTCCCCAACTCGACTCAGCGCCGCCTCCCGTCACGTGGCCTCGCCCCGACCGCCTCGAGCGCGGCCGGCCCTTCGAGCGCGAGCAGCACGAGCGCGAGGGACGTCCCCAAGCGCCCCACGTTCGGCAACCGGCCGAGCGTCGGCGGCGGCGCGGCCTTTGCGTCGCCCGGCGCGAGCACGACGGCGACGCTGTCGCGCTCGCGCGGCGGGTCACCGAGCGTGAGCCCGGCGCCGGGTAAGCTCGCCGACGTCGCCGTCGAGAGCAAGGAGGACCTCAAGGCGCTCGGGCACGTGCGCCGGCTCGTCGCCGCGCAGAGCAAGCTCAAGGAGGGCGACGCCAAGCGCGCGGCGATGCTTGACTACCTCGAGGGCGCCCTCATCGTTGTGCGTCGCCGTCTCTCTCTCCCTTTGCGCACGTTCCTCCCCGCACGGACCGGGCTGACGTGACTCTCTTCCTCTGCTCGCAGCCTCGACTGCAGTCGGTCGGCGCCGGCCCGAGTGCGACGCCCTGGTCGCGACCGTGGGACGACAAGCCCGCAGGAGGAGGAGCCGCCGCCGCCAAGAAGCCGTCCACCGCCGCGAGCGGGTCCCAGGCCTCGCCGCTCGCCTCGCCCGCACTTGCCGCCGTGCAGCCCGCCGCCTCGTCGCCCGCAACGACTGGCTCTGCCTCGCCCGCGCCGGTCGCCGCTCCCGCATCCTCGACCGCCGACGCGTCGGCGGCAGCGACGACCACCTCGACCACTTCCGCCGCCGCTTCGACCTCGGCCGCCCCTCCCGCCGCCGCCGCTGCATCCTCCTCGGCACCTGCGCCCAGCTCGACGCCTGCCGCAGCCCCGAGCGCGAACGGCGCTGCCGCCGTCGCAGCGGCTGCGCCCCCGGCCTCGCCCCTCCCCTTCTCGCTCCCGGCGAGCAGCAGCAGCGGGCCGTCGCCTCGTGCAGCCGCCGCCGCACTCGCCGCAGCGCCGGTCAAGAAGGAGGACGGCGATGCAGTGGCGGGCGACGCGATGGACGTCGATGCGCCGGCCGGAGCCATCAACGGCGGGGCCTGAGCGCGAGCACGGGCGTCACTCGAGGTTGCTCGGTGCGAGGGAAGGGTGACAAGGATTTGAGAAGGAGTATCGTACACGTTGTGCAGCCGAGGAGGGCAGTATCTGTTGAGCAACGACGCTCGCTTTCTCTATCTTTCGCTCTCGTCGACGAAGCTCGAGCGCTGCGAGAGGAGGGACTGCTTGGCGTTGCGGCGAGCGAGGACAGAGGAGGAGAGCTACAAGATAGAGACGGTCCCGATACAGCGAGAGGAATGACTTGAACAGAGGAGGGAGGAAGATGAGAGAGAGAGGAAGACGGCGAGCCGAGAAGGAGAGGCTCGTGCGCGCTCACCGCTCGAGGACCTGCGCGCGCCAGGCGTCCCTCGCGCGCTCGCTGGACGCCTGCCGCTCCATCTTGACGGCGTTCGACGGACTCGGGAAGGCGAGCGACCCGCTCGAGAACGAGAGCGAGATCGAGTTCTGCCGCGAGCGCGGCCTCCCGGCAGCGGGCGAGCTGCCGCTCGCGCTCGTCGCCGACGACGACGACGAGAGCGACTCGATCGAGCCGACGCTGCCGTACCGCTGATGGCGGTGCGGCGAGCCGGTCTTGGACGGCACCGGCGGAGGAGAGCCCGAGGTGCTGCGGCGGTGGTGCTGCTGGTGGTGCTTCGGCGAGCGGCGGAAGACCGCGTCGACCGAGGCGCCGAGGTCATCGGTGCTGTCGAAGTGCAGCGACGCGAGCTCCTCGCGCGAGTCGCCGGCGGCCTTGCCCTGTCGCACGTAAGCGGCGACGGCGGCCGACGGGTAGTGCACCATCTGGCGCCCGCCGACCCGGCTCGACATGGCCGAACTCGAGCGCGTGCTGCTACCGTCTGCGACGACGCCGAAGTCGAGCGACTGGACCGAGCCCTTCGAGCGCCGCTGCGCCATCGCCGAGCTCGCCGCCTCGAGCTCGAGAGGTCCCGAGACGATGGGGCGAGGCTTGAGCGACGTGCGACGGCTGCCGTCCTTCGGCGCAATCGAGATGGGCTTCTTGGCCGTCTCGGGCGCCTTGGGGAGGAGGCCGCCGAGGAACTTCTTCGTCAAGCCGCCCGCTCGAGGAGGGGTGAGCAGCGAGCTCGACGGCATGCAGCCCGGCGTCGGCGCCGAGCCCTTCCTCGGCGGCGGGTCGTACGAGTGCGAAGTCGAGAAGCTGCTCGAGCGACCCTCGCCGCCGAACTCGACGGCCGAGCGCGAGCGGGCCGTGCGCGTCGGCGGCTCCTCGGTAAGGAGGACGTCGAGCCACGACTCGGGCCCGAAGTCGTCGTCCTCGGGCGCCGCTCGAGGCCCTCGCGGCAGGAGCGACGTGCGACGGTGCCCGCTCGTGCGCGGCTGCGACCGAGAAGCGGCGCGCGACCCGAACGCCTCGTCGTCCGTCTCGTCCTCGCGCGCCGAGAGGCCCGCCGCCGACTCGGCGTCCGACGCGTACCCGAGAGCGGGCGCGAGTGACACCGTCTTAGTCTCGGCGGGCGGCGGCCAGATGGCGAGCCCGGCGAGAGGCTGACCGGGCGAGGCGGGCGCTCGGACCGTCGAGAGGCGGCGCTGCTGCTGCGCCGTCGAGCCGTCGGGCTGGGCCGTAGGCGGCGTGCGAGGCGACGCAGAGTGCGTCGTCGTGCCGGTCGTGCTCGACGAGCGGCGCATGGCGCGCGAGAGGCGGTGGCTCGCGTCGCCGATGGGCGGGTCGATCTGCGACAGGCGTTGGCTGCGGCGCGCGTTGATGGCCGACGAGCGCGCCGTCACGCTCTTGATGACGATCGGACGACCTTTCTTGAGCGACGGGGAGTGGGCGCGCTCGATGCTGGCGGGCGAGTCGGTCGACGAGCGCGAGCCGACCGGCGCGGCGTCCGACTCGTCGGCGGCCGAGTCGGTGACGGCGTCGCCCAGCCAGTGCTCGTCGTACTTGCTCTTGGGACGTTGAGCGCGAGGGGCGGTGACGGTCGTCGGCGAGCCGGCGGCGTGGATGGTGGAGGGCGTCGCGGCGATAAAGTCGATGGCGGGTCCGAGGCCGACCGAGTTCAAGCCCGACAGTGCCGCCGCCTGCTCGGTCGCCGCGTCCTCCTCGACCATCTCGAGCGGTCCCAACCTGCTCGACCGACGCTGGTACTCGCGCTCCCACTCGCCGTCGCTCAGGAGCGGGCTGCCCCTCGGGCCGACCGACGCCGCGCTCGCTGCGGCGCTCGCGATGCGCGCGGGCTTCTCGTCGCTCCAGCCCTCAACGCTCGACGCCGGGCTGTCGGGAAGCGGGAGGCTGCTCGACCTGCTCAGCGCGCTCTCGTCCGTCGACGACGTCGCCGCCGTGTCCTGGCTCGCCGTGCGGCCGCGCCGGACGTGAAGCGGCGGCGACGGCGACGGCACGAGCGAGTTGCGGTGCGCGCCGACGACGTGCGGGCTCGTGCTCGAGTCGAAGTAGCCGAGCGACCGGCGGTTGCTCGGCGTGCGAGGCGACGAGGCGAGGCGGGCGCTGGGCGAGGTCCGTGCGCTGTCCGAGGCGGTCGAGCCCTGGCGGACGAGCGCGAAGCTGCCGCGCTTGGGCAGGTCGGCCGAGCCGCGACGAAGCGTCGGCGACGTCGGGCTGAGGCTCGTGAGGGGCGCCTGGACGGTGCGGGTCGGGGTGAGGACGAGCGGCTTGAGGTGCCCAGACGGGCGAGGAGGGGAGGAGGTCGACCCTGCGCCGGCGAGAGAGGACCTGCGCGTTGCGATGGGGACCTGCACCGACGCCGGGAGCGCCGAGTGCCGGCGCGATGAGGCGAGAGAGGGGCGCTCGTCGGACGAGCGGATCGACAACGACAGGCGGGCCTTGACGCGCCGAGACGCTTCAGACTGCGCCTGCAAGCTCGCTCGCCGCTGCAGGAGGATCGCCTGCTCCTCGAACGCCGACCGCGGCGAGAAGGCGTGCCGGTCGAACGGCGACTGCTGCAGCTCGGTCCTCGAGGGCGGCGCGACAGCGGCGACGGCGGCTTTCGAGGAGGAGATGCCTAAGAGCACCGGTGGCTGAGTGAGCTCGGAGAGGAGGTCTGCGCGCAAGAAGGTGAATGTCAGTCTCGCGCTGAGCACGAGTGGGGAGTGAAGAAGCGGACGCACAGACTGGCAGCGTGTCGTCCTCCCAGCCGTCGGCGTACAGGTCCTCCTTGGCGTCCTCGTAGACAGTCTCGCCCGTCGTGCTCAGTGAGTCGAGCGTGGCGATACTCGTGCGGTTGCTCGAGCTGGTGCGTGCCCGTGTCGAGCGGGCGCGCGATTGCGGCTGTGCCGAGTCGTGGCCGAGCGCGACAAGCTTGACGGGCGTGGCTGCGCGCAGGGGGAGTATGAACGAGTCAGCTGTAGATCTGATGGTCGAGAGTAGGAGCTAGAAAGAGGGACGCACGCTGCAAGGCCGTTTGCGAACGTGCAGAAAGAGCGTCGCCGTCCTTGCCCTCGTCGACCTCGACGTCGACAGGCTTGACGGCGTTCTCGGCGGCGACCGCACTGCTCCGCCCTTCGAGCCTCGAGAGGCTGTCGGCGATCTGCTGCGACCTCGCCGCCGCCTCGTCGTGCATCTCGTTCGACGCCGACTCGCCCATCTCGCCGAGGCCGTCCGAGCTGCTGAGAGTCGGCAGTACCGGCGCGAACAACGTCGTCATCGAGTGGAGTGGTGGACGAGAGGAGGGCTGGGCTGCGGTGCCGTGGTGGTGGAGGGCGGACTCGAGGAGAGATGAGGAGGACGAGGAGGTGAAGGGAGGTGCGTGCTGGTCGGGCGAGGGCGAGGCGGACCGCGAGAGGTGCTAGCTCAGTGCTGACGGTGCTGGCGAGGTGCAGACTGCTGGTGGGAGCGAGGGACGGAAGGCGGAGATCGACGAGGAGGCGGTGTCGAGGAGAGCGGTGTCGCCACGGCGCGGGCTGGACGGCCGCGGGGTGGGTGGCTTGTCGTAGTCGTGGTGGACGGCGAGGACGAGGAGGAGGCCCAGCGCTGTGCGCCGCCACCTCGCACAGCGCTCTCAGCCTCGTTGCGGCCGGGGTGCGGAGCGAGAGCTGCGCCCGCTCCTGGAGGCTTCGCTCGCGCTTTCCCCGGTCGGCAATCGTTCACCCTGGCGAGCTAAGCCTTGATGAACGGCGGCTCTAATCTGCACTACGCCCGCCGAATCGGGGCAAAGCCTGGCCGCGACGCCTGGGAAACCTCAGTCGCGCGCAACTCCGCCCAGCTGGCGCCGCTCGTCGGGGACCGGCCTCACTTCCTCCTTGGCTTCGCTCTTCTCACCAGCACCGTCACCTCCTGGCGGAGCTTGCACAGAGGCGCTGTCTTCGTCTCGTCTTCTCGCGCTGTCGCCCTTTCGGCGCACACCGTCCGCCGCGACGCCGTTGCTCCTGGACGAGCGTCCGTCCGTCCTCGCTCGGCGCGGACGCTCCTCTGTCTCGGCGTCGGCAGCGGCTTGCTCAGGAGCTGCTTGCCCGGACTCGCCGCGGAAACTCCACGGACAGGTCGGACGCCGGCTACAAGAGCCCGCCGTGGCTCTCTCGCCTCGCTCGCTTCCTCTCTCTCCATCCGCTCCCGCATCCTCCAGCTTCTCTTTCCACCTCCAGCTCTCAGCCATGCTCTCCTACTCGTCCCGCTACGGCCAGCCCCCGACCAACGACGACCCGCTCTCCGAGTGAGCACGAGCCCCTCCCCCTCTTCCTCCTCGTCCTCCTTTCGCTCACACTTCGCCCTTGCGCGCAGGCCCAAGTTCCTCGCCGGCCTCGAGGCTGCCGGTTACCTTCAGCGTCTCGACACGTCCGAGGCTCGCATCACGGCGCGCTACCAGCACGCCCTCTCCAAGATGTCGTTCGCCTCGCACTCGGAGGAGTTCCTCACGCGCGCCGGCGTCCGCAAGGTCCACCGCTCGACCGTCCAGTGCGTCCTCCTCTCGGACCTCTTCGAGCTTGGGCGGCGACTGACCCAGTCCGCCTGCGCGCAGGTTCTTCACCGAGGACGTGCGTGACCTTCCCCTCACGCCCTTCTCTCTCCTCGACCGTGGCTGACGAGCAGTCCCTCCTCGCACACAGCCGACGCCGATGGACCCGTTCGTCCATGTCATGGTCGGCAGCCTCCCGCCGTCGCGCCCGTCGCTCGTCACGCCGCGCAGCTGCGAGACGTCGTCGTGGACCCCGATCGGCTCCGAGCACGAGGCCGACGGTACCATCCACTTCACCGTGACGCACCCCGGGTTCGTCCCTCTCTCTCTTACGACTTGAGCCGTCCGTCTCGGCGCAGCGACTGACTCGAGCGCACTGCGACTCGCAGCTTCTGGCCCGTCACGGTCGTCTTCGACTGCAACCGCCAGGACCTCGACCGCGAGGACAAGGTGCGTTCCCCTCTCTCTCTCCTCTCCTCGTCTCAAACCGCCTGGGCCGGTCGCTGACTCGTCTCGTCACCGTGCAGTACTCGTCGATCCGCGCCGACGACGAGACGGACTCGGACCCCGAGGCGTACCTCCCGCCGACCTCGTCCCGCCGCCGCCGTGGCTCGACCTCGCGCCGCGACAGCATGTTCGACGACTCGTACGCTGCCCCTCGCAGCGCGCGCGGCGGCTCCCGCCGCGGGTCGTACG
>Ga0308169_10002564_pt1 | contig 18672 bp, 16 predicted proteins | sample PhyBR1_2_FD_202139 | JGI IMG/M metagenome (GOLD analysis project Ga0308169, IMG submission 202139) | Phyllosphere microbial communities from UC Gill Tract Community Farm, Albany, California, United States - DLSLSB.R1 | ecosystem: Host-associated > Plants > Phyllosphere > Unclassified | place...
GCGCCGGCGTGATCGCGACGTCCTTCTTCTGCCATTCCGCGGCATAGCGCCCGGTCAGATAATGGAGGCGATAATCGTCGCCGACCGGCAGCGTGAACACCGCCGACGCAATCTGGTCGACGCGGACCGCGCGGTTGTCGCCGTTGCGCACCGAGGCCGACCGCGCGAGCACACCCGTCTCCGGATCGATCGTGTAGCGCAGCGTGACGGTCAGCGGCCGGCGGATATCCACGAGTTCGACGATCAGCGTCTCGCCCTGCACCGAATGCGAGCTATATTTGAGCACGAGGTCGCGGTTGCCGTCGGCGAACACCGTCTTGATCCCGGGATCGTTGACGAGACCCTCGCCCTGACCCGGATATTCCTGCGGCGTGACCGACCCCGCGGGGTCGAAGCCCGACAGCTCGCCGGGCGCCTTCACGAACACCGGTTCGCCGGTCTTGACCGGATCGGTCGCGACGAGCGGATCGCCGGCTGCCAGCGACGCGCCCCAGTAGAGCGGCTGGAGATAGCCCTTGTCGTCGACTCCCATCGCGTAGGTCACGCCGGCCCCGTCGAGGCGGAAGATCTTGGCACCGGTCGGCGCGGTCACCTTCGCCTGCACCGCTGTGGTGAAAGCGGTCGTCGCGACCAATGCCGCCATGATCCGTAGTGCGAAGATCGATCCGCCGTGCCGCATGCCCTGCTCCCTGTGCCGCATGGGTCCGGTTCGGCCCTGCAAACGATTGTCGCCGTGGTATGATAAATGCCGAGGTGATGGCAAGCGCGTTGGCCAGACATCGTCTACCGGCCGCCGTCGAGACGTCGTTATCGGTCAAAGCCGGGCGCGCGCGATTGCCAAACCGGAAGCGTCTCGATATGTCCGAGTAATAAGGAGATGCCGCTATGACCGACGCGCAGACACGCGACCGCCCGACCGAAACCGCCGGGTTTTTCTCCATTGATTCAACCACAGGCCAACCGATCGGCGAAGCCTTTGCGGTGCACGATGCGGCTGACGTCGCAGCGGCCTGTGCCGCCGCCGAGGCCGCGTTCGATGCGTATCGCGCGACCGACAACGACGCGCGTGCGGCGTTTCTCGAGCGTATCGGCGACGAGATCGTGGCAATCGGCGACGAGCTGATCGCGACCGCGATGCGCGAGAGCGGCCTGCCGCGCGCGCGTCTCGAGGGTGAGCGCGGACGGACCGTCGGCCAGTTGAAGCTGTTCGCAGGCGTCGTCCGCCGCGGCGGATGGATGGGCGTGCGGATCGATCCGGCGCTCCCTGATCGCGCGCCGCTGCCGCGTCCTGACCTGCGACTGCGGATGATCCCGCTGGGGCCGGTCGCAGTGTTCGGCGCGAGCAATTTCCCGCTCGCCTTCTCGACCGCGGGTGGCGACACCGCATCGGCATTGGCGGCGGGCTGCCCGGTGGTGGTCAAGGGCCATCCTGCGCATCCGGCGACGGGCGCGCTGGTCGCCGACGCGATCCGCAGGGCGGTTGCGGCGTGCGGCATGCCTGACGGCGTGTTCGGGCATCTGGTCGGGCCGGGCAACGATCTCGGTACTGCGCTGGTGCAGGATCCGCGGATCGCCGCGGTCGGCTTTACCGGCTCGCGCGGCGGTGGCCTTGCGCTGGTCAAGCTCGCGCAGGCACGCGCGGTACCGATCCCGGTCTATGCCGAGATGTCGAGCATCAACCCCGTGCTCCTGCTGCCCGAGGCGCTCAAGGCGCGCGGGGAGGCCTTGGGGACTGCGTTCGTTGGTTCGCTGACGATGGGGGCAGGGCAGTTCTGCACCAATCCCGGCCTGGTGCTCGCGATCGACGGCGCAGACCTCGACGTCTTCGTAACCGCGGCGGCCAAGGCGATGACGGAGGCCGGCGCGACGACGATGCTGACCGGCGGCATCCACGCAGCCTATGAAAAGGGCGTCGCTGCGCTTGCGTCCCACGACGCGGTGAAGACCGTCGCGCAGGGCAAGGTCGGCGAAGGCATCGCGCAGGGCCAGGCGGCGTTCTTCGAGACGACCGCCGCGCAGTTCCTCGCCGACGCGGCGCTGGGCCACGAAGTGTTCGGCGCGTCTTCGCTGCTGGTGCGCTGCCGTGACGAGGCCGAATTGCGCGCCGTGCTGGTCGCGGCTGAGGGGCAGCTGACCGCGACGATCCAGATGGATGCGGGCGATACCGATCTGGCCGCGCGGCTGATCCCGGTGCTGGAACGGAAGGCCGGGCGGATCCTCGCCAATGGCTGGCCGACCGGCGTCGAGGTGGCGCATGCGATGGTCCACGGCGGACCGTTCCCGGCGACGTCCGACGGGCGCACGACCTCGGTCGGCAGCATGGCGATCGACCGCTTCCTGCGCCCCGTCTCGTATCAGAACCTCAGTGCGGCACTGCTGCCTGCGGTCCTGCGCGACGGCACCGATGCACCGCGACTGATCGACGGCGTCTCGGCGAACTGACGCCCGCCAACTGAACCCCGTTAACCAACCCTGAGACTGCGACGGTGCACCGTAACAACGGCACCGTTCGAACGGAGAGAGAGTATGAACTTGCGCCTTTTGCAGCACCGCGCAGCCGACGGCACCCGATCTGTGATCGCCGCCACCGCCGATGCGGCGAATTTCGTTACCGGCGTGGACAGCGTCCGTGCGCTGGCCGCCAAGGCGATCGCCGCCGGCACCGACCTTGCGGGTGCGGTCGCGGCCTGCGGTCTGGGTGAGGCCGTCGACATCGCCGCCGAACTCGTCGCCGGGCGGCTGGTATCGCCGATCGACCATGACGACGCGGCGCATCTGATCATGACGGGCACCGGCCTCACGCATCTCGGCTCGGCAGAAGGGCGCGACAAGATGCACCGCGCCGCTGCTGCGACCGAGACGCAGACCGATTCGATGCGGATGTTCCTCGAGGGCGTCGAGGGCGGCAAGCCGCGCGCAGGCGAGACCGGCCAGCAGCCCGAATGGTTCTACAAGGGCGATGGCTCGGGCCTGGTCGCGCCGGGTGCGCCGCTCACCATGCCGGCGTTCGCGAAGGACGGCGGCGAGGAGCCCGAACTGGCCGGGATTTATCTGATCGGTCCCGACGGCACGCCGTTCCGGCTCGGGCTGTGCCTCGCCAACGAATTCAGCGATCACGTGACCGAGCGGCATAATTACCTGTGGCTCGCGCATTCGAAGCTGCGGCAGGCGGCGCTTGGCCCCGAACTGCTCGTCGGCACGCCGCCCGAGCATGTCGAGGGCACCAGCCGGATCGTCCGCGACGGCGCGACGCTATGGGAGAAGCCGTTCCTGTCGGGCGAGGCGAACATGTCGCACACGCTTGCCAATCTCGAGGCGCATCATTTCAAATACGACCTGTTCCGCCGGCCGGGGGACGTCCATGTCCATTTCTTCGGCACCGCGACGCTGTCGTTCGCTGACGGCGTGACCACGCAGGAAGGCGACGTGTTCGAGATCGAAGCCGCGCCGTTCACGCTGCCGCTGTGCAATCCGCTCGCCAAGGCTGCTGCTACCCCTGTCGTCGTACGGAGCCTGTGAGCATGGACGTCATCAAGGTCGGCATCGTCGGCATGGGCAAGATCGCGCGCGACCAGCATCTGCCCGCGATCCACGGCAACCCCGCCTTCAGCTTCGCCGCAACCGTCAGCCCGAACGATCCGGGTGTCGCGGGGATCGCGCATTACAAGACGCTCGACGCGTTGCTCGCCGATGCCCCGGTCGTCGACGCTGTCGCGCTCTGCACCCCGCCGCAGGTGCGTTATGATCTCGCGGTCGCAGCGCTCGCGCGCGGACTCCACGTCTTCCTCGAAAAGCCGCCCGGCGCCACGCTCGCCGAAGTGGCCGCGCTTGAGGAGGCTGCGGCCAAGACCGGTGCGACGCTGTTCGCGGGTTGGCATTCGCGGTTCGCGGCGGGCGTCGCGCCCGCCAAGGCGTGGCTCGCGGACAAGCGGATCGAGCGCGTCTCGATCGTCTGGCGCGAGGACGTTCGCGTCTGGCACCCGGGACAGGCCTGGATCTGGGAGCCGGGCGGGCTCGGCGTGTTCGATCCGGGGATCAACGCGCTGTCGATCGCGACCGAGATTCTGCCCAACGCGTTCTTCCTGTCGTCCGCGACGCTGTCCACGCCCGCCAACCGCGCCGCGCCGATCGCTGCCGATCTGGTGTTTCGCGACACCACCGGCGCATTGATCACGATGGACCTCGACTGGCGCCAGACCGGCCCGCAGAGCTGGGACGTCGTCGTCGAAACCGACGCCGGCACGCTCAGCCTCGCCAAGGGCGGTGCGGTGCTGACGCTGCCGGACGGCGTCCAGCACGCCGATGACGAGGAATATCCTGGCCTCTACGCGCGGTTCGCGACACTGATCCGCGAGCGTCGCAGCGAAGTCGATACGCGGCCGCTCTGCCTGGTCGCCGACGCCTATCTGCGCGCTCGCCGCGAGACGGTCGAAGCGTTCGAAGACTGACCAGCACGCGGCGTCCACGATAAGAGGAGACTAGGATGCGGATCGGTCGATCGGCCAAGCGCCTCGTCCTGCTGGCCCTGGCGCTGGCCGGGGTGGCCCCGCCGATCGCCGCCGCCGGTCTCGACGTCCAGCGGATCGCGCGCGCGCGGTTCGGCAACGACGCGCCTTGGTATGTCGACCGTATCCCGTTCTTCGAGTCCGCCGATCCCAAGCTCGACGCGGTCTATTATTACCGCTGGGCATTGTTCCGCGCGCATCAGCGCGATCTCGGCGCGGACGGGTATATCTCGACCGAATTCCTCGACGACGTCAGCTGGCAGCTCGAACCCTATGCTAGCCTGAACGACGCGACCGGCTTTCATATCGGCGAGGGGCGCTGGCTGCGCGACCGGCGCTACGCCGACGATTACATCACCTTCATGTACGCGCGGGGCAACGACCGCCACTTCACCGATTACATGGCGAATTCGGTCTATGGCCGCTTCCTGGCCGATGGCGACCGCGCGAGCGCGACGCACCACCTCGCGGCGATGCGCAAGTTGTATAGCGCGTGGGACGATCATTACGACGCGACCAAAGGGCTGTACTGGGTCGAACCGCTGCTCGACGCGACCGAATACACGATCTCGTCGATCGACGCGTCGGGCGGCAAGGACGGGTTTCGCGGTGGGGATTCGTTCCGCCCGTCGATCAACGCCTATATGTATGCCAATGCGCGCGCGATCGCCGCGCTGTCGCGGATGGCCGGCGATGCGCAGGGTGCCGCCGATTTCGCCGCGCGTGCCGACGCGATCAAGCTACGCGTCCAGCGCGACCTGTGGAACCCGACGCTCGGCCACTTCATCGATCGCTACAAGGTCGACAATGCGTATGTGAACTACTTGCAGCCGATCCGCGGACGCGAACTGGTCGGCTATCTCCCCTGGACCTTCGACCTGCCGGACAACGACCCGCGGTTCGCCGGCGCCTGGACGCATCTGTTCAAGTCGGACGAGCTCGGCGGTGCGGCGGGTTTGCGCACGGTCGAGCCGTCATATCAGCATTACATGCGCCAATATCGCTACGAGGGGACGCAGGAGGAGTGCCAGTGGAACGGCCCGATCTGGCCGTTCCAGACGACGCAGGTGCTCACCGGCATGGCGAACCTGCTCGATCATTACCGCCAATCGGTGGTGACGCGGAGCGACTACATGCGGCTGCTGCGCCAATATGCCGCGCTGCATTACCAGGGTGACCGGCTCGACCTCGAAGAGGACTACCATCCCGACACCGGTCGTCCGATCGTCGGCCTCGCGCGCAGCCACCATTATTTCCACTCGGGGTTCGCCGATCTGATCGTGACCGGGCTCGTCGGGATCCGCCCGCGTGCAGACGACGTGCTGGAGGTCAATCCGCTGTTGCCCGGTGCCGGCGACCCTCACGCGCCCGGCTGGTTCCGTATGCAGGACGTGCCCTATCACGGCCACCGCGTCGCGGTGACCTGGGATGCGGATGGCCGGCATTACGGCGCCGGGGCTGGGCTGACGATCGAGATCGACGGTCGCCGTGTCGCGCACCGCGCCGACCTCGGGCGGCTAAGCGTGCCGGTGGATCGTGTGCGTGGTCCCGACATCGACCGCCCGATCGACCAGGCGGTGCAACTCGTCCGCACCGCCTATCCCAAGGGCAGCGCGTCGAGCAACGCCGACCCCGAGGCGCTGCATGACGCGATCGACGGCCGTGTCTGGTTCTTCCCCGAACTCGCGAATGGCTGGTCGTCCGCACCGTCGACGGCGACGCAATGGTATGCAGTCGATTTCGGCAAGTCCGTTGCGGTCTCGCACGCGGAGCTCGCCTTCTTCGCCGACGGGAAAGCGTTCGCGGCGCCCGCCGCCTATCGCCCCCAGGCATGGACCGGGCAGGGGTGGCGCGACATCGCCACGGTCGCCGATCGCCCGATAGGCAACGGCATCACGCGCGCTCGGTGGCAGGGGATGACCACGACCAAGATACGGCTGCTGCTGCGTCAGCCGGCTGGCAAGCGCACGCGCCTGGCCGAGATCAAGATCTTCTAGCCGGCTGTCGGGCGGTTGGGGTCGCCCGGTCCGTCCAGGCCCTCAATCCGTCCCGTCGTCCGCAAGCGCCGGCGGGCACAGATGCTCGTAGATCTCGTACAGCTTGACCGCAACGACCATCATGCCGAGCTGATCGGCTTCCTCGATCCCGCGTTCGACGAGGTCCAGAAGCTTGGTCGACTGAGAGGATCGCTCGTCGGGCATGCCGGATACTCGCATGCGAGACCTGTCGTCTCCTTATCTCAGGATATGCTCGGGATATTTACATATGTCGGTCAGCAGCGGCGGGTTAATCTTCGCTGATCGGTTCAAGCGGTGCGACTGCATGGAACAGCCCTATCGCCTCGGCGACGTGCGCACCGGATCCGGCCACTTGAGGACGATCGTTGCCGCGATCCTGGGCAACCATCTTGCTGGAGAAACGGCCGGTTCGTGGGATGGGTCGTCCCATCGATCCTCAGCCATCCAGGCGACCCGCATCGGAAGCGCCGGATAGCGGCGTCGGCGTGGAGTCTTGGTGCGCGATGTAGCTGTCGAGCGCGCTGGCGGCGTTGAGCATGTGCGCGCGCATTCGCCGCGCGGCCTTGTCGCCGTCGCCCTCGGCGATCGCGCGCATCACCGCGTCGTGTTCCGCACGCGAACTGGCGAGGCGCTGATCCTGGCGGAGTTGCATGCGACGGAACGCGTTGAGGCGTGTACGAACCGCGATCGCCTGGTCGGCGAGGAAATCGTTGTGCGCGGCGCGGTAGATCGCCTCGTGGAACTCGCGGTTGAGCGCATCATAGGCGTCGACGTCGCCCGCCTCGACCGCGGCTTCGCTCGCTTCGTGGATACGGAGCAGGCGGCTGCGCTCCAGCGGCGTGATGCGGTAGGTGGCGAGCCGGACGCACACCGCCTCCAGCTCGGCCATCGTCTCGAACATGTCCATCACCTCGTCGGCGGTGACGTGGCGGACGATGACGCCGCGGCGCGGGCGGATCTCGACCATGCCGCTGGTGGCCAATTGCCGCAGCGCCTCGCGGACCGGCGTGCGCGACGCACCGTAGCGATCCGCGAGCTGCTGTTCGTCGAGCATCGTGCCGGGCGCCAGTTCGCCCGACGAGATCGCATCGGTCAGCGCATTGCGGATCCGGTCGGACAGCAGCCCGGTGTCTTCGATGTCGATACCCGCCACGTGCCTTCAGCCCCCCACGATCGCGCGGACGATCAGGTACAGGATCGACGGCGCCACCAGACAGCCTAGCCCGGTATGGAAGGTCGCGGTCAAGGCACCATAGGGCACGAGCCGGCGATCGGTCGCGGCGAGCCCGCCCGACACGCCGCTGACGGTGCCCATCAACCCGCCGAACACCATCGCGCTGCGCGGGTTGTTGAGCCCGATCAGCCCGGCCACCAGCGGCGTGCCGACCATCACCATCACCGCCTTGAACACGCCGGTCGCGATCGACAGCGCAATGACTGGCGAACTCGCACCGATCGCCGCACCGGTAACTGGGCCGACGATATAGGTAACGGCGCCCGCGCCGATCGTCGTCATCGACACCGCATCGGTATAGCCGAACGCCGCGGCAACCAGCGTCCCGACGATGAACGGCAGCACCGTGCCAAGCAGCAGCGCGATCACGCCGATCAGCCCCGCCTTCTTGGCCTGTTCGACATCGACCTCGCAGGCGGTGGCGACGATCGCAAAGTCGCGCAGCATCGCCCCGCCCATCAGGCCGATCCCGGCAAGCATCGGCAAATCGGCGAGCCCCTTGTGCCCGCCGGTCGCGATCCCGCCCCAGAACGCGAGCGCGAGACCGATCAGGATCGCGATCGCCGAGCCGTGGACGCGCCCCATCGTCAGCTTGGCGGACAGCATGTTCGATAGCCACATGACGATGCCGACGACCGCGAACGCGGTGAGCAACGCGTTGGCGGTCAGCACCTTGGTGATCATGTCCATGTCTGTGCGCCTCAGTGCGTCGTTGCAGGGGAGGGGGCGAGTGCCGCTTCGGCCTCGCGGGCTTCTCGCGCCTCGATCTCGTCCATCGTCTCGGGCGTGCCCGACAGGCGGCTGATGAGCGCCACCGCGCTGAAGCACACCAGCAGCGCACCCACGCCGGCGATCAGCACCACCGGTCCGCCCTCGACCGCCGCGACGACGTCCTGCTGCGCCGCCATCGCGACGACGATCGGGATATACAGCGCACCCCAGAAGCCGATCCCGCGCGAGACGCCCTCGACGTAGCGGCCCCGCGACTTCAGCCACATCCGCGCGGTGATCAGCAGGATCATCGCGATGCCGACCCCGCCGACATTGGCCTTCACGCCGAGCAGCGCTCCAAGGCCTTCACCAAGCAATTGCCCGATCAACGTGCAGATCGCGAGTAGCGCGACTCCGGCGATCATGCGCCACGTTCCGCATCTGGGGCCGGGGCGGACAGGGACTGGCTCATGTCGTATCCTCTCACTGTATTCGATCTATCGTCTTATACACCTTTAAGTATGCACAGGGTTGTGTTTGGAGCAATAGAGAATACAAAGAGTGCAGAATGAGCGTCAGGAGACGATGCGTGCGGCAGTGGAATACGCGGAAGGCTTTGCGCGAGGAGCGGATCGCGGCCGGGGCTAACTTCGCCACCGGCAAGCTGGTCCAACCCGAAACGCTGGTCGATTTCCTGGAGGCGGTACTGCGCCCCGGCGACCGGGTCTGCTTGGAGGGCGACAACCAGAAACAGGCGGACGTGCTGGCCAAGGGGCTGGCGGCAATGGACCCGGCGCGGATTCACGACCTGCACATGGTCCAGTCCGGGGTCGTTCTGCCCGAGCATCTCGATGTGTTCGACAGCGGGATCGCGAAGCGGCTCGATTTCTCCTATTCGGGGCCGCAATCGGCGCGGATCGCCAAGATGCTGTTCGGAGGGAAGATCGAGCTGGGCGCGATCCACACCTATCTCGAGCTGTTCGCACGCTATTTCGTCGACCTCACGCCGCAGGTCGCGCTGATCGCCGCGGTCAGCGCGGACCGCCAAGGCAATCTCTATACCGGCCCCAATACCGAGGACACGCCGACCGTGGTCGAGGCGACCAGCTTCGGCAGCGGGCTGGTGATTGCGCAGGTAGGCTCGATCGTCGACACGCTGCCGCGTGTGGATATCCCCGGCGATCAGGTCCATTTCGTGTTCGACGCGGGCAAGCCCTTTTACGTCGAGCCACTATTCACGCGCGATCCCGCGGCGATGACCGAGACGCAGATCCTTACCGCGATGCTGGCGATCAAGGGGCTGTACCAGCCCTACGGCGTGCGCCGGTTGAACCACGGGATCGGCTTCAACACCGCCGCTATCGAGCTGCTGTTGCCGACCTATGGCGAGAAACTTGGCCTCAAGGGCAAGATCTGCACGCACTGGGCGCTCAACCCGCATCCGACGCTGATCCCCGCGATCGAGGCGGGCTGGGTCGAGCAGGTGCATTGCTTCGGCTCCGAGGTCGGCATGGAGGATTATCTCGCCGCGCGGCCCGACATCTTCTTTACCGGTCCTGACGGATCGCTGCGCTCGAACCGTGCCTTCAGCCAGACCGCGGGGCTGTACGCGTGCGACATGTTCATCGGCTCGACGCTCCAGATCGACCTCGCTGGGCATAGCTCGACGATTACCGCGAACCGGATCGCAGGCTTTGGTGGCGCGCCCAACATGGGGTCGGATGCGCGCGGGCGGCGGCATCCGAGCGCACCGTGGCTCCAGGCGGGTGCAGAAGCCGACCCGGATACGGCGGCTCCTTTGAGGCGTGGACGGAAACTCGTCGTGCAGATCGGCGAGACGTTCGGCGAGGGCAACGCGCCGCTGTTCGTCGAGAAGCTCGGTGCGCTCGAACTCGCCGAGAAGCTCGATCTCGATCTGGCGCCGATCATGGTCTACGCCGACGACACCACGCACATCGTCACCGAGGAGGGCATCGCCAACCTGCTGCTGTGCCGCACCGCCGACGAGCGCGAGCAGGCGATCCGCGGCGTCGCGGGCTTCACCGAGATCGGCCGCGGCCGTGACAAGGCGATGGTCGAACGGTTGCGCGAACGGAAGATCATCCAGCGGCCCGAGGATTTGGGCATCGATCCGCTCGACGCGAACCGGAACATGCTCGCCGCGCGATCGATCAAGGACCTCATGCTCGCCTCGGGCGGGTTGTACCGGCCGCCGAGCCGTTTCCGGAACTGGTAGGACACTCATGGAAATTCTCCATTTCGATATCGCCGCACCGATCCCGGCGGCCGGCACGCGCGCAATGGCGCTGGTCGGCGTGGTCGCGTCGGGCAATCTCGAGGTACTGGTCGTGCGCGGCGACGCACCCGATCGATGCGCGATCGAGATCAGCACCGCCGCGCATGGCTTTCGCGATCTGTGGGACGCGGTGGTCGCCGATTTCGTCGGCCGGCGTGCGGCCGGCGGCCTGCGGATCGCGATCAACGACGGCGGCGCGCGGCCCGACACCGTCTCGCTGCGGCTCGCCCAGGGCGTCCGCATGATCGAGGAGCCCGAGGCATGAGTAATATTCGCCAGAGCTGGTACGAGGCCGGCGCGCGCGAGCGGATCGCGGCGCTGGTCGACGCCGGCAGCTTCGCCGAGTTCGTCGGGCCGGAACAGCGCGAAACCAGCCCGCATCTCGGCATCTTCGACCTGCCCGCGCAGTTCGACGACGGGGTCGTGGTCGGCGGCGCGACCCTAGACGGCACGCCAGTGCTGGTCGCCGCGCAGGAGGGCCGCTTCATGGGCGGGGCGTTCGGCGAGGTTCACGGCGCCAAGCTGACCGGCCTGTTGCGCGCGGCCAAGGCACTCGGGCGCGACGTGGTGATCGCGTTCGACACCGGCGGCGTGCGCTTGCAGGAGGCGAACGCTGGCGAGATCGCGATCGCCGAGATCATGCGCGGACTCGTCGAAGCGCGGATGGCGGGCGTCCGCGTCGTCGGCCTGATCGGCGGTCGTGCCGGCTGCTACGGCGGCGGCGGGCTGATCGCGGGATGCTGCTCGACGCTGATCGTGTCCGAACAGGGCCGCATCAGCGTGACCGGCCCCGAGGTGATCGAGACCAACATGGGCGTCGAGGAGTTCGACTCGCGAGACCGCGCGCTGGTGTGGCGGACGATGGGCGGCAAGCATCGGACCTTGATCGGCGGCGCGGACGTGTTCGTCGACGACGATGCGGCGGCATTCCGCGGCGCGGCGCGCGCTGCACTGGCTGGGTCGGCTCGACCGCTGTCCGATCGGAGCGCCTCCCCCCATCCGTTCGCCCTGAGCGAAGTCGAAGGGCTTGGCCCGATCGACGATGCTTCGACGTCGCTCAGCACGAACGAGAGGGGGGGGCGGCCCGGTCTGGATCTAGATACGCTGGCGGTCGAGCAGGCGCGGCTCGAGCGGCGGATCGCGCGGTTCGGCGATGCTGCCGACGCGACCGACATCTGGCGCACGCTCGGGATCGACGACCCGAAGGCGATCCCCGACATGCCCTCGACCGCATTCGCCACCCTTGCCGCCCAGTATCGGGAGAGCGCCGATGACGCCCGCTGAGATCCTCGCCTCGTTGTTTCCCGCTGGCCATTCGGTGTCCGCCGAGGGTGACCTGCTGTTCGGCCAGGGGACATTGCCCGATGGCGCAGTCGTCCACGTCGTCGGAGCCACCGCACGGGCGCCGATCGGGATCGACCAGGCGATCCGATTATCCGCCGCGGTGCTGGAGATCGCGCGCAGCGACGACGCCGCACCGATCTTGTTCCTCGTCGACAGCGCCAGCCAGCGGATGAGCCGCCGCGACGAACTGCTCGGGCTCAGCGAATATCTCGCGCACCTCGCCAAGTCGCTGCTGTTGGCGGAAGCGCGCGGCCACCGCACGATCGGACTGCTCTACGGCGGCAGCGCGGCAGGCGCGTTCATCGCTACCGCACTTGCCTGCGGGACGTTGGTAGCCCTCCCTGGCGCGCACCCCGAAGTCATGGATCTGGCCTCGATGGCGCGCGTGACGAAACTGCCGATCGACGTGCTGGAGGCTAAGGCGAAGACCACGCCCGTCTTCGCGCCCGGCCTCGACAACCTCGTCAGCGTCGGCGGCATCGCGCAGGTCTGGGATGCGAGCGAAAGTCTCGCGGACCAGTTGCACGCGCTTCTGGCACGCCCGCGCGAGCGCGACGACCGCGCTGCACTCGGCGCGGAGCGAGGCGGGCGGCCGAAATCGGCACGGATCGCCGGTGAAGTCGCGGCGGTGGCGCAGGCGTAATGCGGTTCGAGCGTCACCGCTTGGTCTACCTCGATCCGGTGCGCTGGGACGAGATACTTGCCACCCATGCGACCCTCCGAGCGATTCCGGTGGTTGTCGACTGGGTCGCAGCGGGACATCCGCTGATCGCGCGTCGGCCGGTATGCGAGGACATGGCGGGGCTGGTGCCGCTCGGCCTGCCGCTGCCGCCATCGCTCGGCAAGCAGCGCCTTGCCGTCGCTGTGCCGCCGGACGCTATCCTGTCCGATGCGCCACCGCCCTTGCTCTCGAACGCGCTGCGGAGCGCGCCGGTGGCGTGGCAGCGGACGGTCGCAGCCCTCATTGCGCTCGATCCCGAGACGCGGTGCTTCGGCAGCTTGGCATGGGCCTACCTGACCGGCCTGTCCTATCTGTCGGAGACGTCCGACTTGGATGTCATCTGGCAGGTCGCGAACGGCGATGACGCAGCCCGGCTTGCTACATCCTTGGTGCGGATCGACACGGACGCGCCGATGCGGCTGGATGGCGAGATCGTGACGCCGACCGGACTCGCGGTGCAGTGGCGCGAGTTCGCATCGGACGCGCCCGAGCTGCTGGTGAAGGCGGCGGAGGGTAACCGAATGGTCGCGCGCGCCGAGCTGTTCGCATGACCGCGCTGGCCCGCTCCACCCCGGCAATCGACTGCGACGGCATCGGCCGGCTCGCGACCGGCTGCCTCAAGCTCGAAATCGCAACCTATCCCAAGCCAGGCCTCGTCAGCCCGGTCGACACCGGCGCGCACGACGACATGGACGCCGCGATGATGGACCGCAGCGCCGACACGCTCGAACCGTTCTTCGCAAGGCTAGCCGAAGCCGGCGCGGCTGGCGCAGGGATGGACCGCCTCCGCGCGATCGGGATCGAGGCGGAGGTCGCGATGATGGCGGCGACCGGCGGGGTGAACACGCACCGCGGCGCGATCTTCGGCATGGGGCTGCTGTGCGCCGCCGCCGGATTTCACGCGCAGTACGGCATGCCGGGCACGCTCGGCACGATCGTCGCGCACCGCTGGGGCGCCGAGATCGTGCACGGGCCCGTCGCGCTCCATAGCCACGGCAGCACCGTCGCGCGCCGCCATGCCAGCGGCGGTGCGCGCATGGAGGCGGCAACGGGCTTTCCGGCGCTGTACGAGATCGCGCTGCCGGCGCTGGCCGAGGGACGGCGCCTCACGGCGGATGCCGAAGCCGGCCGTGTCCATGCGCTGATGGCGCTGATCGCCGCGGTGGAGGACACCAACCTTCTCTACCGCGGCGGTCTCGACGGGCTCGCCTTCGCGCGCACCGAGGCGACGGACTTCCTCGCCGCGGGGAGCGTCGGCACCGACGACTGGCGCCCGCGCGCGATCGCAATCCATGATGCGTTCACCGCGCGGCGGCTCAGCCCCGGCGGGTGTGCCGATCTGCTGGCGATGGCGCTGTTCGCGGCGGTGCACGACGTATGACGCTCGTCCTGCTGTGCTCCGGGCAGGGGCGCCAGGATCGCGCGATGTTCGACCTGTTCGCCGATCACCCCGCCGCCGCACCGATCCTGACGGAGGCGTCGACGCTGTTGGCCCAAGATAGCCGCACGGCCCTCGAGTGCGCCGATGACGCGACGCTGTTCGCCAACCGGACGAGCCAGATTCTCTGCGTCGCGCGCGGCCTGATCGCGGCGGCTTGCCTCGCACCCGCACTGCCGTTCGTCGTGGCGGGGTATAGCGTCGGCGAAATGACCGCGTGGGGCATTGCCGGGATCTGGTCGCCCGCGCAGACGCTGCGGCTGACCGCGGCGCGCGCCGAGGCGATGGACGCGGCGAGCGGTGCCGATGACGGACTGGGATTTATACGCGGCCTCCCGCGAGACCGGGTGGAGGCGCTCGTTGCGCGGTTCGACTGCGCGATCGCGATCGTCAATCCGGATCGGCTGTTCGTGATCGGTGGCGCGCGTGCGCAGGTTGAGCATTGCTGTACCGCCGCTCTGCAAGAGGGGGCGATCGCCGCGCGTCCGATCGCGGTGCACATCGCCTCGCACACGCCGCGCTTGTCGGCGGCGGTCGCGCCGTTCCGCACCGCACTCGAAGCTTCCGAACCGAGCCAGCCCGCGCGGGGCCGTACGTTGATAGGGGCGGCCGATGCCTCGACGGTTCACGACGCAGGCGGCATCGCGGGCCTCGCGAACCAAATCGATACGACGATCGACTGGGCGGCGACACTCGAGGCGATCGTCGAGCGCGGCGGCAGCCGGTGTCTCGAACTCGGCCCCGGCAGCGCGCTCGCCGACATGGTTCGCGCGACCTACCCGATGCTCGACGCCCGCGCGGTCGACGATTTTCGGAGCATCGCCGGCATCAAGGCCTGGATCGCGGGGTAAGGTCGCGCGGTGGCCTTCGTCACCGGTGTTCTGGTGCTACGATCCTCCCCTCCGCCAGGGGGGGTGCTGAAAATGTCGGAGGGGGAGAACACGCAGAACACGTGATCACATGCCGCCCCCTCCGTCAGGCTGTGCCTGCCTTCCCAAGCGGGGGAGGATCAGTCCGAGTGCCCGGCGTATCTCGAAAGGGTCATTCCCCCGTCGTGGCTGTCGCCGGTCGTGCCTTGTCCGGCGTCGTGCCCTCGCCCGCAAACGGGGTCAGGCGGAACGTCACGGCCGTCGGCGCAAGCGGAATGCGGTAGCCGGGGAGGGGTTTGCCGACCTCGCTCCACTCGGTATCACCGCCGACGCCCCATTGCGCGGCATCGACCAGCAACGTCACCTGGCCGTGCGCGACGACGTCGCTCGACTTCCAGCTGCCCGGCGTCTTGCGATCGAGATCGGCATAGGGGAACGCCAGCGCGTTCATCATCAGCGGCCGGTCGCCCTGGACGCGAACGCCGCCCGCCGCACCCGACAGTTCCATCCAGCGTACGTCGATCTTGTTGCCGGTCTCCTGCGGGCGGATATAGTCGTGATTCTGTTCCGCGATCGCGCCGCGCCACAGGCCGATCGGCGCCGAGGTCTTCCGATCGACATAGCTCTCGTGCGGGCCACGGCCATACCATTCGACCGTCTTCGTCTCGGTCGGCATCGCAAACGCCATGCCGATGCGGAACGGCCCGGGCAGATCCTGCTTGATCGGCGTGAAGCGGCCCGCGACCCCGACTGAGCCGTCCGCTGCCATCGTGTAGCGAGTCTCGAACGACGCCGTGCCATCGCCAAGATCGTAATCGACGACGATCGCCCCCGTACCGCGATCGGCGGCGACCGAGCGGACTTTCCGCGCGTCGCTCATCGTCTTCCACATCGCCAATTGCTTGGCGGTGCCGATGCCGAGGTCGTTGTCGGTCACTGCGCGCCAGAAATGCGGCTGACCGCCCGTGGCGAGGACGCGACCGTCCTTGCGATAGCCGGTGATCAAGCCTGTCTTGCGATCGATATCGAGCGACGCGCCGCTCGCGGCCAGCGTCAGGCTACCGCCCGTCTGGCGTACCGCGACACCGTTCGCATCGGCGGCCGGCACGGTTGCCCCGCCAGGAGTCAGCGCAAACTGTTCGAACCCGAGCACCGTACCGCCCGCCACCAGTGGCACCGAACCATCCTTGGCATGGACCTTCACCGTGACGAAATACTCCGCCCCCGGCTTCCGCGTCACCGCTGCGATCGGCAGTGTGATCGTCTCCGCGGTCCGCGCCGCGGTGGTCAGCCCAGGCAGCTTGCCCGACGCGACCGCGATGCCGTTCTCTTCGACGGTCCAGTCGAAATCGAAGCCCGACAGGTCGCGGAAATCATGCCGGTTGCGCACCGTCACCTTGCCGGTCGCAGCATCGAACCCGTCGAACTGCACCGGCGCATACACCTTGCGCAATTCGTAGAAGGCCGGGTTCGGCGTGCGATCGGACTGAAGCAGGCCGTCACCGAACTCGATGTCGCCGCCTGGATTGGGGCCGTACTCACCGCCATCGCCCCAATAGCGCTTGCCGTCCTTGGTGTAGCGATACATCGACTGGTCGACCCAGTCCCACACGAACCCGCCCTGGAGCTTGTTCGGATGCGCGTAGGTCGTGTCCCAATATTCCTTCAGATTACCGCCCGAATTGCCCATCATGTGCGCATATTCGCACTGGATCATCGGCTGCTTGAAGTTCCAGTTGGTCGCGTAGTCCTCGAGCTTGACGACCGGGTCGTACATCGGCGCATAGATGTCGGCATAGTAATTGGGGCGATGGTCGGTGACGCCGTCGAACGTACCCCAGCCGAGATAGCTGATCAGCCGGTTCGGATCGCGCGCCTTTGCAGCCGCCGCGGCAGCCTCGAAATTGGGACCGATGCCCGCCTCGTTGCCGAGCGACCAGAAGATGATCGACGGGTGATTCTTGTCGCGCTCGACCATGTTGACGACGCGGCTGACATGCGCGTCCCTCCACGCGGGATCGAACCCGACCTGGAACTTGGCACGCGATTCAGGGTGATTATTGCCCTGCTCCATGTACGCGTGGCTCTCGATATCCGCCTCGTCCATGACGTACAGGCCGTAACGATCGGCGAGCTCGTAGATGTACGGGTCGTTCGGATAATGCGAGGTACGCAGCGCGTTGATGTTGGCGCCCTTCATCAGCCTGATGTCGCGCTCCATCGATTTGTGGCTGACGACGTGGAAGGTTTCCGGATCATGCTCGTGGCGATTGACGCCACGGATCGTGATCGGCTTGCCGTTGACGCTGACCAGACCATTCTTGATCGCCACGGTGCGGAAGCCGATCGACTGCGCGGTCGACTGGATGACCTTGCCCTTGGCATCGGTCAGCTCGACGACCAGCCGGTAGAGATTGGGCGTTTCCGCGGTCCAGGGCTTCACGCCCGGCACACGTCCAGCCAGCTTGACGGTACGCTCGTCCTTGCCGGCGGGCACCGCGACGCGGCCCTCCAGCACCTGGCGCTCGCCGTCCATCAACGCATAGCGCGCGCTGGTCGCGGCGCCCGGCGTCACCGCGAGATCGAGACCGAGCACGCCGTCGCGATAATCGTCGGAGAGCCCGGCATGGACGAACGTGTCGCGCACGCGGGTGCGTGGCGCGGCCATCAGGAAGACCTCCCGCTCGATCCCCGACACGCGCCAGAAATCCTGGTCCTCCAGATAGCTGCCGTCGGACCAGCGATGAATCTGGATCGCGATCGTGTTCTTGCCCGGCTTCAGATAGCGCGTGACGTCGAACTCGCTCGGCAGCTTCGAATCTTCCGAATAGCCGACCGACTGGCCGTTCACCCAAACCTGATATGCGGAGCCTGCCGCACCGATGTGCAGGATCACGTCCTGCCCCTGCCAGCCCGGCGCAATCACGACGTCGCGGCGGTACGAACCGACCGGGTTGGTCGCGTGGGGGATCAGCGGGCGGTTGGCGGGGAAGGGATAGACGATGTTGTTGTAGCGCGGCTGGTCATAGCCTTCGGTCTGCCAGTCGGCGGGAACCTTGATGCTCTTCCATGCGGAGGCGTCGTAGTCCGGCCGCTCGAACCCGGTCGGCACCGCATCCGAACTCGGCGAGAACCGGAACTGCCATTGGCCATTGAGCGACTGGAACCGCGCCGACTTCGTCCGGTCTCCGGCGACCGCGGCAGCGCGCGTCTCGAACGGAAAGCCGGTGGCACGAGCGGGCATCTTGCCGCGCGCGAACACGGCGGGGTTTTCCCAGTCGGGTCGCGTCGGATCTATCTGGACCGGCTGCACCCGCGGGGGCTGGGCGCCGGGAAGCTCGGCGCCCGGAAGCTTGGCGGGAGTCGGGGCGGGGGCCCCGGCAGGAATTTGCGCCCATGCGGCGCCAATCGCGGTGATATTGCCAAGCGCGACGATCGCGACGCCACCTAAGAAACCGAATTTTTTCATGCCGAGATCTGGTCCTTGTCAGCCGCTTGCACGCCGAGTGTAGTCAGCATGGACGGGATCGTCACCG
>Ga0308169_10002565_pt1 | contig 18671 bp, 27 predicted proteins | sample PhyBR1_2_FD_202139 | JGI IMG/M metagenome (GOLD analysis project Ga0308169, IMG submission 202139) | Phyllosphere microbial communities from UC Gill Tract Community Farm, Albany, California, United States - DLSLSB.R1 | ecosystem: Host-associated > Plants > Phyllosphere > Unclassified | place...
CCCCGCTCGCTACTTCGCCAGTCGAAACACGCCCAAACACACCCCCACCGCCGACACAGAGACCCAAACGCCCAGAAACACTTTCACTCCACTTCGCGACACTGCTCAACTTCAAAATGTCTTCGTACGCTACCTCGCTCTATCCGGCCGGCACTCCTTCGTTCGAGCCCACGTCGCCCGTCTTCGAGGACAAGGTGCACCCCGCCTCGCTGAGCGTGTGTGGTGTCCACAACCCCGCCCTGCTCGAGTTCATCCGCACCGACCCATCGCGCGAGCTTGTCTGTGAGTTGGACTCGGTCCCTATCTGTGTGCGACGCGCCTGACCCATAGACTACCTCGCCGACCGAGCCACGTCCGTCATCGCGTGCAGCACCACCATCCCCACCATGCCGCCCTCCCCGCCGACGACGCCCGACCGTGAGGCGGCCTCGTCGTCCAAGTCGGCCGGGCTCCCCTCCCTCGAGACGTTCATCGCCGTCGTGTGCGAGCAGTCCAACGTCCAAGTGTCCACCCTGCTCGCGACGCTCGTCTACCTCGAGCGCCTGCGCCACCGCCTCCCCAAGGTCGCAAAGGGCATGCCGTGCACGCGCCACCGCGTCTTCCTCGCCACGCTCATCGTCGCCGCCAAGTACCTCAACGACTCGTCGCCCAAGAACAAGCACTGGTGCCGCTATGCCCAGATGTTCAGCCAGGCCGAGATCAACCTCATGGAGAAGCAGCTGCTCTACCTCCTCGACTACGACCTCGGCATTGACGAGGACGAGATTGTCGCCAACTTCCAGCCGTTCTTGTCGCAGTACTCGTTCGACTCGCCCGTGTCTTCGCCCGTCATGTCCATGCCGTCCTCACCGGTCACGCCGGTGCGCGCCACGCCGTACGCGCAGCCCACACCCGTCACCTCGGCCAGGCGACACCACCGCCGCACGTCCTCCAAGCACGGGTACGTCGCCCCGCCGCTGGACCGATCCGGCTCGTCGTCGTCCCTCGAGTCGGAGGACATGCCCCTCACGCCGACGCAATCATCGCCAGAGCGCAATGTACAAATCCAGCGCCCGGCGGCGGTCTACGACGCGGCCGGCGCCGTGTCGTACGGCCTACCCAGGAGCATGACCTCTGCCGGCGTTGCCGCCGCGGCAAAACCGGCGCAGCCCACCATGGCGGCGTCCAAGTCGGGCTTCCTCGAGCGGTTATTGCGGGGGGACAGGAAACGGCGCTCAGTGGGCCGTATGGACGAGGATGAGGAGACCGTCGCGGCTCTATCGTACCCGGCGTACTAGGCCGCCGACGCTTCTTTTTGGGTTTACAAGGCTAGATTACGGACGGACATCTTGGGACTCGATATCGGCACAACAACACAACCCCGACAACCCCCAACCCTCATCGCATCGTTACAATCACACGCACACACATACACGATCCCTCAACATCGTCATTCTTTACATCTCCGGCAGAGCTGGACAACAGCGACAATGACCATGTTTGACTACACCTAGATGGCGGCGGATCGGACGGCAGCGGCAGCGCCTGTGGCAACGACGAACAATGGCGGGGCAGGGCGAGTTGTCATACATAATACGTTGTTTGACTTGGACATCATATTCTTGTAGCATAGCGACGGACAGGACGTACATACAGTCGGAGCAGGGGTCAAATGGTCAAACTAGTAGTAATACAATCAGATGCAGCTGGGCTGTACACTGTCACCATGATCATCACCTTTCACTGTACCGGCTAGTTGCGAAGTTCCCCGGCTAAACTCGGGCTAAACTATTTCTCATGAGCGTGGATCGGTCACTGGACATGGTGAACATTAGATCCGCTCATCCTTGCATTGACTACCTTGACAACTTGAGCACGAGCAGGTCTCGGTGCGACACCGCAGAGCTCAGAAGCTCGTGTCACTCCCATATACTGATCGCCCGGACAAAGCGGCGTGATGGACAATCACCGCGTCCAGCTCGGGACGGTCCACCTCGACATCGCATCCGGCCCCTCTGACCTGTCGCCCGCTGCGCCGTGGCACGCTGTATCCGCCGACTTCTTGCGTTCCCTGGACATATCTGAGACATCCAACAAGACCGTCGCGGCCCTGACGACCCTGCTCAGCGATGGCGGTATCGCCTTCCAAGCAGAAAGTCGCCGAGTCGACACGGGCTTGATCGTGCGGGTATCGGTATCCCCCTCAGACGCGCCCGGCAGTGCATGGCGCCGCCAGTCGGCCAAAGTCCAGAAAGCACGATACGGAGCACTGAAGGTCCTGTTCGAGGTGCTGCGGACAGGGTGGGATGGTGAAGGCGGATGGGTCATGGGCCGGACGGTATGTGCAGCAGTGAAGCATTGCCAGCCCGGACCGCGCTGATGCTATAGACGGAGGACGAAATGAAGATGGGGGACTTGTATGTCCGTCTGCCGTCCCCGCCTCCGCCCGGATTTGACCTGGGCGTGTCGGACGGGCTCACACGGGCGGAGAAGGAAGTGCGCATGTGCTTGAATGGGTATTGGGAGCCGGATGGGATACAGACCGCCATGTACCGGTACCAGTTCGTGCGTGCTTCCAACATGCAAGTACCTCTGTTGACAGGAGCTCATCTCAGCGCTCGGTCTCGCGCATGCTACAGATGGAGTCGTCGCCCGGCCGGATGATGGACCCCCATTACATCCCAATGCCGGAATCGGGCCATCCAAAATCGACCTATTACCTCGATACGCGCGAATGGGACATCCAGCGGCATCCGGGATGGTATGACCTGCCCCGCGGGGGGATCTTGTGCGAGCAGATGGGAGTGGGCAAGACGCTCATGTGTCTGGCCTTAATCGCCGCTACGCTGCGGACTCCCACCCGTCCGCCGGTGGACAGCGTAGACGCTTCGCCCGCGATGTCAGAGGAGTCACTACAGGCATGGCCGTTCCCGGCGCACGCTCATGCGCGCTCCCAGCTGGGTGTTGTCCCGAGGAATGTCGGGATCCCATCTTTGTCGAATCTGTGTCTCGACAAGTTGCGCAAGTCGGATACGCTTCTCAGGCCAAGACCATCGATGTCCGACTTGGACGCCTCGATGGATAGCAAGGACCAGGCTCAAGAGGAGCATGTGCCGCCGACGGTCGCGTCGGAGGTTCAGCGGCCAATGTTCTACTACACATATCCGCACGAGCCGTCTTGTCCCCGAAGCGTCAAGGAGAAGCGGAGGCAACTGCCCACGAAGATGTGGCTGGCGAATACGACGCTGGTCGTTGTCCCGCAGATCCTGATGGAGCAGTGGAAGGCGGAAATCGAGAAACATGTGCAAAGCGGGACGCTTCGGGTGTTGGAGATCGGGATCAAGGAGGATGTGCCGGCCGTGCAGGTCTTGTTGCAGTACGATATGATCTTGATTGATGTTGCGCGTGAGTCGCTGGTTGAGGTGACTCGTCAATGGTACTGATTGCAGGTTTTGGCCAAGAAGAAAGCATACGGCGTATGGACCTGAACAAGGACCCGTCCGAGTTTACAAAAGCCAGATGGAAACGGATCATCCTGGGTGAGTTGGGCTGAGTCACGTACAACGGTCAAGCAACGCTCATAGCGCAGATGAAGGGCATGTGGCTGGATCGGTCACGAGCAACGCGATGAGATTGGCCATCTCGCTCAGTTTCGAGCGCCGGTGGATCGTATCGGGAAGTGAGTTGTCGGCCGATCACGGTATCGCCGTTGTCGGTGCTGACGGTAGCGCCCACAAAGCATCTTCAACAAGGCGGAGAGTCGGAAGCCACAGCGACGATCTCGCCCCAAAAGGCAGCACCGATCCCCGCAAAGCACCTGGCGTGGTCGAAACGGGATGTCGATGATGCCATGCGGATAGGCGTTATGATTGGCGGATTCCTCGCTGCCGAGCCGTTCCGCGCCGAGGATACCTTCAACGAGAAGGTGACAAGGCTGTTACGAGGCAAGCTGGGACCGAAGTTTGGCGCGGTGAGGCGGTTGGGGTACCTCATGGGCGTGACGATGGTCAAGCACGCGTGAGTAGTAAAGCACAGCTCAACGAGCTGATCGACATTGAGCTGACCCCAGGCCGCATATCATCGATGCCGAGGCTTCGTTACCCCCTTCCACGGTCTCTGTCGAGTTGCTCCGGTTCCACCCGATGCAGCGGGTGACTTACAACGTCCTCGCTGCGCTGATAGCATCCAACGTGTACACGAGTAAGCGGCACCGCGTGCTGCGGGTATCGATGCCCGTAAGTGCTGACCCGTGCAGGCAACTTCGAAGACCCCGACTACTTCTTGCATCCGCGTAACGCCTCGGCCTTCCACCAAGTCATCCGTAACCTCCACCTCGCGTGCTTCTGGTACTCCGCCCACGAGATGGGCGCACAGGAATGTCTGGACCGTACTCGCAAACACCTCGCGGGCAACACGACGCTCGTCCCGGCCGGTCGGGCTGTATTGGAAGAGGCGGTGCGGCATCTGGAACGCGCGTTGGCCACGCCCGGATGGGAAGAGTGGATGCGGCACGGTGTGTCCATCGCGTTCGAGGCCGGGCAATTGCCAGCTGGCGTGAAGGCGGCTTGGTCCGATAGCGCCGAACGAGGCTCGGACTTGGTGGACTCTCACTCCCTTGCGCTGTTGAGGGATCTGAACACGCCGGGCAGAGCGATGGAGGAAGTGGAGGAGGAGGGGAGGAAGGCGCGTGCTGTGAAGTGGGAGGGGCTGAGGCAGGAGGAGAGACAGGCAAAGGGCAGGGGCGGCGGGAATAAGAGGAAACGCGAGGCGGGCGACGACGATGGCTCCGATGACGAGATACAGGTCTTGGACCGCAACGGCGCCGAGACGGCTCGTGGTAGTACTAAGACTGCTGCCCAGAAGCCCATCTCAGCCGGGACATTCTCGAAGACTCCCAAATCTCCCAGCAAGGCGAAGAAGGCAAAAGCGGGGGCAAACAGAACAGAGGATACCCTCGAGGCGAGACTGGACGAAGCTGCCAAGAACGCCGCTGCGATAGCTGCGGTAGACCCCGCCGACCGACTGGCCACGCCGCCGAAGCCCGATGGACCACGACCGCTCCCTGTGACGCTCACGACGTGCAGTCGCTCGACAAAAGTCAATTTTGTCCTGCGCGCTGTGCAGAACGCGGCCAAGGATGACAAGTTCGTCATCTTCGGCGACGTGTTCGAGTTGGGTCACATGAGCGAAGCCCTGGACCTGATCGACCTAAAGTCGTGAGTGGTGGCGAAGCGAAGGAACCGAGTTCGAGCCGGATGACTGATAAATAGTTGCTTCGCAGGAAGCAGCGTCACCGGCGCCAAGCGCGCGGCAGCGGTCAAGGAATTCGAGAAGCCCGAGACGAAGGTCTTCCTGCTCGAGCTGAAGGTCGGTGCGCGGGGGTTGAACCTCGTCGCTGCCAATCGCATGATCTTCCTATCCCCGGTGTGGAATCTCGATGTCCAGGCGCAGGCTATCAAGGTAGGCTCTAAGAGAGGAATGTAGCTGATGATAGCGAGTGCACCGGATCGGGCAGACCAAGCCGACCAAGGTGGAGATACTGGTTACGCAGGGGACGTTCGAGGAGGACATCGCCGAGAGGTCGTCCACGACGCGATCGGAGCAAGAGGAGCAGCTGTACTCGCGCGCGATGATCGAGGTGCGCTCCGGTTGCGAGCTCTAGGACCTGATATTGACTGCCAGAACCCGTCGTTCGTGTACGCCGAGGACGAAGGCGACTATTCGTTCGATATCCGCTTCGCGCCGGTCGAGGAGGAGACGCACAAGCTCGACCCGATGATCAAATCTCCGTCGGACCCTGACAGCTCGCCCGACCCGTTGCTCGTCACGCCCGCGACGCCGATATCCACCCAGACGCCATTCGAAGCCGCCCCGTTGGCGTCGCCCTCGTGGACCTCTCTTCCCGAAGCTGCACGGGCGGACGGCCCACGGGTCAAAGAGGAAGAAGTCGGGGACCGTGACCAGGGGCGGGCGGAAGAGAACCGCGTCAAAGTCGAGGGTCGACTCCAGGAAATGCTCAGCGGGGAGCCGCCGCGGCAGAAAAAGAAGGCGAGAGTTGCGTTTGCCTAGATGAGGTCGCATCCGGCGGGAACAGCTTGCTCGGGACAAGGATTCTTGGAAATAGATTCATCGATAGTCGCCCGCTAGCCAATGTCTACGCATCTTGTGTCTTCATTGTGCAAGTCACAGCCGATAGGTTTTGAGCCGCTGCCATACTGGGACTGCATTATACTCCTTCATGAGCGCACCGACGCCTACAGGTTGAAAGCGACTTTCCCACCCGATCCACCCCGTCTATCAATCTTGACCACGCGCTTGCCCACCGCCATGTAGATGATTTTCGTAGCGATATCTTGTCCGCCTTCCCAGCCCCTGGCGCGCGCAGTGGAGCCCAGCGTCTCCTTGATGGCTTGCACGCTGACCGTTCCATCCGGCGAACGAAGTAAGAGCAAGAGGAGATGCGCAAGCAGGATAGTCTGCTGTGTGATAGGCGGGGCTTTGGGAGGGGCGGTGCTCGACAAGGACGACAGTGATGAGGCACTCGACGGGGAGGGCGGAGCCGGCGGGTCAGAACGAGCGAGCATCTGCAGGTGTTTTCTGTATGTCAGCCTCTGAACACCGCGCCTAGCCCGGTAGCAAAGTCGACCGTCGAGCGAAGACGTACACCGTGCTTTCGACGCCTTGCTCTAGCTCGGTGCCGTCTTTGAGACCCTGGCGCATCACGTCTGGCATTGTCGCCCAGACTTTGTCCTGCGCGTCAGCTGGCGAGCAACCGATCGGTGACACACAGCTTACGGTGCTCTGCTTGACCTGCTCGGAATCGACCTCCACGCCTTCCACCTTCCTTGGTCCGGTCTCGACCACCGGCTCAGGCTCGACCGACGTAGTCGGCTGAGAAGGTGATTCGTCGGTTGGCGCCACGGCATCCCCGCCTGTCTCTGGTGTGCCCTGCGTACCGTCGACTTGAGTAGGCTTCTCCGGAGAGTTTCGCTGGTACACCGCAGTGACATCGGCCGCATCGGTCGCAACAGGCGGCAGTCCCCCAAAGCGGACCGTCTCGTCTGTGTCTCCCGCCGCCTCCGAGCCTTGCGGCAGCTGTGGTTCGTCCGCCTCCTGTGCTCCTCTTCGTACAGTCGCAGGCGAGCCAGCGCCGAAAACGCTCCTCGACGCGGGCGTCATCGTCCCCCTGCCCATGCCCGAGTTGGTGGACGATTTTAGTATGCTCGCCCGCGAGAAAATGGGCCGAGGCCCTTCAGACTCGTCTCTCAACCCGCTGTTCCCCACCGGTGCCCGCGGTGTACCGAGCAGCTTGAGCGGGCTGAACCGGTTGAGCGTTTGCTGAGCAACAACAGTGCGTCGGGGTGTCATGCCGTTGACGAGTGAGTTGGCGATATGGATGCTGTTTGGTGTCTTGGCCGGCGTTTGAGCCGTGCGACGTTGTGGAGAAGGCGAGCGCGAGCGTGAAGCTGAAGCTGAATCTGCCCGGGAGCGAGCTTGAGGACGAGCGGGAGTTGCCATCGTCGTAGATGACGCCGGGAAGGATGTGCCCTGGGGTGGGATAGCAGTCGAGTCGGAGACGTCGTCGCTGCTGGAAGCCGCTTTGCGGTGTTGGGCCAGGTACGCCTCGAGCCGTTTGAGCGAGGCTTCCTCGGCGCGGATGGACTCGTCGATTGTGCGTTGTCTCGCGATGCTGCGAGTCGGTGAAGCAGGCACCTGACCTGCGTTTGTCTTGGTCGTCGTGCCGCTCGTAGCCTTCATGTTAGTGTAATCCTAGACGGATCTATGAAGGCGCTTACATCGTTGATGAGCTGTTCAAGCTCCGCGACCCGCTCCAGCTGTGCTTGATGCGAATCGAGCAAGGCCTGGATGTGTGCTCGAGCTCGAGGCATCGGTCGACTATCATAAGCCTATACCCTTGTCCCTGATACCTTCTTCTTGGGAACGTGAAACAGGGTGCAAGTGACTCACTAGTCGTCCACCAGCCTCAAAGCCGTCTTCAGCATCACCCCCACCTGATCCCCATTCCTCCCGCTCGGCGCTTGCTCCCCTCGTAGCCCACCGCCCTTCATCTCCTCGACCTTCTTGTTTCCGCCATGCTCCTCGCCTATGAACTTGAACAACCTGGCTTCGGCAGGTTCCGCGTCCCGAATGAGTTGCAGGACCGAAGGTGTGTCGAGGATGGCATGCGTAAAGGGCCCGGTGGGGCGGTAGTTGGCGTGTGAGAGGTGAGTGATCGATTCTGAGCGGTCTGCTAGGGACGACAACGAGTCGACGAGAGAGGGCATCGCGGCGATGGAGCTGCGTTGTGAAGGGTCAAGGTTGTTGTTGACAAAAGTGAGACATGCAATTCCGGTCTCGGTCAGACGCGTCTGCCTTGATTTCCCACATTACTTCGGATCCAACAGCGCCGGCGCCGATGGTTTTCGGTGCATCTCGCGTATGTTACGTGCACGGGCGTGACATCATGAGCGTAGAAAGGACTCGAAGACGAGGTTCGTCATTCTGCATGGACCTCGTAGAGTCCTAAATACAAAGAAGCGGGAAACGCGGCGCCTACCAACCGAGCCCGGATTCTGTTGAGAGGTATATAACAGAGCAAATTGGCCACACCGTCACACATCGTCCGTTCCAAGAGCACGGCGGCTGTGCGACGGATTGCAACGAATACATTTGTCAGTAATCCGCAGGTCCCCGGTTCAATCCCGGGTTGGAACTCTCACATTACCGCCACCCCGATTGGGGTCTCTCTTTTGCTTCTCCTCGCATCTCGAGGTGCTTCCGCATGCTTCATCATCGAATCCCCCCAAGCACCAGCGATTGTCAGCGAGCAGCATGGAGAGCAATGACCGCCTGGTCGATTCACCACTCGAGGATTACTTGAAGAGGTGCAGAAGACGTTTTGCTGGATATCCGGCGCGTGACGAGGCGAGGCCTTAGACAACTAGACGCGTCTCGCGAGTTTCATGTTCGACATTTCAGCTACACGGGCTTCGTACATCATCCACCATGTCATTCTTCGACAACGACGACGAAGACGATAACTATCCAGTCCAACCCCGCGCTGGGCCCTCGCGACCCGCTCGGACCAACAACCGAGTCGGTCGTGCGCCGTCCATCGTGAGCGCAACGACAACGACGAGCGCCGGAGCGGGCTCCAGGTCGTTCCTCTCTCGCCTGGGATCGACCGTATCGCCCGGACGGTCAGACCCGTACCGCGGTCAGGAGTACGACGATGATATGCTAGAGGATGAGGTCCACCGTGCCGAGGGGAGGTTGGACGACCTCGAGCTCGACGGGGAAGGCGGTCCTGAGCTGGACGACGAGGACGAGGGCGAGATGGACGACGTGAGGAAGATGGGCAAGGTGTGGGTCAAAGAGCGGGGCACGGTGGACCTCATGTCGTGGGAGGGGGATTTGATCGATACGTTGTTCGACAAGCTTGAGCAGCAGGTATGTCGATGTGCATACCTTTTGCCTGCCCCCAGAATGTGGACGCCCCTCCGCAGTATGAGAACAAGCCGCTGTCCCCGGCGGTCTGGGTACCAACGGTCGGCTACGTTTGACCTGGCGCCTCGGGCTGACGGTGCAGCAAAAGATGGTCGACACGTTACGCTCCGATCCCCAGACATCCGAAGAAGAACACTTCAAGCTCGTGCTCGTCAAGACCGAGATGGAACGCGTCAAGTTTGTCATCCGGTCATATGTCCGCACGAGGCTGCACAAGGTGAGTCCGCAAGTGAGCACCGCATGGCGTGTGCGGAGGTTGCGTGTGGTCGTGGGACCCTTTGACTGTGTGGCGCCTAGACGCGGGGGGGCGGGCTGACGCCAGGTCGAGAAGTACTCGCACCACATCGTCCTCTCGCCCGAGCTACACCCGCTCTTATCGGGCGCGGAGCTATCGCACGCCAGGCGATATACCGAACTCCTGCACACGCACTTCCAGCACTCTGTGCTGGACTCTTTGCCCGACTGGCTGCAGAAGATGGACGACGCGTACGGCGACGGTCTGTCCATGGGTGAGTCGGCGAGTCCTGCCCCACCTTTGCAGCATCGGCAGTCCTGCGACCGCTCGAGCACAGTCCAGCTGACGCCCAAGTGACCAAGCCGAACAAGAACGTCCCGGTGCTGATATACTGCCGGAAGGACTGCGGAGAGATCCGGCTAGACAGGCGAGTCCACGGAGATCCACATATTCGTAACGTGATCAGCAGCTGACGGCCAGCGGGGAACAAGCAGATCTGGCCAAAGGCACGACGCATCTGGTCAAATATGCCCTGGTGGAACGGTGGATCTCGCTCGGATGGGCAGAGGTGTTGTAGACAGCATGCTTGCCTTCGCATATGCACGTGCTTACCAGTGGTCCGCCGAGCATCGGCAGCGCATATGTTGTTCGTACCAGGGGCGCCGACGGCGTGCAATCGCCCTTCCCGCCGCGTGTAGGCAACGACGTCGTCCTATCGTGTGTGTCGCCTCCGCCTCACAGCTTTGCCTTTTATCACCTTGCGCGTTGTTCGTGACACAGTGCCCACCCACGATCGCCAAACCCACCGCGGATCATGGCCGAGTCTTATGCAGATGGCTCTACAATAATTCTACAAGTGTACATCTATCCACGCTCATCCCCCAAAAAGTCCACCGCGTGATGCTTCGGAATAAGATGATACAGTATGCGATACGGCACAAATCGAGATCCGCCTTTCATCGTCGTAGCCTCACGCGCTCTCGTGCCGTGCTTTCGTTCTCGATCTCACGCCATCTGCACGTCCTCCTCATTGGCCTTCGCCGCGGTCGCGGCCGCGCGCAACTTCATCATCTCCTCAATCTTGTGCAACAGGTCGTCGAGACGGTATGGCTTGATGACCACCTCGTCCATGCCCGCCGCCTTCGCTTCATCAATTTGACCCTGCCTGGCATTGCCCGCTGCCTGTCAGCACCGTGTCGTTACCGCATATGCGCTTCAACGCGCGTCAGACACTCACTCAAAGCAATGACAAGGTTATGCGCCAACTGCCCAGCTTTTTCCTCCTCCCGGATATGACGCAGCGAGGTAAGGCCGTCCATGACTGTCATCAGCGTCCGCTTGGACCAGTCACGCGTGCGCTGGGGAGAGGGCAACTCACCAGGCATCTCCAGATCCATCAAAATACAGTCAAACATCTGGCCTTCCTTCTCCCCGTCCGTCCGCGCCACCTTCCGCACCTTCTCCAGCGCCTCCAGTCCATTACTCGCGACTGTGCGTTAGCCCGCGTATTCTGGCCATTGGTTCTGTCACACAGGTAAACTCACCATCACACGTCAATCCCACATGCCTCAGCTGCCGCATCAACACAGTCTGGTTGATCAAGTTGTCCTCCACGATCAAGACGTGCGGCTTCGGCCCAACCAATGTCCGCTTGCCGGCGGATGCTGGGCGTTTCTTGCCCGACAAAGCAGGCGGATCCAACGACTCGTTTGCGCCGAGCGACGGCTTGAGGTGCGTACGGGCCGTACGGGATTCGATGAAGAAGCGGAACGTCGAGCCGTGGCCGTGCTGGCTGGCGACTTCAATACGGCCGCCCATGAGTTCGGTGATTTCTGCGTCGCGTCAGCCGTCAATTCAGGGCTGAGCTCAGTCCACGACTCACTCCGACAGACGAAGAGACCCAGACCGGATCCGCCAAAGATCGTATGCGTCTTGGCTAATGATCAGCCGACTCCATATATCCGGCTGAAGTGGACTCACGCGACACCTGCGAGAAACGCTGGAAGAGCATTTCCAGCTCTTTGGACGTGAGACCGGGTCCGGTGTCCGTGACTGCAGTCAGCATGCCATCTTCCCCGCATCGCACTTGTTCGACCTACCAGCAACGTATAGGAACACCGGCACATCGTCCTTCAGCACCGCTGGCCGTTCTGGCACGCGCGGCATCAAACACGTGGCGTCCGCCGGCGGCTCGAAGCTGAGGTCGAACTTGAGCTCGATCTTGCGGATGGCTACTCTCAGCGATGTCCGTCGTCATCTGCACCTCTCATCGTCCGGTCAACTCACAGCTGTTCGAGGTGAACCTGATACCGTTGGACAGAAGGTTGGTCATGCTGCGTATTAGCACTCTCTACGGGCGTCGCAGGAAGATCCCTTGTGGACTCACACTTGACCAAGCCGGACCGGATCGGTCTTGATGAACTGGATACCGAGGCGATCTATCGATTCGCCAATCTTCAGCGACAGGGCGATACGCTTCATCCTAGCCTCGTTCTGGAAGATCGAGAGGACCTTCTGCGCTTCTGCCCGCACGTCCGTGTCGACATTGTATATCTCTACTCGTCAGTTTTGAGATTCATCTTCTTTTCATCCACGACGCACGGAGCATGTCTGCCATCAGTGTCTAATCCTACCGTCGAAGCTGCCTAACTCACCAAGCTGGATCCTGCCGAGGGACAGGACATCATTACTGATCCTCTCCTGGGTCAATCCACACTGGTAGATACTCTCCAGCGCCTCCAGGTCCTCGTTCATCGTCGTCAACAGCTGATTCGTCGGCGTGAATGTTTTGCCTTCCGCAAGGGCCATCTCCATCTGTTCCTGCAGCGACAGCAGATTGGTCTTGACGAGGCTCGAGCACTGCATGAGCGACGAGATCGGGTTCCTGATCTCGTGGCTCGTGATATCGATCAACAACTCCTGCTGTCTCTTTGCCTCCTCGGCCTCTTTGCGTCGTTCCTCCGCTTCGATCATCCTCTCTCTCTGCGAGTCCTCATGCATCTTGCGCTCCGTGATATCCGTCACGCAGCCCAGGATGCCGCGCAGTCGGCCGGGCGCAGCGATATCGAGGCGGATGATGGTAGCCATGACCCAGCGGCCATTGGCGAACTGCCACTCGCATGTCTGATGCGTCTCTTGCGAGGTCATCAGGGCGTCCCAGAATCTGCTCACCATCCCGCGATCGCGGGGGTGGATGAAGTCGCCCCACTGGCGCACTTCCTCGCCGAGCGGGTATCCCGAGATCTCGTGCCAGGCAGAGTTGGTATACGTCACAGCACCGTGCTCGTCGCAGCGGAAGATACCGCCCGGGGAGTATTCGGCAAGCGTGCGCATTTCGACCGTCCGCTCTTCAAAGGCCGCTTCGAGATACTTTCGCTTCTTGCCCAGCTGAAGCTGCATGTGCGCTCGTGCGATAAGCTCTCGCGCATTGAACGGCTTGCTGAGGTAGTCGTCCGCACCAGCCAGGAGTCCCTCGACCTTGGCTTCGTCTCCGCCTCGCGCCGTGAGCATGATGACCGGGATGATTCGCAGCTTCGGCGACGCCCGGACCGCCTTGAGCATGCCATATCCGTCAAGCTGCCCGTTAGCTCACCAGCCATCAGCCCTATGCACAACCCACGATCGGCATCATCACGTCCGATATGATCAAGTCAGGCTCGATTGTCTCACACAGGTCCAGCGCCTCCTTGCCATCTCGCGCTTCCACCAACTTGCAATACGGCGCAAAGATCGAGCGCATGTAGCGGCGAGTATCGAACGAATCATCCACGAGCATGATGACGTCCTCCTTCTTGAAGTAAAGCGTTGTCGGGTCCAGACCCCTCGAGCTCGCCGTGGACGAGTCGCCTCCCGCCGAATCGCTCGACAACGAAGCCGATCCATCCGCGGACGACGTCTCTCGGTTCCGATCCCATTGCATCGCCTCATCCACGATACCCTTGCCATATGCATTCTGACTATCCCCTGCTGCCGAGTGGTCGATCGCGTCCTTCGGTAGATGCTCAGAGCCGAGAGGTAAACGGACGGTGAAGGTCGAGCCGTGCGATCCGTCAGCGGCCTCTGCGGCGATGTGACTGTCGATCGTAAGACTTCCTCCGTGCAGCTTGATCAGCTCCCTGACGAGCGCCAGACCAATGCCCGTTCCCTCATGCGACCGGCTGACCGATTCGACGCGGTGGAACCGCTCCCCGATGAGGTCGATGTCGGACGAAGGGATCCCAACTCCACTATCCGACACCGTCAAGACGGCCTCGTGGTTCGCATACGCAAGTTTGACCTTGACAAAGCCCGACATCGTGTATTTCAGCGCGTTGCCGATGAGGTTGAAGATGATCTTCTCGTAATGGTCCGGATCGACATAGACATCTTTGGGGCGCTGGTCGCATTCGACAGTGTACTCCAGACGGGCCCGCTCGATCGCGCCTCGGAAGATCGCCGCGAGGTCTCGAGTCATCGCACCGAGATTGACGAGCCGGAAGGAGCCCTTCATCCGCCCGGCTTCGAGTCGGCTCACATCCATGAGGGTTGAGACCAGTCGAGTCAGCCGCCGAACGTTTCGCCGCGCCATGACCAGCATCTCCCTTTTCGGACCTTCCTTCGTCTCGGCCAGGAGGTCGTCGAGTGGCCCAGCAAGGAGCGTGAGCGGCGTTCGGAGCTCGTGCGAGACGTTTGAGAACAGCAGTGATTTGGCCCGGTCCAGAGCTGCGAGCTCCTCGATACGCTTCTGTTCCGCTTCGTATGACCGAACAGTGGCCAGTCCGGACGCAAGCTGTAGACGCAGACTATCGTCAGCAATGTACCAGCTTGCTCGCGGATCCACACTCACACATGGATGAACGACTCGTAGTCTTCGTCAAATGGTCTACGGATGCTCAGACCAATGACCAGCACCGCAGGAGGGGTCCCCTCATCCGAGTCATTCGCGATCGGCATGACAATGGCCGAGTTTGGCAGCTCGTCCCACACCCTGATCGGGTACCCCTCGATGAGGCTCGCACAGTCCTCGACAAGTACCAGCCGCTTCGACTGCAGCGCTTCGCGGAATGGCCAGTGATCGGCTCCGGTGTGTTCCCCTTCCGAGTGCTGGTCTGGTGTGCCTGCTCGCCCGCCGACCGGATCCGACCTGGCTGAGACCGGGTTGGAGATGGACGAGACGAACGACATGGTCGGCGATCCGACAACGCCTTGCGAGAACGGACCGACGGTCGACACTCTCGATTCGCGTTGCTTGGACCCGAGACGGATGCTCCGCCGACGAGGTGCAGATGGATGGCCCTCTGGTACGCCTATACTGCCGAGCAACTCGAGTTGGGCGGTTTTCGACCCAGAATCTGCGCTGCTCCCACTCGTGCCGCTGCCAGATTGAGATTTGCTGTCCTTCTTGTCCGCGGCCGGATGCTCGACTTCTACATTGTATAACAGCGCGAATGGTGCGTCTCGCGCGTTCCCAGCGAGAATGTCCATGACTGCCGAGGTGAATTCGCCCATCGTTCGGGCAATGGATGTCCGCTCTCCCATCTCTCTGACCGTGGCGAGCCGCCGTTCTGCCAAGACCTTCTTAGTCGTGTCGATTGTGGCGTTCCATAGACCGCCGTACGTGCCGTCCTCCTGCAAGACCGGACACCACATCCACGAGTGGAACGCCTCGAACGTGCCGTTACCTTGATGCGGTAGCTGCTTGAATAGCAAGAAGTCTGCAGGTCAGCGTGTTCATGTGGCGATTCAATCACACCCACCATCCTCCTTGTACACCGGCGTGCCGCTCAATACCAGCTCCGACAACGGCCCTATTGAGCTCCAGATCTCCGCCCAGGCCAAGGGGCCCGACATGCCGAAAATGACGGGGTGTTTGTGTATCGTCTCTCCATACGGCGCATTGTAGATCAACGTCAGATCCTTGCCCCACCACAAGCAGCATTGGTGCGGGTACGCCATGACCATTGAAACTGTCATTAGCCTCATCCCTCGGATATACCTCCGTACTCACCGACTGTTTTCAAGCTCTGCGGCCATTGTTCCCTCGGTCCCAGGGGAGTCTTTGACCAATCCGTCGTCTTCAACAGCTCATGCACATCCATGCTCAGCCCTACCTCTCGATTCACGTTGTTCATGGACTGTGACTTGCCGCTGACCGTCCCGTCGCGATTGAAGAAGATGGGCCGGTTCGGTTTGTCCGGCTGTAACGCTGCTGACGGCATTTCCAACGCTGCAATCTCCTCCGTTGGCGTCAGATCGGCCGATGCGGGCTTGTGGTCGCCCAGTGCGCCCGCTGGCAAGTGATTCGCGTTTCGCAGCGGCGAACTCGGGCCGGGCAAGACCGTCGCGCGGGGCCGAGACACGGGGAAGGCGGGTCCAAGGAGGTTGTCGTCCAGCGGCGGCTCATTCGGTGAATCGAGGTTCATCGGGAGGTGGGTGGCCGTGGCCAGGGGAGTGGGCTTCTCGAGGTGGGTCTGGGCGTTGGGAACGAATGCCGTCCGCGGTAGAGTCGTGACGATGACGAAGGTGTGCGTTTCCAGCCGGGTCCTCCCTCCTCCGCGGATGAACTGCCATATCGGTACGCTCGTTTTGGTCATTTCGAGCTTGACCTTGCCGGGCTCGTCCAGCTCGATCACCACCGTCGCTGGACCTGGGTGTTCTCCTCCAGGGGGCTCGATGCCCGTTGCAGCCGTGTCTGCCTCGGTCGACCCGTCAGATGACGACTTCTCCTCATATGGGTTCTCTGGCTCCCAGAACCCCTCTGGCGCTGGAGGGAACTGTGCATCCGGCGGCGAAAGAGGCGATAGCGTCGTCCGGGCCAGCGACTGCCGCAATTCGTCCGGGCTGGCGTCGGCACTGGACGGGAACTGGAAGTCCCCCAATACCCCGCGCTTGACAGAGGCCGCCGCCGTCTGTCGATTCCGCCGCGTCTCGTCCTCTCGTCCCTGGGCCGATCTCGCCCCGCTGATCCAGTCTCCCAGCCGGCGTGCCTCCTCTATCCGCACGCATTCTAGCAGCTGTCGATTTTGCGTCAGGTTTTTCCACTTTTCGTTCGCCCAGAAGATGCTGAAAGGGTGTATGCGGGAATGAGTCGAGCGCGTGAAGGGAGGATGATCGCTCTCGGGCGGAGGGAAAAAATCGTCGGTTTCGTCATCGTTGGGAGGGGGAATGGGCGCGACGAGCACGAAAGCGGGGTAAGGATATAGCTGTCGTCAATCATGGCTGCTCTGCGCATCGGCAATGTCTTGTCCTCCGAGCACCCACCTCCAGGTACGCCTTGGGTATGGACGAGGCGTCTATACGGCTTCCGTCTAGCATCTCGATATCTTCGTCTATATCTCTCGTCGCGGCGATTCTGCTGTCCGTATCCCGCGAGGCTCCTTGCAAATGTCCGTCGGTCGATATCGTGGGCCGGGTCATGCCGGTATCCGTTTGATGCTGCGACGACTGCTGCTGCTGCTGTTGCAGCTGCTGCAACTTGGAGGCTGCCCAGATATCGCCCGCGCTCCCTTCTCTTCGTTTCTTCGCGTAGCCCGCTGAGCTCGAGGGCAAGAGGCTGATGGACAGTCGTTCTCGTTTTAGCGAGCTGGGAGATAATGGGGAAGATGAAGGGCTCATCACATTATCATCGTTGTCGCTGCTCTGTTTCCCGTTCGACCTCGTCCCTGTGCAGGTGCCGGTACTGGGACTGGTACTGATGCTGGGCGCTGGCGAGATCCGGGGGGGCAAGTGTGAGGGTACGTGTAACGTGACTGAGGTAAAAAGCGTGGGCGGGCCAGAAGTATGGGCGATTCCCCGAGTGTTGATGGCTGTTTGCGGTAGGGTGCAGTGTGCCGGTCGAGGAAGGAGGAGAGCGAGAGGGGGAGGGGGAGGGGGAGAGGCAGAGGCAGAGGCAGGGAGGCGTTTGTGGTGGTGGTTGTCCAATACGGAGAGGAGTCACCGCAGCCCAAAGACTTGTTGGAATGATTGCCTCTTTGGGTGATTTGTCAAACGAGGCAATGCAGGACAAAAGCTGGAATCACCCTGGCAGCTTGCGTCACACTCAACGCCACCCACGTCGTCTCTCGGGCCCAATTTGGCCCACTGTGACCAAACCCCATTCATTATAGTCGGAACGGTATCAGCGTATCCTCCCTCTCATGGTCAGCATGGTCACGATACCGACCCAGTGGTGCCCCGGTGCCTATAATGAACCAGCGTCGCTGATCATCCGAGGTTGGTAGCATGCAGCGGACCGTCGCCGGGATACATGTCGGGCTCCCCGGCTCTGACGCACAGTGCACCCACCCATGGCAACCCCGATCAGCCCGAGCTGACCGAAAGGAGGGCCAGTAGTCTCTCGCATCGTCTCACAGCCCTCTGCCATGCTTCACACCCTAGCCGACAAAGTGAGAGCTGGCTTCCTCCTCGCAGTGATGACCACCCCGCGGCGTCCACGCACGCCGCCGCCCCGGCAGACTTCAAAGCCCAGTTTCCCGCCGACACCACGACCGACCCCCTCCAAGCGTCGACCGGCCCCAGTCCCCAACGACTCAAGCGATGCTGAGCAAGGTCCCAAGAACCCTGAACGGGTCTTCATCGCCGACACTTTGCGCAGTAACATCGTTTGCTTCGACACGCGAGGCGAGTTGTCGGATGCGAACAGAGAATGGCTTAAATACGGGACCCTCAGCAGAAACAGCTGTTTCTCGGACGATGAGACGATTCGCGGCATTCGAGCAATGTCGATTGACGAGAGGGTGACGGTGATTGGGACGCCGCATGCAGTGATTGACTTGACGGAACTGGATGACGACCCCGGTCAGCTTACGAGGCCACAGGAGTCCCCGAGGAAGAGGGTGCGGGACACGAAGGGCCAAAAGGAGAACGGGGAGGGGAGAAACGGGAAGAGGAATTGTGGGGAAAACCGCGCCTGGTCGATCGAGGAGCAGAAGGCGTTGTGGAGAGCTCAGGTGAGTGTCGCGGTGTCGCGACG
>Ga0308169_10002567_pt1 | contig 18658 bp, 14 predicted proteins | sample PhyBR1_2_FD_202139 | JGI IMG/M metagenome (GOLD analysis project Ga0308169, IMG submission 202139) | Phyllosphere microbial communities from UC Gill Tract Community Farm, Albany, California, United States - DLSLSB.R1 | ecosystem: Host-associated > Plants > Phyllosphere > Unclassified | place...
GATCATCTTTATTGTCTGTGGCTTGATGATTTTAGGTACGTTCCTCAAAAAAGATGTCTTTACCCTGCTGGCAGGTTTTGGTGCGATGGCAGCAGTACTGATGCTGGTATTTCAAAATACCATTCTCTCTTTGGTCGCGTCAGTACAGATTTCATCTTATGACATGGTGCGAATTGGTGACTGGATAGAGATGCCTTCACTGAATGCCGACGGCGATGTCATTGATATGTCATTACATACCATTACCGTGCAAAATTTTGACAAAACCTTAACCACTATTCCAACCAATAAACTGGTAACAGATACTTTTAAAAACTGGCGCGGTATGGCTTATGCGGGAGCTCGGCGGATTAAACGATCAATCTTTATCGATCAAAGCAGTGTGCATTTTATGACCCCGGCTGAACAGCAAAAGCTGAAAGAATTTTTATTGCTGGATCAATATTTAAATAGCAAACATGACGAACTGGAAAGCTTCAACCAGCAACTCTCGAACCAATCTTTATACAATCAGCGCCGTTTAACCAATTTAGGAACCTTCCGCGCCTATGTTGAGTTTTACTTAAAACAGCATTCCGGCATCGCGCAAAATCAATCACTGATTATTCGACAATTACAACCGACCAGTGAGGGTCTACCACTGGAAATTTATGCTTTTGCAAATACAACGGTATGGAAGGATTATGAAGCGATCCAGTCTGATATCTTTGATCATTTGATTGCCATTGTCCCTGAATTTGGTTTAAGAATTTATCAGGCGCCATCCGGTACTGATTTCAGGCAATTCACGGCACGTTCGGTTGATCAAGACGAATCCGCTAATCCTAAACTTTAAAACTAAGAGGATGATGCAATATTTAAAGCATATTGCTATTCTTCTTATTTATAATTGAATGATTTAACTGAAAATAAGGCATCCTTGTTTTATGCAATTGATATGGTTTCGACAGGATTTGCGTATACACGATCATGCTGCGCTTTGGCATGCGACTCAATCTGGAAATTGTATTGCCTTGGCAGTGCTCTCACCTGAGCAATGGCTACGACATGATGACAGTCCAGCCAAAAAAATATTTTATTTACGCCAACTGGAAACGCTCAAATCACAGCTCAATCAACTGAATATTCCTCTGCTGATCAAATGCATTCCTTTATGGAAGGATGTCCCCGATGAAATGCTGCAGCTTTGTCTGCGACTTGGCATTAATGCTGTACATGCCAATATTGAAGTTGGGGTCAATGAATTAAAACGTGATGCCCAAACGCAAAAAAATCTGGAAAAGCATCAGATTTCGCTTGAGCTTTATCATGATCAGACCATTTTTCCTGCAGGTTCAATCTGCAATAAATCCAATCAACCATATCAAGTATTTAGTGCTTTTAAAAAGCGCTGTTATGAACTACTCAGCATCAGCCTACCGCAATGCTATCCAGCAGTCGCACAGCAGGAAAAAATAAAGCTAAACCTGGAGCTGGAAAATACAAAAATCAGCGCATCCACCTATATGCACAGTCCCGCCTCGGATCAACTACAGCAACTTTGGCCAGTGACCGAAGATTATGCACTGGATATTTTGGACAATTTTATTGACTCTAAACTAGAATATTATCAACAAGAGCGTGATTTCCCTTATCTCAATTCGACCAGTCAACTGTCTCCCTATTTAAATATCGGTGCAGTTTCAATCAGGCAGTGCTTACAAGCTGTGTTTAGAAAGCAAAATGGCTATTTCCATATAGACAATGTGGGACAACAAACCTGGCTAGATGAATTGTTATGGCGTGAGTTTTATCAACATATTCTTTATCAATTTCCTGCTGTGTCGAAACATCAGCCTTTTAAAAGCAATACTCAAAAGATTCGATGGCGACATGCTGAGCAAGACCTGCTTGCCTGGCAACAAGGTCAAACCGGAATTCCTATTGTTGATGCAGGCATGCGTCAAATGCTACACACTGGATGGATGCATAATCGGGTACGCATGATTACTGCCATGTTTTTGACCAAGAACCTGCTAATTGATTGGCGTCTGGGCGAAAAATGGTTTATGCAGCATTTAATTGATGGCAATTTGGCAGCCAATAATGGTGGCTGGCAGTGGTGTGCTTCAACTGGCACAGATTCAGTGCCCTATTTCCGAATTTTCAATCCTGTATCTCAATCACAAAGATTTGATAAAAATGGCGATTATATCCGAACCTGGGTACCGGAACTGGTACATCTGGATGCAAAAAAAATTCATGAGCCTTATGCTTTTGAACATGATCAAGCATTAGATTACCCGCAAGCAATTGTGGATTTAAGCCTATCGAGAAAACGCGCCATAGAGGTTTTTAAGGCGATATAACTTTTTAGAGATTAGAAATCAGAGATTAGAGAGATTTGAAGAATACCTTTTCCAGTTATGTCCAAATCCAGCGCCCTGAAATTTCTTCTATTCATTTCAGCTTAATATTGCTTTAAGATGCCCACGGTAATCTCCAAGCAATGTTAAGCTGTGATTATTTTAACTGTAAAATCAACTTGGCTAATAAAATCATTCAATCAATTTAAATGATTTTCATTGAAATATTTCAGAAGGTAAAAATAATTATTTCTAAATAAATTCAGCTTGCTAGCTGAACTTGGTTTTATTTTTATTTTGGAAAATACTATATAAATAAATTTTATGACTTTTTATTATTTTAAAAAATATGATCAATATAAAGGTTGAATCTTTCTTTTGAACTTAAATCGCTCTTTTTCGTTCATTACCTCAAAAACTTTTCCTGTTGCAGGATGAGTAAAAATATTATTTTCATTTAAATCAATAATATTTTCTCTAATCACTATTTTGGGTAATGGCAACCAGATCAAGCCCGATTGATTTAAAATCTTTTCAAAAACCTGTTCAACAATTATTTTAGTACCACATGCACTTTTCGCAGTGACCTCTTTTAGAATCAGAATTTTAGGCATTTTTTTCGCTCTTATTATGATTTAGCTTAACTTATAGAAAAACCCCTTTAAATGGTGTTTAATTTATGTTCGCATATGTATTTAAATACATGTTTTATGTAAGTAATTTTAAATAATTTAATATATCAATTTTATTATAAGAATCCCATTTATATGAGCTCAACAATAGAAATTTATAATCAACCTTTTTATGTAAAAATAATTTAAAAAAAATTCCTTTTTCTGACTAACGATGCAGCTGTTTATATGCCCAAGAAAGGAATTCATTTTTATTTCTTAAAGAGGGTGCCAACTGAATATTAACGATTTCCCGACTTCCAAATTTACCAATCAGTTTAGAAGAGGAATCTAATCGAATATCTTTTTGATCATCTTCATGAATAACCGAGAAAAAATCTAACATAAGATCCAGCTCACCTTTAGTTTTAAATTCCGGTCTCTCAGCGATAAAATTATATACTTGCTGTAACAGGTGAAAACTTGCCGTATTTTTCATTTCCATTTGTCCAGACATAATGTAATCACGTTCAATATAACTTGAAATAATGAGTAAATTAATTAGGCTATTTGTTATGCAATTGTTAATTATTTTTTATAAAAATTTATTTATTTTTCAAAAAAATACTCTATAAATTTATAGTCATTGAATTATTAATAACTACAAGTCAGCTGCTGTTTTTAATATTAGTTTCATGGGTAAATTAAAAAATAAAAATTTTCTTCAGCGGTAATATGAGAAATTGAAGATATGAAAAACAGAATCTATTGTTTTATAAATTAATGAAATTTAACTGTTTGATAAATTTAATAAAGAAATAAAAAAATTAATCTATTGCAGTAGACAAAAGTTCAACTATTAGATTGCTTTCGACACTTGCTAAAGCTAAAAACAGTATTATTTACTTCTCCAATCACTCAGAATGAATGACTCGACATAATATTTCATACAGCTTTCTCATTGTTAAACATATACTAAATATATGAGTCTATATTTCTTTTCCTGCTTGTTCCCTTCAGCTTTACAGTTCAAATGAAATGTTTCACTGATTCCAACAAGCTTTTAGATATTAGTTACATTATTATTGATACTATCAAAGCTCCAATAAACTTTAGCATATTTGGCATTTACTTAAGGAAATCTGCATGTTCCAGTGGTTTGAAAAACTCGTCAATCCTTATCCCTCCAAAGGTTTAAACGAACCACTTCCGACCCGTTTTTTTCCTTTTGTCTGGCAAGCCGCCCATGGGGTACGTCCTTATTTATTGTTACTGGTCCTCTTTACTGCAGGTGCTGCAAGTTTTGAAGCCTTTCTTTACTCAAAAATTGGTGATCTGGTCAACTGGTTAAGCAAGAGCCAGCCTGAAACTTTTTTAGCCGAACATACACAAAATTTGACCATTTTGACCTGCATTTTATTGGCCAATATTCTATTTGCCAGCATGCAGTCCATTATCAAGCACCAGATTTTATACAGTACTTTTCCCATGCGTTTACGCTGGCGTTTTCATAATTTACTGTTACAGCAAAGTCTGGATTTTTTTCATAATGACTTTGCCGGGCGTTTATCGGCCAAAGTTATGCAAACCTCGCTTGCAGTACGTGAGTTCTGGGTAATTTTAGGTGACATGCTGGCTTATGTGCTGATTTACTTTGTCACCATCAGTTTTGTGCTGGGGTCAATTTCCCCATTACTGATTTTGCCTCTGCTGCTTTGGTTGGTGCTGTTTATTTCTGCTGCCTGCTTTTTTATTCCACGTTTAAGCCGGATTTCAAGTCAACAGGCCGATGCCCGGGCAGTGATGACCGGTCGTGTTACAGATGCCTATACTAATATTCAAACCGTTAAATTATTTGCCCATGCTGGCCGTGAAAGTAAGTATGCCAAAGAGTCCATGCAAGACTTTATGATCACGGTGTATAAACAGATGCGTCTGGGCGCCCAGTACGAAATCAGCATAAATTTATTGAGTGTGGTTTTATATGTCGGGGTTTTAGGCACCGCCATTTGGCTCTGGATCAACGGTCAGGCGGAACTCGGTATTATTGCAGCAACGACTGCCATGATTTTAAAGCTCAACAGTATTGCCGAGTTTATGATGTGGCAATCTTCTGCCCTGTTTGAAAATGTCGGTACCATTCAAGATGGCATGAAGACTTTAGGCCGTCCGATTCATATTCAAGACAAAATCGAAGCTCAACCTTTACAGGTCCAGCATGGTGAAATCAAATTTGAAGATGTCAGCTTTGCTTATCAGAATAAAAATGTGATTGATCATTTTAATTTAACCATTAAACCGGGTGAAAAAATTGGCATTGTCGGGCGTTCTGGTGCAGGAAAATCCACACTGATTCAACTGTTACTACATTTTTATGATATCAACCAAGGTCGTATTTCGATCGATAGCCAAAATATTCAAGATGTGACTCAGGACAGTCTGCGTAAAAATATTGCTTTTGTGACTCAAGATACCTCTTTGTTACATCGCACCGTGGCCGAAAATATTAAATACGGTCGTCCCGATGCAACAGATGAAGATATGTTTGAAGCGGTGCGTAAGGCCAAGGCGGAAGACTTTATTCCACAGCTTACTGATTTGCGTGGTAAAACCGGATATGAAGCCTATGTCGGTGAACGCGGTGTAAAACTGTCTGGTGGTCAACGTCAGCGTATTGCGATTGCCCGGGTATTTTTAAAAGATGCTCCTATCCTGATTTTAGATGAAGCCACCAGTGCGTTAGATTCTGAAGTTGAAGCGGCCATCCAGTCCAGTCTGGATGAACTGATGCAAGGCAAAACCGTCATTGCCATCGCGCATCGATTATCCACCATTGCGCAAATGGATCGTCTGGTGGTTCTAGATGAAGGCAGAATTGTAGAGCAAGGTACGCATGATGAACTGGTTGCATTAGGCGGTATTTATGCACATTTGTGGCAACGACAAACCGGTAGTTTTTTAATAGAACAACAGGCATTGAAGAAAAAGGAAGCGCATTAATGCTGTATTTAGAAGATATAAACGTCGGCGATCGTTTCATTAGCCGTGAATATGAAATGACCTTGGAAGAAATCAAGCAATTTGCGCATGTGTATGATCCTCAGGTTTTTCATACCGATGAAGATCAGGCCAAAGAGCATCCGGTTTTTCAGGGTATTGCTGCCAGTGGTTGGCACACCTGTGCAGTGACCATGCGTTTATGGACAGAGTGTTTTCCGGTCGCTTATGGTCTGATTGGTTCGGAATCGAGCCTTCGCTGGCCACGTCCAACCCGTCCTGGCGATAAGATTCATGTGGAAGTGGAAATTGTGGCAATTACGCCATCAAAAAGTAAAACTGACCGCGCTATAGTCAGTTATGTAACCCAGGCATTCAATCAGAATCATGATGTATTACTTATTTCCACCACTAAAATTTTGGTTTTTAAAAAAGAATACAAGCCTGACTAAGATTCGGGCTTTCAAAGTATTGTCGAACAATTTTAACAAGTTACGTTTTCAATTCATGCCAATATGGTACCGACAAATAGAAAAACGAATAAATGCAATGGATGGCGCATGAAAACGATTTCTCCAAGACAGGATCAAGGAATACCAGGTGTTTATGGACTGCTGCTGTTAGATGTAGTGTCGCGTTGGGGCTATACTGCTGAAGCACTGTTTACTCCTTTTCACTTAAACAGTGAACAATTGGCAGATCCCAACTTTCGTATTCCGACGCCCGTTGCCAATGAGCTGGTCAAGCATGCACTACGCCTAACCGGTGAACCGACTCTGGGTTTCCATTTAGGAACCCAGATGCGTATCTCGATTCATGGCTTTATTGGCTATGCCATTATGACCGCGCACGATATTACCGATGCCTTGATCCTGGCGAACCGCTTTATTCAGCTGCGTCTGCCATTTTTACAGCTTTATTTTTCTACTTTTGGTGAAAAAGCCACGCTACAGTTGCAATGTGATTTTGACCTTGAACCCCTGCGGACTGAAATTGCCATTGCCCTGACCTTTGGTATTATCACCATGGCCAAAGCCCTGACCGGTTGTGAAGATCTCTCTGGTGAGATTGATTTTGATTTTCCCAAACCGCCCGGTTTTGAACGCTATATGGCAAAATTCCCATCGCATCAGTTCCGTTTTGAACAGCCGCATTTGCTTTCCAGTTTTGATAAAAAATATCTCGGTTTAAAGATGGTCAATGCTGACCCGATTGCCAGCCAGATTGCGATTAACCAATGTGAAGCCGAATTGTCTGCCTTGGGTGAGCGCCGTCGCCTGGCCATGCGGGTACGTGATATTTTGACCAATTCAGAGCAGCATTATTTAAGCATCGAAAACGTTGCAGATCGTCTGCATATGTCCGATCGGACTTTAAAACGTCAATTGGCTGCCGAAGGTACTTCCTTCTCAACCCTCGTGGATGAAGTGCGCTATCGTCATGCGACTTCCCTGCTTTCACGTACTGATTACACCCTTGAGCAGATTGCCGATGAAATTGGCTATAGCGATGTGGCCAATTTCAGCCGTGCTTTTAAACGCTGGAGTGGACGTAGTCCAAGCAATTGGCGTAAAGATCCTTATCTATAAACTTTTGTTTTTATCAAAAAACATGTATAAAACATGGCAAAAATGATTTGAATATTTTAAAGGAGTCATCCATGAATCACCCTTCAGAGTTAAAGTACGCCACTACGCACGAATGGGTCAAAGTTGAAGGTGATCTGGTTATTACCGGTATTTCTGACCATGCACAGGATGCTTTGGGTGATCTGGTCTATGTTGAAGCACCAGAAGTGGGTCAACAAATCACTGCTGGTGAACAGGCTGGTGTAGTTGAGTCGGTTAAAACTGCTTCAGACATCCATGCACCTGTTTCAGGTGAAGTGGTTGAAGTGAATTCAGCACTTGAAGATGATCCTGATTTTGTCAATGATGACCCGTATGGCAAGGGCTGGATTTATAAAATCAAGCCTAACAATATGGCGGATGTCGAAAAATTACTTTCAAGCAGTGAATATGAAGCAGGTTTATAATCCTGTTTTAAATAAAAAAATCAGTCTTTAGGGGCTGATTTTTTTATTTCGGATAATTTTAATTAAAAAAATCATTATAAATTCACAATATGATATTAAGACCCAATAAAAACACTCTTATTTATTAAACTATTCTATTATATTCTTACACTGCTGTACTTTTTGGGAATATTCTTCTAGAATTAACCCCAGCCAACGATAAGCTGACTTATCTTCAATTACAAAAAATAATTTATAACTAAAAAAATAATGAGCTCGATAAGCCTCTTTAGTCGTCTTTTTCTTATAAATTTAGGTAAATCATGACTCCAGTAAATACACAACAGTTATGGAATAAATCCTTTATTCTGTGTCTGGCCAATAACTTGTTTTTATTTATCTTTTATTTTGCCCAAACCACTATCCTACCGATTTATATTTTAAAAAACCTGCATGGAACTTTAGCTCAGGCAGGTCTGGCCATGACGCTATTTATGGCATCCTCGATTGCTGTTCGCCCCTTTAGTGGTTTAATTATTGAAAAAATCGGACGCAAAAAAGCCCTTTATATTTCAGAGACTTTATTCTGTCTTTTTTCATTTGCCTATATTTTTGCAGATAGTCTGAACCTACTTTTGGCCATTCGGCTGTTGCATGGGATTTGGTTCAGTATTTTAACCACGGTAGCGGTTCCTATTGCCAATGACTTTATTCCTGCACAGCGTAAAGGTGAAGGTATGGGCTATTTTGTCATGTCTATTAATTTAGGGATTGTGTTGGGGCCTTTAATCGGTTTGACGCTTATTCAACAACTTTCTTATCCGACCGTTACTGCGATTCTGGCTGCCCTTATTTGTCTGGGCTTTATCTTTTGCTTCCTGATTCCAATTCAAGCAATACCAAAAATGCAGGCCAAACCTGTTAAGCGTAAATTATCCATTCATGACTTTGTTGAAAAGAAAGCTTTGCCCGTTTCGATTATGGCCATGATCATCTCTTTTTCTTATGCCAGCATTATGTCGTTTATTTCCACCTTTGCAGAGTCAAAAAATTTACTGGCTTATGCCAGCTTATTCTTTGTGGTTTTTGCCATTTCCATGATGAGTTTAAGACCCATCACCGGGAAAATTTATGATCGCAAAGGCGCAAATTATGTGGTTTATCCTTCTATTGCATTATTTTCAATTGGACTGATGGTATTAAGCCAAGTCAATACAGTGACCGGATTGATGCTGGCTGCGGTATTTGTCGGTATGGGCTTTGGTTCAGCTCAACCCTGTTTACAAACTATTTCCATTCAGCGCTCGCCAAAAGACCGAATTGGACATGCAACTTCAACCTTTTTTACCTTTTACGATATTGGTATCGCAATTGGTTCGATCTCGTTAGGAATGGTGATCGCTAATCAAGGTTATCATTTTACCTATCTCATGTGTGCAGCGATCACGGCACTTAGTTTGGTATTTTATAAGTTGTTCATCGATCAACCGAAGTCTGTATAATTCTAAATAATTGAATCAATAAAATAGGCATTATCTGGTAGGAATGAATGCCTATTTTTTATAAAAAGATGTAGTTGAATTAAGAGGCTTCTTGGTCAGACTGAGCTTGACCGTCTTCCGGAGCTTTATCTTGCACCATACTGAATGATGTAGCTGATCCTGGCACCGTTTCATCCTTGCGGTTACTTTTCAGTTTAATCTGCAAGCGCAATTCATTCATTGAATCGGCATTCCGCAAGGCTTCTTCATAACTGATCGCACCTTCATTATATAAATCATATAAAGCCTGATCGAAAGTTTGCATACCCAATTCACGGGATTTTTTCATAATTTCTTTGAGTTCATGAAAATGGCCTTTCAGAATAAGATCGCCAATTAATGGCGTATTCAGCAGAATTTCAATCGCTGCACGACGTCCGCGTCCATCCTGAGTTCGTACCAAACGCTGGGAAATAATAGCTTTCATGTTTGAAGATAAGTCCATCAATAATTGATTGCGACGTTCTTCCGGGAAAAAGTTAATGATACGATCTAGCGCCTGGTTGGCATTGTTGGCATGTAACGTCCCTAAACACAAATGTCCGGTTTCGGCAAAGGCAATGGCGTGTTCCATGGTTTCGGTATCGCGGATTTCACCAATCAAAATCACATCAGGTGCCTGACGCAAAGTATTTTTCAAGGCATTGTGCCATGAATGGCTATCGACGCCGACCTCACGGTGGGTAATCATCGATTTCTTATGCTTATGCACATATTCCACCGGATCTTCAACAGTAATGATATGTCCGGCAGAATTTTCATTACGGTGATCAATCATGGCAGCTAAAGAAGTCGACTTACCCGAGCCGGTTGCACCGACTACAAGTACCAGACCACGTTTTGCCATCATCACATGTTTTAAGGATTCAGGAAGTTGGAGCTGGGTAAAATTTGGAATTTCTGCGGTAATGGTTCGAATCACCATACCGACCTGTAACTGCTGCTGAAAGACATTAATACGAAAACGCGAAACATTGGGCACGCTAATGGCAAAGTTACATTCCAGCTCGCTTTCAAACTCAAGCCGTTGTTTCTCGTTCATTAGACTATAAGCAAACAGTTTGGTCTTGTCTGCAGTCAAGGCCTGTTGACCAATGGGTTTCATCAAACCCTGATGTTTAATGCTGGGTGGAAAATCTGCTGAAATGAAGAGATCCGAGCCGCCGTATTCCACTACCTTGGTCAGCATATGGAACATTATTTTACGTGCTTCTTCCAGTAATTCCGTACTATACATATTTTCCCCGATCATGCGAAAATGCATGAATTTTAATAGCAGGCTATGCCTATATATTTTGATTTTATTGTGCAGCGTTTTTTTTAAAGCCTCAAATAAATTTGGTCCATAAAGAAAATATTTTTAGATAATTATGTGACTTATTTCAAAAAAAATAAAAATAACAGGACATGATTAATTTTTTAAGCTTTGGCATTCAAAAAAAATATTTGTATAGGAAGTAATATTCAGTAATTAGGAAATGAGGGTTAAGGAGATATTATTCTTCACTCCTTTTCATTCAACATCACAAATAAAAAATTTAAATAAGTGGCCAAAAGCTATTTTTACTTTCAGCCCCTCGCGTATTCATCACCCACTATTTTTCAGCTGACTTTCAATTTGCTTAAAGAGTCATGCATTAATGAGTAGAAATTTTATGAGAACTGGATTGCTCGAGTATGGATATTTGCCCGCGTTCTGCCTGTAAAACCGGATTGATGCGACTACTCTTTAACTTGATCTGCAGGCGCAGTTCATTACTTGAATCTGCATTACGCAAAGCTTCTTCATGAGAAATAACGCCTTGATTGTATAAATCAAAAAGTGCCTGATCAAAGGTTTGCATCCCCAGTTCACGCGAGCGCGCCATAATGGTTTTTAACTCATAAAATTCACCTTTACGGATCAGGTCAGACACCAAAGGGGTATTTTGCAATATTTCAACCGCAGCACGACGACCTTTGCCATCCTCTGTTCGGATCAGGCGCTGGGAAATCACAGCTTTCATATTGGCAGATAAATCCATCAGCAGCTGGTTACGGCGTTCTTCGGGGAAAAAGTTGATAATGCGATCTAGGGCTTGGTCTGCATTATTGGAATGCAGCGTGGCAAGACACAGGTGTCCTGATTCGGCAAAGGCAATCGCTTGCTCCATGCTATCTGTATCCCGAATTTCACCAATGACGATGACATCTGGAGCCTGACGCATCGTGTTAACGAGTGCGTTATGCCAGGAGATACAATCAACCCCAATCTCTCGCTGTGTAATCATCGACTTTTTATGCTGGTAAACATATTCCACAGGATCTTCGATGGTAATAATATGCCCCTCAGTGTGAGTATTACGGTAATCAACCATGGCCGCCAGCGTAGTAGATTTTCCGACACCCGTCGCGCCAACAATCAGAACCAGTCCTCGTTTTTCCATAATCACCTGTTGCAGCGAGTTTGGTAATCCTAATTGCTGAAAGCTTGGTATATCGGTAGTAATTGTTCGGATCACCATGCCTACATTGTGCTGTTGCTGAAACACATTAACCCGGAAACGTGAAATACCCGGCACACTCATACCGAAATTACATTCCATGACCGATTCAAATTCCTGGATCTGCCTGGTATTCATCAAGGCATAGGCAAATAAACGAGTTTTATCCGCCGTCAGTTTTTGCTGACCAAAAGGCTTCATCAAACCCTGCTGTTTGATACTCGGTGGAAAGTCTGCTGTAATAAAAAGATCTGAACCACCATATTCAACCACTTTGGTCAACATGTGGTGCATCAATCTACGTGCTTCATCGAGCAATTCAGGGCTATACATATCGGGATTCCTGAGATCATCACCCCGCCAGCCACATAAAACGGTTCGGGTTTGACCTCTAATAAATTATTGTTATTGTTTATTTTTTAAATCAGTTATTATTTTATTAAATTTTTAAAATTATTTTAATAATCATTATCCTGCATTTCAAAATACTTAATGCACTGCATTAAACATCCGTATAGATTCTGCTTATCAGTTTGACCTGATACCGTCTTTCCCCAATGGATTGAGGAAAGACCTAACCTTAAACTTAAGCACTACGCTTTAAACTTTGCAGTCGCAGTGAATCAGTTATATTTAACAACAGTTGTTCTGTTTTTGTCCAGCCCAGACATCCATCTGTCACCGACTGGCCATAAGTCATATCACAGGAAATCTTTTGCTGACCATCAACCAGATGACTTTCCAGCATTATCCCACGAACATGGCTTTGCGAACGCTCAGCGACAATGGTACGCAGTACTTCTGGCTGTAAAAGCGGATTTTTGTGGCTATTGCCATGACTGCAGTCAATCACCAAAGCCGGTAATTCACCTTTGCATTTTTCTTTGATCTTTTCAATTTCAGCCAACTGATAATTAGGGCCTGAATTTGCACCGCGTAAAATCAGATGGGCTTTTGGATTACCGTTTGATTGTAAAATACAAGGCAAGCCAGATTGACTCATGCCTAAGAATTGATGGGGATGCGATGCAGAATGGATGGCATCCAGTGCAATTTGAATGGAGCCATCCGTGCCATTTTTGAAACCGATGCTATATGGCATATGGCTGGAAATTTCACGGTGAATTTGAGATTCACTGGTCCGTGCGCCAATCGCTCCCCAAGCCAGTAAATCGTCGAAATATGCGGTTGCCATTGGACTTAAAATTTCCGCAGCAATTGGTAAGCCCATTTCAATAATTTGAAGATATAACTCACGTGATTTTTCTAGCCCCAACTGCATATCCGATGAACCATCTAAATTTGGGTCATACAGGAAACCTTTCCAGCCAACAGTGGTACGTGGTTTTTCAATATAGGCACGCATAACCAGGAAAATCTGATCTGCTACTTGGCTTTGTAATTGTTGTAATTTTTCAGCATATTCAAGTGCAGCAACGGGATCGTGAATTGAGCATGGGCCTGTGATAATCATCAAACGATGGTCTTTGCCATCTAAAATGTTTTGAATGATTTGACGCTGCTCAGTAATTTGCTGCGCCAGCTTATTTGATAAAGGCAATTGCGCCTTCAATTGATGCGGCAAAGTTAAAAGGGTTTCTTTTGCAGTTGTTTGAGTTTGTTGTAAAGCAGTATTTAAAGCATTCATTGGTCTTTCCTGGGGACTTCAATCAGTCCAATCTTTTATTTGAGTGTTATGGGTCTAATGGATTGCGTCATCATTTGATTAAAGTAAAACCAATAAAAATTGCTAAAGTATGAATAATTAAATGTTTTCATGAGATAACTCCAAAAATGTATAAAAAAATAAGATATAAAAAAACCTGATCAGGGTTGCCGATCAGGTTATAAACTTGGTGGGCAACCTTTTCTTGCCCGAACGCATTCAGGCAATTATCTAAATTGCCAAAAATAATAAGTTGCGTTTGAGAGTACAGGTTGCTTTAACATCTTTATTTCTTCAAAAAAGTATGCGTCTTGAAATTAAAATACGCTGTATTGCTGGGTTTGACAATAGTTTTATTTAAAATAAAAATACATCAATCATTAAACTTTTGCTTATATATTGTTTAAAAACCCGCCTTCATGGCTGAAGTGGGATCTGTTTTAAAAAAACTTGTTAAACCCTCTTCTCATTTATTTCGAGTTATCCCTGCATCATTTCGCTAAATTATTTTTTATTCGATCATTTTTCAATTTCTCCACTACTCCTATAGAAATTTAATTTATATAAATAACAAACAGATAAATCAATTTTAAACTTTTAAAAAAAATTATATTTACAAAAATAAACAATTATTGGCTGAGTAAATGCATCAAAAAACTCAAAACAATATTTTATATATATCCTTACTTTATGTTATATGATGGATTGATTTAGTCTGAAAATTACGTAATTCGTAATTAGTTTATGTATTGAATAATTAATGGACCACCGTATGATGTGAAAATAAATCAAATTTATCGTATAAGGTTTGCTCTGAAACGAAGGACTGTAACGATAAATAAAGGATGAGACAAACGGATTTGTCATAAAAATTGAACTGATTGATATGATTTTTCTCGTTTGTTTAAAAGTGAATATTTTAAAAAACAGGCAATAGGATTGCTTTAAGAAAATGAGGACGTTGTATGAATAAGCTAGCAAACCCTTTAGAACTTTGTGGATTTGAGTTTATTGAATTCGTATCTAAAGATGGCGATCTAGATGAAATTTTTCAAACGATCGGTTTTAGCAAAGTTGCCAAGCATAAATCTAAAAATGTGTATTTATGGCGTCAAGGCAATATTAATATCATTCTCAATTATCAACCAGAATCTTATGCCGCATTTTTCTTTAAAGAACATGGCCCTTCTGCATGTGCAATGGGCTTTAGAACCAAAGATGCAGCCAAAGCCTTTAATAAAGCCATTGAATTAGGTGCAGAGCCGATTTATTCAAAAATCGGCCCAATGGAACTGAATATTCCGGCAATTAAAGGGATTGGTGGCTCACCTATTTTCCTGGTCGATCGAGATATTTATCAAAGCGACTTCATCTTCTTTAATGACGTTAATTCTCATCCGGTAGGAACGGGGTTAAAAGAAATCGACCATTTAACTCATAATGTTTATAAAGGCCGTATGCAATATTGGTCAGATTTTTATGAAAGAATCTTTAATTTTCAGGAAATTCGCTATTTCGATATTAAAGGTGAATATACCGGTTTAACCTCTAAAGCCCTCACCGCGCCTGATGGAAAAATCCGTATTCCATTGAATGAGGATTCCGACAAAGGTAATGGCCAAATTGCTGAATTTTTAAGTGATTTTAATGGTGAAGGCATTCAGCATATTGCTTTTATTACCGATGACCTGATTGGCACCTGGGATAAATTAAAAGCCTTGGGCGCCAAATTTATGACACCGCCACCAAATACTTATTACGAAATGCTGCAAGAGCGTTTGCCAAATCATGGTGAACCGACTGATGAATTGCAAAAGCGTGGCATTCTGCTGGATGGCAATACCCAAAATGAAGACAAGCGTTTGTTATTGCAAATTTTCTCTGAAAATATGCTGGGTCCGGTATTTTTCGAATTTATTCAACGCAAAGACGATGACGGTTTCGGTGAAGGCAACTTCAAGGCCTTGTTTGAATCTATTGAACGCGACCAGATTAAACGCGGCGTCCTGGATATTTCAAAAGCTTAATTTCAGCTCAATCTTTTCATTAACGTTGTAATAATTTTTCATGCACACACCTGCTGTGTGCATGAAAAATTTATATCTCAATGAAATGATTTTAATCATATTTCTGATACTGCTCTGATGATTGAATAAAACAAGAATGAAATAGAATTGCATTCATCAAAATAGAGCACTATCTCAGCATGGATGAAGATAGAAAATGCAGCAAATTGAACAAGGAAACCTGAAAAAAGGTTTAAGTAATCGTCATATCCAGCTGATTGCACTGGGTGGCTCTATTGGCACCGGACTATTTCTCGGTATTGCACAAACTATTAAGCTTGCGGGTCCATCAGTCATTTTAGGTTATGCCATAGCCGGGCTGATTGCTTTTTTAATGATGCGGCAATTGGGTGAAATGATTGTAGAAGAACCGGTGAGCGGCTCGTTTAGTCATTTTGCTTATAAATACTGGGGTAAATTTGCCGGCTTTATGTCGGGATGGAATTACTGGGTATTGAATATTTTGGTCTGCATGGCCGAACTGAGTGCAATTGGCCTTTACATTCATTATTGGTGGCCTGAAATTCCAACCTGGGTTTCAGCCCTAGGCTTCTTTATTTTTATTAATGTGATTAACCTTTTACACGTCAAACTATTTGGTGAAATGGAATTCTGGTTAGCCATTATTAAAGTCTTGGCCATCATCGCCATGATTGCCTTTGGCAGTTATTTACTTGCAAGTGGCAGTGGTGGTACACAGTCCAGTATGCAAAACCTATGGGAATTAGGTGGATTTTTCCCGAATGGTGTCATGGGATTGGTTATGGCCATGGCGATGATCATGTTTGCATTTGGTGGGATTGAACTGGTCGGAATTGCGGCTGCGGAAACCGATAATCCGCAAAAAACCTTACCCAAAGCTGTTAACCAAATTGTTTATCGGGTGCTCTTATTTTATATCTTGAGTCTGGTGATTATCTTGTCACTGTATCCTTGGAATCAAATGGCACAAGGCGGCAGCCCTTTTGTCCTTATTTTTGATTCTTTGGGTAGTCAAACGGTCGCGACGATTTTAAATTTTGTAGTGCTGACTGCGGCTGTTTCTGTCTATAACAGTACCAATTATTGTACCAGCCGTATGTTGTTGGGCTTGGCACAACAAGGCAATGCACCTAAATTTTTGTGTAAAATTAATCGTCGTGGCATTCCATTCAATGCCGTCATGGTCTCTGCATTTTTTACTTTAATCTGTGTGCTCATCAATTACCTGTTTCCAGAAAAAGCCTTTAACTTGCTGATGATGCTGGTGGTTGCCGCAATTGTAATTAACTGGGTGGTTATTTCATATACGCATTTAAAATTCAAAAAACACATGCTAGCCATGAATGCTTCAACCCAGTTTCCGAGCATTGCCTACCCTTTTACCAATTATGTCTGCATTATTTTTATGTGCGGTATTTTGCTGATTATGAGTCAGACTCCCGATATGCGTATTGCGGTCCTGATGATTCCGGTCTGGATTTCAGTACTGCTGATTGCCTATTTCTTTAAAAATAAAAAAATACCGGACCACGAGTTAGCTTTAAAAGATAAAATGCGTTCTATACCGAAGGCTTGATTTGTTTTACTTCCTATAACAAAGGATATATTCATGTTCCAACATGTTGATAATTATGCAGGTGATCCGATTCTTTCTTTGATGGAAGAGTTTGCTAAAGATGAACGCGCGCAAAAAGTGAATTTAAGTATTGGGCTTTATTACAATGAGGACAATATTGTGCCTCAACTTAAAGCGGTTAAAGTAGCGTATAAAAATATTGAAGCAAGCAATGAACAGGTCAAGCTGTATTTACCAATGGATGGTTTAAAGTCTTATAACCAAGCCACTCAAGCTCTGGTATTGGGAGAAAACAGTCCAGCACGCCGTGATGGGCGTGCGGTCACCATCCAGACTTTAGGCGGTTCTGGCGCACTGAAAGTCGGTGCTGATTTCTTGAAAAAATATTTTCCTGAATCTGATGTCTGGGTCAGCCAGCCGACTTGGGAAAACCACATTGCCATTTTTAATGGTGCCGGCATTCACTCGCACTTCTATCCTTATTTTGATGCAGCCACCAATGGCGTCAATGTACCAGCGATGCTGGAAAAATTGAGCGAGCTACCGGCAAAAAGCATTGTGTTGTTACATCCGTGTTGCCATAACCCGACGGGTGCAGACTTAGTTCCTGCTGAATGGGATCAGGTCATTGAAATCCTGAAAAAACAGGATCTGATTCCCTTTCTGGATATTGCTTATCAAGGTTTTGGTCAAGGACTAGAGGAAGATGCTTATGCCATTCGTGCTCTAGACCAAGCAGGCATGAATTTTATTATTAGCAATTCATTCTCTAAAATTTTCTCGCTATATGGTGAACGTGTTGGTGGCTTAACTTTTGTCTGTGATGATCCGAGCACTGCACAAAAAGTGTTAGGACAATTAAAAGCAACAGTACGCCGTATTTACTCAAGCCCACCTACGACCGGTGCCTTGCTAGTGGAGAATGTACTGAATGATGCTGATCTGACTGCACAGTGGCAAGCTGAACTGCAAGAAATGCGGGAACGGATTATTAAAATGCGTCACATTTTAAAAGATAAACTCAGCCTAGCCTTACCAGAGCGTGACTTTAGCTATTTGGTAAAACAGCAAGGCATGTTTAGCTATACTGGCCTGACTGCTGAACAGGTCGATATCCTAAAAGATCAATATGGTATTTACCTGGTGCGTAGTGGCCGTATGTGCGCTGCGGGTCTGAATTTAAACAATATTGATTATGTGGCAGAAGCTATAGCTGAAGTGATTAAGGCTACAGGCTAAATGCAACTGAAATAAAAAAACGGGCCATTAGCCCGTTTTTTTATTTTGAAGACAATTAATCTTCAAAATGCACCACTGAACGAATCGATTTACCTTCATGCATTAAATCAAAGGCTTCATTGATTTTGTCTAGTCCCA
>Ga0308169_10002570_pt1 | contig 18650 bp, 21 predicted proteins | sample PhyBR1_2_FD_202139 | JGI IMG/M metagenome (GOLD analysis project Ga0308169, IMG submission 202139) | Phyllosphere microbial communities from UC Gill Tract Community Farm, Albany, California, United States - DLSLSB.R1 | ecosystem: Host-associated > Plants > Phyllosphere > Unclassified | place...
CCGACGCATACGCCGCTGCGATCGCATCGTCGAGCTCGCCGCGCTCGAGGCGGCGCAGCAGGATGCGTCCGAAGCGGCGCGACACCTCGGCAATGGCGGCCGGCGGCGTATTGCTGGACACCAGCACCTCGATGCTTTGTCCGGCGCTCTGCCCGGCATCATCGCCGGTGCGCGCCAACACCCCGTGATCGCGGGCAAAGGCGTAAGGCAACAGGTTAGTCATGAGCGGTTCACTTCTGGTTCGGCGGCGTCACCGGGCGGAATTCGGGCACGGGCGCCTGGTTCGGTTGGGTCGATGCCGGCGGGTTCGTGCCAGGGCCGGTGGCCGCGCCCGGACGGGCCGTCGACGGGGCCTGCGGTGGCAGGGTTGCCATCGTACCGCCCGCCGGCGGCTGGCCATTGGTGAGCGGCGGCAATTCGTACGCGCCCAGGTTGCGCATCAGGATGGTGTCGTCTTGCGGACGCGTGGTCGCGCCCAGCGCCCGCATGTATTCGTAGCGGTCGAGCGAGATGCTGTTGTTCTGCTCCTTGCTGCGCACCACGACCGGGCGCAGGAAGACCATCAGGTTGTTCTTGGTACGGGTGCGGCTGCGGTACTTGAACAGGTTGCCCAGGATCGGGATGTCGCCCAGGCCGCGCACCTTTTCTTCGCCGTGGTCTTCGTTATCCGAAATCAGGCCGCCCAGCACGATGATCTGGCCATCGTCGGCCAGCACATTGCTTTCGATCGCGCGCACCGTGGTCACGATGCCCTCGGGCCGGATCACGGAAGTGTCGATGCCCGAATTCTCGTGGTAGATCGACAGCTTGATCACGCCGCCTTCCGAGATCTGCGGACGCACCTTCATCAACAGGCCGATGTCCTTGCGGTCCACCGTCTGGAAGGGGTTGTTGGCGCCGCTGCTGCCGGTCGTGAACGAACCCGTGATGATCGGAATGTTCTGTCCCACCTTGATCGTCGCCAGCTCGTTATCGAGCGTGATCATGTTCGGTGTCGACAAGATGTTGGCAGAACCCTCGTTTTCAAGTGCGCTGGCCACCGCGCCCAGGCCGAGCTGGCCGTTGATCTGCTTGAAGACGCCGAGCGTAAAGCCCGGCAGCGTTGGCGCCGACGTCGCCCCGCCAAGGCCCGCGCTCGCTGCCGCCGCCAGGTTGATGATGTTGTTGGAATTGCCGGTATTGAAGGACTGGATGCCGCCGATGCGGTATTTGCTGGTGTCGCTGCCCGACAGGCCCAGCCACTGCACGCCGAATTCGGACGCCTTGTTCGAATTCATTTCCACCACCAGGGCTTCGATGTACACCTGGGCGCGGCGCACGTCGAGCTGGTCGATGACGCCGCGCAGGTTGCGGTAGACCGCATCCGGCGCCGTAATGATCAGGCTGTTGGTGGAGGCATCGGCCTGGATGAAGCCCGAGCCCTGGCCGCCGCCGGCGCCGCCGGTCGTGGCCTGGCTTTGCTGGCCGAAGGTGCCGCCGGTGCCGCCCGCGCCGATGCTGCTCTGCTGGCCCTGCTGGCCGCCAAGGCCGCCGGCGCCGCCCGCGCCCTGGGCGCCGGCCTGGATCGAGCCGCCCGACGTGCCCTGCTGCGTCACCGCTACCGCCGAAGCGTCTTGCGAGACAACGGCGCGCAGGGTTTGCGCCACCTTGCTGGCGTCGGCGTTTTTCAGGTAGACGACGTGGATATTACCTCGTTCGGTGGTCGCCTGGTCGAGCTTGGCGATCAGCGACTTGGCCAGGTTCGCGCGCGCCTGCGATGGCGCCTTCACCACAACCGAATTGGTGCGCGAATCGGCGAGGATGGTGACGCGGCCGGAGTCGCCGCCGGCGGCCGGCTCCATCAGGCGCGACACGAGCTGGGCGATATCGCTGGCGATGCCGTTGCGGATCGGCACCACGTCGAGGTCGGCCGCCACCGGCGCGTCGAGCGCGGCGATGATGCGCGACAGGCGGCGCAGGTTGTCGGCGTAGTCGGTGATGACCAGGCTGTTGTTGCCCGGATTGGCCATGATCGAATTGTTCGGCGAGATCAGCGGCCGCAGCACGGCCGTCAGGTTGGCGGCCGATTCATACGACAGGTGGAAAATCTGGGTGGCGATCTGGTCGCCCTGCACCTGGGTGCCGCGCTTGCCCACCTGGGTCGGCGAGGATTGCAGCTTGGCTTCCGCTTCCGGCACCACCTTGGCGTAGCCTTCGCCGGTGGTGACCACCGTAAAGCCCTGCAGGCGCAAGGCGGAGGTGAGCAAACCGAAGGCCTGGCTCTTGGTCAGGGACTTTTCCGACACCAGGGTCAGCGTGCCCTTGACACGCGGGTCGATGATGAACGTCATTCCCGTGTAGTGGCCGACGGCCTTGATCACGGACTCGATATCGGCGTTCACGAAACTGAGGGCGGCGGAATTTTCCTGGCCCTGGCCCTGGCCTTGGGCATGGGCCGGCGGCAAGGCCGCAGCCGCCGCGCAGCACAAGGCGACACCTGCCGCAATGCGGCGCAAGGTCGGGCGCACTGCAGGGAATTCGGGGGTGCTACGGGAGGATTTTTTCATTATCTGAACTCTAATGCGATTATGTTTTTACCGTTCACCATGCGGCGCTGGCCGAGGAGATTGAGCATATTGCCCAAGGTTTCCTCGTAGCCATCGGCGGCCGACGCCTGTCCCGAAAAGCGCAGGCGTCCATTTTGCAGTGTTCCATTTCCCGACAACAGCAAGGCGCCGCGCACCGTGCGCAACACCAGGTCGGCTTGCTGGCCGCGCCAGTCCATCGTCATCTCGTAGCTGCCCAGCGGCTTGATCGGCGCCATGCGCGAACCCATGTCGCTCATCGACAGGATCGTGCGCCCCGTCACCGCCACGCTGTTCGGCTGGCGCACCAGGTCGAGCCGGTTCCACGACAGCCGGATCACGCCCGACGGCACCAGCGTGTTGAGCGGTGCGCCGAGTCCGGCCAGCCCTTCCGCCGGCAACAGCAATTGTCCTTCGCTTACCTGCCACTGCGACCAGCTGCCCGCGACGTGCACCGGCTGGGCCAGCGCCTGCGGATTTTCCAGTTGCATGTCCACATGCCCGACCAGCACCAGCGGCGACAAGCGCCAGGAAAAGCGCCCCGGCAACAGCGGCGTCACCGCCCCGCCTTCGCCCGGCGCCCCGCCCACAAAGGCTGAGCCGTTCCAGAGCGTACCCTGCGCATCCCCGAGAGTCAAACGACCGCCGGTCTGGCGTTCCACGATCGTGCCGAGCCAACTGGCAGGAAGGAAGGCGAACACGGTCAGCGCGATCGCCAGGGCGACCACGACCAGCCAACCGAGGCCGCGCCTCATCGGGCGGCGGCCCCGTTATCCTGACGCAGCGTCAGGTTGGCATCGACCTGCCCTACCGGGTCCTGGGCGCTGAAGCTGCCTTCCTGTACGGCGATGCGGTTCTCGCGGCGCTGGGCGTCGAGCCAGGAGACCAGGTTGGCGAACGAGACGCCGGTCACCTGCAGGCGCGCATATTCGCCGGTGAGCGTGAGCGAGCCGGGCGTGATGCCGCGCGCGGTCAAGCTGGCGACCAGGCTCTCGCGCGTCATCGGCGTTACCGGCACCGGCGCCTGGCCGGCGAGCGCGCGCGCCTGGTCGGCCATGCTCGCGAGCTGGGCCGCCTGCTGGCGCAGCTCGGGCAGCGAACGCTGCAGCCGTGCGCGGCCCTCGACCGCCGGCTCGATCAGGCCCATGTAGACGAGCGCGAGCAGGACGACGCCGAAACCGGCGCCGAGATAGCGGCGTTCCTGCTCGCTGCGTGCGATCCAGTAGCCGGCGGCGCGTTCGCGCGCCCGGCCGTAGGTGCTGACCAGACTCATGGCTTGGCTCCCGTGCTGCGCACCAGCCAGTTGTCAGGTGCGGCTGCTTCCAGTGAAAGACTGCGCGCGGACAACGCCGTTTGCAGCTGGCGCAAGGCGGCGGGGTCGACCGTTTCCGGTTTGACCCGCACCCGCAGCGCGCGTTCCTTGTATTCGATTGAGGTAATGCCGGGTGGGCGCGCCAATTCCCGGCTTGCGTCGCCGAGCGCGCCGGCCAGGTAGATGAATTCGTCGGCGCCGATCTGGCCGCTGCCGGCCTTGGCGCGGGCAATGCCCTGGCGCATTTGCGCCACCGGATCGACCATCGGCAGGTTCGGATAGACCGAGCGGAAGGTTTGCGTCATCTGGGTGCGCACGGCGTCGGCCTCGCCGCGCAGGCGCAGCCATTCGATATTGATGCCGGCCAGGTTGACGACCACGCCCAGTAAAGCCAGCGCGATCGCCACGCGCCAGCGGCGCCAGTCGGTCTGGCGCGCACCGGCGCTGCCCAGGCCCGGCACCAGGTCGAAGGTGGTGCTTTTCGCGCCCGCGATCCAGTGCGCCCAGTCATCGGCTTCAAGTACGGTGCCGGGACCGGCTTCGGCCAGCAGCACGCCGTATTCGCCCAGCTGCTCGCGCGGCACGTACAAGGTCAAGGGCGCGTCGCCCGCCAGCACGCGCGCCGTTTGCAGGGCGCTGGCCGGGTTGGCGTCGAGCGCGAGGCCGAGACCGCCAAACTGGCTCTGGCGCAGCAGCAGTTCGGCGCCGTTCAGGGCCGCGCTGACGCCGCCCGGCTGCAGGGGCAGGCACAATTGCGCCGGCAGGGCAGTGACCGCGCGCGCGCCCTGGGCCAGCAGGGTGCGCACGAGCGGCTCGAGCCAGTCGCGCGCGACCACGGCGATCGGGCGCGTGCCGTCCCCGGTGAGCGGACCGGCCACCAGCACGCAATCGGCCGGGTCGCCCAGGATGTGTTCTTCGACCAGGCCCGGCAGTGCGGCTTTCAGGCGCGCACCGGTCAGGGGCGGCATCTGCAGCGACAGCAGGTTGACGTCGGTACCGGCCAGCAGCAGCACGACGCGGCGGCTGGCGGCGACGATATCGGTGAGATTGCGCAGCGCACCTTCCCCCTGCTGCTCGATGGTGCCGCCGTCGCCGACGACGGCAAAACGGCATGGCGCGCCTTCGCCTTCTGCGCGCGCCGGATGCCGGATATAAAGTGTAGTCAAACCGTCTCGCTTTCTTTTTAGTTTTGACGAACCCAAACGACTTTGACGCCGCCGCCGATCGGATTGGCGCTGCGCTGGATCAGCGCCTGCGCGTTCAGTGCCGCGCGGTCGAGGCGGATCCGGCTGTTCACGAGGAACCAATCGCTTTTTACGCTGACCGAATCGGCCACCGGCGTGTGCCCGGTGATACCGGTCTGGAAGTTGCCGATGTCGGCCCAGGGCACATTGCGCCGGCGCGCCAATAACGCATTCGCCTCCGACAGCGAAAAATTCGGGATGACTGCCGCCAGCACTTCGGCCGACGCCGTGTTGACGTTGATCGGCGTGGGCTCGGGCAGCACGATGACGTACGGGCGCAGCTTTTCCAGCATTTCCGGCGTCATTCCCCGCACCGCCAACAAATCCTCGACTTCGAGGAATTTCATCGGCGTCCCCAGCCCCGTGCGCGACACGGGAAGCGTGGCGGCCTGGTCGGCATCGGGCGCGCCGTCGCTGCCGGTTCCATCGACAGCGCCCGCGTCCGGATTGCCGGCCTCGGCCGGATCACGCTCCTGGCCACCCGTTTCCTGGCCCGTGACCGGGTCGACCGTACCGGCCGGCACGATCACCGGCTGGCTGCCCGCGATCAGGTTGGCGGCGGTTTTCGCCAGCGCCGGATTGATCTGCAGGTTCGTCAGCAGGCGCTGGAAAATCGCCAGGTTGGCCGCATCGATCGCCGTGCGGGTTCCCGTCGTGCTCGCCAGATTGCGCAGATTGTAACGCGAGGTGGCGTCCTGGATGCTGCCGGAAAGACTCGCATCGAAGACTTCGCCTTCGACCCGCTCCCGCTCAATGTACTGGTCGAGCCGTGTTTCCGCCAGCGGCGTGGCCCAGACGTGGGTCAATGCGGTGTAGCGCGGATGGTCGTAGGCGTCCTGGCGCAGCACCAGCGTCGACCAGTCGAGCGCGCCGCGCAGGATCCAGTGCGTCTGCAGGTGCAGCCGCTGGTTTTCCATCGAGCGCACCTGCACCTGCTGCTGCCAGAACAGGCTGGCGACGATGGATATGGCCAGCGTGGTGAGCAGCAAGGCGGTGATGACGGCGACGCCGCGCTGGCGCCGGGGGCTGCGGAAGCGCTGCACGATGCGGCCCATCAGGTGCTCCCCAGCAGGAAGTACTTGATCAGCGGTTGCGGGAAATTACGCGCCGCCAGCACGACCTGGAGGCCGGTGATCCCGGTCGGCACCACGCCGCCCTGGGCCGTCGCTTGCGGCTGCTTTTGCCAGGCATTGTTCTGCCAGACGAGCACGCCCATCGACTGGACCCCGCCTTGCAGCGTCACCGGCGGCGTCGGGTCGGTATCGCTGAGCGAGGCCTGCCACAGCGCGTCGAGCTCGACCAGGTCGCGGGTCGTGTTCGATTCGCGCCGCATCAACTGGCCGTTGACGAGGCGGTAGGCGATCACTTGCAGGCGCGCCGGTTCGTTTTCGTTGAATACGGTGCGCACCAGGGTCAGGCGGTTGTCGGCCTGCTGGAGGAAGGGACGGCGTCCGAGCAGGGTGGCGTCGGCCGCGTGCTCGCAATCGCTTTGCATCTGGGCAAAGGCCAGCTGCATGCCGCGCGTCATTTCCATCTGGTCGGTCAGGGCGACGCGGGCGCGCACGATGCCGTCCAGGCCGCGCCAGCCGAGCACGGCGACCATGGCGAGAATGCCGATCGCGACCAATAACTCGACCAGGGTGAAGCCGCGTGCCGTCTTCATGAGGTCGGCCTCAAAACGAGTTGGACCAGCTTGAGGATGCGGCGGTTCGGATTGTCCATGTCGACCACGGACACCTCGACGCGGCGCAATTGCGGATTCGGACTGACCAGCACTTCTTCCTGGCACATCAGGCGCAGGTCGCCCTGGCCGCAGGCATAGCTGCGCTTGCCCACTTCGGGAAATTCCTTGCCGAGCCGGATCTGGATGAGGCGGTTCTCGGCCGACCAGGTCGCCATCATCGAGGCGCGCAGGCCGGCGCCGTTCGAGGCCAGGCTGCCGATGGCGCGCAGGCCGGCGCCGAGCGCGGTGCCGACGATGACCAGCGCGACCAGCACTTCGAGCAGGGTAAAACCGGATGCTTGCTTGCGACAGGTCACTGCTGCTCTCCCGGTTCGACCACCGTGAAATGGCCGACGCCATCGGCGCGGACGCCGACACTGATATTGCCGGTGGCCAGCGTCAGCACGAAAGGCTTGTCGACCGGCTCGCGCCCGAAGGTCACGCGCATGGTCTCGCCGCCGCCGATCCCGGCCGCGGGCGGGTCGAGCAGCAGGCGCACCGGGGCATTCCGGAACGGCCGCTCGCGCAATAAATCGTCCCCGGTGACGGGAACCCAGCCGGTATCGTCGCGCACCAGGAAGCGGTAGCGCTCGGGCGTGGCCTCGAAGGCGACTTGCCGGTTGCGTACGATGGCTTCGTCGCGCGCCAGCTGCAGCAGCAAGGTCAGGCGTTTCGCCTCGTTCTCGAGATCCTGGCGCGGGCTGGGGATCGCGTTAAGCGACACCATCCCGAGCGTGATGCCGATGATGACCATCACGACCATGATTTCCACCAGGGTGAAGCCGGCGGCCCTGCGAGTGTGTGAAAAAATCCTCCATGGCTGCGTTGCATCGTCTCGCCGTACTAACGTACTGTCTTCGACGATGCGCCTTGCCCTGGAGTTTTTTTCATACACTCGGTGCGATGGCGCGACGCCAGCCATGACAGGCCTTATTGCTGCCAGGAGCCGACGTCGGCGTCTTCGCCTTCGCCGTTGGCCTGGCCATCGGCGCCGAAGGTGAAGATGTCGACTTCGCCGTGCAAGCCCGGCGACAGGTACTGGTAGGAATTACCCCAAGGATCCTTCGGCACTTTCTCGACATAGCCGCCTTCCTTCCAGCCATTGGCCGCGGGGCCGGAAGTCGGCTTCGTGGTCAAGGCTTGCAGGCCCTGCTCGGTGGTCGGATAGCGCTGGTTGTCCAGCTTGTAGAGTTTCAGGGCTTGCATCAGGGTGGCGATGTCGGTCTTCGCCGCGACCACGCGCGACTCGCCGGTACGGCCCAGCAGTTTCGGCACGACCAGCGCGCCGAGGATGCCGATGATGACCACGACAACCATGATTTCAACGAGGGTGAAGCCGCGTGCGAGACGCTGGCCAACTGCGCGGTGCGAAACGATCTGCATAGTCAATCTTGGAAAGGTGGATCGGAACAAGCGAACAACGAACCTAGTATAAGGCCGAATGGAAGGAGCGGCCACTGGCGGCGGTGCGCCATTGTATTGCAGAGCAAAGCGCGCTGCATTGTCAGGCGTGCGCGGGGCGTTCGCGGCAAACCGGACAGGCCGGATTGCGCGCCGCGCGGATCTCGGTCCACTCCATGGCACGTCCGTCGAGCAGCAGCAGGCGCCCGGCGAGCGAGGTGCCGACATCCAGGATCAGTTTCAGCGCCTCGGCCGCCTGCACCGCCCCGACGATGCCGACCAGCGGCGCAAACACCCCCATCGTGCTGCAGGCAACGTCCTCGAAGCCGCTGTCTTCGGGAAAGACGCAGGCATAGCAGGGACAGTCGGCACGCCGCATGTCGAACACGGACAATTGCCCGTCGAAACGAATCGCCGCACCGGCCACCAGCGGCACGCCGGCCCCGACACAGGCGCGGTTGACCGCATGCCGGGTCGCGAAATTGTCGCTGCAGTCGAGCACGACCGTTGCAGCCTGCACCAGCGCGCGCAGGCGTTCGCCGTCGGCGCGCTCGCACAGCGCGCTCACGTTCACTTCGGGATTGATCGCCTGCAAGGCAGCACGGCCGGACTCGACTTTGGGTAGGCCGATGCGCCCCGTCGTGTGCATCACCTGGCGCTGCAGGTTGGTCAGGTCGACCGCGTCGTCATCGACCAGGGTGAGGTGGCCGACACCGCTGGCGGCCAGGTACATCGCCGCGGGCGAGCCGAGGCCGCCGGCGCCGATGACGAGCGCGTGCGCTTGCAACAGGCGCGCCTGGCCTTCGATGCCGATCTCGTCGAGCAGGATGTGGCGCGAATAGCGCAGGAGCTGGGTGTCGTTCATGGGAGTGTCGATCGTTCGGTGCAACGACGCGCCCTTACCGGTGTTTTGCGAAGCGTGTCACGACACGGCATTCCGCTTGGGCACGGGGCGCCCACCCTACTTTTTCAGCTCCGGCGGTTTCGTTTCGGTCCCCGGCAATTCTTTCGGCTCAGGCTTGATTACTTCGACCGCTTCCGCCCTGGCGACTTTGACCGGCAAGCCCTTGAAATGGTTCAGCGCCTGGGCCAGTTGAAAATCGTCGTTGCCGCCCAGCTCGAGCGGCTTGCGGTTCTTCAGCAGGGCCAGCGCGCGCTGTTTCTGCTCGGCGCTGTCGCGTGCATCTTTTACCGCGGCGCCCGGTTTTTCGTTCTCGCCCGCCAGGTGGCGCTGCAAATCGACTTCGCGCACGCGCAGCGCGTTCAGGCCATCGCCTTCCGCCGTTTCCTCGACCGCCGTGTCCGGCACGATGCCGTTGGCCTGGATCGAGCGTCCCTTCGGCGTGTAGTAGCGCGCGGTGGTCAGTTTGATGGCGGTGTCGGCCGACAGCGGACGCAGCGTCTGCACCGAGCCTTTACCGAAGGTCTGGCTGCCCATCACGATGGCGCGCTTGTAGTCCTGCAGGGCGCCGGCGACGATTTCCGAAGCCGATGCCGAGCCGCCATTGACTAGCACCACCATCGGCACGGTTTTCAACCCGGCCGGCAATTTCGCCAGGGGGTCGGCGCCGCGCGGCGCATAGAATTCGCGGCGGCCATAATAACTCTGGTTCGAGTCGGCCAATTGGCCCTTGGTCGAGACGATCAGCTCTTCCTTCGGCAGGAAGGCGGTCGAGACGCCGATCGCGCCCGGCAGCAAGCCGCCCGGATCGTTGCGCAGGTCGAGGACCAGGCCTTTGATGTTTGGGTTGGCGGCATACAGCGCCGCCGTCTTGGTCGCCAGCTCGTCGAGCGTGGCTTCCTGGAACTGGCTAATGCGCACCCAGGCGTAATCGGGCTCGACCATTTTCGCCTTGACGCTCAGCACGCGGATTTCCTCGCGCGTGACCGGCACCACCCAGGGGCGGTCGTCGCCGCGGCGGGCAATCGTCAGCGTTACTTTGCTGCCGGGCTTGCCGCGCATCTTCTTGATGGCCTCGTCGATCGACAGGCCTTTGACGGGCACGTTGTCGATGCGCGTGATCAAATCTCCCGCCTTGATGCCGGCGCGGTAGGCGGGCGAGTCCTCGATCGGCGAAACGATTTTCACGTAGCCGTCTTCGGCGGCCACTTCGATGCCGACGCCGACGAATTTGCCCTGCACGCTTTCGCGCATCTCGCGGTAGGCCTTCTGGTCGAGGTAGACGGAATGGGGGTCGAGCGAGGCGACCATGCCGCCGATGGCCTCGGACAACAGTTTCTTGTCCTCGACCGGCACCACGTAATCGCTTTTGATCAGGCCGAAGACATCGGCCAGCTGGCGCAGTTCGTCCAGCGGCAGCGGGCTGCCTTCGCCCTTCTGCGCCCAGGCCGAGACCTGCACCGTCAGCGCCACGCCGGCCACGACACCGAGGCCGACCAGGCCCATGCTTTTCACTTTGTTGCCCATCGCTGCCCCTAGAATTTGACCCAGCTTGCCGGATCGAAGGCTTTACCCAGATGCCTGAGCTCAAAGTATAGCCCCGATTCCTCGTTACCACCGGTGTTGCCCGCGCTCGCAATCGGCTCGCCGGCGCGCACTGCATCGCCCAGGCGTTTTAGCAAGGTCTGGTTGTTGGCGTAGATCGATAAATAGTCGCCGCCGTGGTCGATGATGATCAAATTGCCGAAGCCGCGCATCCAGCCCGAGTGCACCACGCGGCCGACCGCGACCGAGCGCACCTCGGTGCCTTCGGGCGCCTTGATGAACATCCCTTTCCAGCTCGGGCCATCGCCGCCGCGCTTGGCGCCGAAGCGCGCCGCGATGGTGCCGCTGACCGGCGAACCCAGACGGCCCTTCATGGCGGCAAAGGCGCCGGCCGGGGCGGCAGGCGCGAGCGAAATATCCGGCGTGCGCTCGACCGGTTTCGTTTCTTCCGCGACCTTCGGCTCTTCCGGCTCGGGCGGCAATGGTTTCGGCGCCGGCTTGCCGGCCTTCGCCGCTTCGCGCGCCAGGCGCTCGCGCTCGGCTTTGGCGGCGGCGCGTGCCAGCGCCCGGGCTTTCGCCGCCGCCTCCGCTTCCGCTTTCGCTTTTGCGCGCGCGGCGGCCAGGGCTTGCTGGCGCCGGCGCTCGGCTTCGGCCTGTTCGCGGATCAGTTTTGTCAGCTGGTCGACCAGGCCGCTCATGCGCTGCTCGTCGCGCTGCAGGCTGTCGGCCTGTTTGCGCTGCACGACCAGTTTGCTCGACAGTTCGCCCAGCAAGGCGGCCCGTCTCGCCTTTTCCTTTTCCAGCACGGCTTTCTGGTCGCGCTGCTCTTCTGCGATTTCCTCGAGTTCGACTTTGGCGTTCTCGACCTTCTCGCGGTTCTGCTCGACCTGCGCCAGGTTCGCGTTCAGCGCGGCCAGCAACTTTGCCTGCGCCTGCGACACATAGGCCATCATTTGCAGATCGCGGTTGATCCGGTTCGGGTTATCCCCCGACAGCAGCAGTTTGATGCGGTCTTCATTGCCGGCCACATAGTGCTCGCGCAGCAGGGCAGACAATTGTTTCTTTTGACCAACAATTGTTTGTGCCAGCCGTTGCTGCTCGCCGGCGAGGTCCTGCAGGCGCACATTGGTTTCCAGGGTCTCCTGGTTGAGGTCGCGCAGGGCCCGGTTCGCGTCCGAAATCGCCTCTTCCGATTCGGCAAGCGTATCGGCGACGTCGTCCTTGGCGCTCTCGGTACGGCTGATCTCTTTTTTCAGGGCCGTAAGCTTTTGCTGGATACCGGCGCGCTGGGCCTCCGCCGCCGCCTTTTGGCGGCTGCGCTCGGTAGGCTTGGCGGCCGCGACGGTACCCGCCGCGGACAGGGCTAGCAAGCCGCACAGCAATGCGCTGGCGGCCGACTTCTTGATAGGGAAACGCAAGACTTACTTCGCCTTCCCTTGGTTTGCCACGGCCGCGGTCGCTGCGGCGATCGCTTCCTGGTCGCCCAGGTAGTAGTGGCGGATCGGTTTCAGGTTTTCATCCAGTTCATACACGAGCGGCTGGCCGTTCGGGATGTTCAGGCCGACGATATCGGTATCGCTGATGTTGTCCAGCATCTTGATCAGGGCACGCAGGCTGTTGCCGTGGGCCGAAATCAGGATCTGCTTGCCGGCGCGGATCGCCGGGGCGATTTCCTCGTCCCAGGCCGGCATCACGCGCGCCACGGTGTCCTTCAGGCATTCGGTCAGTGGAATTTGCTGCTTCGGCAGGCCGGCATAGCGCGGGTCCTTGAAGGAGGCGCGGTCGTCGGTTTCTTCGAGCGGCGGCGGCGGCGTGTCGTAGCTGCGGCGCCACACCAGCACCTGGGCGTCGCCATATTTCGCGGCCGTTTCTCCCTTGTCCAGGCCCTGCAGGGCGCCGTAGTGGCGCTCGTTCAGGCGCCAGTCGTTCTTGATCGGCAAATACATCTGGTCCATCTCGTCGAGCGCCAGCCACAGCGTGCGGATTGCGCGCTTCAGGACCGAGGTGTAGGCGAGATCGAATTCAAAGCCGGCTTCGCGCAGCACGCGGCCTGCGGCTTTCGCTTCGTTGACGCCCTTCTCGGTCAGGTCGACGTCGACCCAGCCAGTAAAACGGTTGGCCAGGTTCCAGGTGGATTCGCCATGGCGCATGAATACGATTTTGTACATAAGCTCTTCTTTGCTATCGATTAGAAAACGTGCGAAGGCCCCGCTACCGCTGATCGAGGTCTTAAAAATATTCCTGTCCGGCTTCTATTTTATAATGGCCGGATTGCGTTCAACCATTGGAAGCCTTGTGAAATTCATCCTCGATAATATCTTCATCGTCGCGATTGCCGTTGTTTCCGGTGGCGCGCTGCTCTGGCCGGCACTCGCGCCGAAGGGCCGCCGCGCCTCCGCGCTGCAAGTGACCCAGTTCATCAACCGCGGCAAGACCACGATTCTGGACGTGCGCAGCGCCGACGAATTTGCCGCCGGCCACGTGCGCGACGCGAAAAACATTCCGCTGGCAGACTTGGGCAATCGCATCGGCGAGCTGGAAAAGTCGAAAGGCCGTACCCTGGTCGTCGTCTGCCAGACCGGCGCCCGCTCCGACAAGGCCGTCCGCCAGCTGAAAGCGGCCGGCTTCGAGGACGCGCTCAGCCTGGAAGGCGGCATAGCGGCCTGGACGGCTGCCGGCCTGCCGGTAACTAAGTAAAATCAAGACAGGAAGGAAGAACCATGAGTGCTCACGTTGTCCTCTACCACACCGCCAGCTGCCCGTATTGCGTCCGCGCCGAGCGCCTGCTCGAAGCGAAGGGCGTGACTGAAATCGAGCGCATCCGCGTCGACCTCGACCCGGAACAGCGCCAGATCATGATGCAAAAGACCGGTCGCCGCACCGTGCCGCAGATTTATGTCGGCGAAACCCATGTCGGCGGCTTCGACGATTTGTATGCACTCGACCAGGCGGGTCGGCTGGATCCGCTGCTGAAGGGAGAGTAAGGCGGGCGGTAAGGCCGTGGGTGCGGGTTGATCAGGCGTCGCACCCGGGCACAAGTGCCCGGGCTACATCGGGGCGGGGCGAAAAAGGCTCCCCGCAGGAGTATTTTATCCAAATTGATTTTGATACAATTGCCGTTGCGTTGACTCCAAGCCGCATCGGGGGCGGCGCTTTGCCGTTCCTTTTACTTCACAACGAAAGCGTTCCATGTCTGACGAAAACCTGCAACCAGTCTTCCAAATCCAACGCGTCTATCTGAAAGACATGTCGCTGGAACAACCGAACTCCCCAGCAATCTTCCTCGAGCAGGAAGCCCCGACCATCGAGGTCTCGCTGGACGTTGGCGCTGAAGCAATCGCCGAAGGCATCTACGAGTCGACCGTGACGATCACCGTGACCGCCAAGGTCAAGGACAAGGTCGCTTTCCTGGTCGAAGGCAAGCAAGGCGGCATCTTCGAGGCACGCAACATCCCTGCCGACCAGATGGATCCACTGCTGGGCATCGGCTGCCCGAACATCGTGTACCCGTACCTGCGCGCGAACATCGCCGACGTGATCACCCGTGCCGGCTTCCCGCCAGTGCACCTGGCCGAGATCAACTTCGAAGTGTTCTACCAGCAGCGCCGCCAGGCGATGGCTGAAGCCGCTGCAGCTGCACCGGCAAACTAAGTTTGACTGATTGTTCGGCCGTTCCGGCATGCTGCCGGGCCGGCTGGAATTTCGTGATGGGCATCCCTGCCGCGCCTTTTTTACTGGAAAAGCGCGGTGCGGATGCCCTTTCTGCCATATTGGCGTCTGGTTTTACCGAGCCTGCTGCCCTGCCATGATCCTTTCCCGCCTGTCTGCCACCGTCCTGCTGATGCTGGCCTGCGCGCACGCCTGCGCCGCCGACTTCCGCTCGGTCGGCGCGCCGTCCGTGGTGCTGTATGACGCGCCCTCGGTCAAGGGCGGCAAGCGCTACATCGCACCGCACGGCATGCCGGTCGAGATCGTTGCGCGCTATGGCGACTGGGTCAAGGTGCGCGACGTCGATGGCGAATTTGCCTGGACCGAATCGAAAGGTTTGTCGGCACGCCGCAATGTCGTCGTGAAGGTTCCGTTTGCCAGGGTGCGCGCCGCGCCCGACGACAACGCGGCCATCCTCATGACGGCGGACAAGGGCGTGCTGCTCGAACTGGTCGATCCGCAAGCGGGCGACTGGGTCCGCGTGCGCCACCAGGACGGCATCGCCGGCTTCGTGCGTGCGCCCGAGCTCTGGGGCATCTGAATCTAACCATGCAAGAAACGAAAAAAATGAACAAGATTACTGTTCTCGGCGCGGGCGCCTGGGGCACCGCCGTCGCCATCGCGGTGGCCGCGCGTCACGATGTGCTGCTGTGGGGCCGCAATGCCGAACAGATGGCCGCCACCGCGGCCGCGCGCGAGAACACGACGTATTTGCCGGGGCAGCCCTTGCCCGACAACCTGCGCGTGACGGCGGACTTCGAAGCGGCCTTGTCGCACGTACTCGACGCCGGGACGGACGAGGCGCCGCTCCTGATCGCGGCCTGTCCAGTGGCCGGGCTGCGTCCGCTGCTCGAGCAATTAAAAGGCCGGGCCATCCCGAACGTCGTCTGGCTCTGCAAGGGGTTTGAGTACGGCACCGGCTTGCTGCCGCACCAGGTGGTGCGCGAAGTACTGGGCGACGCCGTGCCCGGCGCCGCGCTCTCGGGCCCCTCGTTCGCACAGGAAGTCGCGCGCGGGCTGCCTTGCGCGCTGGCGGTGGCCTCGACCTCGAGGGCGTTGCGCGACAGCGTCGTCGCCACCGTCCACGGCGGCAACCTGCGGGTGTATGCCTGCGACGACGTCATCGGCGTGGAAGTGGGTGGTGCGGTGAAAAACGTGCTGGCGATCGCGACCGGCACCGCGGACGGCCTCGGCCTGGGCCTGAATGCACGCGCGGCCTTGATTACGCGCGGCCTGGCCGAGATCACGAGATTGGGCATGGCGCTCGGCGGGCAGGCCGGCACCTTCATGGGGCTAACCGGGATGGGAGATTTGATCCTGACCTGCACCGGGGACTTGTCGCGCAACCGCCGCGTCGGCCTGGCGCTGGCGCAAGGCAAACCGCTGGAGACGATCGTCGCGGAACTGGGTCACGTGGCCGAGGGTGTGCCCTGTTCGAAAGCGGTACGCGACCTGGCCGCCAAGCTGGGCGTGGACATGCCGATCACGAATGCGGTGGCGGCAGTGCTGTTCGACGGGTATGACGCGGCGGAGATGGCGAAGCAGTTGCTGGCGCGCGATCCGAGGAATGAGCTGGCGTAAATAATCCGTCGGGTGGATAACCCACCCGACGGCGCCGAATTACCCGGCCTGTCCCCGTGCCGCGTTGGTCGGCCCGCCGGTCCGTACCGGCCCCAGCAGAATCGTCATCAAGACCACCGCATCCTGGTTGGCGCGGATCCCGTGCGGCTCGCCGCCGGCCAGGAACAGCATTTCGTTCGGGCGCAGCACGACGCTGCGTCCGTGCGCATCGACGGCGATCTCCCCTTCCAGGCACAGCAGGGTCACTTCACCCTCGACCCGGTGTTCCGGCATCGGCTTGTCCTTCGGGACGATCAGCCGGATGAGTTCCATGTGCTCGGTCTTTGCCAGCGCGATCGACGTGAAATTGGCGATGTCGTCTTCGCCGCGTTGCAAGGCGATCCGTTCGCCCGATGCTGCGTGTTGCAAGGCCATGTCGCCTCCTTTATTTATTCATCTTCATTGGTGTGCGGCACCCCGCGCAGCCAGGTCACCAGCGCAAAGGCATCCTCGAATCCGCGCGCCAGCCGCGGCACCAGCTCGTCCGGATCGTTCACCTTGAGCGGCAGTTCCGTCCACACGAAAAAACTTTTCAGCTTGATGTGTTCGATATGCGGGTGCGCCGGATCAAAACCTTTTGGCGGACGCTGCAGTTTGTCTTCGTCAAGCAGGTCGCCATAGGTCGCGCGCAGGTGTTTATTCTTTAACATTTTTGCGAAACCTGTCGCATCGTTGACCACGTGCTGGCGGATCGCTTTCAGGCGCGCTGCTGGCGGCAGGTATTCGCCGGCGCCGATGCCGAGCGTCCCGTTGCCGTCGATCTGGAAATAATAGGTCGAGCCGCCGCCTTCGCTCGGACGGCGCTTGTTGTTCGGCGTGATGCCGGCCGAGAAGCGGGTTTTATAGGGAGTCTTGTCGTTCGAAAAACGGATGTCGCGATTGATGCGGAACATCGCCTTTTTTGGATCGACGCCGGCGATCAGGCGGTCGAATGTCGACAGCTCGCGGATCAGTTCAGTGACGACCGCCAGAAACTCTTCGCGCAGGATGTCGTAGCGCGGTTTGTTCATGATGAACCAGGGACGGGTGTTGTTTTCGCTTAGCTCGCTAAGAAATTGCGTCAAGTCACGCAGATGCATGGAAAGTCCGAAAATAAAGTTACGGGGAGGGGCGTGGACGCTTGCCGACGGTCACATCGACGGTCGACTCGCGGTTCTGGCGCATGAGTTTGAGTTTGGCTTTGGCGCCGGGCGCCAGCTGGGCGATCAGGTTCAGCATGTCGCCGGTATTCTTGACGATCTTCCCTTCGACCGCGAGCAGGATGTCGCCCGGGCGCACGCCGGCGCGGTCGGCCGGGCCGTTGCGCACGACGCCGGCGATGATGGCGCCGCTGCTGCGTCCGAGTCCAAAACTGTCGGCCAGTTCCGGCGTGATGTCCTGCGATTCGATGCCGATCCAGCCGCGCACCACTTGCCCGTTCTTGATGATCGATTCGAGCACGGTACGCGCAGTGGACACCGGAATGGCGAAGCCGATGCCGATCGAGCCGCCGGTCTGCGAATAGATTGCCGAATTAATGCCGAGCAGGTTGCCGTGGACATCGACCAGGGCGCCGCCCGAGTTGCCGAAGTTGATCGCGGCATCGGTCTGGATGAAATTTTCGAAGTGGTTGATGTGCAGGTTGTTCCGCCCCACGGCCGAGATGATGCCCATGGTAACGGTCTGGCCGACACCGAACGGGTTGCCGATCGCCAGCACCACGTCGCCGACCCGGGCTTCGTCGGGCTGGCCCAGCACCATCACCGGCAGGTTGCGCTCGCCGATGCGGATCACGGCCAGGTCCGTTTCCGGATCGGTGCCGACGACGCGCGCCGCCGCTTTACGACCGTCCGCCAGGCCGACTTCGATCTGGTCGGCGCCCTCCACGACGTGGAAGTTGGTCAAAATATAGCCTTCGCCGCTGACGATCACGCCCGAACCCAGGCTCGACATCTGCTCTTCGGGCGGCATGCGGTCTCCGAAAAAGCGGCGGAAGAACGGGTCCTTCAAAATCGGATGGGCTTCGCGCGAGGCCTTGCTCGTGAGGATATTGACCACCGCGGGCATGGCGCGCCCGGCGGCGTCGCGGTAGCTGGCGGTCGGCGGGCTCGACTGCGCTTGCAGCACGGGTACCTGGCGCGCACCGGCGCCGACCGGCACCTGCACCGGCATTTTTCCGAGCCAGTCCGGGCGCAGGGCAGCGACGACGAAATACAGCGCGAGTGCGACCGTCACCACCTGGGCGAACAACAGCCACAGCCGGCGCAAGGGCGAGGCCGGGCGGATGGTGACGATGTCGTCTTTCACTGTTTAGGGAGTGCGGCGCAGGGAGTCGCGGATTTCACGCAGCAGCAGCACGTCTTCCGGCGTGGCCGGCGCTGCGGCCGCCTCGCTCGGGACGATGCGTTCGCGCATGCGGTTCATCAGGCGCACCATCTGGAAAATGATGAAGGCGAGGATGAGGAAGTTCAGCAGGATCGTCAGGAAATTGCCGTAAGCGATCACCGCACCGGCTTTTTTTGCTTCCGCCAGTGCGAGGGTGGTTCCCTGGTTATTCAGGGGTATATAGTAATTCGCGAAATCCAGGCCGCCGAACAATTTACCAATCGGCGGCATGATGACGTCCTGGACCAGGGAATCGACGATGCGCCCG
>Ga0308169_10002573_pt1 | contig 18636 bp, 24 predicted proteins | sample PhyBR1_2_FD_202139 | JGI IMG/M metagenome (GOLD analysis project Ga0308169, IMG submission 202139) | Phyllosphere microbial communities from UC Gill Tract Community Farm, Albany, California, United States - DLSLSB.R1 | ecosystem: Host-associated > Plants > Phyllosphere > Unclassified | place...
TACGGGAATACTTGTAACGTACGAGCAATCTATATTCGCTTGGACTGAGGGTAGTCTGAGTCGCCCAAGCAGAGTAGTCGGTGAAGGTGAGAAGCGAAAAGAAGTCTCGTCTTCGATCTTCGACTTGACAACTTGTTACGCTTCACTACAATCTCTTGCTTTGCGCTTGATGGCTCTGGATGGAGCTTCGGAGTCTCTAGTCATCATAAACTAGCAGCAGAGGCGCTTCTCGCTCTTGCTCCGTCTTGTTTTCGACCTGTTTCCCTCTCTGGTTTCTACTCGCTTCTGAGGGCTTGTAACGCTCATGCAGGTCGCCAGCGAGCGCTATTATCGATTTACTCCAAGGCTACAGATTGCAGCAGGCAAGGGGAACGACCCGGTAAGTCCAGATTTCGATGTCTTCGCTCACTCTTCGTTTCAAATCGCTTATGAGCGATCTTCAATCTTGCTCGAGCAGCTCACAGTCCGACATAGCTTGTTCAGAGCCTATGTTCTTAAGCTTATGTTCTCGCTAATCGCCCGCATTCGTCAATTCCGAAACTCTCGATGCTCTTCGCGTTTTCGCCAGTTCTGTCGAATTCACCTTCTGCCGTTTCAGCCATCGGTGACGAATCTCCCGCCATTCTGGAGGATAACCAATACACAGAAGTACCTCCCGATTGTTCCTCAGAGGTGAGCACGTGCACTATCGTCGTCTCGCAACGTTCTTTTCGACAACCGACTTCGAATCTCCTTCTCTAGGTTTATCAACAAGCCTTGTGTCTTCCTTCTCTCCAAGTACTCCTCGTACACGACTGGATCTTCCAACTACGTCGACGGAGGTCAGTTTGAACTTTCGCCTTTTACTCTTTTCCGACTTGAGCCTGTACTGATGTCGAACCCTTGTTGGGACCTTCAACACACAGGATATTTGATCTGGTAAACAGCTACACGCTGTTGTCATCCTCCCTCTTCCCGCCGACACTCCAAAAACCTACACTTTGTAATTAGAAAACCCCCTCCTCTCTCTTTGATTGATCAGTACCCACTCTCTCTCCTTCTCTCTCGCAATGAATGGTAATACCAATAGAACTAGGGATCTCATTACTTTCTGCTCAAGTGAGGGAAGACTGAGAGAGTTGAGACTGCTTCGCAAAGAAAGAGCTTTCCTTCCTATTCACTTCTTTCCTTTGCACGACGAAGAATTGCTATCGTTAGACTACTCTACTCGTTGCCTACTCCCGGATTCAATCCACTGGAGGCTCTCTTCTTTCTTCCGCTCAAGTCTTCTTGCGAGTGTTTGCCTCTCGCTCTTTCTCTTTTTCGTCGATCTTCTGTTTTCCAGACCTCTCAGGACTCGTCCTTTCTCTCTGTTCTTCCTTGATCTTACTATTTGACGTTCGGCGCCCACTCACGCCAGACAAGGCGCGAAACGTAGATCGATGGAAAGTGCGTTTTCGACTCTCTTTGCGAAAATAAGAAAATTCTCTTCGAGGAAACCATCTCTTCACTTCTCACGCTTCGGTCTAGATCTACAGTCATTCCAACGACGCTTCAATCGTATCCACCTAGACCAGTAACTCGTCCAAGTCGAACGAGAACTCATCAACGTGTTTTCCTCTCTCTTTCACTCAACCTCTCTCTCTCCTCTTGCCCTCACTCCAGTCCACTCAAACCACTCTCAAGATGTCCGTCGCACCACCACAGCCACCCCGCTCCTCGTTCTCTCCAGCTCCTCCTCCTCCCCGTTCTTCTTCCCCCGCACTCTCTTCTGCTTCTCGACCAAGCACCCCAAATTTCTTATCCCAATCCACTCGGACTCGTCCACAACCTACACTGAACTTATCTGCTCTACTAGCGGATCTTTCAACGCTCGATAAGAACCCAGGATTATTGGAGGGGGAGAAATTCAGAGTGATTAAGGAAGAGGATCAATACGCACCGAAGGAAGAGAAGAGGGGATTGGACGATGTGAGGAAAGAGGGAAAGGAGGCGTTGAAGAGTAGTGAAGTGGAGGGAGTTACGGAGGAATGGTTGGAACGAATGGAGAGGATTTTGGGAAGAGCAGAGGGAGTACTCGGGGAGAAGGAAGGGGAGGGGAGGAAAGGGAGAATGGAGGGATTGGAGAAGTGGGTTGAAGGAGCCGAGGAGGGATTGAGGGAGTAAAGGAGATCGAGAAAAAGGTGAGTTTTGCGAAAGTTTTCGCTGAGTTCGATGCAGAGAGGTGGAGCTGATCACGGTTTGCTTCAACAAAGTCACATCAAACGACGTTGGTTCATATTGGAGAAGAAGTGGAGATGGTGCTCTGACAAGGTGAGTTACAGACGCTTTCAAATTCGTCGTTTCGTTTCGATCGTTGATTCCAAGTATCTGTCGCTCAGCTGCCCAGTTATACAAGACTAGATCACCCTCAACAAAAAGGCTCTTCGGTTTCTTTCAAGAAGGAAATCCAGACCAGCGATCTACGATACTCGAACTTTCAGCTTTCCTCGTCACTTCCGCATCCCCGAGTCCTCCTCATCCTCATCTCTCGCCTTTCCTCTCAACCTCGCCTGCCTGTCGTACGTCTCATTTGGTCATTCGAAGGAGGTGGAGGAATTGGAAAGGAAAGTTCTTGAAAGGGTTGGGTATACTAGGGAAGTTGCGAAGAGTTGGAATCATTCAAATCGATGGTGCTACTTCCTATTCCGTCGCTCCCTCTTCCAGTCTCGAGCTGCGGGAAAGTGTATCCCTCAGTCAGGCTGGCATCGTCTGAGCAGGGGTTTCATCGTGCTTTCATTCTCAATTCATTCTGCGTTCGAAGCTGGTTCAGATTGATTCTCGCGAGGTACTTTCCGTCTAACTTTCCCGTTTCGCTGGTTACTGATCAACCTCATATTCGATCTCACAGCTTCTGCAAGTCCCGTCACGCTTCGAAGATACGCTTCGAAATTGCTACTCGTCGATTCTCGAAAGCTTCGTCGCTCAGATCAGAGTGTTCTCGCATCGCTTCGAATGATTCCAACAAGCTCTTAGCGATAATCCAGCTCGCCACTTCCTCCTTGCGCTACGAAAAAGCAGGGAAAGGATTCGACAGGAATGGTTTGAACGAATCGGGCGAATCGAGCGAATCGAGCGAAGTGACGAAGGAATCAAGGAGGAGGACGGGCAGAGTGATCAGGAATCCGGGAAGAAAGGGATTCTACGAGGAGGACGCCGAGGGACAACGCAGGAGACATGGGGAAGAGGAAAAGGGTCAAGTGAGGTTAGTTATGATTCTCGCTCTTTCATCATGGGGGGGCAATGAGCTCACAAGTACTGTCGTTCTCAGCTAGCTGCCTCACAATCCTCAAGAGTATAGCAGTGATCAAATTTGAAGGAAGGTGAGCAGGAATCGTTCGCCAATTCTGCTCCCTTCTCCAGCTGAAATGGCGTCGTTGGATTCGTCTCACAGCTGTCGATGACCCACTATTATCTTGTTCGACTCACACTTGATCAAAGAATCGGCTCATCGTTGAGTTGCTGGCTTCCATCCAACAACTCATTCTCTTTCTCGAACAAATCTTTTCGAATCGACCATTTTCGATTGATCAACATGCCGGAACCCTTCAACATCAAGCTCTCTTGGCGCAACGGGTCAGATGTCGACGTCGATGTAAGACAGCGGGATGGGATGGGAGCCGTTTCGATCTTGTTCTCGAAGATGAGTTTTGCAAAATTCGTAAAGTTCGAAAGTTCGTTTCTCTCTACTCTCCACATCGACCGGCACACGCATGAGACTTATACAGCATGTGATTATCTTCATAGATTGCTCCTCCTAGCTCGTCGGCTTACTCGCTTCTTCCCCTTTCGACGACTTTCTACGCCATTTTACTCTTTCCTTTTCGATTCCTATCGCTCTCTCGCACTCTCCAACCATTCGACGCCTTCCTTCACCTCTACCCCCGCTCTCCTCCGCCGAATCTTCTGAACCCTTCTTCCCGACGTCTTCCCGAATCCCTCTAAACCCGAATCTCTATTCAACCGGCACTTTCACGGCTAACGGAAACGCCTTCGAAGGAACGCAATGGCGTAACGGCTACGTCGCTTGATCGCCCTCTTGCCGGAGTGGGGATGGAAACGTCGGGAGTAGGAAGAACGAACGAAGGGCTTCTTCACACTTCAACGCATCCCTTCCTCCTCCGCTTTAACTTCGACGCCAATGCCTTCTAGAGGGACACGCAACAGATCATCTTCGCGGAGACGGCAGAACAAAAAGGCAAAAATGATCGAAATGCGGTCGATTAGTGAGCAAAGCTTCCCCTTTCCTCGTTCAGCTCTTCCGACACTGACTCTCTCCCCTGACAAGTCAATGGATTTCACACAGATTGGCGAGACGCTCAAATGAAACGAGATGAGTTCATACGATCGGTACCGCATCAATTTCCTCCAAGTACGTTCCCTTTCTGTTTTGTTCTCTGACTCCCGGTACTCTTGCTGATTCCCGCATATTGCGCAGATCCAAACGCAAGTCATGATATTAACACAGCTATAGAGACCGCTTGGACAAAGATGATCGAAGTAGAAGGAGAGATGAGGGCGAAATGCGCGGAATTGAAATACGACGAGGGAGAAGTCGAGAAGTATTGGGATAGTCTCGTGCGTCTGCCTTTTCTTGCTTCTCTCGCTCGGATAGCTAAATGAACTGAGGGAGGGTAGTGTGACCAATATCGACAAAACCGAACAACAACGGCTTCTCAACAGTTTCAACCGGTGTCAAGGCAAGCTCCAGCGGAGGATTCTGGGTATCAAGGCGAAGTAGAAAGGTAAAGACGAGGAGACAAATCCCTTAGGAGCCAAAGGTAGAAGAGATAATTGTTATTGCGAAAACACCTTTTCCTTTATCCTCTCTTTCGCTACTCTCGATTGTCTCAGCGTCCTTACTTCGTTCCCTCAGATTCAGTAACCGTGACTGTCTGTGAGCGCTGTGAGTGATCCTCAAGCAGTCTGATCATCAAGCAAAAGTATCGGTTTCTGATTACTAGAGAACGAAGAGGAAGTCTACTCACTTCAATCCAACCAGAGCTGCTGAGCCGAGCAATGATATCTGACGGGAGTAAGAAGTTGCCAAAGCTGTAGACCATCTTTCCGTCGGTGAAGCGGTATTGAAACTGACGAAGAGACTCGGTAAAAGATCAATGCAACATCAGCGAGGAGATAAGACAGCATGCTCACAAAGTGCTTCGAGTCAGCCATCGTGATCATGACAAGTTCAGCCTCGATTGCACGAGTGCTCAAAGGTCGAGAGTAATTCACCCAGGGGTCTCTTTCCGGCTCGAGAGCTTTCAAGAAGTCTTCTTTCCACTGAACCATCAATGACTCGTTCGTGATATCGCCGAGAGTGTCACGGGTAGTGGAGAGCTTGAGGACGGTGGAGCAGAGCGTGTCGACTAGGGCGACGATCTTCTCTTTGCGTTGAGAGGGCGAAGTGTAGGTCATTCTTGCTTGAAGCTGAGGGAGCCGATCGTTGCGAATGAGAGGCAATAGAGTAGGAGATGATCCGCCGAGAAAAGAGGGAAAGGAAGGAGAGAGAACGGGAAGTGGGAGATTGAATTCGAGTAAAGTCTAAATCCGAGATGAGAGGTATCCGAGGGAATGCTGGAATCGAACCTCCTATTCCGACTCTGAGTCGAATATCGTGATCTGTTGGCAGACAGCTGATGTGAGAGTCAGCGCTCAACCCCCATAGCTAAGGAAGGTGAAAGAGAGAAAGGGGGAAGTCGAAGAAGTGAATCTCGTATGAAGCGAGTCTGAAGCACGCTGAAGCGGTTGGACTGCGAGAGATGGAAGGTGGGAAGAGACATGGTGGACAATGAGGAGAGGAGGAAGAACGCCTCGAAGCGAAGCTTGCAAGATCCGAGTGAAGAGTTTGTAACGGAAATCGATGCCGAGGGAAGCGGTGAAATCTCGCGCTTGTCGCGATGAAAATGACGGCAGCTTGTAGAGAGAACGTACGTCTTTTATCTACGGCGAGGCTAGTAGAGAGTCAGTCAGTCGGTCGTGTCAATGCAAGCGAAAAAGAGGGAAAAATTGGGTAGACGCACGTTTCGAGCCCACGACACTGCTCTAGCTGAAGCGCTCAAGCTTTTGGCCGTTGCCATGAGGCTGTAGAGTACCTGTGCCGCAGCTCACCGTTGCTAGTCGCAATCGCGAGCGAGTGAACGAGGCTGAATCGATTTGAGCAAATCCGAAACTAGACAAAAGCGGGAGGCGAGCCGATAGATCTGCGTAGCCTCCAATCAGCCGATATACTCTTCCAAGCGTACCTAGAGCGAGTAAAAGGAGTCAGAGCGAATGGTAAGAGGGAAAGAAATCACTCGTTCAACTTGAACTTCTTCTCCCACTCACTACAAGTCTCAGAACTGCTCTGTTACTCGCCGAATCCATCAAGAGAACGATCAAGAACGCTCTCGGACCAGTCTCAGTGTCGCCCGTCAAGTTCTCGCTGTTCAATAGCTCTTCATCTTTCGAACTCGTTTCAACTACAACACCTTCGAAACAGCTCGTAGAACTGACACTATATCATCAAGAATCGCTCTATCCCGCTACAGACGAGTCTAAAGCGGACTCGGCGTTGGCAGTGATCGTTGAAGTTGGATTTCGAGATGGAGATGAAGTCGAAGGTGGAATCGGAAGTTATCGTGCGTACAAGCCTCTCTGCAGAACTCTATACATTGTACTGATGATCTAGATGATAGACCAAGGGTATTTGGGTTCTCAGCCCAGAAGAGATTGCGCAAATCAAGGGATTCAAGGACTCTAAAGAAGACATAGAATGGTTGGTAAGTACTGCGGCAGCGAAAGCGGCTGAGCTGACGGGCTTATAACTGAAGTAAAGGTCCACCGCCTTCCGACGGGTCGATGGAGCATGGAGATACATCTGGTCAGGTTTCTCCGAAAACTCTCCCTCGTTTCGTGATCTGATGCGATTACAATGTCTCTAGTCGAAGAAGACGGCAGAATCTGGCAAGTGCACATTTGGCGTCTTCCTCGGAGCTTTGCGGCAGAATGAGGACTACCTCAACGGAACCTCGAAACTTGCCTGGGCTCGAGGCGGGGCGACAACTCGACTTTGCGACGTCAGTGTTCCTTTCTCGCTATCTTGTGCTGAAGTGTGACTGAACAGACTTGTATTAAAAGGTCATATCACCAGTCAACCCTCTCACAGTCCTGCAGACGATCTCGGATGATCAAATTGAAGAGGATCAATTTGATGCCCATAATTCCAGTATCGGATGGCCTTCTTTCATGCCGTTTACCGAAGTCATCACAGCCCTGGAGAAGCATGTACGTTGCGTCTCGCTGCCTTTCCCATCAGCCTGACAATGCTGAAACCTGAACCTTTTTCTAAATCAGAATTCTCTCGCAATCCGTTTCGAATTCGTCGCTCCAGAACCCCAAACTCGTCGACCGGCTGCGGAAAAAATTGCACTCATGTGCTTTGATCAGCTCAAGCACGGCGACTTGGCTTTTCGATTCGCAACAATCGATTCCGAGCCCCGCTTTATTTTCGCTCTCAAATCGCTCCTCGTTGCCAGTTGCTCCTACTTTCGCACTTGTACGTTCTCTTCTCTCCCATTACATATTGGGCATGCTCAGCTTATGCTCGCTCGCTCAGTGTTTGCGTCCGGATTTGCCGAAACCACCAATTCCGCTTCGATCACTCTTGACCAACTGTCTGCCCCTGCTGCACTCAACAAGTCTCTCACCTTTGACAACATCCAACTTGGACCTTTCTACACTGCTTCAACTCAGCAAACTACGAGCAGTCCTGCCCAGTCACATCCGTCGGTTCAGCTTTTGAAAGGTGAAGACATCGAGCAAGACTCAGCGAGACCAAGTAAGCGGAAACGAACCGAACTTGACATTGCAGAACCGATATCGTTGTCTATACCCTTCATCGATATTGCCGAGACCGAGTGAGCCAATTTTCTCGCCGTGATCTAACTCATCGCTGATATTGCGTTTTGACAGTTTCACCACCTATCGGGCACTGCTCGCTTACTTCCACACTTCACTTGTCCCTTTCACCTCTCTGCCCTCCGAATATCTCGTCGCTCGTCAAGAAGCACTCGCAGAGCACGCATCAGAAGAAGGAAGCGAAGCTTTCGAGTTCGAGACTCCTGAAGATTGGTTCGACGCTGCTTTCTATGACTTGGAGGGCCAGAAGGATTGGCACGGTATCGAACCTTGCTCGCCGCACTCGATGTTCCGACTTGCGGATTGTTACGGAATCAAGGAATTGAGGGAATTGGCGAAGAGTCGAATCTTGAGGAGTTTGACGATCGACAATGTAAGCTACTTTCCTGTCTCTATCTCTCTCCCTCAAGAAATCAAGCTGATCCAATGACGTCCTCCGCAGGTTGCCTACGAGCTATTCAGTCCTCTGTCTTTCGATTACGAGGAAATCCAAGAAGCTGTTCTCAAATTCTTCAACAATCACTGGGTAAGCTCTACCTTCCTCTATCCTTCTACACTCCTATTTGAGGCTGACTCTTCGGGTTCTGCTCTTTCTATGTCCCAGGCGGAAGTCAAATCGACGAAAGCTCTCGAAACGGTTCTCGAAAAGTTCGCTGCTGGAGAATTACCCGAGGCGTTGGAGCTCGTCAAGAAGGTATGGCTAGCGATGGAACCTGTCAAGAAGAGTGGAGATACTGTGGTAGAGAAGAAGTGAAGCTGGTCTTCGTTCTCCCTCGTATCGAAATCGTAATTTACGAAATGATCTTTCTTCGTTCGTTGCTCGACGAATGGCTTGCGAATAAAGTCCCATACCGTTGTCTCTCGCACTCCTTGATTGTGCAGGAAGCTTACGCAACCTACTAGAGGGCGAGCGATGAGCGGAATCCCAGTGGAAAACGAGTTTTAGCGTTTGCGAAGAAGTTTCGATCTTTTCCGAGTAGAACAAGCCATTGCCACCATTCTCACGGACGATCGAGGAAGCAGAGGAAAGCTGTATCTACTTTGGAGCGAGAGTCGAAGCGAACGAGAATTTGCTCGTTCAACTTGACCATCTCCCACTCACTCATCAGCTCAAGACCGCTCGATTACTCACTCGATCCATCAATATAGCGGTCAAGAACGCTTTCCGAATAGCCTCAGTAACGCTCATCAAGTCCTCGTCATTCAGTAGCTCTTCATCTTTCGAATTCGTTTCGACCTCAAATCCCTTCCAACAACTCAAGCTAGATCAAATAGACCCATCTAGAGCAGCTTCAAGATACCTAGTTCATCGTATCCACCAGCTGGCTCGGCTCGAACGGCGGGAATCGATGAATAGGAACTCCGGATAAAGTGGTGAAATTCGGTTAGTCTTGAACGTCTCTCTAGGCACTCAGAAAGACGCTGATTGATCAGGATGAGCTCAATTAGCCGTACAAAGCTTCGAGGGAGAAGAAACATGCGATTTTTCGAGTTGATTCATTCGAGAAACTGATTATTTCGTAAGGCCAATCTCGTCGGGTTTCAGCTGTTCTACCGTACTGACTCCCTCCCTTCCCGTTCCGGAGACGATACTGCTGAATAATCCATGCGAGGTCACCTCAAATTCGGTCAGTCCTGAATCTCCTTTCCGCTGTTTCGTTCGAATTTCGCTGAAGCGGGATTCGACTCGCGACAGTTACGAGTGCACGCTCAAGATCGCAAAAGAGTAAGATGACGCTGATCGTCACAGGATTCTTCCTCGCTTGGTCAGGTCTCACGGAAAGTAGGTCGAGAGGTGTGTAAATGGCTGATCTCGTTCGCTAGCAAAACCACAGAGCTGACGCACCTCTCAAGGCTCTAGCTCTCGAAGCTCACGCTCTGCTCCACATCAATCGGAAGCGGTACCACGCAAGCTTAGATGCTTTCTGGCTCAGTCGTTCAAGACTGAATCAGAAACGGAACCGTCAAGTTTTCACAGCTTTCGGCCCTTTCGACGAGGCGGTACATTACTCGACCTCTCCCTTCCACTCGCAATGGCTATACTGATCTTGAGCTGTCACGCAAAACAGGGAAGCCTGGAGAAACGTCTTGAACACGAACCTGTCAATTCGCAAACTTCATCGCTTAATTCAAGGACAGCAACGCATCATTACAGTCAAACGCTTCTCGAAGTCCGCGTCTTCTGCTTGTGTTCGATTCTGCTCTGCTTCTCCTCCCTCCTCGCTTCGTGTTAGCTGTCGAATCGTGCTACGCTGCTCTTCGAGATCGTTTCGTCCTTTCTCTTCGAGATCGCTTCGTCCTTTCTCCTTGGACGACTCTTTCTTCCTTCGTGGGAGTCACCCATGCTCTAGGCCCTCATTCCATGATTACGAGTGGCTGTGCAGGTCCGCGGAAATCCTACAACGAAAGTTTCTTCGCCCCCTATCGGTGAAATTGCTTTTCTTTCGATCTCGCCTCGCTTCCCTTAACTCACCTTCGCTGATCCCACTGTCATTCAGCAGCATGCCTCAGAACGATCACGACCAAGGCAAACATGTCATCTTCGTTGTCAAAAAGACAGTTTGCAACAGAGAAGACCTCATTGACGACATGAGGGAACCTTGGGGGTGGGAAAATCTCGACCTCCACGGTGCATCTCAACCTCCTGAGATGCAGTACTTGCGGAAATGGACAACTCGAGCAAAGAAGATCGTAAAATACGCTTTCGACAAGTTGGGTCTCGCTGCTGGCCGTCACAGCGATGATTACAAGCGTCTCCTTGCTGCGACTGAATGGGATTACATCTCACACTACCTTGAAGGTATCAAGAAGAGCTCAGGTCACGGACAGCTGTATGAATTGCCCTCTCAGCTGGTTCGTCTACTTTTTGCGCTCGAAACGAGCGTTCTCTTACCGGTCAATCTCTTGTCTAGCCTTTCATCGGAAACACTGTTGACGAATTCACAGGTGTTGAACGCTATTCTACACTTATGGTGAGTTCTACTTTCTCGAGTTAGCTCCAGCTTGAATTGATGACCCGTTTCGAACAGATTCGAATCCGACTCTTTCACATCTGTCACCTCGTCCTTCAAGCGCCCAATAGTATTCTACCGACAATTGGAACCCATGGAAGCCCGAGAGCGATCATTGAGCGTTACGTGCAAGTCGAAGCTGGGAGCGATATTGCTCTAATCACCGAATCAGTTTTTACAGCAATCAAGCGCATGCACCATCGGCTAGGGATTCAAGATCAGAGGAGGCTAGAGAAGGAGATGGCAGATCTCGAGACGGTATTCGAGGAAGCGTCTGACAAGGATCGTTCGTTTTTACGATTCGAAGAGATCATTCGAGGGAATGAAGAGTACGCCGCGTTCCTTGTACGTACCCTCATCATTGCTCTTATACCTCCCTTGTGTTCTCATTACTCATATCTCATGCTGCCAGACTCACCTGCATGCTGATAGTCGAAACCATCACACTCTTCAAAGAATCCACCGTCCGCCTCCTCAGCCTGTTCCGTATCTTCCGATTCTCGGTGAAATCCTTGATAGACACGCTCAGCATGTACGCCTCTGTCTCTCTATTTGGCCCATTCAGTTTAAGCTGAATCTTGGCAAACCTCGCATGATTGCAGCTAGCGGAAGAAGTCTTCAATCCTCCTGCCACCATTCAACGTTCTCTCGCACGCAACATTCCCCCTCACCTTTCTTACCGTCAACTTGTAATCTACGACACCATCTAAGCCTCTCCTTTCGTAGCTCTCGGTGTTTTCGAAATCAGTTCTTTCTCTTGAAGTTTGTGTAAGATACTGTGCGAGTTTGCCAGATAGCGAGAGCTACTAGCAGAATGAGAAGCAGAGATAGAGCAAATAGAGCGTCGGGGATGGCGAGCCAAAACGAGCGAAAGAGTTTGCGAATCATCTGGTCGCAACGCTCCCATCCAGCGCTTTCTCTTCATATCGCTCCTTCAAGCTCGCTTTGAATATCATACCCTTCACTCTCCTCCCTTTACACTTTGGATACTCCACCAGAGTCTGCTTACGGCGATTCCTTTCCGTTTGCGAAAGGACAGCCGCGTCAAACGAGCGAAACTGGTCTCTTGACGCTTTGATTCTGAGATAGTCTGAAGGAAAATTTCCGGGTATTGACAAGCTGTTGGTGATTGAGAGGTCGAAGGTGATGGAGTAGAATCGGAATTCGATTGGAAGCGGGTTGAGGAGAGAATTCGGAGTTGTTTCGAAGGAGCGGCTAGATGAGAGCTGGCATCGATGTTGAGAGAGGGGAAGAGAATGAGAAGGGGAAAGGAAGAAGTCGGAAGAAGGGGGCTTTTGTCGGTAGTAGATGTCGAAGGAGATTCGTATAAAGTTCGCGGTCGAGGGGATTGACGCCAAGTAGCGCTGCTACTCAGCGAGACAAGAGATCACGGACGCAGATGTTGATGTGAGATCGAGGAGAGAGCTGTTCGAAGTTGAGAGGAAGAGTAGGCGGGAAAGGATCGGATTCGAAAGTTGATGCTTCGAGTTGCGAGGGGTTAGATGGCGGAAGAGAGCGATCTTGAGAGGTCGAGGTGTACTTGAACAAGAACGATACAAGGTTCTGTGAGAGATGAAAGTCAGTTCTGTGACCTTTGCGAGGAGAAAGTGGAATGTCGAAATGGTTTCTTGCGATCAAACGAGAGGGTTGCATCGAGCGAGCTCTGAGAGAATTGTGGCTTTTGCAAGGAAGCGCCATAGTCGAGATGTGATGGACGAGAAAGCGAGGGATCAAAGAGAACAGACGGAGAGTATCGATTGGTTCAAATTGACGAAAAGAGCGAAAGTGGAATGAAGGCGAAGAGATCTGCGCGTTTAGCGGCACTTTGCTTCTCGGGAGGGTTTGTTGACGTAAAGCGAAAGAGGTGACGGAGGCAGAGCATCAAGCTTGAGCAGCTGGAGGAGGAAACGGAGGTGAGCGATGAAAATGAGAGGGAAGTAAGGAAAGAAGCGTACCTTTCGAGCCCGCTACCACGTTTATCCTGTAGTTTGCTGTCTAGGATCTCACCTCGTCGATCTCACGCCATCTCCCAGAGCTCCTGTTGTTGAATAGGTGAAGTTGGTCGGATGTTCGCTTTTCAGCAAGACCACCTCAAAGCGAGAAAGTAAGGTTACAGAAGCGTGGAAGAGTAGTTTGGAAAGCTATTGGTAGAATCTGCGCAAGGTTTGAGTTTGATGGGAAGCGGCAAGGTCAGCTGAAACTGTTCGAGCGAATCAAGACGAGAAAGAGCGAGACTCACGCGAGAAGACTTGCTGCTACTCGAGTATGTTGCTATAGAGTACAACGTAGCTACCAGAGCGAGAATGAGTGAACCGAGTGAAGTGGAGGAGCCAGAAGTTTGCTCGATCAATTTGAACTTCTCCCATTCACCGCTCACCCAAAAGACGCCCTAGAACTCGCTCAGACTACCCGCAGAACCCTCAAGAAGATACAGGAGCCGCTACAGCTCGCTCCACGCTGTCCTCGCTGTTTGGTAACGCTTCAACTTTCTTGAATTTTCAAGACGTCAAGCAAGATCGCTCAAGGGGAACAGACTTGCGCTGATAGCCTTTATAGTGCTATCAAGTCATCTACTGCTGCTTGGCCTCTCGCTCAAGATCCTCAAGGGCCAGTCTCTCGCATCCTTCGTCTTCGAATCAACAAACGCAATCTTTCACTTACGGCACTTCACGGAATCGCTCAACGCTTCCAGCACTCTACGAGACGTTTCAGCAACAAGGGGACGATGGAGTGATGTGAGAAGGACTCGACGGAATGGGAAAGGGAATCCAGACATCTGGGATAGACGGATTTCTCGGGAACCGAAGGGAGTAGTCTGGCGGTCAGGCGATGCGCAGAACGAAGGGCTTGACGCAGAGGGATAGGTAGTGAGTCAATTTGAGGGGAGGGCAAGATCTTTGTCGGAGTTTACTAGTTTGAGCAAAGTAGCTCTTGTTTCTCTCTTTTCGTGATTCTGCTGATCATATCTCTCTCTTGATAGGGTCGCTATCACCATTCCATCACCTCTTTCCTACCTCTCCTTTCCGCCGCTTTCTCCCTTCTCCTTCTCCCCTCGCTCTCTTCAGACTCGTTCGACTTCCGCAATTTCAACCCCTTTCTCTTTCACGCAATCTCACCTTTCGCTCTCGATACCTCATCTTCCTCTCTAGTATCTCCCAACAACGTCAACACTGCGCAAATGCTGGAAACGGAAGCACGACGTTGGCAACGAGACTCGGGAAAAACGAGGGAAGATTGATCGATGTAGAAACTACAAAATTGCAACAAAGCTCTATCAACTCCTCTTCACCCCACCTATTCTCCTACCTACTGTAAATACCGAGAGAGAAGGGCTTGAAGATGCACGGGAAGAGGGAGTATTCGTCAAGAGGTTGAGATCGTCGTGGAGTGTTGCGAAAGGTCTCGAAAAGAGTCGATGATGAATTTGTTCGGGCTCCCAATACTGAGATGCAAAGAGCTCGTTGACTCCTTCAACTCCTCCCTGATCACGGAAGTCGAGTCAAGACAGATTCATCGAGGAATGCGAGATCAACTCGCCTCGTTCCGCTTCTTCTTGATCTCATTGAGCAAGGCGCCGAGTGCAGACATGACTTGCTGGAAGCTTTGTCGGTCTTTGATGTCGTTATCTAGCATCTGCTTCTCTTGTGAATAACTGAACACTTCCTCAGCTTGACAGAACCTCTCCTTCATTTCTCTCTCCCACCATCGAATGACTCCCCTCGCAACTCCCGCTTTCTCTCCCGCTTGACCAAGAGAAGCTATCTTCTCTAGCAACTCGTCTTTGAACTCGGCAGTAAGCTGCTGTCGGTGAAATCGGGTTTCGCGCATAAATCCGCCGATAGTCCAGCGCGGTAAGAGACGGTCGTCTTTGTCGAGAACCACCTAAAGGCAAAAGTGTCAAGCGCGTATCTCCTCGACTGTAGAAGTAATGTCCGGACTCACCTTTCCGTCCTTGAGCGCTTTGAGGAGATCAGCGAGCCAATTTTTGAGGAGGTTGTAATCCGACTTTCTTGCGAGCCATGAAGGAGCAGCTTCGCCTTTGTAGAGAGTGAGACTGACATTCCAATCCAGGACATGAACGATTGAAGGGGAAGCTTGAGCTGACGAGAGGCGGCGACCACTTCCTTAGCTGAGGAGAGGAGTTCGCTTTGATGTCGGCTAGAGGCGTTATTGATCATTCTTGATGAGGCTGAGTAAGTGAGAGGGGGGGAGAGCAAAGAAGGTGGAAAAGGAGAAGAGGAGATTAGAGAGAAGTTCTCTTGCCGGATCCGCGGGATTCGAGAAAGTGGAGACCGAGCGAGAGATAGGGGGAATTCGTGGAGAGTGGGTGAAGTAGAAAGAGGTTCGTAGTAAAGCGTGAGAGACCAAGTCATGCGAGCGAAGCGACGAAGCGAGAAAACGAAGAACCGAAGAAGCGAGGAAAACTTGCTGGAAAGCACCCGAAACTCAGCAGGAAGCGCTCAAATTCAGGCCAAGAAGCATAGAGTTGAGGCTAGCATCTGAGATATAGCGGCGAGAGGTCGAGGTTGATGTTGCTGAGTGGCTGATCGAAGAACGAAATGATAGCTCCGAATCGAGATCTCGAATCGCTGCTCCCAAGCACTATCCTCCTCCTCCTTCTTCTCCTCCGCTTCTTTCCCTCTTTTCATTTGCTTCCTTAGAGCTCCTCCTCTGCCTCAGCTCCCGCCTCCCTATCAACGCGAGAATTCCCGCTCCTCTCTCTGACAAAATCATGACTCGTTTCCATTTCCCCTACTCTCTCCATCCTCCAAGAATTGATTTCCTTTGGTTTGACGAGAGCTCGAGGAGAACATTCGATTGAGAGGGATGAAGTTGGGGTGATGAGAAGTTTCGATTGAGTGAATGATGAGGGAGTTTCGGAAGTGGTCGAGGGGTTTCAAGGTTGAGGGAAGGGGAGTGGGAATGGTGGAGATCGAAGCTGAAGAGAGATAAGACTAGAGGGAGGTAAAGAATGGGGAGGCGGGAGGAGGTGAAGTTGCTTGGAAAGCGGATGCGAGAGATTCTTCTTCGTCGAGATCCGGAATGAAATCTTCTTCTGCAGATTGGGCGATTACTGTGAATGATAAGGGAAAATGAAGAGTGCGGGAACGATGCCGAGAAGATGCAGGGAGCGAAAGTTGGGGAGAATGAGGTGTGAAGCGGAGACATGATGAAAAACAGTTGAGGGTACGAGCAGGAGAGATATTGAGAGAAGGAGGATGAGAGGGGATATGGGAATGGGAGAGGGAGAAGGAGGAAGAAGTGATAGAGGAAAGAGAAAAATTGTCAGCTTACTCTTAAGGAACTTGAGCGAAGAAGTGAAAGCGAAAACTCACCATTCAACACCTTTTTGCGTTTCTCTTCTTCTTCCTCGATCAAGCTGACCCTGAACAAACACCTCTTCCAGAACTCTTCCTCACTGAAGCTATCCTCTCGCTCCGAAACTACCTCTTTCCCAGTCTCATCCAAAACTTCTACTCCTCCTTCCTCTTGAACCATTTCCGATTGAACTAGATCTTTAGAGAGAGTCGAAAGGAATGAGGAGTAAGGTTCTCGAAGGTCGACGAGATCGTTTGATGAAGGAAGAGGAGGGAGTGAAGGGTCGAGTTGAAAGATGTTTGGATCCGATCTCAATCTACAGAGCAACCCATCTTTCCACGTCATCCCTCTGAGCGAATCCTTTTCTTCCTAATGACGTCATCTACCGCTTGTTCAGAGAGAGAAGGTGTAACAATCGACGGTGCAGAGAGTGTCGAAGTTTGCGCGAGCTTTCGAAAGGAGCGGTTTCGAATTCGTGCGAGTCGACTCGAGTCGCTCTTGAGCGGTGAAGAAAGCTGCTGTAGACCAATTTATCAATATTGTCAGCCTGTGAGCGGAAGAAGAAGGCGGGAATGGAAATTTGAGTTCGAGAGGAGAAGTCGAAACCGATGAAGAGCACTTTCGAATCCAGCCATTTCGTCCCCCTCTCTCCCTTCCTCTCCTCCTACATAAGCTCCTTTCATCTTTGACTCGTTCCCGGCAATTCGAGCACGTCTCCCTCTCAATCCTGACAGAATGAGAGGAGAGAAACCCTCCGCTCGAAGCCCGCGTTCCCTTCCTGCCCTTCCCCTCTCTCCCACCGCCTCCTGCACTTCCCATAGATAGTAGAGAGTAGTATGTGACTTACCTGCTTCCTGGCTTCGCGGCCCAAAGCTGACAAATCCACCCGTCTCACAAATTTGAACTTCGTTGTCCAAATCAAAGGTCATGCTCTCCCTATCCCTTCTCTCTGCTACTCGATGACGTGTTTGATGAGGCGGTAGTTGCGGCTGAGGAATGGAAGTGGAAGTGGAAGGTGCGAGAGTAGTTGATGAACGAGAGGAAGAGAGAGAGGGATCAATCAATCCACTCAGAGATCTGTGAATGACCTCCCAAGATCAGCTTACTATCTCCTAGATTAGCTGATTTGTAGTGTCACTCACTCTATAGCTGTCTTGAAGGGAGTTGCCCGATTGAGGAGGAAGAAAGGGTGAGAAGAAGTGGGCGGATCGCTCCTCCCTCTTGATCGACTTTGAGGGGTCTCTGTAGTAATGAGTAGATTGCTGCAGTGCCAGTGAGCGATACTGGGTCGAATTTGAAGCTGAGGGTGAAGAGGGAGAGTGAGAGAAAGCGAGACTTTCTTGAGATCGCTTCTTGCCTCTCAACACAACGTTCTAAACGCTCTGTACCTCTCTGAAGACTCGACATGACCAGCATTACGCTCCTCTCAGCTCTACCGGGCTCTACATCTCTTATTCGCTTCTCTTTCGCTCTTCTTTCGTTCGTCCTCGTCAACAGCTCCTTCTCTTCCCTCAGTCGCTCTAGAATGACTCTACAGCATTCGAACGTGCATTGATAGCTCTGCGATGGCTTCTGCTTCCTCGCTTTCAAGATCCCTCGCAACTTTCTTCGCAACTTCCCTTCGAACTCCCACTTTCTTTCAGCGGTAAAAGACTCGTGGAACTCACTCGAGCCGCCTCCTCGATCTCCTACCTCCCGCATCTCCCACGAGTTTGCACTCCGCGCTATCGATCGGAGTCAGCGAGCGCTTTCCCTTTCTCTCTTTCTCTCTTTCCTTTTCCCTTCCTCTCGATTGCTCTCTCATGGCTCAACCCACTCGTAAGTCCTTACAAATCTCTCATACTTCGTTGGTCGCCGAAAGCTGATCTGAATGAGAACAGGTTCGATTCAAGAGATTGGTCAGTTCATCTTTTACCGAATTCGCGTTCTCGAAACTGATTCGATCGTGTTTGATAGATGCTGAATGGAAACAGGGGATCAGAGATGCGGTAGCTCAACGCGGCCAAATCCTTCACAACATGGAGCGACACGAAGAGCATGGTAACAGTAAGACTAGCTCTTTTCGTTCTACTTCATCTCGAATCTTTCGCTGATTGTGTACATGAGAAATAGGACTTGATGGACATCCTCAAGCTTATCGAGATCTAGTCGCTGCGGAGACTGCTGCTCAAGCTGCGCGCAATCGCTTCATTGAAGCGTGTATCAGTGCAGGAATTGCGAATTGGCAACAAACTGATGAGGGACGAGAAGCGAACGATCTCGTAGAACTTCGCGGTGAGGTGAGTCGATTGAAAGAGTCACAGAATTGGATGTGAGCTGAACAATATCGTCAATCATTAGCAAGCGGAATATCTCGAGCGAGCTCAAGACTACCTTCGAGACGTTGCCG
>Ga0308169_10002574_pt1 | contig 18634 bp, 22 predicted proteins | sample PhyBR1_2_FD_202139 | JGI IMG/M metagenome (GOLD analysis project Ga0308169, IMG submission 202139) | Phyllosphere microbial communities from UC Gill Tract Community Farm, Albany, California, United States - DLSLSB.R1 | ecosystem: Host-associated > Plants > Phyllosphere > Unclassified | place...
GTGGTGCCCGCGATTGTGGAGTCTGCCTAATAGGACCGATGCCAAAACGGATCGGTAACCGCTCAAGCCGCTCAAGCCAGTCGAGAATTGCCGGACAGCTAGTCGAATATGCCCAGCGCTCGACCGGCGCTACGGCGAGATCTGGTCCGACGGATATTCGGCGTAGCGCCCAGTGTAGCTTGCTATCCCGAAACACGGTCACGACAGTCCATCCCGTGCAAAACGGCTGTGTGGCAGTGATAATTACAGTTCCAAGGTATTGGCTCGACAGGTCAGTCTGGGGTGGCGGCTTTGCCGTTGCGCTGTCCAACCCAGCTTGCAACGTTGTACAGCGGTCTTCCGCGACCGCCTGCTGCGGCGGCGGAGAGGGCAGCGCGAGCAATAGAGCCAGTAATAGCGGCATGACGTCCCTCCGACATACGATGCTACCCGCCAGCCCTATAGTCGCCTAGGGAGAATACTGGCCCGCTATTCCCAAGCTCGATCCTTTCGGGAAAGCCGTTGTGTCACCCAACGTCGGCGTACGCCATCTGCCTTTCCAATAGCAGTTGGTCCTCACCCCCATCACTTTCGCCGTTCGTGATGAAAGATTGAAACATTTTGCATCAGCGGAGGGCAAAATAGCTGGTTAGCTAATGCCCGAAGCAGCCATTTGCGGCAGACAAAGCCGGGCTTGCGAGAAACCCGCAGATGAGCTTGATATCTCGAATGGAGGCAGTCTTATTTATCACCGCCTACGTTCTGATGCTCACAATCCCAGCGTCGGTCATCACAGCGATAGTAGCGATCTCGCTCCGGGCTTCTCGGCTGGTTCGTATTAATCGTGTACTCTGGATCGTCATAGCAGGCTCTGTCGTGCCTGGAGCTATGGTGCTTTATGGTCTGGTGCTCTCGTGGCCTTGGCGCCAACCTGACGCTTTGCAGGATATGATACCGCCAGGGCCTGGCCTGTTGCTAAGCGCCTTCCCAGCATGGCCGTTATCTTTGACGGTGAGCTGGGTCGTTCTTCGCCGCGGCGGAGGCGATGGCAGCTAACTGCCACAACCCTCGACTATGATGCGAAAATCACCGGTTTTGCATCAACGAAAGAACGGCAGGGCACCGTGGGTTCCGCCGATGCTGAAGATCGATGCACCCAATACACCCGTTTCATAACCGGTTTCCTGGGGTGTGGACGCGAAAGCACCCAGTCCGCTTTCCACCAGGTCGCGACGTTCGGAGCGGCCTAAGATGGTGGTCAACGGACAGGCCGCTTTTGGGTACGAATGTGGCGATAGCTGCCGTTAACAGAAGCGCCGACATCGAAAGGAGACCACGCGCCGAAGAAAGTCCGAGACTAAAATGGCGGGGGATACCTCCGATATATTTGTAAGGAGATGATCGGTTTATAACCTGTCACCTCCACTACCCACATGTCATCTTGCCAAAACTGAAGTTCCGTTGCCGGCCCGCGAACCGAACTTGGCAAATCGACGTTCCCCAGATGGCGCCAATTGAGCCCGGCCAGCACGCGGACTCCATCGCACCGGTTACCCTTAGGAGTGGTGTCGTCTAAGCAAGTGACCGGAACCGAAGCACGGCCCGTCGTTGCTGCCTCGACTGAGAGATCGAGAACGGCCTCGACAATCCCGCGACCGAGCTGTGGTTCACCCGGTGGCAATTGAGCAAAGTTTTCCACGCGAGCGCACTCGGCATCCGTCGCCATTTGATCTAGAACGGTGGCAAGCGGCGCTGCGTTTACAGCAAAGCGGCGCCGAGGCGCATTCGCTGCTTGCTCGGCCGCGTTCTGCGGTATCTGCCCGTGGAGCGTGTCGAAATGAACAACGATCCGGCGTGCGGTACAAAACCTGCCGCCAGCAGCCGTACCTGCTTCGTGGAAAAGGACATAAGATAGGGGCGTTTCGGGGAAGCCCTTCATCGACCGCCCCACCTCGACCTTGCGAATATCACCGTGCGGAAAGTCCCGCAGAACAATTGCCTCCAGATCTCGTGGCGACATCTGCTCTGCCCGCTGTCGGGTGAGGATTACATCTTGTGGCCCGATCGTAACCGGATTGCCCTGGGCGATCGTCGGAACCGAGCAACAGAGACCAGCAACAAAAACCGCCGAACGTAACCACATGGTCGACCTCACCTTTTCGGCTGCCTATCAACCTAAGCTGCCTATCAACCAAACGAACGGCAGCTTTCAGGCATCGTCACAGAACCAAAGAAGGTCGACAAGTGGGCGGGAGCGGACATAGGCTCGTCGCATAAGTGCTAAGTTTTGCGACAGTGCGTTCGACGCTCGTGTTCTCTCGTATACAAATGTCGCAAAAGTCTGTTGCAAAATATTGTTATTCTGATACAGTTTTGCGACATGCTGATCGGCTACGCCCGTGTGTCCACTGATGACCAAGATCTCCGGCTGCAACGCGCCGCGTTGAAGGAGACCGGATGCAAACGGACGTTCGAGGAAAAGATCTCGGGCGCGAAGCGTGACCGGCCCGAGCTTAGCAAGATGATCGAGCAGCTGCGCGACGACGACACGGTGGTGGTGACGCGGCTTGACCGACTGGCGCGCTCGACGCGCGACCTGCTCGATATTGCCGAGAGACTGAAGGAGGTCGGTGCCGGTCTACGCTCATTGGCCGAGCCCTGGGCGGATACGACCTCGCCAGCGGGCCGTATGGTGCTGACCGTGTTCGCCGGCATTGCCGAGTTCGAGCGTGAGCTGATCCACCAGCGCACCAGCAGCGGGCGGGTGGCGGCCAAGGCGAGAGGGGTGCGCTTCGGCCGTCCGCCCAAGCTCACCCCCGATCAGATCGCACTCGGCGAACGATTGATAGGCGAAGGCACATCGGTGCGCGAAGCTGCCAAGCTGCTTAAATGCCACCATGCGACGCTCTATCGAGCGCTGACCGCAGCGACGGTGACTCCATAATGCGGTGGACTGCGCAACTTGACGCTTCGGAAGGGGAGGCCTGATGCCTATACGCCCCGAGCACGTATTTCTGTACCCGATCGACTGGGCCCAGCTCTCGCACCAGATACGCTTCGTGCGGGCAGGGGGACACTGCGAGCATTGTGGACGTCCTCACAGGCAGAAGGTCTTCCACCTGGGCGACGGACGGTGGTGGGACCGGAACCGGCAATGCTGGCGCAATGGACGAGGCCGGCGCGTGCGAAGGCCTACGGAGAACATCCTGCTACAGGGCCGGTGGACACCGGTGGTCCTGGCCTGTGCGCACCTCAACCATGATCCGAGCGACAGCGCGCTCCATCAGCTCGCGGCGCTCTGCCAGCGCTGCCACATGCTCCACGATGGCCCGGAGCATCGACGTCGGCGCTGGATGAATGCACATTACAGGCGCGCACTCGGCGACCTGTTTTACGGTCCCTACCCCATGCTGGGAGGCGACTGGATCACTCCCACTCCGATCAGCATGCTCGACGACAGTCGATTATTATATGCCTCCATGCGATGATTGCTGCGCGGATAGGCCAGGCTTAAGCCGCTGACGACCGGCGACGATGCTCGCGAAGTACGCGCTGCACCGTCGAGCGGAACACTCGAAACAGACTGGCAAGCTGTGATGGCGATCCTTCTCCCGATTCAGACTTGGCAATGATCTCCTCACGCTGCGGGCCGGTAAGGCTTGGCCTACGACCTAGCAGCCGGCCCTCGCTACGGGCGTGAGCCAACCCATCCATGGTTCGCTCCCGGATCATAGCGCGTTCAAATTCAGCGAACGCCCCCAAGGTCTGCGTCATCAACCTGCCTGCAGCTGTCGTCGTATCCACCACCTCGGTCAGTGACCGAAAACCGGCGCCAGCCGCGTTGATTGCCTCCAGGGTGAACAGAAGGTCGCGCAGAGAGCGCGACAGCCGATCGAGCTTCCAGACCACAAACACATCACCAGGCTTTAGTGCGGCAATTGCACGCGCCAGTTCCGGCCGATTAGCTTGCCCGCCCGACGCTTCTTCCCGAAATATTGGATCGCACCCGACTGCGGTAAGCGCCGTGAGTTGAGCAGCTAAATCTTGATGATCACCGCGAGACACCCGCGCATAGCCGATTTCCATCGCTTCATTGTGACACGGGATTCTGACACTTGTAAGCCACGCAAAACGATGCGTCAGCTTCAACATAGAACCGCCTGATTGTGCCTCTTCGGCAGCCCGGTAAAGGACATTATCATATGTAGGGCGCCGGCTCTACTCAACCTCCGGCGGGTCCTAGATTACACCGGTTGAATAGGAGTGCGCCCCGATGTTCGGGTCGACGAACAGATTTGACGTGATCTTGGGCCAAGAGGAACGAAAGCGCAGTGGCTCCAGGTGCCATGCTGGCCATCGGTCGTTTGACAATGCGTTACTCGACCAAACCAGCGGCTCGCCTGTCAGCCCGAATTGGCCGATAATCCTTGCTGTAGGCGATGGTCAGAATCCTTGCTGGTCGGTCGCGTCGTGTGCCACATGCGTATACTACAGGGGAGCGGGGCAGGTGGATTTAGGTATGAACGCTACACCTGTGACAACCGTCTCAAATGGCTCCACCTTGCTAGGTTCGCCTCACATCTTCAGCCAATCCGTCGAAGCGTTCCTAAAGGAAGAGCTAAAAGACTGGGGCGCCAGTCTCCGAGCTCACCATCTTGCTTTGCAAGGTGAGCAGCCCGCACCCGCGCAGATCCGAGCCTGGGCGAACTGCTTCAAGGTCCTTCAAGAGGTGCTGGCAGCGTTTTGCGTCTCGAACCCCACTGCGCTCAGCTGGACCGCCGTTTTTGAATATGAATTGCCCCGTGAGCGCGGTCGCCGTCCTGACGTCTTGCTCCTCACTAACGATCGTATCCTGGTCCTAGAGTTTAAGGATCATGCTCAGCCTACAGCGATCGAAGAGGCTGCTCATGTCGATCAAGTCGCCGCGTACGCGCGTGATCTTGCTCATTACCAGGCGGCATCACATGGCCGGCGGGTCGTGCCGATCTTGGTTTACACCAAATGGGCGAATCCGATTGAGCACCGGGGAGAAGTGCTCGTCACCGGACCTAACTACCTCGGAAACATCTTGCTGACAGAAGCTGGTGAAGGCGGCACTACACTGGACCACGCCACATGGTTAGCGGCCGACTATGCCCCTTTACCCAGCCTTGTAGCTGCCGCCCGGCGACTGTTTAATCGGGAGCCACTCCCTGCCATACATCGCGCTCAAAGTGCTGGCATCCCAGAGACAGTTGCGGAGCTACTGCAGATCGCCCGTGAGGCGCATGAGAAGGGCGAACACCATCTCGCCTTTGTTACGGGCATCCCAGGCGCGGGTAAAACACTCGTCGGCCTTCAATTTGTCTACTCAAACGCCATTGAAGAGGGCGAGGCCGCGAGAGAGGCCGTGTTTCTATCCGGCAATGGCCCCTTGGTCGGGGTGTTGCAGCACGTCCTGCAAAGCAAAGTGTTCGTTCAAGGCGTCCACGATTTTCTAAAGCAATATGGCGGCACCAAACACGGGACGCCAACCGAGCATGTCTGGGTTTACGATGAGGCTCAGCGTGCTTGGGACGCAGAACAGGTCAAGGACAAACGCAATCACGCGACGAGCGAGCCTGAGGATTTTCTGCAGCTTGGTAGCAAAATGGATGGATGGGCCATGCTGGTCGGATTGATCGGCGAGGGGCAGGAAATTCACATCGGCGAGGAGGCCGGCCTTGCTCAATGGAATGAAGCTTTGGGGAAGGTCGACGTACCTTGGGTCGTCCATGCTCCGGCCAAGATCGAAACTGTGTTCACGAATGCTGCCCGCATCGAAACCAGCAAGCGCCTGGATTTGACCGTCTCGCTGCGCTCACATTTGGCTGAGGACCTCCAGACATGGGTACGCCAGCTCCTGCTCGGCGATATTGAGACTGCCCGAAGTTTGCTGCCGGCAATCACCGCACAAGGGTTCGATATCTATCTCACGCGCGATCTAAAAGCTGCCAAGGCCTATGCCCGCACCCGGTACGAAGGCGCCGACGATAAGCGCTACGGGCTGATCACGTCGAGCAAGGCCAACAATCTTAGAGAGATAGGCCTAGACACCTGGAACAACGGCGTTCGGCATCACAACGCCGGAAAGTGGTTTAACAACGAACCCTCGCATGCAGATTCCTGCTGCCAGTGTACAACCCTCGCCACCGAGTTCGTCTGCCAGGGTCTAGAGCTAGACCTTCCCGTGGTTTGTTGGGGTAACGACTTCACCTGGAATGGGACGGCGTGGCAGACGCGGCCAACCCGGGCCCGCGCTGGCCACCGAACCCCTGAACGCCCCGAGGAGCTGCGCCTAAATAGCTATCGCGTCCTTCTCTCACGCGGCCGTGACGCCATGATCCTCTACGTCCCGGAACAACCCGCGCTTGATGAGACATTCCAGCTGCTTGCCTCGCTCGGGCTCACCGGGCTTTAGCAAAACAACGTTCCAACGGTCCTCATAGTCCGTGGACTTATTGTCGTCTTAACCCGCGGAAAAGATAGGATGGCGAGCCGGTGTCAAAACCGTCCGGTTGTGACACCGCCGCTGTTGCACCCGGGATTAACGCGACAGACTCGCTACGCTGTTCACCTCACGTTACGCCTTGCATATGTACAGCTATATGTACATATGGGTTCTAAGAGATGGAGGCTGTTATGCAGGTACTGACGTACACAGACGCTCGCGCCAATTTGAAGGATGTGATGGAGCAGGTCGTGGAGGACCACGAGGAGGTGGTTGTCACGCGTAAGAACGGGAAGCCGGTAGTGATGGTATCTTTGGATGCTTGGAACTCGATTCGGGAAACGATGCATCTGCTGTCCACGCCAGCAAATGCACGCGCCCTCCGGGAGTCCATTGCCCAACTCGACGCAGGCAAAGGCGTTGAACGTGAATTGGTTGAAATGGCCGACGCGTGAAGCTGGTTTTCTCTGATCTTGCCTGGGATCAGTACAATCACTGGATAGACACGGATCCCAAGATTTTCTTGAAGCTAAATGACCTCATCAACGAGTGTCGGCGGAACCCATTCAAGGGTAAGGGTAAGCCCGAGCCCCTGAAGGGGGACCTGGCCGGGTGGTGGTCACGTCGCCTCACAGAAAATGATCGACTAGTATACCGGGTGTCGGGAAAGGCACCGGATCAGCAACTCGAAATCGCTCAATGCCGGTTTCACTACTGAGCCCAAGGGCTCTCCGTCTCCCCATTTTACTAATCCAAAAAGGCGAGCATACTCCACCCACGCGCGAGAAGCGGCTTAAACCGCAGGGGGAATAGCATGGTGGAGGAGTTCAAAGTCGTTGGAAGTACGGACGGCCGCATCACGGTCAGCCGACGCTATTTCAAGGTCGCCAAGTGACGTCTTTCTTCCAGTTGCTCGATCCTCCGACCGCCGCCTTGCCGATCTCCGATCCGAGGCCCCCCCACGGGGTTGCGAATAGGTCGCGGCTAGACGCGTCCGCAGATGCAAGCGGCAAACACGGGGATGCGGTGCTCAAAAATCGAAAGCTCAAGCCGCCGAAAGGTGAGCTTCACCTTTCGCCGACGCGCGGCTACGGACGCCTCGGGCCACTTCAGGTCGAGAGGAGTATGTCCGCGTTGGAGCCGACCGAGGTATACGACAGCTACTGGCAATTCGCCGCCGAGCGTCACCGCATGTATCTTCGGCGCCTCTTCCCGTCCGGAGGTGCCCTGACAAACGATCCAATCCTCCGCGCCCACCGTTTTACGAACACGTACCGCGTCGCCGACCGTGTGAGCCAGTACCTCGTTAAAGAGGTGCAGTACCGGGATGATCGCTCTCAGGCACCCGCCGAAATTTTTTTCCGCACGCTGCTCTTCAAGATCTTCAACAAGGTAGATACGTGGGAGCTGCTCGAAGAGCAGCTCGGTCCTGTCTCGTGGCAGTCCGTCGACCTCTCCGCAGTGGAGCGCACGCTGGACGAGGCGATGGCGACCGGCCGGCGCATCTACTCCGCGGCCTACATCATGCCCGCACCGCGGCTCGGCCACATACGCAAGCACGCCAACCACCTCGCGTTGCTCGACCGCATGATGCGGGAAGGGCTGGCTCAGCAGGTGGCACGGGCCGGATCGCTTGAGGAGGTCTACCGTCTGCTCAAGCCCTGGCCGGGGCTCGGGCCGTTCCTCGCGTTCCAATACGCCGTCGACCTAAACTACTCGAACATGCTCGACTTCGACGAGGGTGACTTCGTCGTCGCCGGTCCCGGTGCCGTGGACGGTATCGCCAAGGTCTTCTCGAACACGCGAGGGACCTCGCCGGAGGACGTGATCCACCGCATGGTCGAGGTGCAGGACGTGGAGTTCGAGCGGCTGGGAATTTCTTTTCCCGGCCTGTTCGGCAGGCGGCTGCAGCCAATCGACTGCCAGAACCTCTTCTGCGAGATTGGCAAGTACGCCCGCGTCGCGCACCCGCACGTCGCTGGCACAAGCGGCCGCACCCGCATCAAGCAGACCTATTCGGGAGGCGGGATGCTGCCGCCGCCATTCTTCCCGAAGCGGTGGCGGCTTGAAGTTCCGGACTGCGGGGCAGAAACGGCGTCGACAAGGGCGCCCGCCCAGGCGAGCCTGTTCTGAACGCGCGCCTCGTCTCCATGCATCCGGGACGTCGGCAATGCTAGGCGGCCGTCGGAGCGCCGGCGCCTTTTGGAGCGACGCAAAGATCGAGCAGCGCCATGGGCGGACTCCCATCTTTGTTGACGACCACGGCGCGAGCGCATTCGACGAAAGCAGGCTCGATGGCGCCGGATATCGATTGTGCCTGGGCAGTCAGGCCTACATCTCACCGGCAACTGAGGATGCACGTGCGAGCGTGACCGATCTCGTGGCTCGAAAGGCCTTCATCGTACCGCCGGGGCAGTTTGCCTTCCTCCTCACCGAGGAGGTTGTTCGCGTACCTCACGACGCGATCGCCTTCATCTCGCTTCGATCGAAGACGGCAAAGTTCAGGGGGCTGGTCAACGTGTCCGGCTTCCATGCCGACCCGGGCTACAACGGCAAGCTGATCTTCTCGGTCTTCAATGCAGGTCCGGGAGACGTGCATCTCGCCAGAGGCGAGGATCTGTTCATGATCATGTTCGCCGACCTCGACCAGACCAGCGGCCGGCCTCGCAAGGACAAGGGTTACATGCACATCGGCTCTGAGCTAATCTACCCCATCGCCGGACGGATCCAGTCGCTCGCCGGACTGAAGGCGAGCATCGACGACGTCGAGGACAGGGTTGAGGACCGGCTGCGCAAGCTCGAGCGGGACGTCGCACTCGCGAGGTGGGCCGCGGCGCTGGGACTCGGGGCTCTGGTGACGCTGCTGACGAAGGCGTTCTCCGGTGGCTGATCTTCCTGTCGATCTGCGGTCAAGCGAGCTGGCGGAAGACGCACGCCGCCGCAAGGACGAGCTCGTCCGCCGCTTCGCCGCGGCAGGGATGGCGGCTGCGTCCCTGGTGGCTGCCGTGTTCTGTGCGTTGGCGCTGACGTGGTGGATCGCCTTGCCGAGCGACGTCCTTCGGACCGCCATTGCGGTGTTTGCCGCCTCGGGCGCTGTGATGGGAGTACGTGCGATCGACGGGCCGCTCAGTCTGGCGGCCTCGCGCCGAGGCGCCTCCGGCCACTCGGACGCCGTCTCCCTCGGCCTTCTCTGGCTAGGCTGGTTCGCGGCGATTATGACGGCGATGCTACTCGCGCACCTCGAAACAACGGAGCGGAGCTCGTTGGGCGTCGCAAAAAAAGCACCCTGCACGGTAGCTTGTACAGCGAAGGCGACCGGGGCCAAGGCAAGTGCCGAATGCGCTCCCGTTCAGCCGCTCGGAGCAGCCGCATGCTGATACGCGAATATGCGGCGAGCGCGGATGCGTTCGACCTCTCGAAGAACCGCGGCCCAAACGAGCGAAGGGACATCGCGCTCTACGGACTTGCCGGCGAGGTCGGTTCACTCGCCGCCGCGGTCAAGAAAAAGCTGCTTGCGGCGGGACGTCAGAGCTGGAACGTGCCCGACCGCCACATCGAGGAAGAGTTGGGCGACAGCCTCTGGTACGTGTTCGCGCTCGCGCAGGCGACGGGCGAGGGCATCGACTTCGTCGCCGGCGACGTGCGGATGCTGCTGGAGGAGGTGGGCGGTCAGGAAGGTCGATCCGAGCTGGTGCGCGGCGAGCTCGGCCCGCGTGCAGAGCAGTTCGTGTCGGAGGCGCCCGGCTTCCTAGAAAGGTGGAAGGCGGGCGTTGCAACGCTCGATGACTACCAACGACTAGCATATCTAACGCGCCGAACCGGCGACGATCAGCTGGTCGAGGTCTGCCTCGTCGTTCTGCAGCAGCTCCTCGCAGAGCTCTTCAGGCCGGGTCTGCCCGCCATCGAGAAGCAGCTGAACACCCGGCTCTCCGACAGGCCGGCGGGCGCGCTGCTTGGGGAGACGCTGTGGCATCTCGCCGCCCTTGCGAGCCTTTACGGCCTTTCGCTCGAGGACTTGGCCCGCGCCAACTTGGCGAAGCTGGACGGCCGCTTCGGAAGGGGGCAGCCCACGCCGCTCCACGACGAGTCCCGCCCGCAAGTGGAGCGCCTTCCGCGCCGCTTTCAGGTGGCCTTCGTGCCGATCGGTCCTCGTCGCTCGCGGATGTATCTGAACGGCCGCACGCGGCTCGGCGACGACCTGACCGACAACTCGTACTCTGAAGACGGCTACCGCTTCCACGACGCGATGCACTTGGCGCTCGCAGCCAAGCTTGGCTGGTCGCCGGTCCTTCGCCGCCTCATGGGTCGCAAGCGGCGGAGCGACGAGCGACTGGACGAGGTGGAGGACGGCGCGCGCGCGGCGATCGTCGAAGAGGCGGTTATCAAGATCATCCACGCCGAAGGGGTGAGACGAGAGGCGCTCGGCTCGAGCCGACATCTAGGTTCCCAACCGCTCTTCAGTGCAGGAGGCGACATATCGTTCGCCCTCCTGCGCAGTCTAGGCGACCTCGTCGACGGACTGGAGGTCGCCGCGAACCGCCAGTGGGAGTGGGAAGACGCCATCCTCTGCGGCTTCGAGCTGTTCCACACCCTGAAGACGGGCGGCCGCGGCACCGTCTCGATCGACCTCGACGCGCGATCGCTCGTCTTTAAGCCAGACGTACATCTGCGCATCTCCGGACCCGTAGCGGCGATCGGCCAGGCTTCGGTCGCTATGGACGCGCCCGACCCGGAGGACTTCAGCGACCGCGAGGTCGAACTCGCGCGCGAGCACGGCGTCGCATCGGTGTCAGCGCGTCGCCTCGCAATGGCCTACGCGATCGGGCTTTCCACCGACGCGGCCTATCAGCTGGAACTTCGCGGATGGGAAGGCGACGCGGTCGCGATCCACCCATCAGGGAGCGCCCTAGATGCGATGTGGCGGCACGGCGTAATTGCATTTCGCGTCACATGCGAAGAGGGTCATGCTTTCGCCGTCGGCCTCGCTGATACCTGATGAAGACTTTGCGGAACACGCCGTCGACGCCGGCCGTGATCAACCGCGAGCGGGAAAGAAGGATCTGATCTTTAATATAGTGAGCTCGAGAAAATGACGGCTCAGTGCCAAGCCTCAGGCCACCCCTGACGATTCCGAGGCAGAGTCGAAAACCATGCCTCAACCGCAGCAATCATTTTAGGTGAGTAATTACTTCTATAGTCGCGTACTGACGGATAAAGATCGTCTCCTTGTAAATTTCGCAAGCTTTGCGGTATCCGCATCGCCGATTGGCCATAATAAACAAATTCCGAACACCACAGGACGTTATCCGACCCCGTATCGCGATCTAAATTCGATTTATTAAGGCTACCGTCTTGAAAGCTATGATGCGAACGTTCCTGAACCCAGGAGCCGTTTTCGTCATGGTGATATATATTGTCACCGTATGCGCGGCTTAAACTTCCACCAAAAGATGGTCGTTTTGCCAGGAAGCGCTCATCCGACCAGTACTGATCGAAACTGAGCTTTCCGCTTACACGCGAGACAAATATTGCTTTGCCTACTTGATTATTGCCTGCGCTGCCACAGCCCACGATTATATCGCCGGGCTGGGCGCTTCTTCTAATCCCAGGCTTACAGGTCGCGAGTGTCAGGACGCCGTGAAATGGGTTTGGGGCAAAACCGAAGTCGCGAGTAATTTTATAAGAATAGACTCGCATGGTGACTTACTGACATTTAACATGATTGATCGATCTATCGTCAACCCTTGTCCCGTCTGGCTTTTTGAATGAAGTATCGCCCCTAATCGCGTCTACCAGTTCGCTGTCGCAATCATAGACAATCGCGGCGGCATCAGCATCAAATACCGCAGGGATCGTTTCGCGCTCTCCACCCACTACGGCAACAAATGGCTTTCCGCTCTCACTCGCGTAACCACCGCCTACCCCCATGCATCCGTCACTGGCGCCATCCTCGGGAAGGAGGAATACGCACAATTCGGCTCCGTCGATACAGGCTTTAAGATCAGGTGGAAGATCTTCCCTGCCAGCTTCCGCTGCGAGCGCCGCATCAACGTCAGCAAGCACCTCGCATACCTCAAAACCCTCTGCTTCTAACCGAGATCTCGCTGAGGCGCGCGCGCCCGATGTCGCGGTTACATAAACCAAGCAGGCACGCTTTAACATTACCATGGCGGCACCTCGCATTTGAAGATTTAGCGTTTACGCACTTACTAACCATACATTACTTTAAAATGCCTTGGCTGCAACTCCATACAGCATGTGCGGCGGAGTTTAGCAGCCGGCTATGCCGACCTGATACGCTCCCAAAGGCCCGGTAGCGCGTTCGCTTCGCGCTTTAGCCCAAAGCTCGTGTAAAAGCCCCAAGCAAGTCCGATCGTGGATACTGCCGCGAGCTGATACGGATAAGCGCTAATCGCTAGAGCATCCGCTGGCAGGTGGTTCAGCCACCAGAGCAATTTGACTGATCCCCAGCCACCGAGGGCGATAGCAGACATCCTGGTCTCGGGCTGAGACACAGCAAACTTCGTTTTTCGGCCTACAGTCTCAGCCAACTCCTTCATATCCTGCCTTATCGCAGCGACGATCGCCATGTTTTCTATCCTTATTTAACGGCCGTTCGGCCCTCGAAATATGGAGGCAGCGCCGCCTACCCAGCGGCGCTGCCCTTTGATTTACTTCTCGTGCGTGGTGGTGCCGGGACTGCTCTTGCCGTGCGCGGCCGTGACGAAGCGGCCCGATCCAGCGCTCCGATAGGAGCCTCCCGTGCTTCCGCTTTTGCCACCAGCCTCGTGCACCGTAGTGCCGGGGCTGCTCTTACCATGCGCCGCAGTGACGTACCGCCCCGAACCCGCGCTCCGATAGGAGCCGCCGCTACTGCCTTTACTCATGTCGATCTCCTCAAACCGAAGGCTGGTGTCGCCAAAATTAGCAAGCCCTTTAGCGTCATTTAATGCGCGTGCTTGATATGTCAAGCATGAGTACGCATGCTTGCGATTGCAAGCGAACGGACGTACTGCCCCTGAATGTTCATAGCCGTGTCACCGCATCGTGTCTGAAGAGAGCCAAGGGCCAGCCCGCACATTGGGCGGCTATCTTGCCGCGGTTCGCTCCGATCGTGGGCTGACGCTGCGACAGGTCGAAGAGCAAACCGGCAAAGAGGTTTCCAACGCTTATCTCAGTCAGTTGGAGAACGATAAGGTCAAACAGCCGTCACCCAATATCCTCCATGCGCTTTCGGCAATTTACGGAATTGATTATATCGGCCTGATGGAGAGGGCTGGATATCTTAATGCGCAGCAGTCGCCTACAGTACATAAACGACATGGACGTGCCGCGACATTTGCCGACATTGATTTGAGTAATGACGAGGAAGCCGAGCTTCTCCGTTTTCTAAAGTTTATGCGTAGTGAAAAGAAGCAGTAAGTGCGGAAGGACGACAATTCTCTGAGTCGCGCAGAACGAGAAATGGTCGAGGCTGCTGCCCGAAGTTTACTCGAACGCTCGGACGCTTGGGGTGTCGTTCCGGTACCTATTGAGGACTTACTTAGCACTGCCAAGCTTAAAGTCGCAACGTACAGTGTCTTCGATCCGCGGGCGATCGCGGCTTACGCCGTAGCGCAGGGAAAAAAGGCTGCTGCCATAGTCAAAAGGGCTATAGGCAAGATATTTGGTGTCTTGGATGCTCATGAAGAGATCATTCATATTGATGACACTGTTTTGGAAAGTAGGCAGCGTTTTTTAAAGCTCCACGAAACGGGTCATTTCCAATTACCACACCAGCGCAAGTTATTTCGATTCTTTGAAGACAGCGACAAGGAACTTGATCCGGGTATCGCCGACAAGTTCGAGCGAGAGGCGAATAATTTTGCCAGATTTGCCTTATTCAATGGTAGTACTTACGCCGATCGGGCATCAGACCTTCCTCTTGCATTCTCTTCAGTGAAAAAGATTCATAAGACTTTTAAAGTTTCTTTGTATGCTGGGCTTCGAGAGTACGCGCGAACTCATCGCCACATCTGTATCGCGATGGCGATTGAAAAACCGACGCTGTGTCCAACAAATGGCCTTTCGGCAGAGATACGACGGACAGAAACCTCTTTTGCTTTTGAGGAGCAGTTCGGCCTCCCAAGGCTCCCGGTTATTACTAAAAAGCACCCATTTTGGTGCCTAGTTCCTTTCGGTCGAGCGACTAGACCTACTCTCTTCACTCTTACTGACCTTAATGGCGATCGGCACGAGTTTGTTGGTGAAGCTCTCGATACAACATTCAACATTCTTCTTTTTGCCTGCCCTACCGCGTTGTTCAAGCAATAGGCCAGACACTGCGGTGAGCGATGGTGTCAAAACCGAGCGGTTGTGACGCTCATTGCGGCCGAAATCTGGGCAAAAAGGTAGACCTATGTGCCTCTGGCCGTGGCAATCGTAGACCACCACAGTAGAAGCTTGGAAGGCTTCGACCTTAATCGGAATAGTGTCGCCAGCGAAGGAAGGGGAGAAGATGAAAGGTCTCAGGGTTCTCACCGCAATCTGCGTGATCGGAGCGAGCATCACGGCCTCGTCAGCCGAAGCGCAGCGAACAAAGGCAGCTCCCGCGAAACGGGCCAAGGCAGCGGCTCCGCAGAAACCAACCGTCATCAAGGTTCACTGCGAATGGGCGGATTTCGAGTTCGCGCCTGACGGCAACATCGCGGATGTCGTGGATCGCGACTTCAAGGACGACGTGAAAACCACCGTCGCTGAGCTGAAGGTTTCGCCAAAGACATACGTCATATCCTGGGATCGATCTCAGTATACGATGCTCGGGCCACGAACGCTTCGGCATCGTTACCTGATCAATCGAGAAACTGGGGAAACCAACATCCAGACAGCCGATGAGCAGCGAGGCATGCCCACCGTTCCTGGCGACCACGATCAGAAGTGTACGATCACCAGCTGATCGCAAAAAAGACCTATTCGTGCATCAATGCCTCCATCCAAGAATGGATGCGCACAAACTCATGCATGTTCCGCAACCCAGCGGCGTCTCTTGGAGAAAACGGTGAGTGGGAAGCGCTTTACCCGCTACTATCAGGACAATCGTTTCCGAGCGGCCATCGACGAGCAATTTGCGAAGGCAGACGCGATCGTCCAGGACGGGATCTGGATCATCTACGCTATCCATGATCCGTCAAAGGCTGATGAAATAGGCAACGAAGAAGATGGGCCTATCATCTACGTCGGCCTCACAAAGCGCTTTAGTAAACGCATCCGGCAACGCATGACCGCGGCAGGAACCGCAACCACAAGACCGCAAGATTACGTCGAGGGAATGTGCTATGACCTCATGAGACGAGGCCACGTTCCGCGCTTTAGCATCAGAGCTTATGAAGCCTCTGCTCTCGATGGTCTCGTTACCGAAACAAATACTGCCAACGCAGCTTTGGCTGCCGGATATCGTGTTTTAAACAGGTTGGCAGAACAAAAATCGGGCGGGCCGGCAATCACACGATCACAAGTACCTCATACGTGGTTGTGGCCTCTCAGCGTATCGGACGCTATCGGATCGCGTATCGAACTCATCGTCATCGACCCAGAGAGCAAAAGGCAAACGACCGCAGATTTGCGCTCATTCCCTTCGAAAATGCGACTTGCGGAAATAAGGTCCGCGCTCAAGGGGCGAAACCTTAGTTCGCGCCTCTACGTTTCAGAAAGCTGATGTTTGTGATCCATTGCCAGGGAACGACTGAAGCTGTTTAGGCCATCAACCAGGTGCCATCAGGCTCTTTGTGGACTACGTTCTTCCATAGATAACTTTCACCGCTGTCCTCGGCGGTGAACACGATGTCCAAGGAAAACTTGTTTGCTGCGACCCGCTTCCAGTTCTGAATGCGGGTCAGCGTGAGGCATCCGACCATGTCGTGATGCTTGATACGCTTGCCCGGCGACATTGAACCCGACCAGCCATTGAACATGGTGGTGCCTCGCGATCCCACGAATTTCGCGATCAGCCCGCGCGTGGCGGTATCATCCTGCACGCACATGAGCGTGACTATGTAGGGCCGAAGCGTCGGCAGGGCGGCTGCGACATCCGCCTTCAGCGTTGCCGGTGCAGAACCAAGCGCCTGGTCAACGCCCTGCGCCTGTGCCGCTGTCGGTTGCGCTAATGCCGAATTGATCGCGGCGTCTGCCGGAACTGCAAGGCCGGACAAGGCGGCGAGCGCAGCAACCAGCGATGCGGCTCGAAGTCGATGCGGTGTCCTCATCCGCAAACTCCTGTGCTGCTCGCTCACATGCGGTCCCTATCGGCTTAACGGCCTGTCTGTCGTTCCGGCTCCACACTAACAGTACATCGCGCCGCACTGCCCGCCTTGTTCGCACGTTTCCTGCACGCGTCCAGCGCCTTCTGATTAGCGACAACGATCCGATTGCCCGCCTTGATGTAATCGTAGACGTCTGGTGCCGAAGCCCGCATCAGGCGCTGACCAGCCTCCCATTTCGGCAGGCCGAGCGTGCGCGCCGCCATCCACTCGGGTACCTGCCATTTCGCCGGCAGCTCCCGTGCGACGATGCCAGGAATGATCGTCCATAGCAGCGCACCAATCGCCAGCCCCGCAAGGCCGGTACGAAGTACGACCCCCTTCTGCTCAGCAGCCCTGCGAGCCGTGTTACCGATGCCGTGAAGCGACACGACAGCGTCAGTCATCTTCTCGCCCGCACTAACGATCGTGCGCCTGTCCTCGGAACGGGCATCGGCACTGGCCGACACGATACTGGCCGCAATCTGGCGAGGTGCCATGCCGTCTTCGTTTGCCTTTTCCAACACCGCCAGACGCTGGTCGATGGCGCCGACCGCCTTTGTCATTTTCCCCAGCGTTTCGCTGTAATCCGGGATCTCTGGCACCTCGGCGCGCTCGGCTGCCAATCGCTCAACGGCGCGGCGCAACAGCGCCAGCTCGCCCCGCACACCTTCGAACGCCTCTGCTGCTGCATCCGGTTCGTGATCGTCGCTCATGTTGTCATCCCCCTTTACCGCACAAAACCACGAACCCAATCGTACCCGAAAGCGCGAACTCTCACCGGCTCATTCCCCGATCGCGTCCCCGATCAAGCGACGACGACAGCGCATCGCCGATCGACCGCTCGCTCTCCCGCTTCAGCGCCAGTTCGGGCGCGCGACGTCGCAACGCGGATTCCAGCTGCGGATCGCGGTGCAGCCCGCCTGCCGCCTTCTCCATCCGCTTGCGCAACCGCTCGGCGCTGGTGCCGTCTCCGGCCTGCTCCCTCTCGGCACGCGCCTGCTGCATCTTCTGCCAGCTTTCCACGAACCGGTCCGCGCGTGCTTCCGGATCGAGGCGCACACGCTGCTCCTCTGCCATGGCTCGTACTACCCCGCCCACATTGCCAGTGGTCGCCTGCTCAACAAGCTTTGGATCACGCCTGAAAGCTGAAGCAAGATCACGCGCGCTATCGGGTCGGATTGCATCCAGCCTGGCCCCGGCCTGGCGCATCGCGGTTTCCTGGTGCGCCAGCACAGGCAAACCCTTGGATTGCATCTGCTCGATGTCAGCGGCGACGCGAGCATAGCGCTGGATAGCCGTTGCCTGGGTCGGTTGATCGCTGATCAGCCGGGAGGTGGTGTTAATCGGCCCCTCTTTGCGGCCGTGGTTGCCCAGCGCAGGCTCGGAGCCGGTGTTAATCGGACCCCCTTCGCGGCTGGGGCTGCCAAGGGCAGGTTCGGAGCCGGTGTTAATCGGACCCCCTTCGCGGCTGGGGCTGCCAAGGGCAGGTTCGGAGCCGGTGTTAATCGCCCCCCCTTTTCCCTTCTCGGCAACCGGCTTCGGCCGGAAACCGGCGAACATGCCCTTTGCTCGGTCACGAACCTTCGCAACCATCTGACGGGCAAGTTCGGGAAACCGGATCTCGCGCCGATCAGCGAACGCCCGCGCCTGCTCCTGCTCGGGCCGGGCGTAATCGCCCGCCATGTCCTTGCCCCGGTCGCGCGACAGGGCGCGGACAAGCTGGCGCTGATCGGCGAAGTCGTCGCGGCCATAATGGAGCTGCACGTCGTCGCGGTGACGCGACATGCCGACATAGGCGCTGTGGCGGTCCATGCCGGGGGTGGCGAGGACATGTGCGCGATCGACCGTCACGCCCTGCGATTTGTGGAACGTCGCTGCATAGCCGTGATCGACATGGGCGTAATCCTTG
>Ga0308169_10002575_pt1 | contig 18633 bp, 19 predicted proteins | sample PhyBR1_2_FD_202139 | JGI IMG/M metagenome (GOLD analysis project Ga0308169, IMG submission 202139) | Phyllosphere microbial communities from UC Gill Tract Community Farm, Albany, California, United States - DLSLSB.R1 | ecosystem: Host-associated > Plants > Phyllosphere > Unclassified | place...
GCAGACGAGATCCACGCCGTGTGCGTGCGCGCGGGCATCCCGATGGTGTTCGACGCCCATCACCACATCGTTCATGAAAAGCTCGACAGCTACGACCACCCGAGCGTCGCCGAGACGCTGGCCAAGGCCCGCGCCACCTGGCCCGATCCCGCGCACCAGCTGGTGCACATCTCGAACGGCCGCGAAGGTTTCAACGACCGCCAGCACTCGGATCTGATTTCGGTGATGCCATCGTCTTATCTGCAGGCGCCCTGGATCGAGATCGAGGCCAAGCACAAGGAAGACGCGATCCGCGGCCTGCACGGCTGGTGCGAGAAAGTCACGCCCGCCGCGGCGTAGTCATTCAGCCGGCGTGCAAGGCTGACACGCTTTCCAGCCACGGCACCAGCACATCCGCCAGTGCCTTTGGCGCTTCGATCGGGATCATGTGACCGCTGTCCTCAATGACGGCAAACGTGGATCCGGCGATCCCCGCATGCAGTTCCTGCGATTCTTCCAGGCTGCGCAAACGATCGTGCCCGGCCGCGACGATCAGCGTCGGACAGCGGATCTGGTCCAGCAGATGCAGGTCGCCGGGCCGCTCGACCATCGACTGGTGGCGAAACGCCTCTGCCCCCAGCCGCACACCCATCTGGCGTACACGCTCAATCAGTGCCTCGTCGCCCGCACGCGCAGGATGCAGCGACGTGGCGATCGCCGTGCGGCTCAGGCCCGCGAACGACACCGACGGCGCCGAGCGCGCCACCGAGCGCTTGCCCTGCTTGACCGCATCGGTATCGGGCCGGGTCGAGCTGGCGATCAGGGCCAACGCTTCCACCCGTTCGGGCGCCTGGCGCACGATCTCGCGCGCGACATAGCCGCCCATCGAAAAGCCGACCAGGATGAACGACGGTGGCGCATCGCGCAGCACGCGCGCGGCCATCGCTTCGAGCGACGTGTCATGGCGCAGGTCGGCATGCACGAGCGGACCGAATGGCGCGAGCGGCGCGCGCAGCTCGTCCCATAGCGTGTCATCGGCCATATAGCCGGGTACCAGCAGGATCGTCATCGCCGGTGTTCAGGTATTACGCATCTGCGCTTGCGACACATTGCTGCCCGGCGGGACGCTTTGCGTGAGCCAGACATTACCGCCGATGGTCGACCCGGCGCCGATGGTGATTCGGCCCAGGATGGTGGCGCCGGCATAGATGACGACGTCGTCCTCGACGATCGGATGCCGTGGAATGCCCTTGACGAGGGCGCCGCTGTCATCGACCGGGAAACGCTTGGCGCCCAGGGTGACCGCCTGGTACAGCCGCACGCGCTCGCCGAGGATCGCGGTTTCGCCGATCACGACGCCAGTGCCGTGGTCGATGAAGAAACTGCCGCCGATCTGCGCGCCGGGGTGGATGTCGATGCCGGTGAGCGAGTGGCCGATGTCGGCCACCACGCGCGCCAGGAACGGCACGCCCAGGCGCGTCAGGCAATGCGCGATGCGGTGGTACAGGATGGCAATGGTGCCGGGATAGCACAGCATGATCTCGGCCACCGAGGTGGCAGCCGGGTCGCCCGCGAGCGCGGCCTGCACGTCCGACACCAGCAACGCGCGCAAGGCAGGCAGGCGGGCCGCGAATTCGCGCGTGATCGCGCGGGCGCGCTCGGCCAGCACGAGGTCTTCACGCTGGGCGTCCGCGCCGGTCAATTCGGACGGCGCCGCCGGCGAAAAGCGCAGCGCACGCCGTACCTGCTCGACCAGGCGATCGAGCGCCACGTTGAGCGTATCGGCGACGTAGTAGTCGATGCTCTCATCGTTCAGGTCGGGCCGCCCGTAATGCGTGGGAAACAGCGCGGCCGACAGGCCATCGACGATCTGGCGCAGCACATCGCGCGACGGAAGCTCGCGTACGCGGCCCTGGTGCCGGATATTGTGGGTCGACTCGCGCGAGGTGCGCAATGCATCGATAACGGGACCAAGGTGCCACTGCACCGATCCACCTTGGTATGGGAGTTCGCTGTTCATTTGCCGAGCCTAGCGGGTTTGCATGGTGATGCCACGATTTTATGGGTATTTCGATCAGCGCGTTTGTCGGGCTATCTTTTTGTCGCCGGGTCAGCAGATCACGACGGCCACGGCTGACCTTGCCGCGCGGCAGTTTCTAAGGCAACATCAACACTCGCCCAGCCACTTGTATTGATTGCAACCATGAACCTGCCCTCCCACCAGCTCAGCATGACAGTGCTGATGACGCCCGACACGGCCAATTTCTCCGGCAATGTGCACGGCGGCACCATCCTGAAACTGCTCGACCAGGCAGCCTACGCCTGCGCCAGCCGCTACGCCGGGCGCTATGTGGTGACTATGAGCGTCGACCAGGTGACCTTCCGCCAGCCGATCCACGTCGGTGAACTGGTGACCTTTCTGGCCGCCGTGAACTTTACCGGCCGCAGCTCGATGGAAATCGGCATCAAGGTGATCGCCGAAGACATCCGCAGCAAGGCCGTGCGGCACGTGAACAGCTGCTTCTTCACGATGGTGGCGGTGGGCGACGACAAGAAGCCGGCCTCGATTCCGCCGCTGGTGCCGTCGACACCGGATGAAGTGCGCCGCTTCGAGGAAGCCAAGGGGCGCCGCGACCTGCGCTTGGCACTCGAGCGCGATCATGCGCAGCGGATCAGCAGCAAGGGTTGAAGATCGGCGCAGGAGGATTGTCTGCTTGCCAAAAACGCTGCTATAATTGCGCGCTCTTGGCCTGGTAGCTCAGTTGGTAGAGCAGAGGATTGAAAATCCTTGTGTCGGTGGTTCGATTCCGCCCCGGGCCACCAAGAACATCGTTCACGCAACGCCCACTCATCGAAGTGGGCGTTGTCGTTTCTGGGATTCGCAGTCCTCGCGTCCGGTCAATTTCCGGTTGCTTACTTTTTGTTGCGAGCGACTTGGAGTTCAAGCGCCTCTGCCCTCCCGACAGCAGTGGCAATAAATTGTTGACTACCCAAGCTAAGCATGGTGCGAGCTCGCAATTGTATGCAGGGAGGACTCCACGTATCTGAATAGCAATTAGATAGTTCGACAGCAATGGTTCTTCTGGACATTAAAACATCGGCTACGTACACTGGCGTAGGATATTTTGCCAACAGACACCAGCGCCGTAGCGAACCGTAAAATGGAAATTCAAATTGCGACAATTATCAACGGAACGGAAACCCCTGCTGGTGACGGAGTGACCGGTGCATTACGGTGCGTGCTCATGCTGTCTGATGGCACAAAACGCTCGGCAATCGTAAAAAGAGGTCCGCCCGGTCAAATCATGGCTGAAGCATTCTCAGCGGTCTTGTTGGGCAAATGGGGCCTTCCAGTTCCTATGCCCTTCTTGATCGATGAAGAGCAAACGTTGGCATTTGCCAGTGCTGACATCGGCTACCCAAACCTCAAACAAGCTCTTGCGCTAGATAGCCTGCCTGCTGGCCCAGCACGCGATGCTGCTGTGCGAGTCGCTGCATCGCTCGCGTGCGGCCTTCCGACCACGCCGCTTGCAGCAGCATGCGATGAAGCAATTGATAATCGAGATCGAAATCTTGGAAACATCCTGTGGGACGGAACTGACGAGGCCTGGATAGATCATGCTTTTGCGCTCGGCCAAGGACTACATATGCAGGACGCAAACAAGCTTTGCAATATGGCGGTACTTGTCGGTGAAGACGACCGAGTGCAGCGTAGCGCAATTGCGCAAGGGCTACTGCTCGACAGGGGCGCTGCCGAATCAACTGAGATAGCTCTGGCCTCAACCGCGCTACCAACAACTAATGTAGCCTCCATAATAGCTACAAGACTAAATTCACTCGGGAACCGTTTGGTCACCCGTTTCCCACGCCCTGTCGATCTCTTAACCGGTCATGACTCAGCATAGAACCCCCTCTCCTGCTCAGTTGCAAAACTGGCCATGGCGTGCACTGTATTGGGAACCAGTTTCAGGTACTGGCGAGCGGATCATGGTCGGAGTTCTCCACGGATTTAAGAACGAATATAAAGCCGTCAGGACAATTCGAAACGATGTGCTGGACTGCCTGTTCGGAAAAGCAGGCTTAGGCTTGCGCCGTCTCATCGAGCACTCATTGAACATTTTCGAAGTCGCCTCAGATGCATCGAAATCGGTGGAGATTTTCTCCGCTCCGATATCTGGGATTTACCCTGGCCCTGTTCGTGTAACTGCAGCGCAAAGTGCAAATGATTTAGTCCATACTGCTTGTTTGCTCTACAGTAGCCTTGGCAACCTAGATAAATTAGACGAGTCTGATGACGCCGACGCACCGCAACAAGAAGAAGTAAATCGTCGCTTCGGATCGGAGGTCAAGCAAGAAGTGCTGAGCACTCGGCCCGACCTAGCGTTTGGTTTCGGGCGCAGTGCCACGCTGATTCACGCTGGCATGGGCGTCAAATTCGGCTTCCTTTCCGATAAGACGATCCTTCATTTCACTGTACTTCACCCCGTACGCCAAAGCGCGAGCATGCGAGACGCGCGAGCACGCATTTTTGAACTCCAACGTGCACGCGAGATATCCGGCATCGCTGCAGCGGCCCTGATTGCTGCCGCTCCACGCGATGACGACGCTACGCTTGGAACAAAACAGCGGGAACTACTCAGAGCTAATCGCATGGAGATTGAGCACGAGGCAGATGCTGTAGACCTGCAATGGTTTGCTGTCAATAACGCGTCGCAAGGGGCGCAGACAGTAATCGATTTGGCGACGTAGACACTCAGCCTAGGCGAGCAGCAAGCATAAAAATTTGCCAGCTAACTCTCGTCGATGCTGTGGACTGAATACTTGAAGCCGGGATCATCTTTACGGATTTTTTTTAGTCTAAATTCTGTTATATCAGCAGTTGTTTCGAACCCGTTCTTCCCTGCCATATGACTTAAGCTAACTGGGTGAGGATGCTCTACGAGCACCGTTTTCCGATATGCGTTGGTTGTACGATTTAGCTCATAAGCGGCGTGCGCCGTCGTCCCCGTGCCTGCAAAAAAATCAAGGATGACGGCGTCTTTCGCGCAACAACACTCAATCAAATCCTTGATGAGCTCCATAGGCTTAGGCGTTTCAAACACCTTATCGCCATATATCTCTTTAATTTCCGTGGTTGCTTTATCTGTTAAATAACCCAACTTATCGAAAATACTCCGGATCTTAACTCGCTTCGAATCGGAATTATAGTTCTTAACATAAATTACTCCTCCTTTAGACGCATATAGCTTCCACGATTCAGCCCGTGCCTTATCTTGGCCCCACAGCCATCTACGCTCCACACCCTTGGAATCCATTGGAAATACTTCATGAAGATGGTCACTAACTTTATCTGCGTAGACCGATCCATCCTGAGAATAATAAAGAGGATAAAACAGGTTTGGTCTGTCCTCTCGTAAGCTTGCATCGCCTTTTTTCCGAAAAAGACCATCTATCGTAAACCGACCGTGCTCATCTTCGCGATCATACTTTTCCGCATCGTTTTCCGCAATGCCATGCAGTAGCGCTCCAGGCGTCTTTCCATAGACCAAAACATACTCATGATTTACCGCGACATTTGCGCGCCCACCCTTCCCATTTTTGCTTCGGCATACGATGAGGGTAGCGATGTAATTTTCCTCCTCAAAAATCGTGTCCATCATGATTTTCAGATGCGCATACTCATAATCATCGATACTAATAGCGATAATTCCATCATCGCGAAGTAAGCTGTGCGCCAATGTTAGACGAGGGAGCATAAAAGACATCCAATCTTCGTGCCGCCCCCAGAGCCCACCGCGATCTATCTTTCGCTTGTCATCGTAGACAAATGTACCTCCCGTGTTGTAGGGGGGGTCAATGTAACAAAAATCGATCTTAATCTCGCCCTGCAAATACAGAGCACTGAGTGCCTTCAAGTTATCTGCCTTGACAAGTGCACATTCTGTGTTCAATATTCCCTCAAGCATTGCTGATGGGGAAGGTATGGACTCAGTTCGCCTTAGTCCGAGCGTGCCCGTTAAAGTGCCTAGTTTTTCCACGACGGCTTCATTGTTCATTTGATACCGAATCCAAGTTAGTTGTACTCCTAATTTTCACACGTTTCAGGACGCTCCGCTGATATGACTGCAACACACTCTTTCCCCTACTGCGATTCCCCCAAGAAATATCTTGACAAGAGTATTATCAAACGGCTAGAAAACTTTTTTTTAGACAATGTTGGCAGGATCGTCACAAATGCTCAGCTAATTGAGGTTGCAAAAGATCCTATCACCGGCAAGGAGCCAGAGAACTGGCACCAGCGGCTTTCTGAACTAAGGACTAACTCTGGGTACACGATCCTCTCGAAACGTGATCGCGCGTCTCTTGCCGTTGGGGAATATCTGATGCTCACACCTGAGAAACGGTCTGGGGCTTCAGGACGCGTAATGCCTACCCCCTCAGCTTGGAACCGTGTCTTGACAAGGGCGACCAATAAGTGTGAGTGGGTTGAGGGCGGCCATGTATGTGGCCTGAGCGACGGCGACATCGATCCTGTAGGAGGTGGGACAGTTAAATTAACTGCGGACCACAAAACCCCTCATTCTGTTGACCCGAATTCGGATCCGGATAATCCAGATCAATGGCAAGCTCTATGCGGGAGGCACCAAGTGATGAAGAAGAATTATTGGGATTCAAACACAGGAAAACTTAATGTCGTTGCAATTATGCAGGCGGTCCCGAAAAAGGATAAAGAATTGGCATTAGGGTTTCTACTGGACTACTTCGATTTGAAAACCATCCCCTAGTACAAAGTGGCAGTGCCTCTTCAACGGCACCGCCGACATTCACCTCCAAACAAGTAGGGCGCGCTGGTCGCTAGATTGCTTCTCCGACGCCCCCCGAAATGAGTAAATACTTGAAAAAATACTCCTCACGTAAGCCATCCCTGAATTAAGCAAGATTTCATACATATATATTTTTAATGGTTGAATCCAGCCAAAGCCCAAGCCCTACGAAGGTCTTGGGCTTTTTTCATTCTACAAAAGGAACCGCACTAATGATCAACCTCACAGCAAAACCCGCCGGGCAGTGGTCAAGCAAGAACACCACGGCACGTTCGATCAGCACACGGCCCAGCAACACTGGTACGTCCGCGCTTAAGCAAGCGTTGATGCCACGTAGCTTGGATCTGGAATTCACGCTGAAGTATCGGCGCTAATCCAACTGCACGTCGCCTACGACCGCTGACAGTGCTCCATCGGCGGCACTTGCGCAGCGTCCACCACAAGGCCCGTGACCTTACCTGGTCATGGGCCTTTCCTTATTCATAACAACCACATCGGAAAACTGGAGATCAAAATGAGCAAGAATCCTCCCTTAGGTAAATCGTCTGAGAATGTCAAATCGTCCGTCGCCATCAGCCCGGATTCCGAAGTCGTGCTTATTCCATTTTGGCTTCTCAATGCCGGGACAGCCAAGAAGCTGGGTCAGCGCAGCGCTGGCATTCTCAACTATCACGTCGTGTCAGACAACGACCGCCGTGACCTCCTCATCGCAATTACAAAAAACGAAGGTGGCGGCTACTTCAGTCGTGAACGTGTGCCCTTCCGCGCCATCGTCACGTGTTTGGAAAAATACAAGTCGAGCGTGCCCTTCGTGTCAAAAGTACTGAAGGATGTCTTCGTATCCAAGTCCGCCAACAATGCAGGCTTCCTGTGTGCAGTGTTGCATACGCTCGGCCTCCTCTCAGCGGCCCCCATAACCAAGAATCAGCACGTCGTTACCGGCGACTGGTCACTCTGGGAAAAGACCATGCTCGCTGAGACTGGCACACGCATCGAACTGCCAACCGAAATTGGCGGCGAAATACCGGCCGGAAGCATTGCCGTGCCAGATAATAAGGACCATAGAAAAACGCTCGAAATCCCCGCCAAAAAGGCTCAATAGTGGCGAGCGGGTCGATGATTACCTGGCCGCATCTTGCCGCGCTGGCCGATTCCGAAGGGCTCCCGCAAGGGCTCCTGCACTGGATGATCGGCGTCCATGGCCTCTACATCTACGGGGGGCTGCTCAAGAGGATTATTGATCCCGCGTCCGCCGTTCCGCTGGGAGACGTGGACGTGATCGCGCTCGATGCCAAGGTCATGGAGGTCATGACCGCGTGGTTCGGGATTGTCTTCAGGCAGGTACATATAACCACTCCGACGCCCTACTTCATCGGCAAGGCAGGGCACGGAGACTCGAAAATCATCCACCTCGCATTGCTTAGCTCTCACGAGCAAGCAATGCGATACGTCATGAACAACCAGCTTGATATCGACCGACTCGCCTTATCCGACCATCACTTTTTCCACGATCCGCAATATGGGCTCGATGCGCTCTGCAACGCGATCCGAACGAAGCGTGCTACCCGCGTCCGGGGCAAGCGCGACTTGACCATCTTCGCAAAAAATCGGCCTCAGATCGAGCGTCACTACGAGGTACGCCTACGACGTAAGGGGTACACCTTGATCGACTGAACTCCCACTCCACCAGCAAAAAAGGAACCTACCTTGTCTGCCGCCATTTACGTCACTCCGGCATCCCTCGCCACGATGCGCTTGATCGCCCCTCTCGATTATTATGACCGATGCACCCTCTCGGACGACCCTGCAACCGATCCGACCCGAAGGGAAGGATACTATCTCAAGGACCTTTCCTTCCTCTCCGTTTCGGTCCTGCCCGACGCTGCACATATTGCCTTGCATCTCAATGCCGGCGCGGCCGAAGTGAGCTTCCCAACTGAGCTTCGCGGCTGCATCTTCGAGCACGCACCGCACCTGCCTTCTGACTACCAGCGCATCATTGCGTATTGGTCTGGTCCACCGATCAATGCAAACGAGAACTGTGCTATCTATTACCAGTGCCCAGCGCAACGTTACGAAGTGCCGCTAGCGCAGCCGGAAGCCAGTTCAGGGCTGATCGACAGCTGGGAGAGCGTCCAACCTACAGACGCCCTAGTTTCCGAAGGGGTCGTGGTGTCTATTGCGGGCTTAGATGCGCTGCTTTCCAATGCTGCTGATGACGATTTTGTCTGCGTCGCACTGCCTATCGATGACGATCTGCTCGGCCTGGACAACGGCGGCTTCCTCGCAGAGAAGCCCTACGACGTGACCTCGGCGCGTGTTGAACGCATCTTTCTGCGGGTGGCCGACATAAGGCGCTCACCCGACCCGCAGCATATCTACATCGACATCCTGCGCTACGAAGAACTCGATTACGGGTTTTATTACTGACGATAACCGCCGGTAACCTTCGATCACCGGGTCGATGCAGGCTGCGTAAGACGAAAGGCCGGCGCAGTTGGTCGGTCTCTCGTCATACTATCCTTGTAGGAGCTGTCCTGGGCCGTTACAGCACGTGAAAAGCCCGAACTACCTTCAACCAGCCGCTGCTATTTCCAAGAAATCGTTGCAGCATATCGAAAGTAATATCCGGGAGAGGCAAAGGGCGGCGTCCACGGCAGCGACCCGGCGGCGACCTGGCGACCTGGCGACATTTCCCGCTCTGCCACGCTTATCACACGAACCCTGCCGGATCGAGGTCGCCATGTCGCCATGTCGCCACATCACGCCCCGTCGCCCTCAACTTTCGGCGAGCAATCGCCGGGACACGAAATGAAGTTTTCGTACCGCCGCTGGTGGAATCGGACTTCGTGCAAAGTAAGCTTCTGCGAGGCATAACCGTGCATCATCATCCGATGCCTGAATTGGGTCTCCGGCACCGGCCAGGGCGAGTGACGAAATCTTTTCTCGATACCCTCGCGCGATTTCACCAATAACGCGTCAAATGCTTGCCGCGCCATGTCGAGCCGTGGCAACGCAGTATTTTTGTTATGTCGCTTGACTAGATCGGACAACTCACTGGTCAGCTCCTTCGCATTTGTCGTTTCGCACCAATCAAGGAAGGGATGAGCATCCTGAATCGTCACATAGGGGTCAGCCTGCTTCCCAGCCGTTCCAGGAGAACTACACAGCACTTCGTTATCATTTGGCGGGGCGTTCCGCTTCTTCCAAATCACTTCTTTTTTCTGCAATGACAAAAAGGCAACCGCATCGATTGCAGGAGGTGTGAGGTCGATTATCTCCTGCGTTAACAAGACGCGCCGTAGCGGCAATCCGATCATTCGACCACATTCCTCCACGAACTGCGCGATGGTGGCGGCAGGAAGCTGTTCACACAGCGGGATGTCGCCATCCCCCTCATAGTCAGGCCCCCGATAAACTTGGAAATGTATCAGGTGGGAGCAGACTTCATAGCCAAACAAGACGATCAGTTGACGCCTTTTCGCAGATTTCTTGTCACGGCTGAACTGGGTCAGCAGCGACACCACTCGCAATCGCAGTACGCAATTCATCGGATAACAACCCATGCGGCAGTTTTCCGTCGATGTTGCTTCGCTCTTCCTCTTCCAGTCGTCACCAGCAAGATGCGAATAAAACGTCTGGCGTGTCTTTGGGACTTCTAGTCCCAGATGCTTGCCCCACTGATATAAGCATGACGGGCTCTCGCCTGTTAGCTCAGCAAGCTCCCTTGCAAACGCAACAGCCAGCGCCTGACTATTCTTCCACGTCAAATTAGACAAATTCGTAAAGCTCCAATCGGTTCCCTGAACGATTACCCTCAGGCAATGCAAAAGTCAAACATAGGACACGTAAGGCCTTGACTCCAAAGATAGTTACAGCGGACACCCGCATCCTTTATGTCCGATAAAGTCCGCTCAACCGAAACATTTCGGTCAACAAAGGGAGCGGAAATGAAGAAGAAATTGAGTTTGTCTGATGTAAGGGAAAAGATCAAGGCGAAGCGTGCCGCAGAGGCAATGGCCAACGCCCACGGTGGTAGCTCGGAAGTCGAGGACGTGCCGGGCCCCACCCAAAAGAAACAGCGCGGCATGAAAGAAATCCTGGCAGCACGAAGCGAAGAAAGCCAACGGCGTGCCGTGGCTTTTGCAAAGCGCAGGCAGGCCGAAGCGCAGGCAGCAACCGAAGTGAGCGCGAGCGAGTCATACGAATCCGACGTTGACGACAAGACCGAGCAGAATTCGGCCAGTGCCTGCACCGAATCCAACGAGGAAGCCTTCGACGACCAGTTTTGCGAGTCCGACGCCTACGATCAGCCTCATAAGTCCGATGCATGTGACTGGTCCGGCGAAACAGATGCCGACGAGGAGAGCGAAGAGACCACGCGTCGGACTAGAAAGGCGACAGCCGCGCTCCCGACGCGCCAGAAGCTCTATCCTGTCCATGCGTTCGGCAAGTGGGATGCCGCAATCAGACTGATTGCAAAAGCCGTCCAGGTCGATCTCGAAATGGTCGGATCATCCTTGATCGGCGTGCTATCCGCGTTGGTCCAGGCGATCATCAACGTCTCCGCAAAGCAATACGACGCAGGTCGCCCTGTCAGCATCAACATGTTCATCATCGCATTATCAGGCGAACGTAAATCCTCGACGATTGAGGCCATCGTTAGCGCGGTACGGGCGGCCCTCGTCCGTGCTACGGATACCCGCAGAAATATGATCATTCAAGACGTGACGGTTGATGGAATGGTCGTTGGCCTGCTTGAGCGCTGCCCCTCGCAGTTCCTGCTGGCTCTTGAGGGAGCATCGCTGCTCGGTGGACATGCGATGAGTAAGGACAACCTTAGTCGTTTTCTCGGCAACGTATCGTCCCTGTTTTCAGGCGAGCCGATTAGCCGGACCCGCGTCGAAGAGCACCACTACGCAATTGGCCGCCGCCTCAGCGTGCTGCTGTTTTCGCAGCCGATTGTCGCGATGGATTTTCTGAGTTCGGACATGATCATGCAGCAGGGCTTGGGAAACCGCTTCATGTACAGCACGCCACCATCGCTCATGGGGACGCGCCTGTACGCTGATGTCGAGCTCGAAAACGACCCCGTCTACACGCAATTCTGCGGCCAACTTGCGGCGTTGGCTAGCCTTGAATGGAAGATCAGCGCAGACACGGGCGGCATGGATGTCCGAACGGTCCGCATGAGTCCTGAAGCGAAGAAAATCTGGGTTGCTCTCTACAATTCTTCCGAGCTTTCGGCGAAGGCAGGCGGCGATGCCGAGGCACACGAAGGGTATGTCACGCGATTTCCAGAGCAGGTCATGAGGCTGGCTGCACTGCTGGCAATGCTGGACGACCCGAATGTCGAGCATATCAGCGAACAAGTCATGGAGCGCGCAGTCGCTCTCGGCGGCTACTACCTAACGTCCGCCCTCGACGCATTCAAGGTGATGCCCGCGAACAAGGACGAAATGGACGCAAAGACCTTGCTGGACTGGATGATAAACAAGCTCGACGAGCTCGACATCGATGCCATCCCCGTCCGCATGATGTATAAGGACGGCCCGCGCTGTGCTCGACCCAGTAAGCGGACCAAAGAGTTGCTGGCCTTGCTCATGGCTCGCGGAGAAGTGCGCAAGTACACCCAGCCTATCCACTACGGTGACGGCAAGAACTCGCTCGACAATTATGCCGTGACCGGCATGTAACCCCGGTGCGGCCCGGACAGGCCAGCGATTAGCAGAAACGCTATTCGCTCGCCTTCCGGAATCGTAAGCAGACCGCGCCATTCCGACGCCGCAAATTCCCATTGATGTCGCCATGTCGCCAAAGTCGCCCCACACCACTGTGACCGGCAACGAATATTTCTATGAGCCGGGGCCAACGCTGAGCATTTTCCAACCCTGAGCGCGTTCAAACAGCATCGGTCCTCGAGCGGCTACTGAAGAATTCCCGAACACCCGAACCCTACAAGCCGAAGTCGCGTACCGCGCGCCCTGCATGCTGCACGGCCATATATGAGGTTGCCTGCTGCCCGAGTCCAAAGTCAGTGCCATGTCGCCACCCTGTCCCGTCCCCTAATCCGCTGAGTAGGAGTCCAGTGCGTGGCGTGACCGCCATCGGGCGGCGAAGGCGCTGCCGACAAGAACCGTCCCTCCAACTCAGCTTCAAAGGCAGGGAATGGACCGAAACGCAGGCTCCGTCGCCTCAACATCAAACTTCCTGCTTCACATTGAACGAGGCCGGCACTGAACCCATGCGAATCCGCTACCACTGCTGCCGGCCCGAGTTCCAAGGACTTGGAAGACTAAGTTCGCGGCTTCACCGCCCGTCCATCCATCATCGACATAAATTCTGCACGTGAAGTTAGACAAATTCGTAACGCGGAAATCGGTTTCGCAAGGGACTTTCCCGACGCAAGTCAGCCGCAATTGAAATCAATTGTAACCCTTTGATTCGCTGACGATTTCTTCGTCTGCACTATTCCATTGCAGCCCGTAAAGTCCGTCTCAGCAATACCTAATCCGCACCCACTATTTACGAAAACACATCCAGAAAGGTATCAACATGGCAGCATCCATCAAATGGACCAAGGTGGCACTGGAAAAGCTGGCAGCGCACGTCCAGGGCGCAAAGTCCAGCAACTACGAAATCACTGATCCGCAGACTGCAGGCCTGAAACTGCAAATCGGCACGACGGGTCGAAAATTCTTCTGGTTCCGCTATACCTACCGTGGCGAAAAACTCGCGGTCCGCATTGGCGAGTTTGGTCCCATCAGCATCGAGCAAGCACGTGCAGCGGCGCAGCAGCACCGCGCCACGTTGATTTAGGCGGCAATCCGCAGGACGCCCGTCAGCAGCAGAAATCTATGCCGTTGGTGCGCGAGTTCGCCGACGAGTACATCGAGCAGGCCAAGCTGACCAAGATCACGTACAAGAACGACATTGCAAAGTTCCGCGATCACGTCCTGCCTGTGATTGACGATCTCCGTCTTTCCGATGTCTCCCCCCGTGATATCCAACTGCTGCTGGGAGGCCTGAAAGGCACTCTGTCGCCAGCGACCGTCAACCGCGTTCACGCGCTGCTGAGCGTATTCTTCAATCTGGCCGTGTCGTGGAAACGTATCGCGCATTCGCCCTGCGCCAATCTGAAAAAGCTCAAAGAGGCGAACCGGAAGGATCACTTCATGTCCCCGGACGACATCCGCCGCATTCTGGCTGCGGCACCGCTGGACATGAACCCGGTGGCGGCCAGTGCAATTTCTGCTCTGATTCTGACAGGCCTCCGCCGAGAGGAAATATTGCAGAGCCGCTATGAGCACCTGGACCTGGAAAAGGGTTCGTTGTTCCTACACAAAACTAAGAACGGTCGCTCGCGCCATGTTGTTCTTAACGATGCCGCTGTTGACGTTTTTAAGGCTGTGCCGCGTGTGGGCGATTCGCCGTGGATTTTCCCCGGCAAAGATCCCATGAAACCGCTCAATAACCCGACCAAGGCCTGGCACCGCATCCTCGCCGCCGCCAAGGTGGAAAAGTGCAGGTTACACGACTGCCGCCATGCGTTTGCAAGCATGTTGGTCAACGAAGGCGCTTCGCTGTATCAGGTCCAGTTGCTGCTCGGTCATGCCTCCAGCGTCACCACGCAGCGCTACGCACACCTCGCGGCCAGCACCCTACGTAATACTTCGCAGCTTGTCGCGAACCTCGTCAACAAGGCGTAAGCAACAAGCCAATATCCACAGCTCGCGATCTTGGGATCGCGGCTCTTTTTTTCGCGACGTGCCTCAAAATTCTCATACTTTCTGGGAAACGGGGACGGACACCTCTCCCATCCGCCCAATGCCATATCAGAGCACGCTACAGTCTGAAGTCTTGGTAGGCAGGCAATTCGATCTAATGTACACTGGCAAACTAGAGTCGCTATTTGTTCAGACTAAATTCAATGCCTACAGAATACGCATCGCCAAGATTTGACTCATACCGTCGTCAATATGACGCGCGAACTCCTGACCTAAAAAACCAAAGATCTGATGATGAAACGCAAAACGTATGCGCCAATAGTGATGTCTTCTCACTAAGAGTCGCTCCTGCGCCAGACGTACTGGTCGGTGCGCACCCGACGGCGCGGTACTCTGCTGGGGAAAAGATGCATGTGTGGCTTGTGCTGCCGGATGACGTTGTTTATTCGGAAGAGGCAGGAGCCAGCGGCATGAAAACCGAACGTAAGCGACTTTCGCACACGAATTTAAGTGGCGGAGGAAAGGCACATTGCGGCGGTGAGCTATGGTTTCGCGACGATCATTCTATTTGGCTCACGGGTGGCTCTAGCAGATATGCTCCACGTACGCAGGAAGAATTAGACCTTATCGTAAATTCATTCGTTGATAGTGGATATTCGGTGTGCAGTTGTGGTTGGGACGAGGAAATGGCAGGTCCGGCACGATTCTTTCGCGGAAGTGAGAAATGGTTGACTAATCATGAAAATTGAAAATTTTGACTATATTTTTGGCGAAAATAGCACGGGCGAAACAGAAGTTGAGCGCGCTAGGACTTCGACCAATCTTTATGTCCGCAGTCAGGACCATTTAGCGTTCTGGAGTCCAAAATCGACTGGCCGAATACTTACAGCGTTCCAGGCTTTAGAAGCCTTCGGGGTAGAAACGCTCGAAGAAGTATTGGAACATGGGTCAGCCATAATCGCGTGCGCAACGGATCAACCTGCAGCTACCCTTTGTAGCCAGCGAGAAGCGCTTGGCATCAGTATCGCCGATCTTGCTAAACGTACTGGTTTGAGTCAAGCGGATATACAGGCGTGTGAAGATCAAACGAAGAGATCTCCGATTCGAAGCATCGAAAGAGTTGCCAGCTCATTAGGGCTGGATGAACGCCTAGTTTCGTTTTACCCTGGCGCCGGAGGCGACGGTGCATTAGCTGTTCGTCTGAAGAGCCTGGGATCCCAAAGTTTGAATTCGAACGCCGTACTTGCCCTCTCAGAGGCGGCATGGGTAATTCGCACTCAATCACGCATAGAGCGGAACCTTGGGAACGATAAAGCGATCGATGCTCGTTTTCGACCCTCTGATATGTATGGCGATGCAAGTTACCCTGCATGGCGGCATGGCTATTACCTTGCCAAAAAGACGCGTGAAATTTTGAATTTAACCGATGAAGAGCCAATCAATTCGTTGCGTGATGTGTGTGAAAGTCTAGGCATCCCGCTGTTGCACACAGAGTTGCCGCGAGCACACGCAGGGGCAACCGTTGCATCAGATGGCGCTCGCGGAATTGTTGTCAATACGACGGGCTTCAATCAGAATGTATGGGTCCAAAGAGCGACAATCGCACACGAGTTAGGCCACTTGTTATGGGATCCCGATGAAAAACTACAAAAAGTTCGAGTCGATACATATGCAGAACTCGAAGATTTGGGTACAGACCGAACTCCTCAAGATTTTGTAGAAGCACGTGCAAACGCTTTTGCGATTGCTTTTCTTGCCCCGTTAACTCCCGTAAAAATAGAATACTCGAAACATTCCGATTCTCGAAGCGGGATGAGAGCTGTAATGGAGAAATTTGGCATCAGCTATACAGCGGCGAAGTATCAGATATGGAATGCGTTCGATAGGTGCATTGATTTTGAGGGACTATGTGTCGATGACGTTGAACCAACGGTCGACTGGAATGGCCGAGAAGCGTTTACCGACGATTATTTTCCGATCCGCTCGACTACGACTATTAGACGAGGCAGATTTGCTGGGTTAGTTGTAAAATCAGAGTCCCAAGGCCTTATTTCGGAAGATACTGCGTGTACTTATCTACAAACGGATCTAGATTCTTATAGAAGAGCTCGCTCTAATATCGCCAGTCTTTATCTAATCAATTGAATTATTTGTTACGTCGCTCGAGTGCTTTTAGCTGCCGTTACATTACAAAAAACTAAAATCTCTCAGACTGCGAACTACTCAGAATCATGCCGACTGTCCAATGCCTGTCGCTGGGCCAGTAAACCCACGACAGGCAGCTCCAGTGCCGCCGGGTTCCCTGAACGACTTCCGCCACGCGCCGGTTTAGCGGCTTCCCGCTTCGCCTGTCTATGCTCGGTTCGCAGATCCGAATCCACTCCACCGATCAGGCCATGTCAGCGCTCTCCCAACGCGCTGCGTGGCGGACTTACCGGATGAAAACGGAAATCCGATACGCCAAGGACTTCCTTGACGCATCCAGCGATCAGCGTAATACCCGTTACTTAGCGGATGCAGCAGGCATCTTGCTGGGGCTTGAGGCAGAACCTTGTTTTGAAAATCCTTGTGTCGGTGGTTCGATTCCGCCCCGGGCCACCAAGAACACACCTTGCACAACGCCAATCCATCGTGATTGGCGTTGTCGTTTCTGGACTTCGCAGGCTTCGCCACCTGTCAATGTCCACTTCGCTCATCCATCAATACAGCACGGCAAGCTCATGTGTCCAGGCCGGGTCAGGTCAACGAAGCACCGTTCGCGAAACAGTCGTGAGGGAAGCAGCGCGCAATGCGGGTGCGACATTCACGCAGCGGATAGAAGAGAGAATTCTGTCGGCGAGCCTGGTTCATCAATGCGAGCGAATCATTGGTCTGACAAGCGTCCAGTCCGATCTGCACGGATTGCGGATAATCGCGACGGCCTGTCTGTACCGCGCGTCGCGGCCAGCAGGCGGCCGACGGCTGCGTGATTTTCCGCAGACGCCAGCCACCCTTTTCAACGGCCGATCCTGCTATAAACACTGTTACTTCAACGATCCGGAAGCGAAATATCGCATGGACCGTGCGAACTTCTGGGGCTTGCGATGAAGTCGATCCCGTTGTGCCTGGCGCTGGTGACCTCCACATTGCTGTCATTCACAGTCCACGCCGCCGATCAAGCCCTCATTTCTCCACAGGCTGGCGCCCGCACCTATGCGCAAAATTATAAGGACATGGTGCTGGCAAACTGTATGACACAGGCTTACCGGAATGACACGGGTGCGGCCACTGATGCTGGAAGCAGTGCCAGCGCCTTGCGTGATTGGACCTACTTCGATATGGAGGAGAGTCCCGATGCGGTCAAGTCGCTGGTGAACCGCTATCTGGCGCGGGACTATTCTAATCCGCTCGTCGAATCGGAAATCAAAGGAGTCAGGTTCGATTTCCTGAAGTGCATGGACCTGTACCATAGCAAAACGCTGGAAGACCTGGTCAAGCGGCTGGTCATTCACCCGAAGCGTACTTACAGGCAAGAAAACCCTTCGCGGGCAAGGGCTCCCGGCGCAGCCGCCAGGTAACAACTGGCTAGCGATGAACACAGTCATACCAAGGTCAAGTGCATGTGCTATCAAGGCGACGCTGGCCGCGAAGGCCCTTACCGCATAGACTAGACCAAGCGGGCTTTCTGGCATCCGCGATCCTTGTGTCCGACCCAGGAAATAATTTCCCCGGCTAGTTCCCAAGAGAAACAACTATGCTATCGTGAAATTTCAATGCCATTCCATCGCGCGACCATCAACCTGTCGCAGCGGTGATGTTTCGTTGGAGAATTGTCATGAGCGAGTTATCGTCTTTTTTTCAAGCAGTAAAATTGCCCGTCATTTCAGAAGTCGCCCACGCATTGATCAAAACGCTCGATGATGAGGATGCGTCGGCCACTCAAATCAGCGCGATCATTGCGCGCGACCCCGTCCTCACCGCCAAACTGATGCGCCTGGCCAATAGCGCCCGCTTCGGCGCTGCGCGTGGTGTCACGTCACTCGACGATGCCATCGCGATGGCGGGCCTTGGGCACGTACGCACCCTGGCCCTGGCTGCCTGCTTCGCCGAAACCTTCCCCGACC
>Ga0308169_10002576_pt1 | contig 18632 bp, 19 predicted proteins | sample PhyBR1_2_FD_202139 | JGI IMG/M metagenome (GOLD analysis project Ga0308169, IMG submission 202139) | Phyllosphere microbial communities from UC Gill Tract Community Farm, Albany, California, United States - DLSLSB.R1 | ecosystem: Host-associated > Plants > Phyllosphere > Unclassified | place...
CAGAGTGCTGATATCCGGCGAGCGAAGAAATTGGCAAAGGAGATTTGAGCATGAGCCAACACCTGACGACATTCGACATGGCGGCACTACTCGATAGCGACGAAGCGATCAGTGAATACCTTTCTCAGGTGTTGGCTGATGGCGATAGCGAGGAGTTTCTCCGAGCGATCGGCTATGTAGCCAAGGCCCGAGGCATGGCGCAGATCGCTAAAGACTCTGGCATGGGACGAGAAAGCTTGTACAAGGCGTTCGCTCCCGGATCAAAACCGAGGTTCGATACCGTACTCAAGGTCATTCATGCGCTAGGCATTGATCTTCATGCGCAGCCTGGGCATGCGGCTAATCATTCACCTGGCTGAAGAGTGGATGGACAGCGGAGGCTGGGGAACAAGCCACAATCGTGGTTCATCTGTAATCAGCCCGTCTCTAATCGTGGTCTGTCCCCGTTTCTCCTCCCCGTTTCTCCCTGCTTAGAGTTAGATGGCGTCAGTCATCTAGCTCAGGAAAAATGATTTTTCCTACAACCCAAGGCTGCACAATGTCGTTGTGAATCGTACGTAAAAACGATCCCCATTCCTTACGGTTGTGAGCGTCTGGCCCAATGATCGTAAGCAGTAGGTACGCATCTTTAAAGTCATCATATGCATAAATAAGCCAGAAGTCGTTGTCAGGGTCTTCCGTTAGGGCTGTGCGATAGTACTGGCGGCCGATTTGAGTCCAGCGAGCTTGTGTTTCTGCAGTGCTCGCCAAATGGATGTGACACATATCGCTCAGATCAAGCTTTTCATCTCTGCCAAAGATAGCCGGAAGCTCGCCGCACACTTTGTAGTTAAAAAAGTGTGCGGCAATATTTTTCCAGTTCTGTATTTCTTCAAAAAGTGCGGAAATTTTAACGTCTGGCATCCACGCCTACTTCGTAATAGGAAGCTTGCCAGTGATTACAAATTTATCGAACACTTTCTGACCATCACGTGCAGCTTGTCGAACGTCAAGAAATGTCAGCTCTTCGTGAGTGACTTTTCTGCGCGCTTTTTCGACTTTTTTTGTGGTAGCCATCGGAGCCTCCGAGGTGTGTATATTCATACTGATCAGCTTATGTGATTAATGGAGTCCGGGCAAACCGGAGGGTTTCGGTGTAATCGAACCATACGCGTTTTGACGAAATGGGCCCCGTGAGAGGCCCTTCAATGCTAGGCCGGCTCTGCGTCTAAGCGTCGGGCGATGACATCAAGCATGTCGCAACCATCCCTCAACGGAATGCAGCACAGTTGTGCGAAATCCTGAAGGACTACCGAGTCACTCGGAATGTCTCCTCGCATTGCGAGGTTTTCTAGTAGTTGGGTGACCGCGCGAATTCTATAGCCTGCCGTATCAAGCAGTATGTGTAACGGTGCGGTGGTATCGACGAAGAGAGGTTGATCGTCGGCATTGCTGGTGAGAGCCATGTATTTATTCATTTCAGTTTCCATTTGATTGTGAGCCGCCTTGATCGTCGCCAAACGACAAGGTGGTAGCTGTACGCGGGTTGGCGAACCGGAACAAATGGAGAAAGCCGGCAGACCCGAAGGTCTCCCACGCACAGCTACCGGAAAGCAGCATATTGCGCACAGACGCGTTCCGCAAATTCGCGGAAGCTTCTGAACATTTGTTTTCGAGTCGCCAAACCCGTGTCGACCGTATGTACGACCCCTGGACTATAGGGCTTTCTCCAGAAAATCAGCAACAAGCTGATGCGTAAGAAAATTCTGGAAATAAGGTAAGGGGCTACTGTCAGATAAAACTTCTGGTTCTCTTATCAATACCGCTGCGTTGAACGTGGCCAACCGCATCAGAAACATCACTTAAGCGCAGGCTCCTAACCCCTCGAAGCGCGATCAACCCTGTCACTTCTTTGTGACAATGCGACAAATGGGCTATAGCTCAATGCATCCATGCCGATGAGCTAGTCAATGCCATGAAAGGAGTCACCCCCATGCCGCGCTTCTTTGCCGATCTGGGTTTTCGCTGGAAAATCACCCTGCCCATTGCTTTCCTGGCGCTGCTGTTGGTGCTGATGGGCTGGTCGGGCATGCGCGGTATCGGTCAGGTGACGGAGTCCAGCACGCAACTGACCAAGCGTTATTTGCCGGCGATCAGTCTGTTGCTCAACGCCGATCGCGATCTTTACCAGGCATTCGTGGCCGAGCGGAGCCTGCTCGGTGGCAATGCGGGCAGTCATGTCGAGGCACTGCGTGCCAGTCACCGAGACAATCTCAAGCAAGCTTATGATCGTGTGCAGAAGTATGCCGCGATGCAGCCCAGTGCCGAGGCTTTGGCGCTGGTCAGCCAGTTCAATGACCGTTTTGCCCAGTGGTCGCAGGTTTCGCGGCAAGTGGTCGAGCAAGCCACGAGCAATCCGCAGGCGGCCAGTGCGCTAAGTTTTGGCGACGGTGAAAGCAAGTTCGACACCATGCGTGATGCCATCGACAAGCTGGGCGAGTTGGAGGATGAAGCATCGCTTCGTGAGGGGCAGGCGGCGATTGACCATGGCCAGGCTGTCGGTGTGCAGCAGGGGGGCATCCTGTTGATTGGGCTGCTGGGTTGCATCCTGCTGATTGTTGCCCTGCCGATGGTTGTGCTGCGTCCCATGCGGCGGCTGTTGCACCGCGTCGAGCAGATTGCAGAGGGCGGCGGTGATCTGAAGGGTCGCCTCGAAGTGCGTTCGGCTGACGAGTTGGGGCAGCTCGGCAGTGCCTTCAATCGCTTTCTCGACAAATTGCAGCCGTTGATTGCCGAGGTGGGCCGGGTCACCGGAGAAGTTGATGCCGCCGCACGGGCCATGGCTCAAATGGCCGCGACCAATGATCAACTGATCAGTAGCGAGCATGCTGCGCTCGATCAGGTCAGTACCGCCGCGACCCAAATGAGCGCCGCCGTGCACGAGGTGGCCCACAACGCGGTGGGCGCGTCCGATGCGGCGCAGCAAGCCAGCAGCCAGTCTCGTGATGGCGCCGAGGTGGTCAGCAGCACCATCGAATCGATCCGTCAGTTGGCCCAGGAAGTGGAGAGCGCCTCGGGCACCATCGAGGCATTGGCCCAGGAAACTTCCAGCATCGGCGCCGTGCTTGAGGTGATCCGTGGCATCGCCGAACAAACCAACCTGCTAGCGCTGAATGCCGCCATCGAGGCAGCACGCGCGGGCGAGCAGGGCCGTGGTTTTGCCGTGGTGGCCGACGAAGTCAGGGCGCTGGCGGCGCGTACCCAGGATTCGACCAAGGACATCCAGGTCCGCATCGAACGCCTGCAATCCGGTGTGGCCAAAGCGGTGCAAGCCATGCAAGTGGGCAGCAGCAAAGCTCGGGACAGCGTCGAACGGGCCGCGGGTGTCGATCAGGTGCTCAGCGGCACCGGTGGTTCGATCCAGCGAATCAACGACATGGCCGCGCAAATCGCCAATGCCTGTGAAGAGCAGAGCAGCGTCACCGAGGAAATAGCCCGTAATATTTCTGATATCCGGGATTTGTCCAACGAGGCGGCTGCCAATTCTGCCCAGAGCATGCATGCCAGCCAGCAGCTTTCCAGCCTGTCGAGAAACCTGGCAGAGCTGACCGGCCGCTTCCGTACCTGAGGCAGGTGTGGCCGTGTCTGTCAGCGAGAATCTGCGAGCCCTGCATCGGGACGGGTTCGTCCTGCTGCCTGGGGTATTGAGCGCCGCACAAATTGCCGACCTGCGCCATGCCATTGACCAATTACAGCCTCAGCATTGGGACTACAGCGGCGTGATCGATCACTACAAATGTGTGTTCAATCGCGATCCGTTCTGGCTGCCGTTCCTGGATGTGGGCGCAGTGATCGAACTGGCCGAGGCGGCCTTGGGCGATGATTGCCACCTCATTGGCCAGACAGCCTGGCGCTGCCATCCCGGTTTCACCGGGGCCCCGTTGCACCTGGATTACCTGGCGATGCCATTGCCGCCAAGCCTGCTGGCCGAGCCTGACTTTGAACTGCCGGTGCAGGTGTTTACCGCGCAGTTTTACTTGGACGATATCGACACGGACTTGAGCCCCACACAGGTCATTCCTGGCAGCCACAAGGCCGGTCGGGCGCCGGTTGCAGGTGAAACGCAATGGCAAGGGCGTACCGCGCAACCGATACTGTGCCGGGCAGGGGATGTGCTGATATTGCGCAGCGAGCTATGGCACGCCGGTAGCGACAACCGGACCGCCGACCGCACGCGATACATGCTCCAGGTGCACTATGGTCGGCGGATGGTCGCGCAGAAGTTTTCGCCTTATCTGCACTGGCGATTCAATCCCGAGGTCCTGGCCGCCGCGACACCTCGTCAGCGGCGGTTGTTGGGCGAGCACCAGGAAGCTGAATACGATTGAGCCTGGCTCAGTCAGATCCAGACGTCATTGACCGCCGTGCGCTCGTTGGTTTCTTCGCCGGTGTTGATGACACCGCGCGGCTCGATCAGTAGCAGTTTCACTTCCTGGGCGGCGCTGGGCTTATGCTCGACGCCCTTTTTGACCACATACATCTCGCCCGCGCCAATGGTCACGGCGCCGTCACGAAAATCGATACGCAGTTCGCCCTCCAGGACGATGAAGGTTTCGTCGGTATCGGCGTGGGTGTGCCAGATGAAATCGCCTTCGAGCCTGGCGATCTTGAATTGGTAATCGTTCATTTCAGCCACGACTTTCGGCATCCACTGTTCTTGGAAGAGCGCGTATTTCTGGGCGAAGTTGATCGGGGAATAAACGGTCATCGAGGCATACTCCTTGGTCTGTTGGTGCGTCCTACTTTATTGTCCGGGCCAACGTGAGTATTGGATGATCGTGCAGCTTTTTGCGGCGCGTAGCGGCTGCCTTAGCGCAGCATGTTCAGCCAGCGTGCCGGTGAGATGCCGAAGGCCTGGGTATGCAGCCGGGTCATGTGACTTTGATCATAAAATCCACAAGCCAGGGCCACTTCGCTCAACGGTATGCCCTGGAACGCCAGGTGACGGGCTTGATTCAAGCGCCGCTGGGTGATGTAGCGATAGGGGCTGGTGCCGTACAGCGCACGAAAGTCTCGTGACAAGCTCCATCGGTCCCTGCCGCTTGCCTGCACCAGATCATCCAGCGTGATCACCTGGTCGAGGGCATCGTGGATGAATAGGCGGGCACGTTCCGCCGCTGGGTAGTCGATCAGCCGCCGTCCGCGTCGGCTGCCCGCCGCGATGTCGAGTGCTTGGGCCACGTCGTAGAGGGCGTCCTCTTCTTCTAGCGGATCGAGGGGATGATCCATGCCATTCAATAATCGACGGGTCGCGATGTTGAGGCGTGGGTCGCTGGACAATCCTCCTTCGATGAAGGGCAATGGCTTGCCCCCAAGTACTTGCTGGATCAGCGACGGTTCTATGTAGAACATCCGGTAGTGAAAACCTTCGCTCGTTCCAGCTTCGCCATCGTGTACCTCGTCCGGGTGCAAGACGATGGTGCCCCCAGGCTGGCTATGACGTTTGCTGTGGCGATAGTTGAAGCTCTGGACGCCGGAAAGCGTGATTCCGATGGCGTAGGTGTCATGGCGATGAGTGCTGTAGCCATGCCCACTGAAATAAGCCTCGATGCGTTCCATTTTCCGCGATTCGGGCGCACGCACCAGCCAGTCGCGATTGGGGATGGATCGAGTCATTGCACCGGGCTCCTGCTTTGGTTCGTATACCCTACCTGCCTGAAAACTTTCGTCACAGCAAAAAAAGCTCAGGCTGCAAACTGCTCACTTGAGGCGATTGAACCTGTGGCGAGGGGATTTATCCCCGTTGGGCTGCGCAGCGGCCCCCAAATCAGGCGACTCGGTGTGTCAAGAGGTTGAGTTCACTGCTTTAGGGCTGCTGCGCAGCCCAGCGGGGATAAATCCCCTCGCCACAATGTTTCAAACAAACCAGTGAGATTGAGCTCGGGTCAATCCCACACAGCGCTGTTCAGATCTCTTTTACCGGCGTCTCGCCCTGGACGTTCTTGATCAGGCCGATGACGTGAAGGCAGTCAGCCTTGTTCACATAGGATTCGCCACTGGCGATCGTTTCGTGGTTGCCGGCCCTCAGGCGCCAGCGCCATTGGCCTTTGCCAGTGTTCGGGGTGCCTCGGGTCTGTCGATATATCTCAAAATACATGGGTTCGCTCCCTGCGATATTCAGTCATGACATGTGTGGAACATGTGGCTGCAAGCCTAGCCAAGTGGACGATTTTGGCCATGGGGAAATCGTTTCCATTGGTTATCAAGTGTTGCTGGGAGTGAGCCTGGATCGGTCGTGCGACCCTTTGTAGGAAAAAAGTCATGTTGCGAGCACCCGGTGGGTTGCGGTTCAGGTTTGATCCTTGCGTTGCCTTGTCCGCTCCTGCTTAATACGTTTCGACGCCAAGGGCCGGAAGCCCGATGGGACCAAAACACTATAAGAAAAAGAGCCATCAAGTGACTGAATATCCAGGAGCGGATCTACAGGGGCGTCTAGCGCTTTCGCTTGTCATTCCGGTTTATAACGAAGTCCAGTCAATCGATCTATTCATCGCCAGGATCGACCAGGTCTTCGCCCATGAGTTGCTGGTTGACCTGGAGCTGGTGTTCGTCAACGACGGCAGCATTGACGACACCTTGGTGCTGTTGCTGGAACGGCAGAAGGCCGACCCGCGTATCCGCATCGTCGACCTGAGCCGCAACTTCGGCAAGGAGGCGGCGTTGAGTGCCGGCCTGCAAGCCGCTCGCGGCCAGGCGGTGGTGCCGATCGATGTCGATTTGCAGGACCCGCCCGAAGTGATCCTGGAAATGATTGCTCATTGGCGCAACGGCGCCGAAGTGGTGCTGGGACACCGAATCAACCGCGACTCCGACTCCTGGGCCAAACAAGTTTCGGCCAACGGCTTCTACCGCCTTCACAATCGAATCGCCGACCACAAGCTGCCAGAAAACGTCGGCGATTTTCGCTTGATGGATCGCTGCGTGATCGAGGCCTTGCAAACGCTGCCCGAGTCCCGGCGCTTCATGAAGGGGCTGTTTGCCTGGGTGGGTTTTCGAACCACCCATGTGGATTACGTCAGGCCCGAGCGCGCGGCCGGCGAAAGCAAGTTCAACGGCTGGCGCCTATGGAATTTCGCCCTCGAAGGCATCACCAGCTTCAGCACCGAACCGCTGCGTATCTGGACGTACCTGGGGCTTTGCGTTTCGCTGGTGTCCTTTGCATTCGCCATCTTCATCGTGCTGCGCACCTTGATTTCCGGGGTCGACCTGCCGGGTTATGCCTCGCTGATGGTGGCGGTCACGTTCCTGGGCGGTTTGCAACTGATCGGCATCGGCGTGCTGGGTGAATACCTGGGCCGTACCTATATCGAATCCAAGCGTCGGCCGGTTTTCCTGGTGCGGCGCGTCTATGACGCCAAGGACTGACCATGGATCTCAAGGAAACCGACATCCTGGGCCCTGACATCGACCGGCATTGGTATTACCGTTCGAAAGCGCGGGCCATGCTCCACATGCTCAAGGGCACCTCGGCCAGGACGCTGGTGGACGTCGGCGCCGGCTCGGGGTTTTTCTCCCATCATTTGTTGACCCATACCGATACGGCCCAGGCATGGTGCGTGGACATCAGTTATCCCGCCGACTCCGACGCCAGCACCGCCGGCAAACCGGTCCGCTACCGACGGGCCATCGATGCGCTGGACGCCGACCTGGTGTTGCTGATGGATGTGCTTGAACACGTGGATGATGACGTGGGACTGCTCAAGATGTATGTCGACAAGGTGCCGTCCGGCAGTCGCTTCCTGATCACGGTGCCGGCGTTCCAGTTTCTCTGGAGCGGCCACGATGATTTTCTCGAGCACAAGCGCCGCTATACCCTCGGGCAACTGGAGCGCGTCGTGGCGCAGGCCGGTTTGCAGGTGCAACAAGGTGCATATTATTTCGGCCTGGTATTCCCCATTGCCGTCGCCCTGCGCCTGTTGCCGCGCGCCCGTTCCGAGGTGCCGGCCAAGTCGCAACTGTCGCGGCATTCTCCGTTGGTCAATGGCGTGTTGAAGTCATTGTGCAGCCTGGAACGTCCGTTCATGGGCGCCAACCGTATCGCCGGCCTGACTGTGTTCTGCCTGGCGCAGAAGCCGTGACCTGGACGCAATCGCCGTTGTTGCGGCGTGCCTTGCGCTTTGCCCTGACGGGCCTGGTCGTTACCGGTGTGCACGTGGTGGCCGCGGTGCTGTTCATGCACCTGATCCTGGCGAATCCGCCGCTGGCCAATGGTTTCGCCTTCGTAGTAGCGACCGTGCTGTCGTATCTGATCAACACCCTCTGGAGCTTTTCCGCACGGTTACATGGCCGCACCCTTGGCCGTTTCCTGGTGGTTTCAATTGGCGGTTTCTGGCTGGCGATGCTGGTTGCCTGGATCGCCCAAAATGCCGGCCTGGGTTACCTGGCCGGTATTGCAGCCGTCGCGCTGATCATTCCGGTGTTCACCTTCATTCTGCATAACTTCTGGACGTATCGATGATCGTTCGTGGCAAGCACTACCTGATTTCCTCGCTGCCCGTGCTGTTGGGTGTGTTGGCCTTTTTATTGGTGATAGGCCCCCGGGTGCTGGACCCGACGAACATTGCCTGGTTGGGGGAGGGCGACGCGGCGACCCACTACATGGGCTGGGCGTTCTTCCGTCATTCGCCCTGGACCTTTCCATTGGGAATGAATCCTTCCTATGGCCTGGAACTGGGCAACGGCATCATTTTTTCCGATTCCAATCCGCTGCTGGCGTTGCTGTTCAAGCCCTTCAGTGCCTGGCTTCCCGAGACATTCCAGTATTTTGGCCTGTGGCTGCTGACCTGTTTCATCTTGCAAGCGTGGTTCGCCTGGAAACTGGTTGGCCTGCTGACGCCTTCGGTGTGGATCAGGCTGTTGGGCGCGGGCTTGTTCGTGTTTTCGCCTCCGATGTTCCTGCGCATGGGCGGGCATCTGTCCCTGTCCGGGCACTTTCTGATCCTGGCCGCCCTGTACCTGGCGCTGCGGCCCGACTTGCACAGGCGCCGGCTGGCCTGGGGCGCGCTGCTGGCTGCGACGGCGCTGGTGCACGCATACCTGTTGGCCATGGTGGCGTTGATCTGGCTGGCTGACCTCGCCACTCAGGCCGTCAGGCGTCGGATGTCCCGAGGCGATGCGTTGATTGAACTGGCGGGACTGTTCCTGCTCGTCGCGTTCTGCTGCTGGCAGGCGGGTTATTTCAGTGTCGGCGGCGGGACGGTGGCGGGCGGCTATGGATTGTATCGCCTGAACGTCATGTCGCTGATCAACCCCAGTGGCTGGTCGCACACGTTGCGAGACATGCCTCAGGGCCCGGGCGACTACGAGGGGTTCAACTATCTGGGGCTGGGCGTCTTGATGTTGGCGATCTGCGCCGGTGTGGCGCTGCTGCAAGGCAGTACCGGTCTTGTCCGCGCGGTGCGCCATAGACGGTTATTGCTGTGGGCATTGATCGGGCTGACGCTTTTTTCCCTGACCAATACCCTCGGTATCGGCATGGTGAGTGTGCATTATTGGCTGCCAGACATTCTTGAAAAGGCGGCGAATGTGTTTCGCGCGGCCGGTCGGATGTTCTGGCCGGTGTTCTATGCCATCGTGTTTGCCGTGATTTTCCTGGTGATCCGCGGCAACAAACCGCGGGCCGCCGTGTGTCTGCTGGCGATTGCCGTGGTGGTGCAGATCCTGGATACCCACGCTGGATGGGCCGGCCTGCGCAAGAGTCGGATGATCGCGCCCGCCTCGAGTTGGCCGACCTCGCTGGTTGATCCTTTCTGGGCCAGCGCCGCCGGTCATTATTCAAAAGTCCGGACGTTGATGCCGCAGAACCAGCCGGACAGTTGGATGTTGAGCAGCCAATACGCCTTGACCTATGGCCTGGAGACCGATGGGGTCTACCTGGGGCGCATGGGCAATCGGGCGATCGAGCAAGCGCAGCGCCATGCCGACCAGATGCTTGCCACGGGCCGGTATGACGCGGATTCGCTGTACATTCTCGACAGTCGCGCCGCGCTGCTGGCGGCGCAAACCGTCAATCGCCAGACCGATCTGCTGACCCGCGTCGACGGCCTCGTGGTCCTGGCGCCGGGCTGGAAAACGTGCGCCCAGTGCCCGCCGTTCGCCGACGAAACGCTTGATGTGCAAGTGAAGCTCGGCGAGCGCCAGGTTTTCAGTCGTAGCCATGGGATGCTGGTCAGCGGTTGGGGCCGCGTCGAGGAGTGGGGCGTCTGGTCCCAGGGGAGCGAGGCTGAGATGATCTTTCGGGTGCCGCCAGAGGCCCGGGTCATTAGCATCGAGGCGGCGGCGTTCGTGCAGCCGCAGCACACGCGCCAGCGAGTCGAGGTTTCGATCAACGGCGTTGCGGCGTTGTCGACGCAGTTCACACGTATGCAGGACAACACCCTGGAACTGCCCCTGACGCCGGCCATTCGCGAAACGATTGGCGTGAATGGGCAGGTGCGCGTGCATTTTCGTTTGCCCGATGCAATCAGTCCCAAGGCCCTGGGCCTGGGTATGGATGAACGCGTCATGGCCTTGGGATTGAAGTCCATGACGGTGAAGTGAGGCTTTCGGCGCATAGACGCGCAGCCCCCGGCCTTCCTACACTGCATTGGGTCAAGGAATCGGGGGCAGGGGATGAATCGCAACGAATTGCGCAAGGCCGACATCAACCTGATGGTGGTCTTCGAAACGCTGATGCTTGAGCGCAACGTGACGCGGGTAGCGGAAAAGCTGTTCCTGGGCCAGCCAACCATCAGCTCTGCCCTCAATCGCTTGCGCAAGATGTTCAATGATCCGCTGTTCATTCGCGTCGGTCACCGCATGGAGCCGACGGCCCGGGCCGAGGAAATTATCCGGCATCTTTCGCCGGCACTGGATTCGTTGTCGGTGGCCTTGAGCCTGACGCACGATTTCGAGCCTGCCAGCAGCACCATGACGTTTCGCATCGGCCTGTCCGATGACGTCGAGTTCGGCCTGTTGCCGCCGCTATTGGGCAGCCTGCGGCAAGAAGCGCCGAACATCGTGTTTGTGGTCCAGCACGTCGACTACTGGCGTATCCCCGATTTGCTGGCATCGGGCGACATCACCGTGGGTATCAGCCAGACGCGCGGGCTACCGGCCAATGCCAAGCGCAAACTGTTGCGACACATCCATCCCCGCGTACTGCGCGCCGATGCGTCGGATACGCCGCTGACCCTGGATGAGTACTGCTCGCGGCCTCATGTGCTGGTGTCCCACACCGCCAACGTAGCCGGTTTTGCTGACGAATGGCTGGCCGAAATAGGTCGCACGCGCCAGGTGGTGCTCTCGGTTCCGCAATACAGCGCATTGCCGGCGTTGCTGGCCGGCACTGATCTGATCGCCAGTTTGCCGGACTACACCGCGGCCGCCATGGCCGCTTCGGGGCAATTGTTCAGCGAACCCTTTCCCTTCACGACCCCGACGCTGGACTTGTCCATGGTCTGGCTGAGCCATGTCGACAGTGATCCGGCCGAACGCTGGTTACGCTCCCGGCTGGAGGCTTTCATGGGCGAGCGCGTCGTCTCGGCACAACCGTGAATGCGTGAAACGACGAAACAAAATCCTGCCTCAACGAAGCGAGTCGAGGTAAGGTTGTGCGGCTGAAACCACATCGTCATATTTTCGAAAAGGAGTCGAACACATGCCTCACCTGCACATGGAGTACACCGCTAATCTGGCCGGGTTGAAAGCCGATGTCGCACTGTTGCGCCTGAACAACGCGCTGGTGGCGTCCGGTCAGTTCGCCGCCGAGTCCGATATCAAGAGCCGGGCCGTGAAACTCGAGACTTTCCGGGTAGGCACGGGCATGGGGGAACGGGGTTTCGTGCACGTGAAGCTGGCCTTGCTGAGCGGCCGCTCGCCGGAAATCAAGAAGCAACTGGCCGACAGCCTGCTGGCGGTTGTCCAGGAGCTCGGCCCATGGCCGGCTGATGTTTCGGTGCAGTTGTGCGTGGAAATCCTCGACATCGATCGCGGCCCTTATGCCAAGGCCTTGATCGGCAATTGATGATCAAGCGTCGCGTGCGGCGCAGGCCTTGATGATCTGCTCGCGCAGCCAGGTGTTGGCGCTGTCCTGGTCAGCGGCCTGGCTCCACTGCATGTTCAAGGTGAAACCGGGCAGGCCTCTGGGCGCTTCGTGATGACTGAAGATTGCCTCGCTGGCCAGCAGTTTCTGGATGCGACGGGGCAGGGTCAGGATGAAGTCGGTACCGGTGATCAATTTCAATGCGGCGCTGTAGCTGTTGGCGCGAGCGGCGATCTGGCGCTGTTGTGCCTGTTGCGACAGCCAGCCGTCCACCATGTTGGTGGCGGAGGCCCAGGGCGTCGGGAAAACGTGGCGACGCTGGACGAAGGACTGAAGGCTCAGTTGCGGTTCCAGCGGCGTCGCCCGTTTATCCACCACGCAGACCAGGTCTTCTTCCAGCAGTTGCCGGGATTTGAAGTCGACATGATTGCTGTGAAAGTTCGGACCGAAGCAGATCACCAAGTCCAGGCTGCCGTCGCGCAGTTCCTGGGCGGGTATGTCGGCCTGTAGCTTGTGCACGTTGACTATCACCGGCAAGTCGGCGTAATCGAAGCCCAGCAGCAGGTGCGGCAGGATCAGGTGTTCGAAATATTCCGGTGCGCAGATATTGAACGTAACGGCCTGCCCCGTCGGGTCGAACGTTGGCGCGCCGGCATGGCACAAATTGATACTTTGCAAAATGGCCCGCACATGATCGTACATGCCCTCGGCTCGGTCGGTGGGGCGCATGCCGGTGCGGGTGTTGATAAATAGTTCGTCTTCGAAACAGGTCCGCAATTTCTTGAGGCAGTAACTGACGGTTGACTGGCTGACACACAATGCCTCGGACACGCCAGAGACGCTGCTTTGCTCGTACACGGCGCTAAACACCATGAGGTCTTGCATATCGAGCTTTCTGAGGGAATTACTGTTCAGCATCCGTTCTGTCTCTCGCAGTGCTTCCTTGCGCGGATCTTGCGCAAACCAAGCTGGTGATCCTAACGGAACGATGGTCCCAGGAAAATGCCATGCAGGCTATTTCACGGTCGGGAGTGGGACAGATAATGTAGGGAACACGACCTTCGATCAACGAGTGTTTGGTTTATCCCATTGTTTAGCCTGGCACGATCCAAGCTCCGTCAAATCCAGGTTTAAGCTCCCTGGGTGTCGTGCAACGCTTGCTCAATGTACTTCCCGTGATGCGCTCATGGACGGTCGGCCTCTAACATTCTCGCACCCGTCATTCGCCGCGATTGATCCGGTCGGCAGACTCACGCGTGCCGGCACCACACCCCTCAGTGCGTTGCCCTCCGAACTGGCCTTCTGGGCGCTGTGGCACTGTCGTCATGCCCGTCCTCCGGATTTTCGTATTGCCTGTTGATTCTTCGTGGTGCCCGTCGAAGACGGACACAGACTGACGGCGCCCTGTCGCCGTCCGACATGCAAATACGAGCCTGCTCATGAGCCCTGCCCAACTCTCTTTCGCACCCGTGCAACACGCCCACGCATTCCTTGAACAACACCCAGATATCGAATTGTTCGAGCTGTTCATCCTCGATAGCAATGGCGTGCCTCGAGGCAAATTGTTGCATCGGGACGAGTTACTGGCGGTCTACGAAAGTGGCCGGCCGTTGCCCAGCACGATCCTCGGGCTGACCCTCAATGGCGATGACGTGGAAAACTCCGGATTGGTGTGGGACGTCGGCGACATCGACTGCCGCGCCTATCCCATCGCCGGTAGCTTGCAACGCATGCCGTGGCGGCTCATCCCGACAGCCGCCGTGCAGGTCGCCATGCACCCCCAGGAAGGGATGCCCGCGACGGTTGCCGATCCACGTTATCTGCTTGGGCGGGTGATCGAGGCCTTGCAGGCCGACGGTTATTACCCGGTGATGGCCGCAGAGCTGGAGTTCTACCTGCTGGACGCCCAGCGCGACAGCCAGGGCCGGCCGCAACCGGCGCGGGACGCCGACGGTGGCCGACCGCGTGCTACCCAGGTCTACGGCTTGCGCGAACTGGAACAGATCGAGCCGTTTCTGGCAGACCTGTATGCCGCGTGCAGGTTGCAAGGCATTCCGGCATGCACAGCGATTTCCGAATATGCGCCCGGGCAGGTGGAGATCACCCTCCAGCATCGCAACGATGCTTTGCAAGCGATGGATGAAGCCGTGCGTTACAAGCGGCTGGTCAAGGGCGTGGCGCACAAGCACGGCATGGTGGCATGTTTCATGGCCAAGCCATTCGATCACTTGGCGGGTTCCGGCATGCACATGCACGTCAGCCTGGCGGACCGGGACGGCAACAACCTGTTTGCCAGCGAAGCCGCCGACGGCACGCCGCTGCTGCGTCACGCGGTGGGCGGCATGCTCGACACCCTGCTCGATTCGCTGCTGCTGTTCTGCCCTAACGCCAACTCCTACCGCAGGTTCCAAAGCAACAGCTACGCACCGCTGGCCGCGACCTGGGGCGTGGACAACCGCACGGTCAGCCTGAGGGTGCCCGGCGGCCCGGCTTCGTCGCGGCACATTGAACACCGCATTTGCGGCGCCGATGCCAACCCGTACTTGGCGGCGGCGGCGATACTGGCCGGCATCCATCGTGGTATCCGCGAGCAATGCGATCCCGGCTCGCCGGTTGAAGGCAACGGTTATGCCCAGGCAACCGAATTGCTGCCGACCGACTGGCTCACCGCCTTGCGCGCCCTTGAAGCTTCGAGCTGGGCGCGGGAAGCCTTTGGCACAGCATTTCTGAACGTTTACCTGGCGGTCAAGGGCGCCGAGTACCGGCAATTCATGGGCGAGGTGGGGGAGCAGGACTGGCGTTGGTACCTGAATCAAGCTTAAAGCGGCGCCCGGCCGCATGCTGCAGACGGGTTAAAGTTTGTGGCGCGCTGCTTAAAAAATTATTTAATGGCAACTTTTTCACGAAAAATTGATGGTGAGCTACCTAAAGTTTGTGCTGCCGTAGGAAACGAATTTTTCACATTCGCTACCGTACTTCTTTTTTAAAGAGCAACTTTCAGGAAACCGTCAATCACCATGCCGACAATCAAAGCCGTGCGCCCCGAGTGGGTGACGCTGGTCGCCAGTGCCTTTTTATTATTGGGCTTCAACGTCGTGCTCTGGCAACACTTGCAAGCGATCACGACGGCTGATGCCCGAGGCCTGCTGATGTGCCTGGCATTCGGTGTGATGATTTTCTGCGCGTTCAACCTGGTGTTGACGCTCGTGGCGTTCCGTCCGGTGCTCAAGCCTGTGCTGATGGTCCTGTTTCTGATCAGCGCTGGCGTGGCGTATTTCATGGCCCAATACGGCGTGCTGATCGATGCTGGCATGTTGCGCAATTTTGCCGAAACCAATGCCACGGAAGTTCGTGACCTGTTGTCGTTGAAGTTGTTTGCCTATATCGGCTTATTAGGCGTTTTGCCCTCCTGGTTATTGTTCAAGACACCGATTAATTATCGGCGCTGGCCCAAGGATTTGCTAAGTAAGCTATTGGTCGGCGTGGCCTCGGCCGCGGTGATCGGCGTGGTTGCCCTGGCCAACTATCAGGGTTTGTCTTCACTGTTTCGCAACCATCATGAACTGCGCTTGATGATCGTGCCGAGTAATTACATCGGCGCATCGATCAGTTACCTGCGCGAGCAAGTCGCATCGGCCAAGCAGCCGTTCATCGCTGTCGGTGAAGACGCAAGCCGTAACCCGGCCTGGCAAACCCACGCACGCAAGTCCCTGACCGTACTGGTAGTGGGGGAGAGCGCTCGTGCCGAGAACTTCGGCATCCTTGGATATAACCGCGACACCACGCCGAAGCTAAACAAGGAAGCTGGCCTGATCGCTTTCACCGACGTCCACTCCTGCGGCACCGAAACCGCTGTATCAGTGCCATGCATGTTTTCCAACATGGGGCGCAAGAACTACGACGCCAGCAAGGCCAAGAATGAAGAGGGCCTGCTGGATGTGCTCAAGCGCGCCGGGCTGGACGTGATCTGGCGGGACAACCAATCCGGCTGCAAGGGTACCTGCGACCGGGTCACCTTGCAGGATGTCAGCAACCTCAAGGATCCGGCCCTTTGCGCCAGCAGTGAATGCCGTGACGAAATCCTCCTCCAGGGACTTCAGCATTTCATCGACACGCTTGATAAGGACACCGTGCTGGTGCTGCACCAGATGGGTAGCCACGGCCCGGAATACTTCAAGCGTTATCCCAAGGAATACGAGCATTTCACTCCAGTGTGTGAAAGCAACGCGCTGAACAATTGCAGCCGCGAAAGCATCGTCAACGGCTACGACAACACCCTGGTCTATACCGACCACGTGCTGTCGACCTTGATCGACTTGTTGCGGGCCAATCAGGACAAGGTCGACACGGCCATGTTGTACCTGTCGGACCATGGTGAATCCCTGGGTGAATACAACCTGTTCCTCCACGGCACCCCTTACATGCTCGCCCCGGAACAACAGAAGCATGTGGCGATGCTGGCCTGGTTCTCCGACAGCTACCAGAAGTCCTTCTCGGTCGACACCCATTGCCTGCAGCTGAGTCGCGAGAAGCCCCTGAGCCAGGACAACCTGTTTCATTCGATGCTCGGGCTGTTGGAGGTCAACAGCAAGGTCTACAACCCGGACCTGGATATGTTCGCCAGTTGTCGCGGCGCGGCGATCGACGGCGTGCTGGCCCGGGAGTGATCGCCTACACCTTTTTTTCACGCAGTGTTGGTTAACCTGTCATCCATTCACTTTCCAAGAGCTGTTCGTATGTCCGGGCCACCCCCATCCACCGTTGAGCTTGAGTTCGCCAGGCAACATGACCAGGAGCATGCGCAGGTTTGCTGCCAGCCGGCGCCTCGACGGTTGCGCCTGGCGCTCTGGCGTGACGATCAGATGGTGCGCAATGCCTTGAAAGCGGCCGGCGAGCCGGGGTTGGTGCTGGATGTGGCATGTGGGGCGGGGCGGTACTGGCCGGTGCTGGCCGAGCATGCCAATCGGGTGATCCTGGCGGCGGACTCGTCTGCGGACATGCTCGATCATGCGCTTACCCACCATGGCGGTGCGTTACTCGAACGGGTCAAGACGTTCCCCAGCTCGGCGTTCACCCTTGGGCTGTCGGCGAACGCTGTGGATTGCATTTTTTGTCTGCAACTGTTTCGGCACATCAGCGCCAGCGAGCATCGCCTGGCGTTGCTGCGCGAATTTCATCGGGTCAGTCGTGACACGGTGATCGTGTCGGTTCAAATCGAGGGGCGCCTCAACATCGGCCATTCGGCGCAACGAAGGCTGGCCGTCAAGGCCGAGATTGAAGCCGAGTTCCGCCAGGCCGGTTTCACCGTGCTGTGGCATCAGGATTTCCTGCCCGGTTTTGCGTTGACGCGAGTTTATGTACTGCGTAAGACCGGTTAGATCCGGATGTAGGACTATTCTTGCGTTTGCGAAGGCGATTTCTCTCAGGCTCATGCTCTATGGATGCTCGCAATCGCTGACGGCGATATATACTGCGCGCCATTCTTCAAGGGAGAGCCGTGTGGCCATCGATATTCATTGGATTCGCGACAACGATAGCCTCGGGCAGTTTTGCGCCGAATGGCAACAGTTGCCATTCGTCGCCCTCGACACCGAATTCATGCGGGTCGACACCTTTTATCCGATCGCCGGCCTGCTGCAGATTGGCGACGGCAAGCGTGCCTACCTGATCGACCCCTTGACCATCGACAACTGGCAGCCCTTGGCCGCGCTCCTGGAAAACCCGGCGGTGCTCAAGGTGCTCCACGCGTGCAGTGAAGACCTTGAAGTGCTGCTGCGCCTGACCGGCAGCCTGCCCGCGCCCTTGTTCGATACTCAACTGGCCGCCGCCTACCTTAACCTGGGTTTTTCCATGGGTTACTCGCGGCTGGTGCAGGAAGTGCTGGGTATCGAGCTGCCCAAGGGCGAGACCCGGTCTGACTGGTTGCAACGGCCCCTGTCTGACACCCAGATCAGCTACGCCGCGGAGGATGCGGTGCATCTGGCGGAAGTTTTCGTACAGCTGCGTCCAAAACTGTCCGACGAAAAATCTGCCTGGGTATTGGAGGACGGTGCCGAACTGGTGGCCAACCTCCGTCGCGAAGTGGACCCCTATGAGGTTTATCGCGAGGCCAAGCTGGCCTGGAAACTTTCCCGGGCTCAGTTGGCCGTGCTGCGTGAGCTGTGCGCCTGGCGCGAACGCGAGGCGCGCGCCCGTGACCTGCCGCGCAATCGCATCATCCGTGAGCATTCGCTGTGGCCCCTGGCCCGCACGCAGCCGGATAACCTCGGCGCGCTGGCGAAAATCGAAGACATGCATCCGCGTACCGTGCGCCAGGATGGCGAGTTCCTGCTGGATCTGATCAAGCGCGCCGCCAGCGTACCGCCTGAGCAATGGCCCCCGGCCGTGGCCGAGCCATTGCCTATCGAGGCCGCGGCCCTGGTCAAGCGCCTGCGGGCGTTGGGGCAGGCTGAAGCCGAGCGCCTGGGTATCGCACCGGAACTGATGCTGCGCAAGAAAACCCTCGAAGCGCTGATCAAGAGCGGCTTCCCCGAGGGCCCTTACCAATTGCCCGATTCGCTGCGTGGCTGGC
>Ga0308169_10002577_pt1 | contig 18628 bp, 9 predicted proteins | sample PhyBR1_2_FD_202139 | JGI IMG/M metagenome (GOLD analysis project Ga0308169, IMG submission 202139) | Phyllosphere microbial communities from UC Gill Tract Community Farm, Albany, California, United States - DLSLSB.R1 | ecosystem: Host-associated > Plants > Phyllosphere > Unclassified | place...
GGAAGGACACTCTATCCGCCATCCGAGCATCTGGCAGCGTCTGTTTGGTCACTCCGTTGATAAAGAGCAGGCCGATGTTTACACCAGAGCGATGGACAAGGGCGGCGTAGTGCTGACTATCCGTACCGAGGAGGAGAAGCTGGCTCGCGCCATGACCATTCTCCATTCTCATGACTCGGTGGACGTTCCGTCACGTATGCAAAGCTCGGTTGAGAATGGCACCACCGCGCCGGGTATCAACCCGACAACGGCAGGTAAGCAGTTTGCCGGTGAGACCAACGACCGCCAGGTTGAACCGCGACGCACCTCACTGACCGGTGATGAGAGCGAAGCTGACATTCTGCGTCTTGCTGAAGAGCAGGTAGAAGTGGGTAAACGTCTGGTGAGCGAAGGCTCCACCCGCGTACGCCGCTATACCCTGACCGATACCGTATCTGAAGATATTTCGCTGCATGAGCAGCATGCTGACATCTTCCGCCGTTCGGTGAATGAACCCGCGCTGGCTGGTGAAGTGGACTGGTCAGAGAAAACCGTCGAGGTTGCTGAGACCCATGAGCAGCCTGTGATCAACAAAACGACCCACGTGAAAGAAGAAGTGGTGGTGCGTACCGACGGCAGCGATCGTACCGAGACCATTAACGACACGGTGCGTCGTCAGGAAGTGGATATTGACCATGCACGAGGTGGTCTGGAGCGCGAACTTCCGGGTACGACCGCAGGGGTAAAACCTGCGACCGCAGCAGCAGGCACACAGTCACCAGGTGCACATAACCGTGACCACAAAGAGAGCCTGACTGAGAAGGTGAGTGAGAAAGCCAGCGAAGTGAAGGATAAGGTCGGGAACAAACTGCACGACCACTCGCATTGAGGCGCTTATCCTGACAACAACAGGCGCTAACGGGCACCGCTGATGCCCGATGCTGAGCATGCAAGATGCAAGAAGGGGCCAACCGAGAGGTTGGCTCTTTTGCGTTTGGGAGGCAGTAAAAAACGGACAACGGCGTTATATCTTCTTCGGTATAATCAGGAAATATCTGCGTAGGCCGGGCAGAAATAAAACCTGAGGGAATAAAGTGAACTGTAAACCGATGCTTTTCGTGCTGGCGATGCTCTCCCTGTCGGCTCAGGCCGCCCAGAGCGGAAAAACGCTTGAGCACAAAGACTGGGAAGTTGTCTGTGATAACACCCTGACCTGTCGCATTGCGGGTTATGCCAAAGAAGAGGATCCGTCCGGCTCCATCCTGCTTAACCGTGCCGCTGGACCTGGAACGGAGACAGTGGGAGAAGTGACGCTGGGTGACACCGAAGATGACAGCACGCCGGCGGAAAAACTAACGCTGTGGATCGACGGGAAATCAGCAGGCGATCTGGTGGCGGCTGATGATAACTGGCGGCTGTCTGCCAGCCAGACCGCTGCGGTAATCAGCGCCGTCAAAGGCAGCGGTAAAGTCGAATTTAAAGGCGGTACAAAGCCTTTCCTGCTTTCTGGCGAAGGCGCTTATGCCGTGTTGCTGAAAGCGGACGATGTGCAGGGCCGTATCGGCACGCCAGGCGCGCTCACCAAAAAGGGCAATAAACCAGAAAGCAGCGTGGCTAAGGCTGTGCCCGCACCGGTTATTCAGGCGGCAAAAACCCTCAGCGGCGAACCCCGTTTGCTGACCGCACCAGAAATCGACGCGCTGAAAACCCGACTGCTTTCAACGATCAATCATAATGACGATGACACGTGCGACAGCCTGTATTCACCTGCAGAAAACAGCGATCCGGAAACCGACGGACTGACTCTTACGCCACTGGACGACACACACGCTTTGCTTTCGGCGCTCTGCTGGCGAGCCGCTTATAACGAAGGATATGGCTACTGGGTCATTGATAACCAGCTCAAAGGCACGCCGGAGCTGGTGACGATTTCCGGGTCGGATTATGACAAGGGCGAGATTACCAATGTGCAGAAAGGCCGGGGGATCGGTGACTGCATGAGCCAGGAAAGCTGGGTATGGGACGGCAAGACTTTCCGCAAAAGCTATGACGGCGGGACCGGTATGTGTCGTTATATCCACGCGGGCGGCACCTGGGATCTGCCCACGCTAGTAACGGATGTGAAGCCTGTTTCGGGGTAAAGCTTTTGATATGCCAGTGAAACATGATGGCTGACGTGAGTGCTTTGCATCGGGCGAGGGTGAGTGAAGAATTTCTGACAAGGATGCCATCAGGTGAACCCGAAATCCAAAAAGACGGTTTTTTCAGCAGTTGCACCTTAGCCTGCCGATAAGGGTTGCGGAAACAGGGGGTAACGGTATAATCCTCAACGTTTTCCGCATACCCTTCAGTGCCGAAGTGGCGAAATCGGTAGACGCAGTTGATTCAAAATCAACCGCCGCGAGGCGTGCCGGTTCGATTCCGGCCTTCGGCACCAATAGTATGTAAATTAAAGTCGCTTAAGGGCGGCTTTTTTTGTTTCTGACGCTCTGGAATTTAGCTTTTCGCATCCGATTCAGTTTTTCAATATTTACTGTGAACCCTCTGTTTACAACCTCCTCAAACAAAATAATTCTGCCCATACAAGCTGCTTATATCTTAGGTTGGTAAAACTTATTAACTAAAAGTAATGATGAAGCATAATAGCCTTACTGAGTTCTGCTGGTTTGGGTTATGAGAGGACAATTGATGGATTGGAGAAATATAACTATTACGTCAGATGGCCATTTAAATCAATCAAGGACGGTTAAAGTTTTCAGGATACCTTCAAGTAAAACTAATATGCGTGCTTATGCTGCATTAAAAACATGTTTCCCTACCAAGCTTCAAAGCAGCCTATGAGTTAAAATTTTGCCAGCCAACACATATGGTCGCTGAAAAAATACAAAATACAACAAGTTAGCTGATTGGTAGCATAAAGATCTCTACCAGAAATGGTAGGTACAATCCCTTTAAACAGCAGATAGAATCTGAATGTTATGAGGTTAAGGTTTTCAGGCTTTGACCGGAGGCCAAATCTGAACATCTATGTCCTGAAGTCAACCAGGTTGCTTTAGAGTCTGCTCTCGCAAGCATGGTTGGAGCATTATTAAACTAATAAATTTGCTCAATGTTCAGTAGAGTTAATATTTACGTTTATATAGAATGGTTACAAATCCACATCAGAGACCGTGCGGTTATGAGCGCAATCACATTACAAAAGGCTTTGGGTGTACTTGCGAAGTCATCTTCGTTTTCAGTCACCACTGTAACACATCGTCAGAAAGATGAACTCGATCAGTTAAAAGAACAACTCTTTGTAAAACAAGAGATTGAGACTGAGTTGCAACGTTATCTCGATGTTGCTAAACCCGGTGAAATCATTTTTCTGTGTGGGAGCAGCGGAGATGGAAAGTCAGAAATTTTAGCCCGTTGCCAGTCAAATCCTCGTTATCAGCGGCAATTTAATTTCCACATGGATGCCACACACAGTTTTGCTCCTAGGCAATCAGCTATTGATGCCCTGAATAATCTATTTACTAATCATCATCAGCAATCATCCCCTCTTCTCATTGGTATCAACACCGGCATGATTGCAAATTTTGCCAGAGAAGGTGCTGAATGCCACCAAGCGATTCGATCTGCAATTGACTCTTTTTTATCCGCTCAGCAGAGTGCAAGCCGTCCTTATCAGAATGGGAATTGCATTTTTTTTGATTTTGAACATTATCCTAAATTCCATTTTGACGAAAATAAACAATACTCATCATTTATCAAAAAATTATTAGATAATTTAACTGGCGATAATGATGATAACTTATTCCAGTTTATTTTTCGGAGAGATGAGGCTATCAATCCCGATCTGAAAGAAGTCGCGAACTTTAAATTGCTTTGTTTGCCGGGTGTGCAGAATGTTTTGATTACGCAACTTTTTAAAGCTCGATTAATAAAAGATCAATTTGTAACCACCAGAACATTGCTGGATTTCCTGCATCATCTTCTTATGGGGCCGGGATACTTATTCGATAACCTATTTACAGGTTCAGAAAATGATTTGATCAAAAAGGTCTCAGATTTCGATCCCGCCAGATTACATACCTATGAACTTGATCAGTTTATTTTGCGCTATGAGCTTGGACTGATTGACAACGATCTCGATGATTTTTTAATTGCTCTTGAGACATTGCATATTAAGTTTGATCGCCAATGTGTTAGGTCTGGTGATGCAACCTCATTAGTCCGCCTGTTTTGGCTTCTTCAAGACGAATCTCTGGAGAATAATTATCATAAGAATTTTTCTGCATTCTTTAATGAATCGTTGTTTGAGCGTTACTCAGAAATTTGGCGTCTTCATAGAAATTATACTGGAGACCCGGAACAAAAAAAATTATTGAATCGTTTCTATAATTTTGAGCTTATTGCGGGTATACAGCGCTATGCTAACCGTAGAGCACCGGAATTAAGCATGCAGAAAGAAGAGTTTTTCCTGGGTGAGTTCGGTGGAGTAAAATTAACTGCGCCCGTAGAAATTAAGCCTGACTGGGACGCGATTCGTAATAAAAATACTGCCCATCCAACGGGTTTTGATATCTATCTAAAGGTCGGACAAAATGCACTTCCTTCTGTTCATATTGGCCTTAATCTCTTTGAGCTCTTGAACAAACTCAATAATGGATATCGCCCAAATAAATACGATAAAAATGCTATTGTTCTATTGGATGAACTTGTTGAATTAATTGCTGAACAGGCTAAGTCTAGTAGAGACATCAAATTCTATGATGGTAGCTCCAGGGTTTATCGTGCAAAAGCGGATGAAGATATGATCACTATTAGCGGTATGGAGGGTTGACAACATGTATCCTATCGCAACTGATTTAAAAGTTGGTAATAATCAACTGGATAGTTACCTGCCGATACGCAATAAAAATAACGATATTGACTGGCAATTTGTTACCGGCCTGGTACTTAGCTACGCCTTAAAACGTAAAATTGAATCCTACGATCCTGACCAATTCCGTGAGGATTGTAAGGCACATATGCATGAGTTGCTTGATGAGCCAGCTTTCTGGTCAGTTTTGGAACGGATGTATTTTGCCAGCCAGGATATTTTCAGTGTCTCCCCACTTTTTTTACTTTTTCATGCTCAATTTGTGGGCGAAAAAATAATCAATGGGTCTACGGCAGATAAACGTCTGGGCACATTGTTTTCTAATTTGATGGGGGATTTCAGCCTTGGTTATCCCATACAGGACAGACTGAACTTCATTGAGCAGCAAATGATGAATAAGCTCAATGAAAAAATAAGATTGCTGGGGAAAGGCCCGTTTCCCGAAGAGCAATCCTATCTCCCCTATATAGCAGTATGTTTTCAGTCTGACTTGGAGTTTTTGGCAGAACACCCACAATATCTCTTGCAAGAACTGACTAATACTCTGCGACTGTACGCTTTTAGCTGGTGTGCTCAACTGGCTCTCAATCTGGATAACTGGCGAGATGGTGAGCCACAAAGTAAGTCTCTATTCTTTATTCTCGACAGCGAAAAAGCCAGTTCTGAGCGGGATAAAATTAAACGCTTTGGTTATAAATGGTTTGCTGGTCAGAGTGAAAAACTTTTCCCAATACTTTCCGCACTGGAGGTATTGCAGATAAAAGGGGAGAAAAAAAGGCCCCTCTGGCAAGTGTATCAGGATTGTTTGAGCTGTTCGAACAGTTCAAATCAAGTGTTAGATGATATTAATGATTACATACAAAAGTTTATCAGTAAGGAAGAACGAGATCTTCCAGCCAGAAATCGCGCTACAGATCTGGACAGTGCCTTTAAACAGCTCTTATCCGTTGCTGTAGAGCAGTTTCAGGGTAAGAAAACGGATCGTGCGACAGTCAACCGTAAATATATCAACGAACTGGAAAGCCAGATTTGTGCTGACTTCATTCAGGTGCGCGGTCGGGCGGGAAAAGTATTGGTACTGAATCAGGATCGCCTGCTGTTATTGACCAATCTTACCGTTGGGAAAAATGACAAGCTCCGCCTGCATGAACTGCTGCGTGGTTTTGAGCAGCGTGGTTTTTATCTGGATAATCAGTCAGTACAAACGCTGGTGGCGTTTTATGAACGTATGGGAAATGTAGAGCGAATGAGTGACAGTGGAGACGCCGTATATGTCCGTAAAACAGTTTGAAACTTTTCTTGCTGAAACCTTTATTGAGTGGGTTGGCGGCATCATCCAGCCGGGCGAGCGCTACCAGTTCAAATCTCCCGATCCCGAAAATGCCTTAAAGCTTTGGGAAGCATTCGTTTCTTTGGCGGACGGAAATCAACTTGAGATTGCGCCAGAGCAGCACGTTGATTTCCTCTCATGCAATGGTATTCAGCTGATTCCGGTACTGCATGGTAACGAGGCTCCGGCATTCACAGAAAACTATATTTCCCATCTGCGTGACGAAGTGGCAGGGCGTAGCGGAATTTTTGCCCAAACGGCGCTGTTAATTATTCACAACAGTATGCTGGATACCCTGATTAACAGCACGAAAGACGTGGCTGCACCGGATGCTATCTGGTATCCGCAAACCTTCAGTCATCAGCTGGAAAGGCTTATTACCACCGATAGTAACCGTTCGGACTTGTCACGTTGCCTTCTGGAGGATCAACGGGAAACGGTGCTGGAAGAAGGGGCTACTGTATTTGGTTTCTCGTCGCTGTATCGTCTGCTTGATGATGGCAACCTGGATTTTTCAGAGCTTCAATTGTTCAAAGATGATGAGCTACTAAATTATAGCCACAAGCAGCTTCGCAGCAGACTCAATGAAAACCGGAAATTATATCGCCAGATTGAAGATAGTGTTGAACGCTACAGTGGACAGCTGGAGAATGTGCTGACTGAATTTAGTACTAAATTCATTCAGGAGCACTTTGTCGATAAAGACGACTGGCGTGAGCTTGATTTTGCCGACTATAGAAGAGAAAAAGAACAGAATAGTGAGCAAAAACTGGTGTTGGAAAACATCTCCGTTGGAAACGGTGAAGTTTGGCAACGTGCTAAAAGCGCGAGCAAGGCGGGCAAACGTGACATCAGCCTGCTGGTGCAGGTACAGCCCGGACAATCAAAAGCAGAGTTAGAGTTCAGCTTTCAGGGGAACGATCTTCAGGACAGCCAGATTAAGATATCCCATCATCGGCAGCTAAAAAATACGTCTTTCTGGCGCACTAGCCGGGCGGGAGGAAAGACATCACGCATTATGGCATCGGTGCCCTTTGACGGGCGTCCATGCTTTTTTAGTCTTGAACTGACCAATCGTAATAACTCAGCTGAAGAATATAAGTTTCGACTGTTATTAGTTGAGCAGGGAAAATTCTGGCTAAACGATGTTCAGCACAGCTATCGTATAGAGCCTGGTAAAGGGCAAATAACGCTGCAACTGGAAGATAATACGCTGCGTATTGCCGAATCTGGCGATCTGACCTGTATGCTAGATGACGAGAGCGAAGACATCGATTGCCAGCATTATGCTCAAGTGAATTTTGAGAAACTGGCAAATCAAAGTGACCTAGTTCAGTTTGCACTCATTTCTGGCGATTCTCGTTTGTCGTTTAACATCGAGGGACCTGGAGCCGAGGAAGGACTAACGCTGCCCCTGCTGTTTGATCAGAGTCGTTTCAATAAGTTGTTTAAAGAAGCGGGTAATGCAACCTGGAATCGACTGAAGAGTCGTATCATTCTTGATAACATTGAGCACAAAGTCGTTGGTGTTCGTCAGCAATTATTACAACTGGAAGCTTCATTAATTGAGGGACGTCTTCTAGGTACCGGAAGTGACGGTACTGATTTTAAAATAGAAGATCTTCATGCCAGCTACCCCGAGCTACATAACGCATATGAGCAGTTATTTGCCTACTATCAGCAGCGTAATACGCTGCCTAGCCTGGTATCATGGTCAGCAGAATACCGCGCGGTGGTCAGCAACATCATTGCCACCTTTGAACAGGCCCTTCAGCAAATCAGCCTGAGCAGAGCACTGACGGCTCGGGAAAAACGGCTTCTATATGTTGGGATATGCCGTAGTGATAACCATGAACGCCTCTCGCCGCTGCATCCACTAGTGCTCGCCTACCATCTGCAACTTGCTGAAACGATAATTGATGAGTCGGAAAAGCACGCTTCATCTTCATTTGCCACTCTACCGTCTATTACCCTGGATCGCCTGATGGTTTCAGGCTTAATGCCATTTGTTTATCAGAGTGAGCATGAATACGCACAATTGCAGCCAGTGGAGGAGAACCGCTTCTGGATTGATGTGATTCCGCAGAGGCAGGTAAGTCATGACTATGTGAAACGTCTGGTAAAAGACAAACTAAATGAGTTCACAGACGCCTATGCTCGGTTGTTTCAGAGTGCGGGAAACAATGCGTTGATTATTAATGCCATCAATCAAGGGAACGCCAAAGAGTTATTTTTGGGTTTAGTGGATTATTTTAAGCAGGAAAGAGAGCATGCTATTTCGGTGCATGTGAACTGTTACGATGAACGCCTTCTTCCCAATATGTTCGATCACTTTGCTGAAAGTGGTAGCTATGAACAGCTAAAAAATGATCTCGATCTGAACAGCGGCGTATGGCGGGCAGAAGCAGATATGTTGATTGATCTGCTACGCAGCCGTTTAACATTTAGCAAATTTGTCCTGCCTTCAGAAAGTGACAAGCTGGCCTATGCGCATCTGGCATTTTTCACCAACACAGTACCTGTTGATTGCCGACAGATACGTATCGAAGATGCGTCTAGCGGAGTGCTTTGCCATGGACTCATCGCCGGTGAAGGAGCTGAAACACAGGGGGACGCATACTTTACCGCGTTTGGCCTGCGTGACGTAGACACCGAACCCTACATCGCGCTGCGTCTTGCGCAATTAGTCGGCTGCCTGTGGCAGCCTGCACGTCAAAGCAACAGCCAGTATCATGGACAGGGGATCGGCTTAGCCGTAAGTGGTAATTTTAAACAGCTGCTTAACTACTCATTTAACAGTGCGCTATGGACCACGATCATTGATCCTAAAGTCACTCTCGACTTTTTCACCAGCCAGAAAGATGTAGTTCTTATTCACTATTCTGACCAATACACCAGTTGCGCAGGCTATGATGCCGTCACCGTCACGAAGCAGGTAGATTTGTTTCTACGCTTGCTCCAGACCGGAAGCCAGTCCGGGCAATCCACTGTTGACAGTCATCATCTGCTGGCTGAATTTAACGCGTTTAATGGTGAATGGCTGCTGAAAATGCTGCGCTCCAGTGAAAGAGAGCGTAAAGAGAAGCACGGCATTATTGGCGCGTACAAGTTTGTACAATCTATGCTGCGTGAATCTGATATTTGCTGGGTTCCATTATCGGTAGCTGAAATGATTCGCGTGTCCGGCAATGTCGGACTCAAAATGAAAGAGAGCGATTTATCGAGGAATTTGCAGGGGTATCGCAATGGCGCGATCTCTGATGATGTGCTCTTTGTCGGATTCAAAGACAATTGCCTCTATCTGCTGCCGCTGGAAGTGAAAACCGGGGCTCGACCAGACTATAGTTACGCAGGCCAACAGGCTCGTGAGTTAAAACGTTACTTACAGCAAGATATTCTGGAGCCTAAAACGCTGGCATCACAACTCTACCGAGCGCTTTTTATACGTCAGGTGCTGATGCAGGTGGAGAAGTTGCGTTTGTACGGCGTGCTCGACAGCGACAAACTTGTCCCCTTGATTGATCGACGCGAATGGTGGTTAACAGGCGACTATCAGTTAGGTCAGCTTGCGGATTATGCAAACGGCTTCGTGGTAGCACATGTAGACAGCGCAACTTGCTTTGATATCTCATATAAAGAGACGGTAGATAATATTTTACAGATTGAAATCCCTTATTCACTGCTGTCTTCTCTAATCACTGCTCAGGGAGATCAATCACCGCTAGCGGAACGTTTCCAGGTTCCGGAAAAATATCGGCTTAAGCCAGAATGTGGTGTAAGTCCGTTACAACCAGATGTGATTGTAGAAAACACTGAGTCGACACCTACACAACCCGTTTCGGAACAACAGCCCTTAAATCCTGAAATTACAAAAACTGCACCTGATATCATTGATACGCCATTACAGATATTGTTCGGTCACGATGCTGTGCGCCAGAGCCCTTTGTATTGGGAGCCAACGAATACGGCTAAGTTCATGAACACCAATACCGGGATTATTGGCACAATGGGTACTGGCAAAACTCAGTTTACAAAGTCTTTAGTTACTCAGCTGATGCGCAATCAGTCCTGTAATGTTGATGGCAAGCCTATTGGCTTGCTGATTTTCGATTATAAATCTGACTATGTGGATAATGCGTTTCTTGAGGCAACTGGAGCTAAGAAGTATCAGTTATCTTTGTTACCTTACAACCCATTATCTTTATTCGGCGATATGCCTATGTTGCCTAGACACACAGCAATGGCATTTGCAGAAACAATGGGTAAAGCCTACAACCTAGGCGTAAAACAGCGAATGAAATTGGTTGGCCTGATCATGGAGTGTTATGCGTTATCTGGCATCATCCCTCATGATCGTACAACATGGGGCCGTACTGCACCTACTATTGAAGATGTTTGGCAACGTTATTTGGCTCAGGAAAAAGTGGACGAAGATTCATTGTATGCAGCACTTTATAATCTGGCAGGTTTCCAGATATTTGAAACCAATCCTGAGAAAATGACCAGCTTGTATGATCTGGTTGATGGTGTGACCGTCATTGAATTGGCTGGATATCCTTCTGAAATTCAAAACCTAGTTGTCGCGTTAACATTAGATCTGTTTTATGCACAGATGCAAAAACGGGGCAAGCCAATGGTTCAAGGCGATTACCGCCAGCTAACAAAAATGATTCTGGTCGATGAAGCCGATAATTTTATGCGTCAGGATTTTTCTAGTTTGCGAAAAATTCTCAAAGAAGGTCGTGAGTATGGAGTTGGCGCTATCCTGTCAACACAGGAGATCACCCATTTTAAGACGGGCGAGAATAATTATGCATCATATATCCTTACTTGGGTGATACATCGTGTTTCTGAGATACGGAATGCGGATATTAAAGCTGTGTTTAACATTGATGATAAAGGTGAGCAAGAGTCGTTGATGGGGCTGATTCGACAGCTTGAAAAGCATTATAGTTTGTATGTCGATGGGAATAAGAAAGTCAAGAAGATGCGAGATAGGGCATTTTGGGAATTGTAAGCGATAAATAATTTTTTATAACAGGACAATCCAATGGCAACAATTACTGATTTTATTATATTGAACAAAAAGCTGGAAAAGTATTTCAAAATGCTTTGTGATATTACTGGTTACGATGACAATAAAAAAATACCGGATACTAATAAAAAGAGGCTCGGGTTTTATCTTTATATACTAGAAAATGTATGTGATACCGACGGGAATAATGATGAAATTATCGACTCTATAATAGATACGGAGTTTAACAAAATATTCTTTGATGAGAATGTTAATGATAATGGTATGGATGCCGTATATATTGATGAAAATAAAAAATGTGTAAAGCTATTTAATTTTAAGTATAGGCAGAGCTTTAACAGTGATAAATCTCAATCTTTAAATGATAACTTTATATCTACTAAATTTCTGAACTTATGTTTAAGTAAGAATGCTCAAAGATTTGATGATTATCCGGAAAAGCTAAAAAGTAAGTTAATAAAGTTAAATGATATATTCATTAACCCTAAAGATATTTGGGATGTAACTCTATATCAAGTAAGTAATGAAGCTCAAGAGGTAAAGGAAATAGATGATGAACTGGGAGGGCTATCATCTCAATATCAAATAAAAATTAAATCTTTGGCATTGCCAACTATATCTCAATTTATGTCAATTCGCCCTAAAAGTATCAATGCAAGCATGATACTTAATAAAGATGCGCTGATGTGTTACAGTGAAGATAGTAAAGCAACTGCGAAATCATATATTGTTAGGGTTAGATGTGACGAAATAATAAGAATTACATCTGATAATGAAGCTTTAAGATTTAACAGAAGCATTGAAGATATATCTATTTTATCTGATGCCGTCCTTGAATATGGCGTATTGTTTGATAACGTTCGAGGGTTTGTAAAAAATTCAAAATATAACCCTAATATTGGGATGACCATAAAAGAAAATCCAACAAAATTCTTTATGTATAATAACGGCATAACTATGGTTGCCAATTCTATATCAGCTACGAATTTAGCTGGTAATTTTTCTATGCGTCTTGATGTTAATGATTTTCAAATCGTAAACGGTGGTCAAACCCTTAGAGCGATTCATGAATTTAATAAAATCAATGAGACAAACATCAGCAATTATCTATGTCACGCAGAAGTTCTATTAAGAATATTTATGCCTGATATTGACTCAAATGATATACATAAAATTGCAGAGTATACTAATAGTCAAAATTCTATAAAGCCATCTGATCTTAAGTCCTTGTCAACAGAGCAGATTGATATAGAACGCTATCTTGGTGAACATGGTATAGAGTATATTAGGAAGTCTGGTGACACAGGTTCTGATGACGGTATACAATACGAACATATGATAAAAATGGAAACTTTTGGGCAAATTTTAAAAGCCATTGACGGATATCCTGATAAATCAACTAATAGTATGAAAGACATTTTTGAAAAAGATTATGATGCTCTTTTTATCAAAAATTTTAAGATTGAAAAGTCACCGAGCATAATAGTGGATTATTATGAAATAATAAAGGCTTATAAAGCATCAAGTTATCGAGGCAGCCAGATTAAGTATTTTTATATTCTTTATATTAAGTCTAAGGGCATTGATTTTCAGCTAAATACCCTTATTGAAAAGCTTGAGGACTGTATATCTGCTTATAAAACTGATGACATGTCAGTTGTAAGAAAAATGGGCTTGTCTGGATTTAAAGAGTCAGTTAATAAGGCTTTCAGTATATAGTGTCAGACCTATTGATTTTGTGTTAGCCCACAATCTTCGATCTAATTGTGGGCTGATGCTGTTTATTGCTATATGTAAGTTGTATTGTTTTTTTAAGCTACATCATGTTTTATAAGGCGAAACTAAATTCTTTAAGTTCACGATGATTTCTTAATGAAGCTATACCATCCTCAACATGAGCTGCCCATGCCCTAAACAACATCTTCGGCTCCAGCTGTGGATATAACATCTTTAAAAGTAACTCAGTTACTAGCAATGTTTCACCTAACCATGTGATTTTATCTAGTACTAAAAATCCATCCAGCTTTTTATTATCTTGGTCCGGTAAATACCGAAAGTCACTCTCCACTGAGCGGAAAAATGCCAGTCGAGCAGCAATGTTAGGGGTGATTCCGGTATATCCTTTCAATCTCTTTAGCTGTTCTTCCGTCTGGCGACTGAGCTGCATTCTGTTAGGGAGCATCAGATTGCCTCCTTAGTTAATTCCCAGAAATATCCCGGTTTTAAAGTTGACGACTTGGTGTTCGCATTAAAAACAATCTCATAAGCATGAGAGATGTCATCTCTTAATTGATCAACAAAATATCGCTCATCGACTTCTGTATCTGTTGAGAGCAGCACTACCTGATGACTAGCAAACGGGAAGTAATGATTAATCAATTTATCTCTATGCTGAGAATCTAAACGGCCCAACGGCGTATCTATAATCACTGGCAAATCACGACCAGAGGTTTTCGCCAAAGCTTCAAGTATGGCAATCGCATAGATCTGTTTTTCTCCAGCGGATAGAAGTTTACGATTTATTACTGTGCCTTTTTCATCAATTAGTTCCACATCAAATGTTTCAGGGTTGATGTGTGCATTGAGCTGTAAATCCTCTTTGCGAGCTAATTTACGATAAGCATTGCCAAAATTAAATGAAAGCGTTTTCACCCTTGCTTTTGTTAAAAGTTCACTATATCTATCAAGCAGGTTGATCGTTTCCTGCGCATTATTAAATGCACTGTCGGAGTTATGCTGATTACGAGCCAGGTCATGTGTTTTTTGTATCTGACGAGCACATTCAAGCTGCTGCTGTTTAGTTTGTTTTGCTTCTTCCAGAAGCAGGCGATATTCCTGCCGTTTACTCTCGCGCTGCCGGTCAAGCTCTCGTAGTTTCTCAAATATATCTATGAGCTGATCATCTTCCGGCGCACGAGCGATGTTTGCTGCCGCTTGCTCTAACTGTTCTTCAACTTCTGCTAATTGGGTACGATAGAGATCAAAACGTTCCCAGGATTTCTTACTATCTTGCTCGATGGATTGTTCAATCATCCCAGCTTCCCGTTCCGAGATGTCAAACAATAATTCCCCTTTAGGTTTACCAGCCAGGAAATCTTTTAGATTATCTTCAATCGCTTCGGCAGCAATAAGACCTGTAGTACCTGAACGGAATGAGATATCATTTTTTAGCTGTACGAGGAATTGATTCAATTCTTTTTCAAAACTGCTCGCTTGCTTGATTTGCATCTCTTTATTAATTTGCTCCAGCAAACGGCCTAAAGTTTTAGGTGCTAAAGCATATGGCAATGAGCCATCGCACTCATGGCGCAAGGCTTTTTCAAGGCGCTCTTTTTCTTTTAAGAGCGTATCAACTTTCTGTTTTTCTTGTGTTTTAGTCTGGGCAAAAGCACCACCTTCTGCATTGAGAAGGGATTCATATCGCATGATTTCTTTCGTCAGCAAATCGATGCGCATTTTTGTAAAATCAGCTTTTTCTAAAATCTGCTCCGCCAGAAAAGAAAAGTTTTTAGCCTGTTCTTCAAGATCAGAAAGCTTTTGCTGTTTTGAAACCTCTAACTGGCTTGATTGTTGACGCTTGACAAATATCATCAAATCATTTCGAAGTTTCGAAATGAGATCTAAACCTAACAAGCGTCTTACCGCTGTGCGTAGAATATTTCCTGAATCGTCTTCAGCAAGTTCTGCAATTTTTTCGCCGTCGAAGAAGAACAAATCTGCAATTCCATGTGGAATTAATTCATTCAGGAATCCCTGGCACTGATCATAATCCAGCTCATTCAGAGGTTGGCCATCTTGCTGAAGCGAGAGCTGATCTTTTTTACCTTTTTTCCAGGAACGTGTAACGGTGAATTCAGCTTCATAACCACCTTTGTTATAAGTAAAGCTGAGCTCGATAGATGCTTCACTCGGATCTTCTCCAGAAGTGGAGCCGTTATGAATCAATGCACTAAGCTCTTCAACATATTCTTGCTGTTGGGTTGAGGAACCAAACGCAAGTCTGCCGTATAAGGCAATTCGGATAGCCGATAGAATGGATGTTTTCCCAGCTCCGTTTAGTCCACCAAATAAAACTATCGGACGCGGATTAGAATTGTTTTGGCGTTTCCTTGGCGCCAATTCAATAACGTGCTCTCCTCTGAAGACTCTAAAGTTTTGCAAAACCAGCTGTTTAATTAACATGTTCTTTTTCCTCACTGGTAAGCAGAGACGAGTCACTTACTTCGGCAATTCTGCGCTGCAATATCTGGAGTTCGGCTTCTAACTGAGCGACTTCGCCCTGATGTATATCCCGATCGTTTCGTTTCTGTAATGCTTCTTGTTGCAGCTTAATTTCTTCAAGACTGCCCCAGTCCTGTCTCAGGATGGTGCCTAACTTGTCAAAGATCCCCTGACGTCGGCTCAGGCCTTCCATCGATACTTCCAGTTCGATTAACTTCATGACCATCTCAGGTTCAACATCAAACCCTTGAGATATCTGCATTAGCAAGTCAGCATCACTGGCATCAAATCTTGACTGGTCGTCTACAACCCAATCCAAATCTTTTTGGTAGACCTCCCGATAGATACCCGGCAGGGCATCATACCAATCGGGCTCATTCGGATCTTTTAACCATTCCTGGCGAATAGCATGTAGTTCAGGTTCAGTGATAAGCGTGATGGTGTGACCCTGAGCATTCATATCTCGCTCAATTTCCAGTAAATCTTTCAACCATTGCTGACGATACTTCATCCAGTAAGGTCCTGGAACATGCTTACGTTCAGCACTTATTTCCTCGCCATCTTTGGCGTATTGATAACTGACCTTGCCGCTACGGCGCTTATAGTTACGGTAAGTGTCTTTATTTGCTGGATCAGTGGTGAACGCCAGAAGATCGCGATACTTCAGTAATGGAGACATCCAGACTTCACCATTCTGGATCAGGCTTTCCATTGCTTTATCTTTTGTAACCACGGTACATGTCCAGCATCCAAAGCGTGAACTACCGCAAGATGGCGTACTGTCATCGATAACGAGTGGACATTCGCCTTGCGCCGAAGAGTCCATGTACAGTGTCCACAATGGACGGTTGTTACCACCCCATGGGTTTTCCCACTCATCAATATCATCTGGAGAATAACGGAATGCACCTCTGAGTAATTTCCAGACGTCTTCAGTGTCCCAGGTATCGATAGGGGTATAGATAAATGCATTTGCAAGAGTGGTATGCCTCGCCAGGCGAGTACCATCAATTTTGTGTTTGGCTATGACCTGCGCGCGGGATGCGCTTTCGCTGCTACGTGATCCAAGTACAACGATGACTTCATCAAACTGGCTGACTTTATCTTTAATAAAATCGCTTACCGGGTTGATTTTCATGCGCTCAGTACACCAGCGGAAACTACGGGTAGGGGCCGGATAACCTTTACCTAGCAGATTGACCCAGAAGGTTTCGTGGGTCTTTGGCATGACAGCATGCTGAGTGATTGGAAGCCCAGCGCGTTTAGCACCGGCTTCGATTCGTTGCATGGTCTTCTTGATCAAATCCACTACGACTGGTGTCTCTACCAATGTGTCGGACGAAACAAGAAACACATCTTTCTGCCGCATAGCGGGCGGTAGTCCCAGTAGTGCAAGATATACCAAAGTAATAACAGCGCTGGAATCTTTACCCCCGCTATAACCAATCACCCATGGACGCTTATCGGCACAATAGATTCGTTGTACTTCAGATACGTATTCTGCCAGGGGCCGCCCGGCAAAATTTTCCTGGTTGATAAAATCTTCGTAATCGGCCAGATCGTGGGCCTGAATTAGTTTACTCATGAGATAACCATTTGAGCTTCGAGCTCTTGTTCTTCATTTGAAAGGGGGAGCGATAAGGCGATTTTAAGAGCATTGCAGGTAAGCTGGATAGATGCCGTCGTCTTACTGAGTTTACCATGTTGCATTGCACGTTTGGTAAGCTCTGGGCTGCTTTTACGCCAGTCGAACTCTCTAAGCTCACAAATTATTTTTTGCCATGAGTCAGGGTGCTCTGAGAGCAGGCAGTGACCCAGTAAACCCAGAGCCTGAAGACCTATGCCGTGTGCATGAACATACTCCTGGCGAAGTTGAGCAGGAGATACCTCTTTTTTTGCAGCTAATTGCCAGTCTGGCATGACCTGAAATATCGCTTGCCAGTAGAGGGCCGCAAGGTCAGAACACTGCTCAACATCATTGGCTTTAGGTTCTTTTCCCAGCAGAGAACGCGTAGCTTGCTTGATGCTGCTTAAGGTGAAGAGTTTGTTTGAAAACTTACTGATGCTGGATTTTTCCATTTCAGTTAGTCCGATAAAAGGCTCGATATTCATAGCCAGATACCGTGATAAGTTCGAACTGATATCTCTGTGGTCGTAAAGTGTAGCAAGAGAAGGGCTTGGCCTGATGGCATATTTGTTCAAATCAGCAAACATTTGCTGACTGCGTTTAAGCCCTTCATCTACAAAGAATAATACGGGAATATTATCTTGTCCCAACTCAGGCCTTGCATCCAGTGCGTCTTCTATCGCTTTCCTGCGATGCTGCCCATCATTGATTAAAATTTGTGCCTCCATGGGCACCCGCAAAGTCCCTAAGTTATTGGAACCCGAATACTCATCGAACTGCACATCTACTGCAATGGAAGCAGTTAGAGCTGAAAAAACATAATCACTTGGATTTTCAAGTAAGTAGCGGACCATTTCAGGTATACGGGCTTTGTTTAACGTTCTTTGTGCACGCAACTCAGGTGGTACTTCATTTTCGTCAAAACTAAAAATTTTGGGGATTATACGCATTGGGCAGGTAGCGATATAAAACGGTCTGCCTGCCTGGATTCCTCTGACAGCGGGGAAAGAGTAGCAATAGTCAGTGTCGAAATTTGCCATACAGAGGTTACCTGAAAGTAATATTAATTTTACGTAAAAATAAACGTTTTATAGGCTTGTGTCATCTTTTTTTACGTAGCTATTTCACTTTTTTTGGCGTTTTTCCCTGAATTTGGTGCGGGGTATAACTCTATTTAATTCAAAAAGTTATCTGAAAACTTAAATCGTAAGCTTAACGTTTTAGGAGCGTTTTACTTGCTCATTTAAATCTCTCTCCTAACCCTGTTTTCTCTTGTCCTGACGAGCCTTGCAAGCTCAAACTAAGCTCTGTGCACACCCAAAAAAACACTCACCATCAGTGACTTTCCCCAGCCTCTCAGCTCCCATCCAACCCACCAATCCCTTACCGATACAACGATGCTTTCCCCACTGAACAAAATAGCGCTATCTTCGCCGCAACCACTTCACTCGCAGCCTGCATCAGACCTGTCCCTGTCAACCTGCCGTTATTCGGCTCAGCGTCCGGCTGCTGACGCGCAGCTGTCTTTATGCATCACAGAGATGGCACTTCAACAACCTTACATGGTCG
>Ga0308169_10002578_pt1 | contig 18625 bp, 14 predicted proteins | sample PhyBR1_2_FD_202139 | JGI IMG/M metagenome (GOLD analysis project Ga0308169, IMG submission 202139) | Phyllosphere microbial communities from UC Gill Tract Community Farm, Albany, California, United States - DLSLSB.R1 | ecosystem: Host-associated > Plants > Phyllosphere > Unclassified | place...
GGCCACCCGGCCCCACGGCCAGCAGGTCCTCACCCTGGTGCTGATCCTGGCGCTGCTCGTGTGCACTTTGGGTTTCCAAATGCCGATCGGCTTCGTTGCCCTCTCCGCCGGCCTCCTGCTGGCACTGGTCAACATCAAGGAGCACCGCACGTTCATCGGCGGCATCTCCTGGTCAACCGTCCTCCTCGTGGCGGGAATGATCACCTACGTTTCGCTGCTCCAGCGCATCGGCGTCATCGACACGCTGGCCAAACAGGCCCTGGCCCTGGGCGCACCCCTGCTCATCGCGCTGGTCCTGTGCTACGTCATCGGCGTGGGCTCGGCGTTCGCGTCCTCCACCGCGCTGCTCACGGCCTTCATCCCCATGGCCGGGCCGCTCCTGGCCACCAGCAGCCTCAGCGCCTCCGGAACCGTCGCTTCCCTTGCCATCGCCGCAACCGTTGTTGATGTCTCGCCCTTCTCCACTGACGGCGCCCTGGTGGTTGCCAACGCCCGGGAAGACGACCGGCAACGGGTCTACCGGCAACTCATGTTCTACGCGGGGGCGGTGGTCCTGGTTGCGCCGGCGATGGCCTGGGCGCTGCTGGTCCCCACGGGCATCCTCTAGCCACCACCAACACCTGACATCGAAAACCCCCACCGAAAGGACCCCGAATGAACGAGCCCCAAACGGAGCAGGAAACAGCAGAAGACTGCGATTCCGGCAACTGTTTCTACTGCCACGGACCGGAAACGGACTAGGGGTCCCAGCACCGGCCCGGCACCGGTCCTACACCCACTGCTCCCAGACCGTCAGCTGCAGGCTGACCGTTCCGGAGCCGACCCGGGCTGAAGCACCTCCCGTGGAAGGGTCGACGGCGGCACCCGCCTCAGCGCCGTCGTCGTCCCTCCCAGCCCAACGGCCATTTCCACCCAAGCGACCCCACTGCATCAGGCGCGGACCCGTTCTACAGCCTCATCGGCTGAACGAACCGGCGTCTCCAGCCCCAGGTGCTCGCGGAGCGTACTGCCGCGGTACTCGGTGGGGTACACGCCGCGTTCCTGCAGCTCCGGCACCAGATGGTTCACGATGTCGTCCAGGCCAGTGGGGATGAGCCACGGCGAGATGTTGAACCCGTCCACCGCGCCAACACGCGCGTACTCGGCCAGCTGGTCCGCCACCGCAGTGTACGAGCCGGTAAATGTGGAATCGATCCGCGCGGTCTTCGAGGTGACGAACTGGCGGATGGACAGCCCCTTGTCCTTGGCTTCGGCCCGCCACTGGTCCGCCAGCTGCCGGGCCTTGGCGCCGTGGAAGCCGCTGCCGCGGGTCTCCGAGGTTTCCTCCACCATGGGATCGGTGTCCGGCAGCGGCCCGTCCGGATCGTAGCTGGAGAGCTCGCGCCCCCAGAACTGCTCCAGGTAGGCGATGGCTTGCTGCGGCCCGATCTGCAGGCTCCGCACCCATTCCTTCTTTTCCGCCGCTTCCGCTGCGGTGGACGCCAGGATGAATTCGCCGGCGGGCATGATCTGCACGGCGTTCGCCCCGCGGCCGGCAGCCAGCGAACGCTCCACCAGGTCCTTGCGGAACTCCACTGCGTCATCGAACTTCGGGTGCGCGGAGAAGATCACGTCCGCCTGCCGGGCGGCGAAGTTGCGGCCCTCCGGCGAATCACCGGCCTGGAACAGCACCGGCCGGTACTGGGCGCTGCGCGGCAGCCTCGGTGTCACGTCCACCGCGTAGTGCCGGCCCTCGTGGAGCACCCGGCGGGCCGGACCAACCGGCGTTTCCCACGAGTCCCAGATCCGCTTGGCCGTCTCCACGAAGGCTTCCGCGTGCTTGTACCGGTCAGCGTGGTCCAGGTACCCGCCGCGGCGGAAGTTCGCGCCGGTCCAGGCGTTGTCCGTGGTGACGATGTTCCACGCCGCGCGGCCGCCGGAGATCAGGTCCAGCGAGGCAAGCCGGTGCGCCAGATCCGCAGGATCGTTGTACGTGGTGTTTTGGGTTGCCACCAGGCCGATGTTCCTGGTGACCGATGCCAGGGCTGCAAGCGTGGTCTGCGCGTCCGGCCGGCCCGCCACGTCCAGCGCGTGCGGGCGGCCCAGGTGTTCCCGCAGGCGGAGCCCCTCCCCCAGGAAGAACGCTGCGAAGAGGCCGCGCTCGGCGGTCTGGGCGATGCGGCGGAACGATTCGAAGTCCGTCTGCGAGCCCGATTCCGGCGCCTTCCAGATGGTGCCGGAGTTGACCCCCTGGAAGAAGACACCGAACTGGAGCTGGCCGGACGGCGTGAACGCGTCGGATTTAGCACGGGTGTGCTGTGACATGGTTTTCCCCTTACTTTCCGGCGCCGGCAGGCGCTGCGGTGGAAGTTGCGTAGCGGCTGGCCGAGCGGTCCAGGCCCAGCAGGTCGCGGAAGGTGCCGTCCTGGACCCGTGCACGGAGCGCGCCGCGGCGGCGCAGTTCCGGCAGGACCAAACGCCCGAGTTCCTCCAGGTCCACAAAGAGCGACACCGGGTGCAGCCGCACGCCGTCGGCCTCGGCCAGCAGCGACTCAAGGACATCCGTGAGAGCGTCGGCGGTGCCCGCAAAAGCCGCGCGTCCGCCGTCGAACGCGGCCACCCGTGAACCCGCGGCCTGCCCGCGGGCGTCGAGGACGACGTCGAGCTCGGCAATCACGGCAACGGCGGCACCCACCCGGGCCCGCACATCACGGACCTCGGCGACGAGGAGCTCAGCAGCCGGCGCGGACACCAGCACGCCGTCCACCGCGTCAGCCGGCACCTCACCCAGCAGCGACGCCGGCACCAGCACCGGCAGCTGCCCCTGCAGCGGCCGCGGAATAATGGACGGCCCCTTCACCGAGTACCCGGCGCCGGCAAAATCGGCAGGCGTCACGAAATCCACATAGTGCAGCTTGCCCACATCGATGTACCGCCCGGTGGCAACGTCGCGGATCACGGCGCCGTCCTCCCACGAGTCCCACAGCCGCCGGGACACCTCGATGGAGGCCGCGGCTTCCTGGCCCAGGGCGCCACCCGTCCCGGAAGGACGCCCGACGGCGGCGGCTGCTTCAGGCGATTCAGCCGCTGTTACGATCCACCCGGCCCGGCCTCCCGAGACGTAGTCCAGGCTGGCCAACTGCGTGGAGATGTGGAAGGGCTCGGTATATACGGTGTCCACCTCTGGCACCAGCGCAATGGACCGGGTCAAAGGCCCGGCGAACGCCGCCCGGTGCAGGGCGTTGGCCCGGCCAGGTGCCGGCGCGTCAGTGAACGTGGCTGCGTGGAAGCCGGCCGACTCGGCGGCCAGCACGGCACGGGTGATGTCCGCACCCGCCCAGCCGGCGCCGTCGAGTTCGATGGCAAGAAACCCTGCCCTTGGATAAGTGCTCACTTCTGGTCCTTCCCTGATGCGATGGCAGCGGCCTGCGTGGCCGCGAAATTCTCGGCTGTGATCGTCTTGGATTCCGGCAGGGCTTCCTCTGACAGGCCCCAGCGCTCCAGCACCTTCCCGTAGGAGCCGTCCTTGATGACCTCGTTCAGGGCCTCGGAGATCACCGGTGACAGCCCGTTCCCACGCAGGGTGGTGGCGGCCACCAGGGTCTCCGAGGGCCAGCCGGCGTTGACCTTGCCCACCACCTTCAGGTCGTCGCGGGTGTTTTCCCGGTACACGGTGGACGGATACGGCGCGATGTTCAGATCGGTACGGCCGGAGGACAGCGCCAGGATGGTATCGGCGTCGGACGAGTAGTACTGCAGCGTGGCCGGCGCCTTGCCCTTGGCTTCGAGTTCTTTGTTCCACGCCAGCAGGATCTTTTCCTGATTGGTGCCCGAGCCCACGGAGATCTTCAGGCCGGAAATGTCGTCCGCGCCCCTGATGTCATAGGTGGCGGACTTTTTCGCCTCAAACCCCATGTACGCGGCCCGGTAGCTGGCGAAGTCGAACAGCTTCACCCTGTCCTTGTTCACGCCCACGTTGGAGAACACGGCCTCGAAGTCGCCGGACTGGGTCTTCAGCGGCCAGTTCTCCCAGGACGTGACCTGGACATCCAGTTCGAGTCCCAGCTTGTCCGCCACCAGCTGGGCGATGTCCAACTCGGAGCCGATGGGCGTCTTGTCATCCGTGGCGTGGAAGGACAGCGGGATGGAACCGGCCGTGGTGGCAACGGTGAGCCTGCCGTCCTTGGTGATCAGTTCAGGCACCTTCGCGGCGAGCGCCGGGTCCTTCTGAGCCCGGATCCGCTGCTGGTCCGGCGAGGTGTTGTAGACCACGCCGTTGCGGGCCGCCGTCACCTGCGTCCCTCCGCTGGGCTCGCCGGCAGCGGAGGCACCCGGGTCTGCGCAGCCGGCGAGCGCTGCTGAGCCAAGGAGCACGGTGCCCAGGAGGACGACGGCGGGACGCGCCGCGAGTGCGCGGGTGCGGCGTGGGCCGCTGGTTGGGAAAGCCATGGGTTGCGTCCTTTAGATGTTGAAGGCCGGTTCCAGCACCTTGGAGAAGAAACTCCGGGTGCGAGGTTCCTGCGGATTGCTGAAGATGTCCTGCGGAGTGCCCTGTTCCACGATCTGGCCTTGGTCCATGAACACCACGGTGTCCGCCACGTCGCGGGCAAACCCCATCTCGTGGGTCACGACGATCAGGGTGGTGCCGGACGTGGCCAGTTCGCGGATCACGTCCAGCACCTCGTTGACCAGTTCCGGGTCCAGGGCGGAGGTGGGCTCGTCGAACAGCAGAATCTTGGGGTCGAGGGCCAGGGCTCGGGCGATCGCCACGCGCTGCTGCTGCCCGCCCGACAGCTGCCGGGGGTAGGCATCCGCGCGGTCCTTGAGCCCAACGCGGTCCAGCAGTTCCAGGCCGCGGCGTCGCGCCTCCTCCCTGGACTTCCCCTGCGCCACGACCGGTGCTTCCGCCACGTTCTCCAGCGCGGTGAGGTGCGGGAACAGGTTGAAGTTCTGGAACACCATGCCGATTTCGGTGCGCTGCTTGAGAATGTCCTTTTCACGCAGCTCGTGCAGCCGGTCGCCGCGGACCTCGTAGCCCACCAGCTGGCCGTCGATGGTGATGTGCCCGCCGTCCACCTTTTCCAGGTGGTTGATGGTGCGCAGCAGGGTGGACTTGCCGGAGCCGGAGGGGCCCACGATGACGGCCACTCCCCCAGGTTCCACTGTGAGGCTGACGCCTTTGAGGACTTCCGTGGCGCCGAAGGATTTGCGGACGCCGGTGATCTCCACCAGGCCGCGCGTGGCGGTTGGGGCGGTAAGGGTGTCAGTCATCAGAAGTTCCTCCGGGTAGGGACCGCCGCGTGGGTGGCGAAGAATTTGCGGGCCTTCTGCAGCGGCGTCAGGGGCAGGTTCCGCACCGCACCCTTGGAGTAGTGCCGTTCGATGTAGTACTGGAAGACGCTCAGCACGGAGGTGATCACGATGTACCAGAGCGTGGCCACCAGCAGCAGCGGCAGGACCTGCTGGGTGCGGTTGTAGATGACCTGCACGGTGTAGAACAGCTCGGAGTAGGCCAGGACGTAGACGATCGAGGTGCCCTTGACCAGGCCGATGATCTCGTTGAAGGCGGTGGGCAGGATGGCGCGCATGGCCTGCGGCAGCACAATCCGGGTGGAGCGGCGCCAGGCCGGGATGCCCAGCGCGGCCGCTGCTTCCAGCTGGCCCTGGTCCACGGAGAGGATACCGCCGCGGATGATCTCGGCCGAGTACGCCGCCTGGTTCAGGGTCAGTCCCAAAACGGCTGCCGCGAACTGGCTGATCAAAGTGGTGGTCTGGACCTCGAAGAAACGGACGTCAGTAAACGGTAGCCCTAAGCTGATTTTTTCGTACAAGTAGCCCAGGTTGTACCAAAGGAGCATCTGCACCAGCAGCGGCGTGGAACGGAAGATCCAGGAGAACGTCCAGGACACCGAGACCAGCAGCGGCGACGCGGACAGCCGCATCAGGGCCAGGATGAAACCGAGTACGAACCCGAGGATGCCGGAGATGGCTGTCAGTTTCAGGGTCTCCACGAGCCCGTTGACCACGGACTGGGCGGTGAACCACTGCGCCACCACGCCCCACTCCCAGCGCGGGTTGGTGCCCAGCGACCATGCCACCGCCAGAACACCGAGCGCGACGACGGCGGTACCCACCCAGCGCCACGGATGCTTGGCTGCCACCACCCGGTAGGACGAGTAGTCCACGGCCTCCCTGGCCGCGGCTTGTCCGGCGCGCGGACCGCTGTTGGGCTTGGGTGCTGCTGCGGCGCGATCCAGCTGGGCCTGAACCTGTTCCGATTGCGCCTGCTGCGATCTCGCCACCCTGGTTGCTGAACTCATGGCCACCTCACTTCCCTTACTCGGATTTGGGCCCATTGCCCCTGGTCGGGGACCCTTTGGCCCCTTGCTGGCTGCAAATCTAGGACCGGCCTGAACGGGCCAGCAAGGCGGCAGGTTGCATAAGTTCACGGGGCTTCGCAGGGCGTCATGAGTCGGTTTTTTGCATCTTTTAACCTGCCGTGACGCGGCGTTAACGGGCGTGACCAGGCGCTCGACCGCCGTCGTCACCGCTGCCTAGCATGAGGCTCTCCATCCCGCCCCGACCGTCAGGAGCAGCCATGCCAGCGAACGTCCCGGCCATCGTCTTCATTGGGGGCGGACCGCGCACGGCCGGAGTCCTGGAACGGATCGCGGCCAACCGGCCCGGCGTCTTCGCCGGCCCGCTGCAGATCCACGTGGTGGAGCCGCACGTCCCGGGCTCCGGCCGCATCTGGCGGTACGGCCAGGACCCCGGCCTGCTGTTGAACTCCATGGCGGCGGACATCACCATGTTTACGGATGAATCGGTCGACTGCGAGGGTCCCGCAGTACCGGGTCCCGGCCTGGCCGAGTGGGCCGCGGGCGTCCTGGACGCCTCCATCCTCGACGTCCCGGACTTCCCGCAGCCGCTGTGGAAGCAGCTGCGGTCACTCACCGGCACCACGTTCCCCACCCGTCAGCTGCAGAGCCAGTACCTGGAGTGGTTCTTCCGCCGCGCCTCCAGGTCGATGGGCCGCAGCGTCACCGTCCACCGGACCACAGCAACCGGCATCACCGCGCTCGTCAATGGTGGGTACGACGTTCAACTGGCCAACGGCCGGACCCTGCACGCAGACATCGTGGTCACCGCCCTGGGGCACACGGACTCCCGGGGGGACGCCACCTCTGCCAGGTTCGCCGACTTCGCCGCCCGGCACGGCGGCTACTACGCGGCACCCAGCTACACCACCGACGTCGACTACTCCCCTATTGCCCCGGGGCAGGATGTGATCGTCGCCGGGATGGGCCTGGCGTTCGTGGACCTGCTGGTCCTCCTCATGGAAGGACGCGGCGGCAGGTTCCAGGAAACGGACGACGGCGGGCTGCGCTACCTTCCGTCCGGACGGGAACCACGGCTGTGGGCCGGGTCGCGCCGCGGTGTGCCCTACCACTCCAAGATCTCTGCAGTCCTGCGGGGCCAGGCGCCGGGGCCGCTGCAGTTCTTTACGGCCGACGCGGTGGAGTCCCTGCTCCGCGACCACGGCGAACTGGACTTCCGGCAGCACCTTTGGCCCCTGATCGCCAAGGAAGCCGGCTATTACTACTACCGCGAGCTTCTGACCGGCACCCCGGAGCGGGCGGCCATGGAATGGGAGGTTTTTGCCGCCCGGTATGCGGAACTCGACTGGTACAGCGGCGAGCGCGCGGACCTGGTGACGGCCGCCGTCCCCGACGCCGCCCTGCACCTGGACCTGGAGCGGCTGGACCGCCCGTTTGATGGGCTCCCCTTTGCCGGGCACCAGGAGCTGCAGGACGCGGTGGCCGGGTACATCGAGCGGGATCTGGTGCTGCGGGACGGCCCGGACCATCCGGAAACCCTGGCCCTGTTCCTCGCCCTGCTGCACGTGTACATGGAGGTGGGACGAGTGGTCCCGCCGGAGCGGCTGAACGCCAGGTCGCAGCAGGTGATCCACGGCTGGTGGCACGGCTTCTTCAGTTTTATGGATTCCGGGCCGCCGCCGCACCGGCTCCGGCAGATGTTGGCGCTGCACCGGGCAGGGCTGCTGCAGTTCCTTGGCCCCGGCCTGGAAGTCACCCTTGATGAAGCCGGCGGGACTTTCCGGGCCGGCTCGCGTCAGTCCGGGGTCTCTGTGGCGGCCACCGCGCTGATCGAGGCGCGGCTCCCGTCCACGTCGGTGGCCCGGTCGCTGAACCCCGTGCTTGCCTCGCTGCATGAGGGCGGACTGGGCAGCGAGCAGCAGCTGCTGACCTCCGACGGTATCCACTCCACCGGGAAGCTGCTGGTCTCTTCCGGGCACCAGCTGGTGGACGCCGAAGGCCGCGCGCAGGCCACCCTCTTCGGCGTCGGCCCGGGAACGTCCGGCTGGGGTGCGGGGGCCTTTGCCCGGCCCAATACCAACGCCGCGCCGTTCCGCGAGAATGATGCCCTGGCGCGGACCATCCTCGGCGTTGCCGCGGACATCGCCGCCCGGCCGCCCGCCGCGGTAATTTCAGAACCAACAACTCCGGAACCAGCCGCGGCCGGAACGAACTGACAGTGACAAGGAACCACCAGTGACCGCCGAACCCGATCTCAAACCGACCCCTCTCCTCACAAGGCCCCTCGATCCCGCCAGGCTCAGCGTCCTCAGCCTGCCCATGCACGATTCACGGGTCCGGCCGCTCCTGGACGAACTCGCCGTTGAATATGACACGCGCTACGGGGACCTCTTCGGACGCAGCGCGGCAGCTGACGAGCTGAACCGCTACCCGGCTGACGACTTCGAGGAGCCGCACGGCGCACTCCTGGTGATCCAGGAGGACGGTGAGTCGATCGCCGGAGGAGCGTTCCGCCGTTACGACCGCACCACCGCGGAACTGAAGCGGATCTGGACCCACTCAGCCCACCGCCGTCGTGGTTTGGGCCGCCTGGTACTGGCCGAACTCGAAGCTCTCGCCGCCGCACGGGGCTACACCAGGCTGTACCTCACCACCGGTCCCCGGCAGCCCGAGGCAAAGCACCTCTACCTGACCACGGGCTACCAGGCACAGTTCGACCTGGACGCCGATCCGGAGACCATCGGGCCCCTGGCATTCACCAAGGACCTGCCGGCGACCTAACCGGCCGGGGTCCTCGGCAGCCCGGGCCGCCGCCGCTAAGCTGGCGCCATGGCCACGAAAACCACAGCAGAGAAGCTTGCCACCATCCAGAAGGGCTACACGCTGGAGGGCGCCACCATCGAGTTGGGGGCCGCCATCATCGACGGCGAGCTCCACAAGGACGCGCCGGTGCGGCTGCCGCTGGCCATGATGAACCGGCACGGACTGGTGGCCGGCGCCACCGGTACCGGCAAGACCGTCACGCTGCACATGATGGCCGAGCAGCTGTCCACCGCCGGCGTCCCCGTCTTCCTGGCCGACATCAAAGGCGACCTTTCCGGCCTTGCGACGCCCGCCGTCGGCAGCGAGAAACTCAAGGCCCGCACGGACAGCATCGGACAGCCCTGGGAGGGCAAGACGTTCCCGGTCGAATTCCTGGCCCTGGGCGGCGACGGCAACGGCGTCCCGGTCCGCGCCACGGTGACCTCGTTCGGGCCCATCCTGCTCTCCCGGATCATGGAGCTGAACGACACGCAGGAATCCAGCCTCCAGCTGGTGTTCTACTTCGCGGACAAGAACGGCCTGGAGCTGACCGACCTGAAGGACCTCCGGGCCGTTATCCAGTTCCTCACCTCGGACGAGGGCAAGGACAAGCTCGAGGAACTCGGCGGCCTGTCCAAGGCAACCGCTGGTGTGATCCTGCGGGAGATCGTGAACCTGGAGGCACAGGGGCTGGAGAAGTTCTTCGGCGAGCCGGAGTTCGATACCGCCGAGCTGCTGCGGACCGCCCCGGACGGGCGCGGCGTGGTCACCTGCCTGGAGCTGCCAACCCTGCAGACCAAGCCCATGCTTTTCTCAACGTTCCTGATGTGGCTGCTGGCGGACCTGTTCGAGGACCTGCCCGAGGCCGGCGACCTGGACAAGCCCAAGCTGGTGTTCTTCCTGGATGAGGCCCACCTGCTGTTCAACGGAGCCACCAAAGCCTTCCTTGACGCCATCACCACCACTGTCCGCCTGATCCGGTCCAAAGGCGTGGGCATCTTCTTCGTCACCCAGACACCCAAGGACGTCCCTGCCGATGTGCTGGGCCAGCTGGCCAACCGGGTGCAGCATGCCCTGCGCGCGTTCACCCCGGAGGATGCCAAGGCGCTCAAGGCGACGGTGTCCACGTTCCCGGTGAGCGACTACGACCTCGAAGAGACCCTGACTTCCGCCGGAATTGGTGAAGCCGTCATCACCGTCATGAACGAAAAAGGCGCCCCCACGCCGGTGGCCCTTACCCGGCTGCGCGCACCGGAGTCCCTCATGGGTCCCAGCGACGAAGCCCTGGTCCGCAGCACGGTGGCCGGCTCCGCTCTCCTCGGGAAGTACGGAACTGCAGTCGACAACCCGTCGGCGTACGAGAAGCTGAACGGCAAGGCCGCAGCACCCACGGGGCCGGCGGCTGAGCCTCCTGCCGGTGCACCCGCGGCCGGCAATCCGGCCCCGGCCGCTTACGACGTGGATGCCAAGGCCCGGCGCATCGAGGAAGAGATCTTGGGGCGGCCCAGCAGCAGGCCTCCGCAGGCAAGTGTCCCCGCGCCGCAGGACTTCGACGTAACGTACGGCGGGCCCGAATACGGTGAGTCGAGTGAGTCCAAGCCGCGGACCAAGACCTCCCGCACCAAAACGCAGCGGGCACCCCGCGCCCCACAGCCGCGGGAGCCGGAATCGGGCGGCATGATGGGCGACCTGGGCGGCGTCCTCGGGGGCGCCCTGGGCGGCGGGCTGAAGAGCATGGCACGGTCCATGGGCACGCAGTTGGGACGCGAACTCCTCCGCGGAGTGTTCGGCACCTCGTCCCGGCGCAGGCGCCGCTGAACCGCGTCTCCCTGGGTAACTGCTGTCTCCGGGCGGCACCCCGGGCTCCTGTTGGCACTGTCCCGGAGGCCCGCCGTCGGGCATTACGTGGGTGTTGCCTGCTCGATTAGGGGGGACACCAACTTTAGAGTGCGTCCGCACTGACGTTACTGTGTAGAACGTGCAGATGAGTCAAGCGTTGGTGAGGATCGCGGCCGGATGGCTGCTGGGCCTCATGCTTGCCGTCGCCGGAGCCATCGTGGCCATCAACGTTGTGAACAACACCGTGGCCAGCCCGCAGCAGCCGGTCCGCGAGTACTTGGACGCCCTGAAGAGTGGCGACGGCGGGCGGGCATTGGGCCTCCTGAAGGCGGCCGTTCCCCCCAGCAATGCCGCCATGTTGGATGGCCCGGGACTGCAGACGTCCGCGTCACGGCTTTCAAACATCAACATCGGGGACCCGCAGGAACGCCCGGGGAACCAGGTGATGGTGCCCATGGACTACACGATCGACGGCAGCCGGCTGCACACGGAGTTCCTGCTGCAGAAGACCGGCACCGAGTGGCTGTTCTTCAACACCTGGGCGTTCGTACCGTCTCGGCTGCCCACGGTGGACATCACCGTGGTCAACGGCAACGAGGCCGACGTCAACGGTGTGCCGGTGAACATGCCCAACGGCCGCAACTCGTTTGCCGTGTTCTACCCCGGCCAGTACGAAGCGTCCCTGGACGGGCAGTACTTCTCGGCTCCGGCCACCCGCGCCACGGTCACCTCGAAGGATGCCCCCGTGGCCCCGCTCAACCTGCTGACCCAGGCCACGGACAAGCTGAAAAGCGACGTTGCCGCCAAGGTCCGCGAGTTCCTGGACGGCTGCGCGGCGGAGGCCGTGAAGGAACAGAAGCTGCAGCCCGACTGCCCCTTCTACTACGCCAGCAACAACAGGGTCCAGGACGGCACCATCAAGTGGAGCGTGACCGAATACCCGAATGTCTCGGTGGAGCCCTTTGACGGCCGCTGGGTGGTGGCGCCACTGGACGGCAAGGCCAAGGTGGAGGCCCTGCAGCAAAACTCCTTCACCGGGGCCTGGTACCCGCTTGATGAAGAGGTGGACTTCAGCTTCACCACCCGCCTGGACGTCACCGGTAACACGGTCAAGGTCACCCCGCAACTCAGTTTCTAGCTTCGCCCCGTCACGCAGAGCATGCTTTCATCGAGGTCGGATACCACAGCCCCTTGATTTCGCGGGTCCGAGCCGGTTCCTGGAGCGTGAAAACGTGCTCGGCGTGACGCTACCCTCGGGCTACCTTCGCCTCTTCAGAACAGCAAGCACCTGCTGAACCATCTCCTCGGGCCGGTGCACCACATCCGCATAGTAATAGCGCAGCGCCGTGTACCCCTGGAGGACTGATTCGTTGTTCCGCCGGTGGTCCTTTTGCACCTGTTTCCACTCAGCGTGGTGCCGTCCATCAAGCTCCACTACCAGCCAGCCGTCCAGCAGCAGATCAACGTACCCAACCCTTTCCAGGTACACCTGCGCCTGGACATGGATACCCGCCTGGCGGAAGTACGTCCGGGCCAGCGTTTCCAGAAGCGAATCCGCCCCGCTGTCTACCCACCGCAGTACCGCCCGGGCCTTCCCGTTCCGGTTCCCCGGCAACCGCTGACGCAAGAAATCGACGGTCATCTCACCCCGCGACACGGCACACTCCACCATCACCAGCGACTCGGGGAAGGGCAAGCAGCGCAGGGCATGAATCAAGACATCTGCCAGCGCCGCCACCGGCTGGAAGTGTGAGGGCGGGAGTACGAGTCCGGCGTGGTGGACCGCGTCACCACACACCGATTCGTGCCGGCGGTGGTACACATGTCGCCGCCCATCCGAGGGCAGGGACCATAACCCGTAGGTAGCCGCGGCGCTGGAACACGTCAGCAGCTCCCGGTTCCGGAGCGCGCTGACCAGGTCCGGAGGCGCCGTCGGAAGCGCATAAAGCCCCCGGCCGGGCTGCAAGAGTCCTGCGCGTACAGCGCGCCGAAGGGCTGCATCATCCACTCCCAGCTTTGCCAGTGCAGTCCTCCGTGCAGCCCCGCCGCAAACTTCCAGGGCTCGAACAACTTCCATTGACCCATGCTGGCTCTCCGCCGACCACACTGACAGCATGGCCGGAACCTATGTGGACAGCGGAGGACACAAGACATGCGTCACGCAGAGCATGCTTTCGCGGTCACCAGGTCACCTGTGGCCCGAAATTCCGGGGTCGCTGGCAGGCCGGAGACGCGAAAGGCTGCTGCCCGTGACGCGGGGTCACAGGCAGCAGCCTTTCAGCGGGGTGAGAACCCGATCAGTCCATGCCGCGGAGGTCCAGGACCAGCTCGGTGTCGCCGTCGGCCTGCAGCACCACCGGGATGCCCCAGTCCTGCTGGTAGAGGTGGCACGCCGCGTGGTCCGGGATCTCACCGTCATCGGTTTCCGGGCCGTCGCAGGCCGCGGCGCGGGCGGTGATGTGCAGGACTCCCTCGGGCACGTCCGCGGACAGCTCCAAGGTGCGCAGCAGGCCCACGGAGGTCCCGCCGCCGGAGACCAGCAGCTCGGGCGGGGTGGAGGAGATCTTCAACTGCGTGGGGTCGCCCCAGCGGTCATCGAGCTTCTGGCCGGTGGGCGCGGTGAAGCGGACGGTCAGGTCCAGCGTGCCGGGCGCCACGGGGCTCTTGGGCCGCTGCGTCTGGGACGCGCCCTCGTCCACCTGCTGCGCTTCCTTGGGTATGGGCACGTACACCAGCTGGTGCTTGTTGGCCTCCACTACCACCAGCAGGGGCTCCGAGCCAGCGGACTGCGTGTGGTCCACAATCACGTCGGAGGGCTCGGCAAGGCCGCGGGCCAACGTGGATACGGTGCCGGACGCGGGGTCGTAGCGGCGCACGGCTCCGTTGTATGTGTCCGCGATTGCCACGGAGCCATCCGGGAGGACCGTCACGCCGAGCGGGTGCTGAAGGCGGGCCTCGGCGGCGGGACCATCGCGGAAGCCGAAGTCGAACAGGCCCTTGCCCACGGCGGATTCCACGGTGATGACGCCATCGTCGGCAATGACCAGCTTGCGCAGGGCCGAGGTTTCGGAGTCCGCAACCCAGATGTTGCCGTCGGCATCTTCGGCGAGGCCGGAGGACTGGGCAAACCAGGACTCGTGGGCCGGGCCGTCCAGCAGGCCTTCCAGGCCGTTGCCGGCAATGATGGACACGGCGCCGGTGACGGGGTCAAAGCTGAAGATTTGGTGCGCGCCGGCCATGGCCACCACCACGGCATTCAGCTTGCGCGACCACACCACGTCCCACGGCGAGCTCAGCGCAACGTCCAACGGGTCGTTGCCCAGTGAGCCGCTGAAGCCGGCACCTTCCTCGTCCACGCGCGCCGGGCCGGTCTCCAGCAGGCGCTGGATCCCATTACCCGCCAAGGTGGAGGCCTTGCCGTCCGTGAGCGAGAGTCCGCGCAGGCGGTGGTTGACCGAGTCGGCAATTACGACGTCGTAACCCGCTTTGGCTGCCACGTCTTCCGGCAGCAGGACCAGGCCTTGGGGTTCGTTGAACTGTGCGCTGGCGGTATCCCCCGCGGCGGGACCGTCGGCGTAGCCCTTGGTGCCCGAACCGAAGGTGGCGAGGACCGTTTCGAAGTCGGTGCCGAGTTCCACCAGGCGGTGGTGGCCGGTGTCGGTGACCAGCCAGGAGCCCTTATCCGCGGCACCGCTGGCCGCTGCACCGATGGCCACGGCACCTGCTGACGTGCCGCCGTCGGACGCTCCAGCCGAAGAAGCCGAACCGCGGCCCGGCGGCAGGAACAGCGCCTTGCCGGGGAAGCGAAGGGTGCCGGCCGTTGCTTCGGGCGCCACGTAGGGGCCGGAGCCGCGGTGGAGGGTGCCCTTGGCCTCGTGCTCGGCGATGAGTTCCGGGATCAGGACGGCGAGGCCGTCAGCGTGGCCCTCGCCGGACAGGTGCGCCACGATGTAGCCCTCGGGGTCGATGACCACCAGGGTAGGCCAAGCGCGGGCCGTGTACGCCTTCCAGGTGTCTAGCTCGGGATCGTCCAGCACGGGATGGTGGATCTCGTAGCGCTCTACGGCCGCAGCCAGCGCCACCGGGTCCGCCTCGTGTTCGAACTTTGGCGAGTGGACGCCCACGGTGACCAGCACGTCCGAGTACTGCTGCTCCAGGGGCCGCAGCTCATCCAGGACGTGCAGGCAGTTGATGCAGCAGAAGGTCCAAAAATCGAGCAGCACGATCTTGCCGCGCAGGGCCTCCAGGTCCAGGGTCTTGCCGCCGGTGTTCAACCAGTTTCGGCCCACCAGTTCGGAGGCCCGGACCCGGGCATGCGTGCGTACGGTTTCGCTCATTAGCGTCCTTCCAGCTTGTTGCGTTCAGCCAGCCTGGCATCGCGTTCGGCCAATTTGGCAAACATATCGTTGTAAGCGGTCAGATCGGCGTCATTATTCCTGTCCGCCGCCCGGTCCACGCGTGTGGCCTCCCGCTGGCTTGACCTGGACCACATGACGGCCACGCCGATCGCCACCAGCAGGGTGGGCACCTCGCCGATGCCCCAGGCCACGGCGCCGCCGGCCTGCTGGTCAGCGAGGGCAGAAGGCCCCCAGGCGCGGCCAAGGTTTCCGAAGTAATCCGCGGCCAGGAGTCCGGTACCGCCCATGATGGAGACGCCGAAGAAGGCGTGGAAGCCCATCGTGGCCAGAAGCAGCAGCAGCCGCATGGGGTACGGCGCACGGCGGGGCAGCGGGTCCGTGCCGATCATGGTCAGCACGAAAATGTAGCCGGTCAGCAGGAAGTGCAGGTTCATCAGTTCGTGGCCCACGTGCTCGCGCATGGCGAAGCCAAACAGGTCCGAGTAGTAGAACAGGATGATGGAACCGGCAAAGTTGGCAGCCGCGAACAGGGGGTGGGTGACCAGTTGCGAGAACTTCGAGTGTACGAAGACCAGGAGCCACTCTCGCATCCCGCGTGAGCCGTCTCCGCGGGCCGGCAGGGCACGCAGGGCCAGGGTGACGGGCGCGCCGAGGACCAGGAAGATCGGCGCCACCATGGTCAGCGCCATGTGGTCCACCATGTGCGCGGAGAACAGGATACGCCCGTAGACCGACGGCGGCCCGGACGTGATGTAGGTCAGCACCACCAGGCCGATGACCCAGTTGACGGACCGGAACCACGGCCAGGAGTCACCGCGGCGGTGGATCTTGGCCGCGCCCAGGAAGTAGGTCACCAGGCCGAAGAGGGCCACGCCGACCCAGATCCAGTCCAGGCGCCATTCCGTGAACCAGCGTTCCGGCGTGAGTTCCGGGGGCAGCTCGTAGCCGCTGAGGATGAAGGCGGGCGAGGCGTTGGGGGCCAGTTCCGTTGGCTGCGGCGGGGCTGAGCGGCCCAGGGCAACAGCGATGCCGGAGGTGACGCCCATGATCAGGAGTTCCGCCAGGATGAGCTGCCACAGGACGCGCCGTGAGGACATGGTGGAGCCCTTACGGCCCAGCTGGGGGATGACCCATTGCCGGTGCATGAACCCGATGCCCCCGAGCACCACCGCCGCTGCCGTCTTGGCCAGGATCAGCTGTCCGTAGGCGGAGTCGAAGAGATCGGACCAGCTGGTGACCCGGATGCTGGCGTTGATGATGCCCGAGGCGAACACCAGCACAAAGGCGAAGCCGGCCAGGGTGGAGAACCGGCGGAGCGTGGGTTCGGTGATATCGGCTGCTCCCCCGGCCCGGGTACCCGTCAGGATCCCGGAAAGCAGGGCAAGGATGATGATGCCGCCCACCCACGTGCTCACGCCCACCAGGTGCAGGCCGAGCGAGTTGATGGCACCTTCGTGGTCCGAGGAGCTCGACGAGTGCCCGATCAGTGCCGTGGGGACCAGGCCGATGAGGGCCAGGACGAGGGTGAGGGCCAGGCCGCCCAGAGAGCGGACCCCGAACAGGGCGGTGGTCACCACTGCCGCGATGATGACGACGGCGAGCCACGCACGGCCCGTTTCGATGTCCGTCATGAAGTACACCAGGGCCTGGGTGAAGGCGGGATCGCTGGACAGCCCCTGCCCGGCCACGTCGCCGTAGGTGAGGACCAGGACTGCGATGGCGGACAACGTCCACACCGCACCCGCGACAGCGGCGATGGCCAGCGCCCGGGTGAAGGCGGGATGTTCCGGCGCTTCGCTACCCCGGCTCGCCTCCGTCTCCCGGCCGCGCGGGCTGGAGTGGCGGCCATTGAGGTTCTTTGGAAGGATGCCGACGGCGAAGATCAGGCCTCCGACGACGGTCGCCAGGGAAACGTTGTGGACGGCCTTGCTGATGGGCAGCCCCCAGCGGACCAGGGCACCGGGATCAGCCACGCTGCGTGCCGCGGCGGCCCCGGAGAAGATCAGGGCTGCTGCGAGGCCAAGGAACAGCGCCGCCAGGCCGGCAAGCTGCCAGGGCAGCGTGATCCCCGGGGTTCCGGCGTCCCTGGCCGCAGCTCCCTTGCCGGGATCGGTCTGGGGACGGGTGGAACGTGGTTTTGCGGCAGAAGACACCATTCCATTGTCCGCCACGCCCGCCCAAGCCGCGAATCCGGGTTAAATGCCAAGGAGCGGCAACCTTTCGGTTACCGCTCCCGTGCACGCCGACCAAACGCCGGCAGGGAAAGCTCTACTTCTTGGAAACTGCAGCCTTCAGCTTGGAGCCGGCGGTCAGCTTGACGCTGTGGCCTGCTGCAATCTGGATGGTTTCGCCGGTCTGCGGGTTGCGGCCGGTGCGGGCTGCACGGTCGGTGCGCTCGACGGCGAGCCAGCCCGGGATGGTGATCTTCTCGCCCGCGGCGACGGAAGTCTCGAAAACCTCGAACAGTGCGTCGAGGACGGAGTTAACGGCAGCCTGGCTGGTGCCGGCCTTGCCTGCTACCTCTGCAACAAGTTCACTACGGTTCTTAGCCATTTATGTCCTCCTGGACGGTTCTGATTCTGGAGCCTGCACGCGGCATGCGCACAGGCCACTGTCCGAAAACTTACCAGCTTGGGCCGTTACGGTCCGCAAATTCCGCGTGTTTCCGGGACTTTTTGAGGTTAATCACCGATTCCGGGGCATATTCGCACCCCTCCAGGACCACTTTGAGCTTCCGGCCCCGTTTCTCTCCGGACGCCAGCTCACGTCTGGCAGCTTCTCCCCGAACGCCAGCTCAGGTCTGGCAGCTCCTCCCCGAACGCCCGCTCACCTCTGGCAGGCTCTCCCTCACCGCCCGCTTACATCCGGCACGTTCTCCCCCAACGCGCGCTCACACGGGATCGGGGCGGCCCACGTGTCTGTCCTCGGTGCGGAGCGGGGGTTCCTGCCCTTGGTGTCAGAGGTGTGCGGGGGCTGGTCGTGCACCGTCAGAGGTGAGCTGGGGTTGGTGGTTTACCCGTCGGAGGTGAGCGGGGGTTTTGGGCGGTGGGCCCGGTATCCATTGTGGTTGTTAAATGCGGGAGGCCCCAACCGTGTGGTTGGGGCCTCGACCTAATAGTTGTTCCGGCGGTGACCTACTCTCCCACACCCTCCCGGGTGCAGTACCATCGGCGCTGTGGGTCTTAGCTTCCGGGTTCGGAATGGGACCGGGCGTTTCCCCCACGCTATGACCGCCGTAACCCTTTCACCCGCTCCCCCCCGGCGTGCGGGGGGTGGGAAGATTTGTGGTTACAACATTGTGGTGTTGTT
>Ga0308169_10002579_pt1 | contig 18618 bp, 14 predicted proteins | sample PhyBR1_2_FD_202139 | JGI IMG/M metagenome (GOLD analysis project Ga0308169, IMG submission 202139) | Phyllosphere microbial communities from UC Gill Tract Community Farm, Albany, California, United States - DLSLSB.R1 | ecosystem: Host-associated > Plants > Phyllosphere > Unclassified | place...
GCGAGGAGGATGAGGACAAGCTGGTCCTTGAACTGCTCGAGGATGAGCTTCCACAGCGGCGGCGAGTCCTCTTGCGGCAGGACTGCGGGCGAGGTTCGATCGAGTTCCCGAGGAGGAGGGTCAAGGAGGAGGAGGAGAGACGGGCGACGTCAGCGCGCACTCGCACGGGAAGAGGTAGGCCGGTCAGGACGCACCGTTCTTGCCGTACTTGCGCTGGTTGTCGTCGACCTGCTGGGTGGAGAGGCCGCGGTCGGGTTCGACGTGGAGCTCGCGGAGGAGCTCGTCGCCCGTCTTGGTGTGGGCGAGCTTTGTGGCCATGGCGGTGGATGGCTCGAGGGTATCGAGAGGTGTCGACTGGGTCGGGTGCTGGACCTGGCTCTGCTCAGGAGGAGGAAGCGAGAGAGTGGGACGGCGTGACGAAGCCTCGAGGCGGAGGCGGAGCGGCGCGAGGCGGCGAGCTCGAGGGGAGGCTCGTCTCGGCGCCCACCTTCGCCTCTCGACGCGACCCAGACGCGTGGGCCTGCTCGCGCCTCACGCCGCCCAGAGCACCTCGCCTGCATGGGCGAGCTCGTGCCCGACACTCCGCGCGGTACCGCCGAGCCGTACCACGCCCTCCCGCCCGACGCCCCGCCTGCGACCCAGCTCCTCGACTCGCACGGCCAGTCCTACCTCCTCGACCTCCTCCAGGGCGACTCGACAACCCAGGACCCCTCGGCGCTGCTCCGCCAAACCGCCCCGAGCGCGGGGCGGCCGCCCATCGCCTCCGCCGCCGCTGACAATGACGACGACGTCGACCAACTCGCCGACGAGGACTCCGTGCCCGACTCGCAGCAGCTCTCGCCGCCAGACGACGACGGCGACCCCCTCCAGGAGTCGCTCCCCGTCGCGACCCCCGCCGGCGGCCGCCCGCTCCTCCGCTCCCAGTCGGCCCTCGTCCTCGGGCCCGACGACCCCTCGGGCTACTCGGACGGCGAGCCCGCCGTCGGCGACCTCGGCGAGACCCAGGCCGCCCACAGCCTCGACGACGACGACAGCTGGCGGTCCCGCGGCGGTAGCGGCGGCGGCGGCGGCGAGAGGCGCGCCAGGCGCTCGAGCGGCGCGCGCGAGTCGAGCCGCACGAGCGTGAGCGTGGGCGGGCGCGCGCACGACGGCGACGGCGAGGACGACGTCTCGATGGACCTGACGACGGCCGCCGGCCGCGTCCTGCCGAGCCATGACGACGTCGCCGCCGACGGCGACGACGGGCCGCACGCCCCGCGCGCGTCCGACTCGCAGAAGGAGAACCCGATGCCGTCGCTCCCCTCGGCGCGCTCGCAGGGCCACCCGCCCTTCAGCCTCTCGGTCCAGAGCAACGTCGACGACGCGAGCGGCGCGCCCTCGTCGTCGCCGGCCGTCGCGCAGCACCTCCTGGCGTCGCGCCGCCCGCCGCCGCCGAGGAAGCTCTCGCCCGGCGGCGGCGGCGGCCTCGACAAGCTGCAGTCGAGCGCTGACAAGGCGGGAGGCGCGCCGTCGTCAGCGAGCGGTCGAGCTGGGTCGTCGAGCTCGCACGTGTGGGACCGGTCGATGAGCATGAGCGGGCCAGAGGTGCGTCCCACCTCCCTCCTCCCCTCCTCTACCTTCGCCCCAGATTCCACGCTGACGTTCCCACGCAGACCTCGACGCCCGCCTTTGCCAACGTCCCACCTCCCGCGCCTCCCGTCACCGTCACCCGCACCCTCCCGACCCTCGCCCTCGCCTCCCCCGACCCGCTCGACGCCCCCCTCGCCCGCTCGAGCACCCTCCCTCTCGCCCCTCCTCGCCGCGCCGCGCCCGCCACCGCCGTCAACTCGGACCTCTTTGCCTCGTCGGCGGCCATGAAGGCCAAGGTGCCCGAGCGCAAGAAGCGCAGGGTCGAGGCGTGGGACGGCATCTCGCAGTCGGACGAGTCGGTGCGCGCGGGCGAGTCGCTCGCGACGTCGGCGCCCGAGGTCGATCCGGATGCCGACGCCGACGCGGAAGGCGCGACGCTCCCGCCGACGCTCGTGCACGAGGCGGGCGAGCCGGTCGGCGGCCCGAGCGGGGCGGCGGGCGGGGCGCAGGGGGACAAGGAGGGTGAGCCGGCCGAGGAGGAGGCGCCGCTCGACGCGACGGTCCGTCACGACGAGGGCGCCGGCGCCGGGTCGATGGGCAGCTCGATGCCCGCTTCGGCGGGGCCCGTCGCGGAGGACGAGGGCGACGAGTCGTCCCTCGAGCCGCTCGCTCGCCGCCACGCCGACCGCGCGCCGCTCTTCCTCGACGGCCCGAGCGCGACCGCCTCGTCCTCGGGCTCGTCGCCCGGCTCGCGCAGCCCCGCCAAGCCCGGCGCCGCGGCGGCCCCGAAGGGCAAGAACCGCCTGAGCGACATCTCGGAGCTCAAGAGCTCGCTCGAGCAGGCGTCGCAGGCCATCGAGGTGCCTGCGACGCAGACGCAGTACGATGCGCTCAGGCCGGCGAGCTACAAGACGCAGGACGTCGAGGTCGACAGTGCGTCCTCTCCCTCTTCCCGCTCGCCGCCAAGCTTCGAACGCTGACGCCTTTCGTGAGCGCCCGCAGAGAGCTGGCACGCCTCGTTCCAACACGACACGTCGACCGACACCGCTACGACGCACCGCCAGTCGGCCGCCGCGCCGCCCACGCGTGCGCTCAAGCGCGTCCCTCCTCCCCCGACCCCGCTCGCCGACCGCCCAGCCTCGCCCTCCTCCTCCACGTCCACCTCTCGCCCTCGCGCCCGCCTCAGCTCCCCGCACGACGCCGGCGCCGACCTCTCGACCCTCCCGCAACCGACGCAGCGCCTCCCCGTCCCCGAGTCGTCGCCCGAGGTCCCGCTCCAGCGCGCCACCTCCGCCCGCGCCCGCTCGCCGTTCCTCCCTCCGCCTCGCCAGGCGCAGGCGCACCCGGGCCCGAGCAGCAGGGGCGTCGTCGTGCCCGACAGCGACGGCCCGACGCAGGAGGACCAGCAGCTCGTCGCTGCGTCCGTGCGCGAGGTCGCCAAACGCCGGTCCAGGGCATCGGTGTCGGCGTCGGCGCCGGTGCAGGGCGTCGCGATGGATGTTTACGACGCGCCGATGCTCGAGCAGGAGTTTGGCGGCGGGTTCGACGGCGCGCAGGAGGACGAGGAGATGCGCGACGAGGGTGCGCTGCTCGAGGAGGAGGAGGACAAGGAGAAGGACGAGCTGCCAGCGCCCGTCTCGGCGACCAAGGGCAAGGGCAAGGCCAAGTCCAAGCCGAAGCCTACCCAGCGCGCGGCCGTCGAGGCGCCTGAGCCGGTCAAGAAGGCCAAGAAGGTCGTCGCGCCGCCGCCGCCCAAGGGCAAGGGCAAGGGCAAGGCCAGCTCTCGCGCTTCGACGTCTTCTCGCCGTCACGCTCGCAACGACGACGAGGAGGACGTCGACGAGCAGCACGAGTCGGACGACGCGCTCGACCTCCTCCACGAGACCAACTACTCGGCGCCTCCTGCGCTCAAGAACAGCAAGAGTCGTCCCGCTCGCGCGCCCGCCCGCGCGCCCGCCCGCGCTCCTGTCGTCAAGAAGGACAAGGGCAAGCGGCGGGCGAGCGTCACGCCGCCGCCGCTCGACGAGGCCGACGAGGACGCCCCGTCGCCGCGCAAGAAGCGCAAGGTCCCCTCCACGCCCGTCGTCGAGATCCCGGTCGCGCGCCGCGAGTCGACCGCCTCGTCGCCGGCGCGCAAGCCGTCGTCGTCGAAGGCCACGTCGGTGGTCAAGAAGCGCGTCGCTGCGGCGCCGCCGTCGACCGTCGCCAAGAAGCGCCCTCGCCGTTCGAGCGCGAGTGCGACGCCGGCGCGGGCCGACTCGCCCGAGCCGCCTGTCGCAGGGCCTTCGCGCGCTCGCCTGCGCTCCGCGAGCCGCAGCGAGCCGGCGCGCACCCCCTCGCCCGCCCTCACGACCGACTCGAAGCCGTCGATCAAGTCGCGCCTGCTCCCCTCGGCGCCCTTCACGCGCGTGCTCGCCTTCTGGCGTGACGGCGACACGGGCTACTACCCGGGCACGATCCTCGCGCTCGTCGGCACCAAGTTCGACGTCCTGTTCGACGACGGCTCGCGCGGCAAGATCCTGCCCGACGAGATCCGCCGGTGCGAGTTGGTCGTGGACGACCGCTGCACGTCGTGGGACCACGAGCCCGACACCGAGACGCCACGCGGCTCGCTCGACCGCGAGCTCGTCGTGACGGGCGTCGAGCGCGCGGCGCCCAACGACGAGGTCGAGGACGAGGCGGACGCCAAGCTGGGCGAGGGCCTCGCCGCCGACGACACGCTCGTCGTGCGCGTCGGGACCCGCACGCTGCGCCTCCCCGTCTCGGCGATCCGGATCAGCCCGCGCAACGCGCTCCAGCTCGACGACCGCCGCCTGACGGACGACGAGCTCGCGCTGTTCGAGGGCAAGGAGCGCTCGCGCCGCACGGCCGTCCAGCGGCTCGACCTCGTCAAGGCGCCCAAGGCGCCCGCCGTCGACGAGATGCGCAGGGTGACGTTCCCAGAGCGCGACCGCCTGTTCGGGCGCACGGCGTTCATCGTCACGACGAGCACGGCCGGCAGCGTCGCCGTCGGCTCTGCCTCGTCGTCGTCGTCGTCGGCCGCCTCGACGCGCAAGCAGCTCGCCGCGCCCTCGTTCGACCGCGGCGCCTTCATCAGCAAGCTCGAGGCGCACGGCGCGACCATCATCGACTGGCAGCACCTGTTCAAGGTCAAGCAGTCGTCGACCCGGGACGACGCGGCGCCAGAGCTCGAGTTCCGCAAGGGCGACTTTCGCCACGTCGAGGACATCTTTCTCCTGACGAACCGCGCGTGTCAAACGAGCAAGTACCTCGTGTCGCTCGCGCTCGGCGTGCCGTGCCTCTCGCTCGAGTTTGCCGTCCAGTCCATGGCCGCCGTGCGTCCCTCCCTCTCTCTCTCTCTCTCCCTCTCGCTCTCTCGGCCGCCTCGAGCGCACTGCTGACTCACCTCACCTTGCTCGCGCGCAGGGAGCCCTCCTCGACTGGCGCCCGTTCCTCCTCACGGCCGGCTTCCTGCACGACCTCGGCACGTATGGCCTCGGGTCGCAGCTGCGCGCGCTCACCAAGACCGAGTACGGCCTCGAGTCGCTCGCCGCCGTGCACGCAAAGGGCGGCGTCTTCAGAGACAAGAAGTTTGTCGTCGTCATGCGCAAGGGCGACAAGGCCAAGTCGGACGTGCGTCGCCCTTCCTTCCTCTCGCCGTCGCTCTCTCGCTCGTGTGCGCCGCGCTGACCCCTCACCTCCTGCTCTCGCCGCGCGCAGACCCTCACCGAGCGCTCGTACGCCGTCCTCTCGCTCCTCGCATGCGCCTCGGCGCGCCTCGTCCACTTTGTCGCCTCGGCCGACGACGCGCGTGCCGCTTCGGGCTACGACCACGTCTTCCTCGAGGACGACGCGGCAAAGGTGCCGCCGCAGCTCAAGGCGCACAAGGGGCTCGTCAACATGGTGTGGTTGAAGCAGTGCCTCATGGCCGGGAGGCTGCTGCCCGCTGAGCGCATGCGGCAGGTCGAGGAGTGAGCGCGAGCGAGCGAGGGGTCCGAGGAGGCTCGAGCGAGGGAGCGTTCGTCGGCTCTGTACAACTCTCTCCAGCCTTGTTGTTCGCTTTTGCAGTTCCACTCTCTCGCTGTGTGTGCAACTCGCTCGCTTGCAGGATCACTCGCAGTCGCTCTCGCTCGGGCCGCTCGAGAGAAAGAGAAGGAGGGGAAGAGCGAGTCGTGTTCCAGTGCGAGGCCGACTCGACGTCCTGCGCTCCTCGAGCTCGACAAGTCCGACACAGAGGAAAGGAAGGAAGAGAGTGTGCGGCGAAATTGACAGGCGGGTACTCGATGCGCTCCGTTCTGACGGGAGGTCGCCCTGCGTAAGGTGGGCGCGAGACCAGCCTTCTAATTGATCGTCGCGGTCCATGAAGAGGAGGTACTCTGGCTTCTCGGAATCCCGACCTGCCCTGGGGTGGCGGCGAGGTCGGACTGTCTAAGGTATCGAGAGCGGGGGAGGGGGACGGGGAAAGGGGGAGGGAGGGAGGGGGAAGGTCAGCGAGACGAGGGCGGGCTCGACGAGCTCGTTGGCCTCGGCTGGTTCGTCGAAGCTGGCTGTCGGTACGAGCGAGGATGCCGAGGCGAGTGCTCGAGGACCAGAAGCAGAGGCTGAGCCGAGTACAGGTGCCGCGGGGCGACGAAAGCGCGCCGCCGTGGACGGGCGAGCCGGCGCGCGGTCAGCGCTCTCCACGCGAGCGTAGGCCGCCGCCGTGCGTGCTGCGCGAGGATCCAGTCGAAGGTCGAGGCGGAGCGGACAGAGGCGGCCCCGACTTGTCCGAGCTCGCCGTCGCCGTCGAGCGCGAGCGTGGGGAAGAAAAGCTGCGAGGACGAGGGGAGGAGCAGGGTGGAGCGAAGTCAGCCGGTGCTGCAGGGTGATGGATGGACGCTGGAGGGGGGAGGGAGGAGGACGCACCCAAAACAGCTCGCCCGCCCGAGAGACGGGAGGCACACGCGAGCGAGCGGTCGACGATCCTCGTCCACGATATCCACGAGGAGGCGGCGAGAGGTGAGCAGGTGGACGATGGGCGGTCGCGGCTGGTGGTGAAGCGCAGGCTGTAGAGCTGGCGTGCTGAGCGGTGGACGTGGTCGAAAGGGAGGGATGGAGGATGAGAGAGGAAGGAGGAGGAGAGCGAAGAGGCGGAGCCACCAACCTCGTCCTCGCGGCTCGCATGCACTCGCACCTCGGTCACTAGCACAGGCAACCCGACCAGCCTGCTGCCTAGTCCACCCCTCGCACTGCACCCACGCACCCACCCACCACTCCACCCCGCGAGCGCTCGACCGCCGACCCAAATCCGCCTCGCCTCGCCTCGCCCGGTCACCGACCCCCGGCCGACCTCGCAACTCGGCACTGCAGGCCGCAGAGACCAGTCCAGTGCGTCCTCTACCTCGTCTAGACGAGCCAGGCGTGCGCGCCCTGGCACCACAGCTCGGCGTCGTGCTGACCACCCGCCTTCCGTTCTTCATCTCCAGCCCAGACCGACTCGCCCTCCTCGCGCACCACGCCGCCGCCTCGCAGGGCCAACGAGCACCGGCACAGCCTCGCTAGACTCGTCCCTGCACCCGGCGAGTCCATCGACCCCGCCCAGGCGCCTCACCTCCCCTCGCACCTCGCTCGCTCCCCCTCCCTCTCCGCCGCCGCCGCCGCCAGGCACCACCGCGCACATCTCCGCACGACGGCCACCGCCCTGCTCGACCCCGCCCGCACGCCGCCACCATGGCCAGCGACGCCAACCTTCAGCAGCAGCACCAGCAGCAGCAGCAGGCCTCGACGCCGTTCCCGCCAGAAACCCCGCCCGGCCTCGCCTCGTCGTCCTCGTCGTCCTACCACGACCAGGTCACCGCCGCCCAGCACCAGCACCAGCACCAGCATCAGCAGCAGCAGCTCGCTCAGCAGCACCACCTCCACCAACAGCAGCAGCAGCAGCAGGCGTACATGCAGCAGCGGTACCCGGGCCACCCGCCGAGCACGCCCCTCAGCCACGCCTCGCCCCAGTCGACCACCTCACCGAGCGTCAAGATCTCGCCCGACACGCTCGCGAGCCTCACCGGCGCCGGCAGCGCCAGCGTCGCCCAGGCGAGCTCGCCCTTCTCCGGCGGCGGGTCCGTCATCTCGCCGACGGGCTCGACCTTCTCGACCGCCGGCCACCTCGGCGGCGGCGGCGGCGCAGAGGGCGCAGCAGACGGCGCGGGCTTCTCGCGCACGGCGGCCATGGCGCTCGCGGGCGCGATGGGCATGAGCAGCGCGCCGACGATGCAGCCGTCGGCCGCAGGCAGCAGCAGCGGCGGCGGCGGCGGTGCAGGGCCCATGTCGCTCGGCGGCATGGACGTCGACCTCGGGCCGTTCGCCACGCCGCCACATTCCGGCCCGTCGTCGACCGGCGGCTCGACGCCGTCGAACGGCTCGGGCCCGCCGTACTACGCGTTCCAGCCGCAGCAGCCGGCGGGCGCGCCCTCGTCGTCTTCCGTCGCCTCGACCCAGCTCACGCAGAGCACCCTCCCGCCGCCGTCGCACCCGGCACCGACCCTCGGCTCGGCCCCGCGCCACCACCCCTACGCGCACCCGTCCCGCCCGGGCCTCACGTCGTCGCACAGCCAGACGTCCATCTCGGGCCTCCCGCACTACCTCTCGGCGAGCGCGGGCGCCTCCCCGGCCTCGTCCGCCGGCGGCCCGACCCCCTCGCCCGGCCCGCCGCCCTCGGCGACGCCCGAACCGCCCAGCAACAACGGCGGCCCGGGCGGCCCAGGCGCAGGCGGCACGTTCGCGCTCGGGCTTCCCGGCCTCTCGGCGGCGCAGGTCCCGGCGCGCGTCCATTCGGCGCCGGGCCACATCCTGTCGCTGTCGACCTCGGGCCTCGATGGGCACGGGCACGGCCTTGGCCACGGGCTCGGGCACCCGAGCGCCGACCTCGACTCGATGGGCGCGCAGCAGCAGCACCGGTTCCTCAACGGCATCGAGCAGCAGCCGCTGTCGGCCATCTCGATGGGCGGCAGCGCCGCCGACGGCAGCGTGACGGGCAACGACATGCTCCTCATGTCGACCAGCTCGGCGCCGTCGTCAACGACGCCCGGGCTCGGCCCTGGCCCGAGCGGCCTCGCGCCGCCGTTCGGGACCGGGCCCAACGGCGGCGGCGGCGGCAGCGGCGCGCTCACGATCGACACGCTCCAGGCGTCCAAGGTCATGTCGTCGCTCACGGCGCCGCAGTCTGCGCCGGCGACGACGACGCTCGAGGACGACCGGCTCCCGCCCGGCGCGTACAACGACAGCGTGCGCGGCGCCATCTCGCTCCTGCAGAAGCGGCTCCCGATCATGGGCGCCGCGCTGTCGACGAGCGAGGCCGAGTCGGGCCAGGACGAGGAGGAGATCTGGAAGGGCATCGAGGGCGCGTACGAGGAGCTCAAGCGCATCATGAGGGGCAGGAGGGACACGCGCCGGCACCAGGGGATGGGCTCCGCCAGCTCAAAGGTGCGCTCGCTTCCCCTTCCTCGCTCCCTTCCTTGCTTTTGAGGGATCCCCTCACTGACTCTCTCTCGGACCCCTCGTCTGCAGCGCGCCGTCTTCACGATGGAGCTCGAGTCGCCCGTCACGCCCATCGACCGCGACCGCCCGAGCTTCCTCGGCGCGCCGCCGCTCGTCCACTCGCACTCGACGCCCGACGTCGGCATCGCCGCGCAGGCCACTGCCGCACGACAAGCCGCGACCGCCCAGATGCAGCAGCAGCAGCACGCCGCGCAGCTGCAGATGCAGGCGCAGGCGCAGGTCCAGGCCGAGGCGCACGCGCGCGCGCAGGCGCAGCTCCAGGCCGAGGCGGACCGCGCGCGCGCCGAGGCCGAGCAGCGCGCGCGCGCCGAGGAGGACGCGCGGCAGCAGATGGAGAACGAGGCGCTCATGCGGGCCGAGGCCGAGGCCAAGGCGGTCGCCGAGCAGCAGCGCGCCGAGCAGGCGATCCGCGAGGCCGAGCAGTACCAGCAGCAGGTCATGCAGGCCGAGCAGATGATGCAGGCCGAGCAGCTGCGCCTCGCGCGCGAGCGCCTCCACCAGCACATGCAGGAGGGCGCCGCCGGCGCGCCGCAGACGCTGCCCAACCCGCCCGTCGAGATGCAGCAGTCGACGTCGCAGGGCCAGCAGCAGCCTCCGCCTCAGCAACAGCAGCAGCAGCCTCAGCAACACGTCGGCCTCGACCCGCAGCAGCAGCAGCAGCAGTCGGCGCAGATCGCCTACGCCAACCCGAACCCGTTCGGCCAGCTGCAGCCGATGGGCGCGCTCCCGACCAACGGCCTGTCGCAGAGCCTGTACCCGTCGCACGCAGGCAGCCAGCACGGCACGCCGCAGCCGCCGTCGGCCTTCTCGCCGTACCCGGGCGGGTTCGACCCGGCGGCCGACATCACGATGCAGCAGCTCCAGCAGATGCAGGGCCTGCCTGGGTACCCGCTCGGCGGCGCGCAGCAGCAGCAGCAGCAGCAGCAGGCGCCGCTCGGCGACTCGGTCGACCCGGCGTCGCTCGGCGGCATCGCGCCGAGCACCGTCTCGCCGCCGAGCGCCGGCCCGTCGGCGTTCGCCACCCTCTCGAACAGCAGCGGCCCGGGCCCGGTGCGCCAGTCGCGCTCGCGCGCCGCGTCCCAGTCGGGCTACACGTCGTCCGGCTCGAGGTCGCGCGCCGCGTCCGGGTCGGGCTACCAGGTCCTGCTCGAGAGCCGCTCTCGCGCCGCGAGCTCGGCGAGCTCGGTGTACCAGACGTTCGAGCGCGACGAGGAGGACGACGAGGGCGACGACGGCGCCGACTTTGAGCACGAGATCGACGTCGGCGGCAACGGGCCGGCGAGCGCGCGCTCGAGCCAGATGGGCGCCGCGAGCGCGGGCGTCGACCAGGACACCAAGGCGAGAATGGACCCGGTCTTTGTCGACTTCCTCGCTAGCGTGTGCTCGAACCGTGCGTCCGGCTCTCCCTCCCTCCCTCCTCCTCGAGCCGCTTCTCCTCGGCGCCGCACGGACCCTCTCGGTCGACCTCACGCTGACTCTTCCTCGTCGTCTTTGCACGCCCGCAGTCGACGCGACCGACTCGAAGGGCGAGCCGATCCACCAGACGCTCATGGCCAAGAAGATGGAGAAGCTCGATCAGAGCCACGACTTTCGCCCGTTCAAGTTCCGCATCCAGGCCTTCACCAACGCGTTCGCCGAGTCACTCGCTCGCTCGGGCGCGTTTGACGCCGAGGTGCCCGTCAAAAAGGTGCGCCAGTACCTGTGGGCCCAGCCGTACATCTCGCGCTTCAACGACGACGGCAAGAAGGCCAAGGTGCGTCTCGCCTCTCACGCTCACCGTCGCCCCTGTCTTCCTCCCTCGTGCTCGACTGACTCTGTGCCCTTCCGCGCGCAGTCCAAGGGCAACCACATCTGGACGGTCGAGGCCAAGAAGATGCCCGACAAGAAGTGGCTCTTCCGCGAGTTCACGCGCTGCATCAAGGGCACAGCGCCGTCGGTCGCATTCGTCGGCCTCACGTGGCAGTGGGCGCCGCGCGTGTGGGACCCGCAGTGCTCGAGCGCGGCGATCGACGCGTCGTTCATGTCGCCGAGTTTGCCCGAGTGGCTCGCGTGGGACGACAACGTCCTGCAGGGCGAGGTGCCCGAGTCGGCTCTCGGGCAGACGCTCGAGGTCGAGGCCGTCGCGACGTTCCAGATGGGCAACAAGGTCCAGCAGCTCAAGGCGTCGACCCACTTCCTCGTCGCGTCGCCGCACGACACCGAGGACCCGGCCCTCGCGCTCCAGGCCGCCCAGATCGCGAGCAAGAACAAGGAGGAGGAGCGCGAGCGCCTCAACGAGCCGTCCGAGGACCAGAAGCCCCTCCTCATGGGCTCGGCCGACAACTTGCAGCTCGCGAGCCCGCCCGACTCGGGCGCCCAGCTGTACCGCTCGCCGAGCCTCGGCGGCTCGGGCATGTTTGAGCCGCAGCCCGGCGGTCAGCTCCTCTCGGCGCACCTCGGCAGCTCGGGCGCGGGCTCGTACTCGTCGGGCCTCGGCACGCCCGGGAGCGGCCTCGAGGCGAGCTTCGCGCAGCAGCTCGAGGCGCAGCACCAGCAGCAGCTGCAGGACGACCACCTCCTCGCGCAGCTCCAGCACCACTCGGGCGGCCAGCAGCAGCAGCAGCTCCAGGGCGACATGCAGGTCGACGACGCGCAGGCGGCGCTCCACGCGCACTACGCCAACCTCGCCATGCAGCAGAGCCAGTCGTTCCAGGCCCTCTCGCCCGGCCAGATGTCGTACGCGCCGCCGCCCGAGCTCGTGCAGACGGCCCTGCAGGACGCTGCCGGCATGGGGATCGACCCTGCGAGCTGTGCGTCGTCGTCGTCTCTCTCCACCTCCTCCTCGGCTCGACGCCGCCTCTCGCTCCAGGCTCGCTGACTCTTCTTCGCTCGCTCGCAGTCGCCTCGATCCACCCGAACGTCCTGTCGCAAGCAACGTCCGGGACGGGCACGCCGGCCGGCGTCTTCCACCTGCACGACATGGGCCAGCAGCCGCCCTTCACGCACGAGCCTTCGACCATGTAACCGGCCTCCCCCTTCTCTCTCGCCCTCTTCGTCTTCGTTCGTCACTCCTTGTTGTGTTCCGTCTCTGTTTCGACTTTCTCTCGTCACGGGCTCGAGGGCCCTCCTCCCCCTCCCCTCCCCTCCCTGAAAAGGCCCGCTCGCGGTCCACCCCCTCGCCCTCGCTCTCGCCCTCGTCCATACACCTTGTCGTAGAGGCACTTCCTCGCGTTCGTCGTCGTGTACCTGTACCACCCCCGCCTCGTACGGCCTCTCGTCCTCTCCTCGCCTCGCTCTCCTTCCTTCCCTCCTGTCTTTGAATAGAACCGACGCCGCCGTCGCGCCTCCGAGCGTTGACGCGCGCACAAGAAGCTTTCCCTTGGAACTCGATACAGCGTTCATGGACTCGGGCTCGTCGTCGTCCGAGAGTTGCCTCGCGCAGAGAGCGCCGGGACGTCGTCGCCGTCCCGGCGGCGCGACGCTCAACTCGCCGTCCCTCCTCGCTCTCCTCGTTCTTCATCTTTCCCCTCGCCGCTACATCGAGATGCTCGTCGCCAACTTCGGGCTCGCAGGGCCGGCCAGCCCTCCGCGCCGCACCCGCTCCCCGTCCACCTCGCCCGGTCGCGAGCCTACCAGCTCCTCCCGCCGCCGCCCTCCACCTCTCAAGCCTCGCTCTCCTTCGCCGCGCGCGCCATCCTCAACGACTTCGACATCGTCGCACGCCCCGCGCGAGCTCTTCCCCAACGACGATGCGCTCGCCGCGACCGCCTCGTCCCCCACACGCCGCGGCGCTCCCGGACCACCTTCGCAGGACACCTCGCCTCGCCCGTGCTCGTCGCCGACGACCCGGCACCACCTGCGCTCGGCGTCGCTCCTCGAGGCGGCCCACATCGAGCCGAGGGACGCGACGTGGCAGTGCAAGGGCGTCGAGCAGGGCCTGTGCTTCGCGACGCCGGACGAGTCGGCGCGCAGCTGGGAGGACGAGCCGGGACCTAGCTACGGTGCGTTCCCTCTCGCTCTCTCTTGCCGATGATGCTGTGTGCGAGCGAGCAAGAGCTGACGATGTCGCCCTCGGCAGGTGTGCCCTGCGCGAGCCACGACGTGCGCGAGGTGTGCGGCGGCATCGTGCACGCGTCGCCCGAGCCCGAGGACACGCTCGGCGGCGCTACGCACGAGGCGACCATGATGCACCGGCACGTCTCGCACGAGGGTGACGACGCGCAGGCGTGACGGGCGGGGCGAGGGTGAGTCCTCGAGACGAGCCCGACCGTCGCACCGGTTCGTCCCGCTCCGAGGAGGTCGAAGCCGGTGCCAGCGTTTCCTGCAGATCCCCTCCTGTAGCTTGACTCCTTCAGCGTGCGAGCTGTGCCCGGGCTGCAACGGATGCAAGCTTCCTCGCGTGCCGCCTCGTCCGACTCGTCCTCACCCAGAGAGCCAGAGCCGAGAGCGCCAGAGCCGAGAGCCGCACTAGCGACGGAGGCAAGTCATTTGCACGATCTGCGAGGCCGACTCGCCTCGAAGCAGAAAGCGCCGGGGAGCTGCGCGACAGCTGCACGGGTGGGCCGGGAGGAGCGAGCGGCGGGCTCGACCGTGACAGCAGCGCGCGCGCGCTCGGCCGGGCGAGAAGGGCGGCAGCTGGTCGTCGTCGAGCTTGTAGCGCACCTCAGCGGCGGGCGGGCGACGGGAAATCGGGCTGGCCGGAGCTGCGTGCGGTGCTGGGCGGCGAGGGGTGCGAGGAGAGGGAGCGGGCGAGGGTGAGAGTGTGCGGCGCAGAGCGGCGACTATCGCTGCCGCGGCGAGCGGCTCCTCGTCCAGCGGGAGGGCGACTAGGCGAAGGTGAGCGGGCGAGAAGAACAAGCGCGCGCGCGGAGATGCGACGACGCAGGCGCCAGCTCCCACCTCGCCCTCGCCATGACTCACACGGACGCCGTAGTGGCAGCTCCGGCAGCGCTCAAGCGGGTCCCACGGCGCGCATGTGCGGCTCCTGCAGCGCGGGGCGGGGCCGTCGTCGGGTTCGTGTTGAGGCGCCAGCTGGGTGCGTTCCGCCGTCCACCTCGTCCCGCCGCCCTCTGGACGAGCTGACCATGTGCAAGACTGCCCCTGCAGAGATCTCGCTCGTGTTCCTGGTCGCGACCCTGGGCGCAAACGCGCTCACTCGGAACGAGCCCCATCTCTCGACCGCCCTCACCCCGGACCCGTCGTTCCACCTGCGCTCAGTCCCAGCGCGCTTCTTCCACCTGTCGTTCCGCAAGCCCGGCACCGAGCTCTACTACAAGGGTCGCGAGTGCGTCGTCTGTTCGCCCACCTCCCGTCCACCCGTCGTCGCAGAGCCGCAGCTGACCCTCCTGCTCGCAGCGACGCCTTCTTCATCGGCTGGTGGGTCATCGCCTTCTGCTTCATCCGCGAGGTCGTCATGCGGTGGATCTTCGAGCCGATAGCGCGGCGGAGCGGCATCAAGTCTCGGCGGGCGCTGGTCCGCTTCGCCGAGCAAGGCTGGTCGCTCACCTACTACGGTCCGTCCCCGCCTCGCCCCTCTCGTCGCACGCGCTCTGCCGAGCTGACCAACTGCTCCCTCGCAACAGCATGCTCGTGGCTCGTCGGCCTGGTACGCCCACCCCTCCCGCTCGACCCCTTGCTCAACCTCGGGACCTCGCTCACCTCGCCTTCTCGCTCGCAGTACATCAACCAGACGAGTCCGTACGCGAGCCTCAACACGCTGCACTTCTGGAAGGGCTACCCGCACGATGCGCTGCCGGCGCTCACCAAGTGGTACTGTGCGTCCACCCTCTCGCCCCTCATGTCCTTCCTTCCACGGGCTGACCTCTCGCTCCCTCCTCGCACAGACCTCGTCTCGACGGCCTGTGCGTCAAGCTCTCCTCGTCTTTCTCCTTCTGCCTGTGCGACTGCGAGCTGACGTCGTCGTCGCTCTGCCGCGCGCACAGTCTACCTCAACCAGATCATCGTCATCAACCTCGAGGCGCCGCGCAAGGACTACTACCAGATGTTCGCGCACCACATCATCACGGCCGTCTTGATGATGTTCAGCTACGTCCTGAACTGGACCCGGATCGGCAACACGATCCTGTGCACGATGGACCTCGTCGACATCCTCCTCCCGGTCCGTCCTCGCCTTCCCTCCTCCTCTTCCCCTCTCCTACCCGACACGCCCTCCTCCACTCCCTTCGCTCTTCGTCGCCGCACACGCTGACCCCTCGCCCTCTTGCGCGCAGCTCGCCAAGCTCTTCAAGTACACCGGGCGGCACAAGGCGTCGGACGGCACGTTTGCGGCCTTCCTCGTGTGCTGGATCGTGACGCGGCACGTCATCTTTGGGCGCATCATCTGGAGCGTCGTGTCCGAGCCGCAGACGGTCCTCGAGTACGGCTGGCGCTCCGAGGACGGCTACTACTTCAGCCACAACACGCAGCGGTACTTTGCCGTCCTGCTCCTCGCTCTCCAGCTCCTCATCTGCATGTGGCTCGCCATGAGTGCGTCCTCGACTCCCTCCTCCTCTCAAGCGCGCCGTCCTGGACAGCTCGACTGACTCGACCTCCTCCTCTTCGCGCGCGCGCAGTTCTCCGGGTCCTGTACAACATGTTCGTGACGGGCAGCGCCGAGGACAACCGCAGCGACGACGAGGACGACGACGGCGACGAGGCCGGCGAGCCACCACGACCGGCGGCAGCGGCCAAGGCAAACGGCCACCACTCGAACGGCGTCGAAAGTCGGAAATCTCGATAGACTGGGTCGGCCTCGTGGTTCTCTCTCTCCTTGCATTTTGCAGCCTCGCAGTCGTTTGCATCGTCTTGAGTGAGCCCCTGGTGAGAGCGAGCGCGAGCAAGAGAGGCGAAAACGCGGGCCGCCGCACCACAGGACCGAGGGACGGCGACGGTTCGGTCGCGACCTCTTCGGGGCGCTCTCCTTCCTCCCTCTCCTCCCCCTCTTCCCTCCCCTCACTCGCCATTACGGCTCAAGCCCGACTCTCCTCCACCCTCTCCCACCTCTCCCACCACTCGACCATGTCCACCGACGCTGTGTGAGTCCCCCTCGCGCCTCTCGGCCTCGCCTCGCCTCTCGCGACTCCCATCGACGGCGTCACTCGGCGAGCGGCCCACCTCGCCCACCACGGCTCTCGGGGGCGCACGCGCCGCTCGCACATGTGCTGGTCGATCTCTTGGTGCGAGGCGCGGTGGAAGCAGGGCGGCGCAAGCGCTGGATCGAGCAGGATCTGGGCGCGAAGGTGCCGTCGCCGAACCCGGAGTCCGGGTGACGCAGGACTTGACCTCTCGCCGCCGCGCGGCACTGCGGGCAGCGCGAGACGGCGGCGGTGTCTGCTGTGCTTGCACTGGGTGCAGGAGCGTGCAGTGCGAGCCGGGCAGGCGGCTGGACCGCGAGCGGGCGCCATCGATCGCATCAGCCCTCGGCGTCGAGTTCAAGTCGCTGACCTTCCCCTCCTCGCCCGCCATGCAGTGCCGACATCGGTCTCATTGGCCTCGCGGTCATGGTGCGTCCTCGCTGTCTCTGCAGCTCTCGTTGAGATCCAGCCGCTGACCTCGCTTCGTCGTTCCCCCGCCGCGCAGGGCCAGAACCTCATCCTCAACATGGCCGACAAGGGTGCGTCCTGCGTCTCTCCTTCTCGCACCTCGACTCGCACATACTGACGAGCGTCCTCGTCTACAGGCTTCACGGTCTGCGCCTACAACCGCACCGTCTCCAAGGTCGACCACTTCCTCGAGAACGAGGCCAAGGGTGCGTCCCCCTCTCGCTCGCTCGCTCGCACCCCTTCCCTCACTGACGCTCTCTACGTGCAACAGGCAAGTCGATCGTCGGCGCCCACTCGGTCGAGGAGTTCTGCAAGCAGCTCAAGCGCCCCCGCAAGATCATCCTCCTCGTCAAGGCCGGCTCGGCCGTCGACGACTTCATCGCCCAGCTCGAGCCGTACCTCGAGGAGGGCGACATCATCATCGACGGCGGCAACTCGCACTTCCCCGACTCGAACCGCCGCACCAAGGAGCTCGAGGCTAAGGGTCTCCTCTTCGTCGGCTCGGGCGTCTCGGGCGGCGAGGAGGGCGCGCGCTACGGCCCGTCGCTCATGCCCGGTGGCTCCAAGGCCGCGTGGCCCCACATCAAGGAGATCTTCCAGAAGACGGCCGCCCAGACCGACGGCCAGCCGTGCTGCGACTGGGTCGGCGACGCCGGCGCGGGCCACTACGTCAAGATGGTCCACAACGGCATCGAGTACGGCGACATGCAGCTCATCACCGAGGCGTACGACATCCTCAAGCGCGGATTCGGCATGGAGGAGAAGGAGATCGCTCAGGGTGCGTCCCCTCTCTCTCTGTCGGTCGTCGTCGTCGTCGTCGCCCCGCTCTCGGAGCTGACCCTCCCCTCGCCCGCCCGCAGTCTTCGAGACCTGGAACAAGGGCGTCCTCGACTCGTTCCTGATCGAGATCACGACGACCATCCTCAAGTACAACGACGACGACGGCGTCCCCCTCGTCACCAAGATCCTCGACGCCGCGTCGCAGAAGGGCACCGGCAAGTGGACCGCCACCAACGCGCTCGACCTCGGCATGCCCGTCACCCTCATCGGCGAGGCTGTCTTTGCGCGCTGCCTGTCGTCGATCAAGGACGAGCGCGTCCGCGCGTCCAAGGTCATCGGCGGCCCGCAGATCGAGCCGTTCACGGGCGACAAGAAGCAGTTCATCGACGACCTCGAGCAGGCCCTGTACGCGTCCAAGATCATCTCGTACGCCCAGGGCTTCATGCTCATGCGCGAGGCCGCCAAGGAGTACAAGTGGACGCTCAACAACGCCGGCATCGCCCTCATGTGGCGCGGCGGCTGCATCATCCGCTCGGTCTTCCTCGGCGACATCACCAAGGCCTTCCAGGACAAGCCCGACCTCGAGAACCTCCTCTTCGACGACTTCTTCAACAAGGCCAGTGCGTCGACCGTCCCTCTTCCTCGGCGTCCCTCCCGCTCCTCGAGTTGCCGCTGACCCTCGTTCCTCCCCTCCCTCCCTCCTCTCTTCCTCTCTTCCTCTCGCTCCTCAGTCCACAAGGCGCAGCCCGGCTGGCGCCGCATCGTCGCGCAGGGCGCCCTCTGGGGAATCCCGACGCCGGCGTTCTCGACCGCGCTCTCGTTCTTCGACGGCTACCGCACCGAGCGCCTTCCTGCCTCGCTCCTGCAGGCGCAGCGTGACCTCTTTGGCGCCCACACCGTCCTCATGCTCCCTGAGTTCTGCGGTGACAAGTGTGCGTCCAAATCCTCCTCCCTCGCTTCCTCCTCCTCCAAGCTGCAGCACACTGATTCCTTCCTCCCTACTCTCCCTTGTTCCTTTGCTCCGCCTGCAGTCAAGGAGGGCGAGTACCGCCACTTCAACTGGACTGGCCGCGGCGGCAACGTCTCGTCCTCGAGCTACGACGTCTGAGAAGGCTTGTCTGAGGAGGAGGGGGAGGGGAAGGTTGGGTTTCCCTGCCTCTCTCGCGTACTGCCCTCCTGTGCGGAGCGTGCATGTGCGTATGTGAATGTGTTCTCG